>Ga0268298_10000956_pt1 | contig 35763 bp, 35 predicted proteins | sample WWTPWeurt_MetaG_FD_194462 | JGI IMG/M metagenome (GOLD analysis project Ga0268298, IMG submission 194462) | Activated sludge microbial communities from WWTP in Nijmegen, Gelderland, Netherland - WWTP Weurt | ecosystem: Engineered > WWTP > Aerobic digester > Activated sludge | place...
CAGGCTGCGCAGCGCGTGCGCGCCATCATTGAGCCAGCGCTCCAAGGTGCTGCGGTCGATCAGCGCCGTGTGGTGGGCCAGGATGAGCTTGCGTGCCAGGTCGTCGTAGTCGGCCAGCAGGTACACCGCCATGAAGCCGAGTTGTGCATTCACGAACAGCGGCAGCTTCACCGGCTGCACATTCATGTTCTCGCCCAGGGACAGCGCCGCTGGCACGTCGGCCAGGGCCTGATCCACCTGTTCGCGCAGGGTCTGCAGGCGGGTCTTGGTGTCGGCGAGCTTGTCCTCGATCCGCAACATCCACCAGTCCGAGTACGGGTCGTCCTGCTCGGCGCCGCGCTTCATCTTGTTCATGGCGCCGATGAAGCCGTTGAGACCGATGATGCCGGGGCGCCCCTCGGTCGGCGCGCGGCCGTGCCAGATGCGCGAAGCGTGGTGCGTGTGCAGCGTCAGCGACATCGCGCTGCGCAGCGATCCGAGATTCAGTTGCAGGGGTTCTGTGCGTTCGTTGGCCATGTGAGCGACTCGCGGTGAAGGGGCGAGTCGCCAGCATCGGCATCGGCCGGAAGGCTGTCAGTCAACAAACCGCAGCCCATGCGTGCCCGGATTGTTCCGCACGGAAGGCTGTGTGTGCCGGCTATCCCCTGGGGATAGGTCTTGAGCCCGCGATGCTTGATGTCTGGGCGTGAACCATGACAATGACTGGGGGCGCATCGCACCTGGGTTGCTGCGCAGAAGAACGAGGGGAAAACATGCAGGATGGGAAAGCCGTTCAGTTGCTGTTGAACGGGGAAGAGCACGGGCACGGCCACGTAGTCGAGAAGCTGCTGAAGCGGGCGGAACGCCTGGAATGCTTGGTGGCCTTCGCGAAGATCTCGGCCATCGGCGACTTGTTGAAGCCCTTGCGCAAGGCGCTGGAAGGCGGATTGAAGGCCAGGTTTGCGATAGGTCTGGACTTCTACCTGACCGAACCCGAAGCACTCCGACAGCTCTTTGCGCTCGCCGAGAAGCACGCGCTCGTCCTGTACCTCAGCAACGCCAGCGACACCTTCCACCCGAAGATCTACGCCTTCCAGAATGGCAAGCAATGCTCGGTGATCGTCGGCTCGGCCAACCTCACCCACGGAGGCTTCTACGGAAACTACGAGGCATCGGCCCTCATCGACGACGCGAGCGGCGCGCTGATGGCATCTGTCACGCGACACCTCGATGCGCTGGTCGCGGACAGGATTCTCGTGCCAGCGACCAAGCCCCGGATTGATGCCTACGAGCGGGAGTACATCATCCACGACACTTGCCGGAAGGTGGCCAAGAAGCGTGCGCAGAAGGCGAGCCGAACCGAGGGGCCGGACTTCACGATCCTGGCCGACCTCCTGGAGCTGATGAAAAGCGACGATTCAGCGCATGGATTCACCGCGCAGAAGACCGGCCGCAAGGGAAACCTGCGCCAGGCAAGGCGCAGGCTGGCAGAGCTGGCGGCCCTGAGCAGCAATGCCAGGCGGGACTTTCCGAGTAAGTACGACGCGCTGATCGGCCTGTTCCATTCCGGCGGGCTGCACCGCGGCAAGAGCCGGATCGCCAACCACCCAGGGCAGTTCGTGGCCGCAGTGGCGGACATCCTTGACCGGCGCAACCTCTCGCCTGCCGAAGCGTTTACCGTTCTACATCGACATTTCGGCGCCATCACCGGAGCAGGCATCAACCTGCTGACTGAGATTCTGCACGCGCTGGACAACAAGCGGTTCGCCGTGATGAACCAGAACGCGGTGTCGGGACTGGCGCTCGCCGGCATCCGGGACTACCCACTGCATCCAACCAAGCAGAACGTCAGTGCGGAAAGCTACGCAAGGTACTGCGGGCATGCCGATACGGTCAGACGATCGTTGGGCCTGGACGACTTCACGGAGCTGGATGCACTGTTCAACTACGCCTATTGGCGGGAAACGGAAGAAGACGAAGCCGCGACCTGACTGGATCACCCCACGGAAGGCGACCTGTTCCGTCTATCCCCTGGGGATAGCTCAGGGATCGCGCAAGGCTGAACGCAGCCGTGCGAGGTAGGCGCGCGCCACCTCGGGGTCGGCTGGGCGGGAGGCCGAAGGCGACGACGATGACGCGGGCCCCGCAGCTCGCGGCGCGGGCGGCGCTGCTGCGTCGGTGCCCGCCCACGCCTTGAACTCCCCGCGGATCGCCTTCTGGATGATGCCAAACAGGTAGCCGGCCGGGTTGCGCACCGCGCTGTTGTGGCAGCGTGCCGCCCACTCGTCGAGAACGGCCTGCCGCTGCGCCTCGTCCACCTGCTGCAGCGCCACCAGCGCGCCGGCCTGCTGCTCGTCCTTCAAGCGCAGGAAACGCTCGGGCAGTCGCAGGTTCTGCAAGGCCCTCGCGCGCGGTACTGTACGTACTTCATTTATACGATCATTACGTACTGTACGGTCCTCCTTCGGAATCCGAAGAGAGCTGTCCGGCGCGGGTTTCGGGCCTTCTTCGGATTCGTGGTCCGCACCCTCCTGTGGATAACCTGGCGTCGTCCAGCCATGCCGCGCCATGCGCTGCGCCAGCACTTGCAGACGGGTCGGCAGCGTGCGCCCGCTGAGCAGCGGGTCTTCGGCGATCTCCCGCAGCGTGTTCATGCCCACGACCTGCACCGCCTTCGCCGCGTGCGTGAGCGCCTGGCTCACCAGGCCCAGGTAGTCCGGGTCGAGCTGCATCGCCTCGAAGGGTGACAGCGGTTCGTCGTGCAGCACGTAGAGGTTGCCTTGGATACGGCCGGTCTTGGGATCGCGCCGCCGCCGCACCAGGCTGAGCCAGCGCGTCAGCCGCAGCAGCGTCAAGGCGCGCGCCACGGTCTCGTGCGAGGCTTGCGCCGCACAGGGCATGGACGCCAGATATGGGCGGAGCTGGTCGTAGGTGGGAAAGGCGGTCACGCCGTCGTCGTTGAGCTGCAGGCGGAACACCTGCCAGGCATTGCGCTCCAGCGGCGTCAGGCGCCGGTCGAGGAACAACGCGCGCGGCACGCTCTCGTGCCGGTTGCCGCTGTAGAGAAAGCCGTCCTGGCTCGGCGCCGTGCCCTGCGCCGGTTCCTTCGGCTCAAGGTGCCGCAGCGCCTCGTCGAACAACGCCGACAGCGCAACCGGGCCATCACGCCGTGGAGCGTCGCCCGTCGTCATGACCTACACCAGCCCCTGGTCGACCCAGTTCCGTATCGCCGACCAGATCACCGACATGGGCAGGGTCATGGCCTCGGCCAGGTCCATGGTCAGCGCCAGCATCGCCATGTCGTCGTTCAGTGCGATGTGCCGCTCCGTGATGCCGGCCTTCCAGCGTTCCCACAGGGCCACGTCCTGCGCCTCGTCGAGCACCGGATGCCGACCCTTACGCTTGGGCAGCCCGAGGATGTCGCGGCGCAGCGCCACTTCCTGATGCGTGAGGCCGTAGAACTTGCTGACCATCTCCGTGCTCGCCCCCAGGCGCAGCATGCGGTCCACCGTGGCGATCTCCCGCTCCACGTCGTGCACCTGGCTCAGCAGCCGCTTCAACACTTCCCGGTTCACCGACACCGAACACCACGACACCGTGGCATTCACCAGCATACTCACGAGTTCTGGGTGCTTCAGCGCATCCAGCTCCTCCTCACCGAAGCCCATGGCCTTGCAGCGGCGCAACTGGCCGTTGCGCAGGTCATGCAGGGCCTGGGCGATCACGGCCTGGTTGAGCGGGTGCGGTGCCGACATACGGGAGCCTCCTGCGCTCAGGAATCCTGGCTCGCTACGCCGGCTTCCAGATCCAGCAGCCGGCGCGCCAGGCGCAGCAGACGGAACAGCTTTACCAGCCCGGCATCGCTCAGGCGCGTGACCAAGCCGCGGTGACCATGCAGCAGCGGCCCAAGGTCATCGGCCAGCCGCGCGCTGTCCAGCCCGGTCGCGGGTGCCGGCGCGGTGCTCAGCGCGTGCAGCAGGGTCAGCATCGCACGCGCGAACGCCGGGAGCGCCTTCGCCTGGCCCACGGCCGGCGTCACGCAGACGAAGCCGATGCCGCCATCGCTGGCTTCGATGTGGTCGCCCACCGCCGCTTCCCCCGCGATCTCGCGAGCGAACTGCGCGATATGCACGCGCAGGCGATCCGGCACGTCCAGGCCCGGCTCGATGTACCAGACATCCGAGATGGGAAAGAGCCCGCCAACCTGCACCGGGATCGCACGCAGCGCGTCGGCCTCGAAGTCGGGTAGCTTGTCGCCGAGCTGATCCGCGACCATCCTCTGGATGGACTGCAGGCGCTCGGTGGTTGGGGCCGGCGTCACGATGTGCCCCTGCAGGCGCTCGTCGCGCTGCCCGTCCCGGGCGTTTGGTGCAGCGGCAGGTGGTGCCGAGGGTGTCTCTGCCGGTGGCGCGACGGGCGAGGTGTCCCGTGGCGTTGGCGCCGCGGGCGACAGTTGCGGCGTGATGGCTGGCGCCGCAGGTGCGACAGGCGTTGCCGGGTTCGGCGCGGCCGGCTCGCTGGTCAATACTCGCTGACGGCTTTCGCTGTCATCGACCTCCAATGCCAGCGTGTCGTAGTCCGCTTCCAGCAGCTCGGCCATCTGACCCACCAGTTCGTCCTGCACGCGCTGGGGCGAGAAGCCCTCCGGCTGCGTGTCGAACTGCGACAGCACATCCTGAAACAGCGAAGCGAAGTCCACGGTCAGCGGCCGGCCCAGCGCACGCCGCTCCCAGGTGCGCTCGCACGCCTTGCGCAGCACTGCGAGCCGGTCCACCTGATGCCGGCCCAATCCGCCGTACAACAGCGTCGGGATCGCCGGCAGCAGATAGCGCACCGCATCGTTCATGCGGCTGATGTGTGACTGCGGCACCGGATAGCCGTCGGCCGTCAGTCGCCGCGCGAGTTCGCTTTGCGACAGCGCCTGGCCGCTTTCCTGCTCGTAGAACTCGCGCGCCTTCTCGATGCCCAAGGCCCGCTCGATGAAGGTCAGGCCGCCGCGCAGCTCGTTCTCGGCCAGATGCCCGGTCAGCGCCACGATTTCACCGCGCGCCGGCCACGGGCGGAACAGGCACGCAATGCGGAAGAAGCGTTCCTCCTTGGTCTCGCTCCACAACTCGCGCAGGATCGCCAGCCGCGTGTTGCCGCCGTTGCGAATGATGTAGTGCGCCTCGCCCGGCCTGCGCGTGATCGCGGGGGGCGCGTCCAGCCCACGTTCGCGGATGGACGCCTTGATCTCCGCATAGGCCGGGTTGCGCGTCACGCGTGGGTCGTGGTCGTAGGGCCGCAACTGGTCCAGCGTCACCACCATCGGCGTGTCGGCGATGGGGTCGCTCAAGGTCGCGGCCGAAGGGCCGCTGCGCTCGAAGCCGGTGGCCAGCAGCTTGGCAGCCATGTCCTGCGGCGTCAGCTCAGCCACGGCCATTCTCCTGCGCTTGCCGGTCGGCGCGGCGAAGCTGTGCGCGGGCATTGCGGTCGGCACGGTGGTCGCTCGCCGTCGAGCTGGTGTAGATCGACGCGCAGCCTTGCTTCGTGAATTTCAGGTGCCCGCCGGACGTGCGAACCACGCGCCAGCCTTCGCCCAGCGCGAACTCGATCAGCGCGCGCAGCCGTTCGCGGCCGCGCGCCAGTTCATGCGCGCTCGCCATGGCCGGCCCCTCCCGCATCGGCCCGACCTGTGACCAGCGCGAAGCGCTCCCGCCACACGGGGAACAGCTCGCCGGCCAGCGTGCGCATGGTCTCCAACGCCGCGGGCGCCGTGCGCCCAGCCGGCTGCCGGTACTCCACCCGGTGCACCGGCAATCCTCGTGTCGCAGCGCGCGGATAGGCTTCGATGGCCGGTACGTCGGTGCCCAGCACCTGCACGCCGGCCTGTTCCTGAAACACCTGTCGCAGCGCCTGCTGGACCAGCCGCGCATTCGACGACACAGGATGCACACGGTTGATGAGCAGACGCAGCGGCGGCGGCTCGATGCCCAGGTGCCGATACGGCGCGATGTCCTCGATCAGTTGCAGCGTGCCGCGCCGCAGCTCGCGCGCCGCGAGGATTTCCGGCGTCACCGGCGACAGCGCCAGGTCGGACGCCAGCACCGCCATCTCCAGCAGCACGCTGCGCGCGCCCTGGGTGTCGATCAGCAGCAAGTCGTAGTGCGTGCGGAAGACGGGAAGCAGATGGCGCAGTCGCAGGCGCCCATCCGGAGCGTGCAGCAGCAGCGTGTTCAGTTCGCCGCGGTCGTCGTTGGAGAGCACCAGGTCCAGGCCCGCGATCACGGTACGCGACACCAGTTGCTCGATGCGCCGCTCGTTGAAGGCCAGCATCTGGTAGATGCCGCCGGGCGCGCGAACGTCCAGCGTGAAGTAGCTCGACAGCGTGGGCTGCACGTCCAGGTCCAGCAGCAGCACGCGCAGCCCGGCATCGGCGATGAAGCCGCCCAGGTTGGCCGCCGTCGTGGTCTTGCCCACGCCGCCCTTGGTCGAAATGATGGACACCACCTGCATGGGCTTCTCCTCGTCGAATGGCATGAACCGAGAAGAAGCGTCAGGCGCGTTCTTTGAGGCGATCGGCGATCCACTGTTCGATCTCCACCGAGTCCCAGCCCACCGCGCGCACGCCCAGGCGCAGCGCCTTGGGGAACTTGCCTTCCTTCATGAGGCTGTAGATGTGCGCGCGCTTGAAGCCGGTCTTGGCTTCGACCTCGGCGCGGCGCAGGATGCGGTGCTCGGGCGGCAAGGCCGGCGCGATGGTCTGCGAAGACATGAGAGGCACTCCTTGACGCTCGATGGCGTTGTTCAGAAAGTGTCTCGCATTCCATATGCTGCTGCTGCGAGATTCACTGCAACTGCAGAACACGCAACTGCAATTGCAGTCTGCTGTTACAGGCTCAGCGCGATGCCTCCAGGTGGCGACGCGCCTGTGCCAGCTTGCTCCACAGCGTTCGCTCGCTGATGCCGGGCCGCCCTTCATGGTGGGCCAGTAGCGCACTGATCACCGCATCCATGTTGCGGAAGGACGAGTAGGCAGAGCCCGCGGGGGACTTGCCCAACAGCAATGTCAGCAGGCCGCCAATGATGTTCAGGTAAGTCGATTCGCTGCGCAGGCCCGGTTCACTCGCATCGCCCTCACGAATGCTACTGGCATGCTCCTTCGCCAACGCTTCGTGCTGTGCCTTCAGCGCCGCATGTAGTTGTGCGAGTTCGGCAAGCTGCAGCTTGGCGGCCTCGCGATCGGCCAGCAACACGTTCAGCATGGCGACGCTCACCGAAGGATGCAGTTCGCGCTCGATGCCGTCGAACAGGAATGGAGGCCGCTCACCGGGGTAGTAATGCGACATCCACGCCTTCAGGTCGACGTGGCGCACGATCAACGCAGGATCGTCGAGTGCGGGGCGCTGAGGTTCCTGCGCCATGCCTGCCTTGCCGTAAGAAAGCTCATCGTGTGCCAATGCGTCGAAGATGCGCTCGGAGAAAAGGCGCAGCAAGGGCCAGCGCGGAAAGTCGTTCGGCTCAGGCATGGCACGTGGCCCGAGCGTTTCCAGAATCCGCGGCTCAAAGCGCAACAGTCCCGCCCAACGGACGGCCGCCTCGATCGGGCGGTAGTAGATCCTGGCGCCAAAGGCAAGGCAACTCGATTTCTCCATGTCGCGTGCGTCCCATCGTCGGATCGAACTCTGGCAGACGCGCACCGCCCAAGTGGGCGAGGCGATTGCCCAGAAATCCGGATGAAGCGCAGGACCGGCCGGGATCGTGGAAGGAAGCGTTGCATCGGCGCTGACGGCCGGCTAAGGGCGAACTACATCTTGCTACGCTTGAAACTCCTCAACCATGATGCGGGCGCTTTGCCTTTGGACCGGCACGCGGCTTGGTGGTCGCGCTCCCCTGGAGTCAAGCATGGGTGCCGCGCTTTACCCGAAACCTGGCCAAAGTTTTCCGTAGGAATTCCAACGGCGTAAAGTGCCAATGCGTCAACAGGATGAGCCGGTTTGCAACCAGCAAAAGGTCATGCGTTCCGCGTCAGTGAAATGACCGCGGCGGCGAGCCCGCAGGCGAGTGCCGGAGTACGGAAGGGCGCAGCAATTGCGTCGAAACTGGAATCAGTACAGCGCATGAGCCATGCAGATCGGGTCAGCCGCAAGACCAAAGATGAATCGCGCAATCCGAGAAAACTAGCCGCGCACCTTTCGATAGATCTGCGTCAGATCGCGCGTGATGTGCTTGCGTCCTGATGACATACACGTTCGGCGCGTTCGATGAACCGCTGCAACGGCTCCGTCATGCCACCCTCGGTTCGTAACAGATAGGTGGTTATCGATGCGCTCTGACCGGCCAACGGGCGGACAACAACATCCGCCGGCTGGCAAGTTGCCAAGTGCGCGGCAGTGGAAAAACTTAGCCCGTACCCTGCGGCCACCAACGTCAGCATCAGCCCGTGAGAAGCGGCATACTCAGCCACGATCGGTTGGACATCGACAGAGCGGAACAGTCGTTCGCTCTGCCGACCGCAACCTTGGCATGCCCGTGGATCACAAAGTACCAGCGGATAGCTCACCACTTCCTGCAACGGCACTTCCTTGAAGGCTACAAGCGGGTGCCGTGCGGGCAGGATCACTACCAAGGGGTCGGCCCACAGCGGCTCAGCAATGATCCCGTCCTCCACTTCATTGACCATTGCAAAGCCGGCGTCGAACAGATTTGCGTTCAGCCCCTGCACGAGTTCGGTCAGCGGTACTTCGGAGAGCCGGATGTTTACCTGCGGCGACTCTTCGCGGCACAGTGCAAGCAGTGCTGATAGCCTCGCCCGTCCTATGTCTCTCGACAGCGCGATTCGCAAAATGCCCTGAGAACCGGAGGCAGCAGCCTTCGCGCTGGCCACTGCCTGCTCAACGCTCAACATGATGCGGCGGGCGTCGTCGAGGAAGACTCGCCCTGCCCAAGTCAGGGTTGCGCCCCGCGGCGTGCGACTGAGCAACGTCACGCCTAGAGTTGTCTCCAACTTGCGGATCGTGCGTGATAGGGGAGATTGTTCTATATGCAGCCGCCTAGCGGCTCGACCGAAGTGCAGTTCCTCGGCTACAGCAATGAAACAGCGAAGATGACGTAAGTTCATGCGCAGTCCCTCGTGACGTGACCAGTCCTTATGATCGTAGGGAGCCGCATGCGTGCGGAGAAGAGGCCGGCATGTCTTGCAGCGGCTGCCGTCGCCGGCTCACAGCACGCGGGCAATGGTGTCCGGAGTTATTGCAACGCTGCTTGAACGCGGGCGGCGGTCATGGCGGATGGCTAGCTAGAGCACTCGCGCCAGCGCGCCTCGGCTATCTTCTGTGGCCGCAGCGACCCGAGGAAGACAGTCGCGGCGTCTTACGTCACTCCCCGAGGGCGAGCGATTTGGTCTGTCGACACGGGCGGCGGCGCAGCGTCTGAAGTTCGCGCCAGCGGGCATCGCGCCGGATGAACTGTCGATGGGCATGTTCGGCGAATTCGAGATCGCCACCTGTAACCGCGCTGCTGAAGCACTGCGGCCGGAGCAGTCGCAGCAAGCGGCTGACGCGGGCGGACAAGCAATTCCTGTAACATGTGCCGCGCCTCTTCACTGCCTTGCAGCAAGCCCGCGACAGCGTGAGGGGAGCGGCCAACGGCTTTCACGGTCAGCAACGCATTACGCTGTCCGATGGCATCACCCCGTCGCGCTTGCCGACCTTGCTGGCGTTAAGCTGGCAGGAGGAGCCCGACGTCGAGTTGCGCCTGTTCGAGGTGTCACTGTCGCAGCAAATCAAGGGGCTGCATGGCGATCTGTATGACCTAGGGCCCAGTCTGGTGAAGTGGGTGACGACATCGTGGCTAAGGCGCTTTGGAGCGCCCCCCCTCATGGTCGCGGCGCCGGCATGGCATCCGCTGCTCAAGCACAAACGTATCTCACTGGACGAGGTGCTGCGTTATCCGCTGGTGCTGGTGACCCACATGCATATGGGAGTCATGAACGTCAGATCCAACGAGTGCTGCCGCGGGTGAAGCAGGAACCCGTGATCGCTGCACGGGTGGCTTCCTGGGAACCTGAAACGCGTCGAGGTATGTTGATTGGACAGAAGCTAGTCTTCCGTCAATAGGTGTAGCCATCCCTTGCTAGCGGCTTCCATAGAACTTTTCCACGAACGAGCGACGGTAACTCTGGTGGCAGGCTAGGCAGCTTTGCTGGGTCTTGGAGAAAGCCGCGATGACTGCTTGGCCGTCATTCCGCTGTGCAGCCTCGCCCATGGCGGTCGCGGCGTCATGGACCTGTCCATCAAGACCCCGAAACTTTCCAGCGTCTGCCCCAAGCCAAGCAAGGATGCGCATCTTTTCCGACATGGGCGGCTCGGCATGCTTGGCGATTCGTGGTGCTAGCTCGGCGACCAGCGGCCAGTCTTCTTTGGAGATCGCGCCCGTGACGGCTTGCATGTCGCGACCGAGTCTTTCCATTATGGTACGAAGCGCCATTGGCTTTGCCGCCTCTACGGACTGCGCACCGAGTGCCGTGGCGAAGGTTGCCAAGAGCACGGACAGCGGGACGGTGAAAAACGATCTGGATTTCAAGGGCTGGTTCACGAATTTCTCCATTGATGTTGTGACGAATGCTTTGGGTCTAACGATTGGTTGCAGGTGTCCTCAAAATTCCAGACTCAGCGCGATCGATCCGAATGCGTGATGGCCCGCCTGCTGGTCGAACTCGCGGGTTCTCCAAACGCGCATCACGGCGAGCCGTACGCCACGTCCAGCAACGATCCATTGGCTACTGATGCCGAGAGCTGCTTGCGCGATCCAAGGCCGCCGGCTGACGTGATGGCTATGCCGGAACATGTTTCCGTCGAGTGAGAAGTCCCAGGCGACGGCTTTACCCTCCAGATTCAGGAAGACATGTGCCCCAGGTTTGGGCGCCAGGACCGACTGCGGCGTTGTCGTGCGCAGATCGGCAACACCAGAGGGCGGGCGGTTCTCTGCGCCAGGGCGGATCGGATAGCTGCCGAAGTCGTTCGGTATGTTCCAGCCCGCGCGAAACTCCACGCCGGTACTGGCGGCGGTTTCGATGTTTCCGACCCGCAGGGCATAGCTGCCGATCACGTCGCTGCCCCATCCAGGGCGGACCGCACCCTCCGTGTACGGCTTGAACTTGCGCTCCATGGCCATCTGAAACGCCGGCTCGTTGCGCAACTGGTTGTCCCAGCCGCGAAATCGCTCAATGCCGCGTGCCCGATGCACCAGATCCTGAGATTGCTCGGCCAGCGACCAGGGGCCGATCACGCCCAGGGTCAGCTCACGCACGTCAAGCATTTCGTAGCTGGCGGCTTGTGGGTGGATGCGGCGATTCCACGCCAAACCCAGGTAGAGCAAACCAGCGTACGGTCGGTCATCTGGAATCACGTCGGTGCGCGTCTTGTTCTCGGGCGTGTACATGGACTGGCCAAAGCGCACGACGAGGTTTTGCGACGATGTCTGGGCGCCGGAATCGCGCCAGAACCCGGGATCAGCCCAGCCGATGAAGCGGGCGTACAAACCAATCGGCTGAGGCAGGCACTCCGGACGGAGCCCGCCTTGCAGATCACGTGAGACTGCTGTTAGCGCGACACCGTTGGTGTAGTTGCGATCGGAGCCGGTGAACAAATCGTTCTCCAGACGCAGGGTGCCGCCCCGCCAGCGCAGGGATTGCTCTGGCGAGCAGGAGGGAGGATTTGCAGAGAGTGAGACTTCGGAACCAAAAGCAGAAATCGGGCTGAACAATGCACCCGCAATCAACAAGATGACGCACTGCATCGGCTGCCGCACCTTGGTGCCGCGCAGGCTCCAGCGATACCCGCCGATGCCAATCATGTTGCCCCATCGCCTGCCGCCCTGTTGACGTAAAAGCGTTCGAGGGCACTGACGATTTCCTCCGCATCGTCTACGCAGGTGAACAAGTCGAGATCGGATGAAGAGACATAGCCTTCGTCGAGCAGAAGATCGAAATCAACTACGCGACGCCAGAATGCACGGCCGACCAGCACCACCGGAACACGCTGCATCTTTCTGGTCTGGATCAAGGTGAGCACCTCGAACAGCTCATCGAGCGTTCCATAGCCACCGGGGAAGGCCACCAAGCCCTTGGCGTGCAACAAGAAGTGCATCTTGCGCAGCGCGAAATAGTGGAATCGGAACGCCAAATCCGGGCACATGTAGGGGTTGGGTGCCTGTTCGTGGGGCAGCGTGATGTTGAGGCCAATCGAACGTGCGCCGACCTCGAAAGCACCGCGGTTGGCGGCCTCCATGATGCCGGGCCCACCCCCGGTGACGACGACGAAATCACGGCGGTTTTGCTGCTGGAAACGCGCCGAAATAAGGCCCGAGAAACGCCTCGCTTGCTCGTAGTGACGTGCCTGTTCGACCCGGCGATTGGCCCGCGCAAGCTCTTGCCGCAGCCCGACATCCTCCGGAGTGACGAGCGCCTGACGCTCCAGAACGCCAAGACGGGCTTCTGCCGTCTCGGCATCGCTCACGCGTGCGCTGCCGAAGACCACTACCGTCGAGCGAATGCCTTGCTCGTGCAGGATGCGCTCGGGCTTGAGCAGTTCGAGCTGTAGTCGCAGCGGCCGCAGTTCGTCCTGGCCAAGCAGCTCGATGTCTTCGTACGCAAGCCGGTACGTTGGCGACTCGCGGATGGCGCGCAGGCGTTCATCGAGATCTTCTGCGGGCTTCATCACTCGTGCGCCAGAAAGTCCGGCCAGCGCAGCGCATGGCCATACTCGGGCACCGTGACCTGCCAGCCGAGTTGCTGCTGCAAGAGGTCAGCGAAGGTTTGCGCGGCCGACGATTCCCCATGCACCACGAAGGTTTGCGCCGGTGCTTGAATGAAAGCACGGGCCCAATCCAGCAGCGCCTTCTGGTCGGCATGCGCCGAGAGGCCGTCCACGCTGTGGATCGCCGCACGTACCGGGATGTCCTCGCCGAAGATGCGTACACGTTCGGCCCCCTCGATCAGGCGCCGGCCAAGCGTCCCCTGCGCCTGGAAACCGGGAAACAAGATGCTGCATTCGCGGCGTGGCAAGTTGTGGCGCAGGTGGTGCCGGATACGTCCCGCATCGCACATGCCGCTGGCAGAAATAATGATGGCCCCGGAGCGAATCCGGTTCAGCGCCATGGACTCCTCAGCGCTCGCTGTGAAATCCAGGTACGGGAGGTTCTCGCCGCGCGCGTGCCATCCGGCCAACCGCTTCGCCTGTTCGTCGAACAATTCGAGATGTTCACGCGTGATGCGTGTGGCCTCGGTGGCCATCGGCGAATCGACAAACACCATTGGACGCTGCAGACGCCCTTCGCAGGTGAGACGATGTAGGTGGTAGAGCACCTCCTGGGTTCGGCCGACCGCAAAGGCCGGAACGATGACATTGCCGCCGCGCTCGAACAGGGTTTTCTCGACGATGCCGATCATGTCCGCTTCGGTCGCCGAAAAATCCTTGTGCCGGCGGTCACCGTAGGTGGACTCGATGACGAGGATGTCGGCTTCCTCAATGGGTGTCGGGTCGCGCAGGATGGGGCGTCCCGGCTGACCCAGATCGCCGCTGAACACGATCTTCGTGGGGTAACCGTACTCGGTAATCCACACTTCCACGATGGCCGAACCAAGGATGTGTCCGGCATCACGAAAGCGGGCGCGCACCCCGACGCGGGGTGCGAACTCCCGGTCGTATTCGATACCTCGTACTTGCTGCAGGCATTCGTGTGCATCCTGCAGGGTATACAGGGGTGGCGGCACGGTCTTTTCTTTGAGCCGCTTGGCAACCCGCTTGGCATCGCTTTCCTGGATGTGAGCGCTATCGGGCAGCATCACCCCGAGCAGATCAACCGTCGCTGGCGTGGCGTAGATGGACCCCTTGAACCCGGCGCGCGTGAGTTTGGGCAATAGCCCGCTGTGGTCGATGTGGGCGTGGGTCAGCAGGACGAAGTCAATGGACGCCGGGTCGAACGCGAACGGCTCGTGGTTGCGTGCTGCTGCTATACGCCCACCTTGAACCATGCCGCAATCGACCAGGAAGCGGACATTAGCCGCTTCGACCAGAAAGCACGATCCGGTGACTTCTCGGGCTGCGCCCAAAAAACTGAGTTTCATAGGGCGTTCACTCGGGTTTTCGCATCGGGCAAGTGCTGAGGCCGAGCAGGCGATAGCCAGGACAGCGGCCTGCCAGGCCGGTGAGGAGTGGCATGATTCCAATGAGTCCCAGCCAACGCCAGGATGAGTCCAGCCACAATGGGAGACTGAGCAAAATCAGTCCGATGACGATGCGCACAATGCGGTCGAGATTTCCAACGTTGATTTGCATGACGGTCTCCTTGTGTTGAATCAGCGGCTTGAAAACGCGACGGGGGCGGCAGCGCCCCGCAGCGGATGGGTTGCGGTCGATGCCGTCGTGGATACGTCCCAGCCACCACCAAGGGCCTTGTACAGCGCCACCAGTTGCACGGCGGCGTTGGTATGCGCGCGTGCGGCTGCGGTTTCGGCCTCGTGCAGACTGCGCTGGGCAGCCAGCAGTTCGACCAGCGCAATGTCGCCCGCCGCGTAGCGCGCCTTGGCGTGGCCGTAGCTGGTGCGCGCGGCATCCAGTGCCATACCGCGGCGCTCCAGTGTGTCCAGCCCGCCGTGGTAGTCGCCAAGCGCGCGCTCGGCATCGCCCAGCGCCGCCAGCACGGCCTGCTCATAGGCCAGCGCGGCCTGTCGCTCGGCCGCCTCGCGTGCCCGAATTTCGGCTCGCACACGGCCACCGTCGAACAGGCGCCAGGAAATCAGCGGCAGGATGGAAAAACGCGAGCTGGATGCATCGAACCAATCGCCCGTACTGAGCGCTTGGAACCCGCCACCGACACCGATGGAGAGTTTGGGGAACAACTCGGCCGTGGCCACGCCGATGTCGGCGGAACTCGCTGCCAGGCGACGTTCCGCAGCCAGCACGTCCGGGCGCCGGCGCAGCATCTCTGCGCGCTCGCCCACCGGCAGCGCCCGCAGCGTGCTCGGCGTCAAGGGGCCATCCAGCAGTGCCAGCTCCCGCTCCGGCGGCGCGCCCAGCAGCACGCCCAGGCTGAGTATCGCGGCGCGCTGACGCGCCTGGATATCCGGGATGAGCGCGTTGACTGCTGTCCATTGGGCGTACGCCGCCTCCACGTCGGCGGCCGACGCGTCGCCCAGCGCATGCCGCAGGCGCACCAATTCCAAGGTCTGCTGCAGCGTATCCAGTGTGGCCTGTTGTGCGTGCAACTCGTAGCGGGCGCCGACGGCGGTGAACCAAGTGCGCGCGACCTCGGCCACGATGCGCATGCGTATGCCCTGCGCCTCGGCTTCGGTCGCCTGCAGGCGGGCGCTGGCGCCTTCCAGCGCCCGCCGCTTGGCCCCGAACAAGTCGGCCTCCCAGGCCGCGTCGAAGCCCGCGTCGTAGATGGTCTGCGTGGCGTCAAGGCCGGGGATCGAACCTACGGGCAGGGGTCCGTTCTCGCTTTGACGGCGCCGGTTGACGCTCGCGCCAGCGGCGGCGGTGGGCAATGCCTCGCCGGCCACACGATCGCGCAGGGCGCGTGCCTCATCGATGCGTGCCGCAGCGTGGCGCAGATCCAGGTTCTGTGCCAGCGCCGTGGCCATCAGGCGATCGAGGATGGGATCGTCCAGTGCAGACCACCATTGGCTCAAGTCTGCGGACTGGGATTCGCTTGCCAACGGCAAGCTCCAGCCGCTGCCGACGTCGACCGGCGGCGGCTCGCGGTAGTCGGGGCCCACGCTTGCGCAGGCAGTCAGCAGCACGCAGGACAGGGCCAGCACGAGCGGACGCGCGCGCCCAGGGGTCAGGCCGGTGACGGTTGCGCGAAGAAAGGGAGTGCGGGGCTTGGATTTCATTGCAGGCGTCCTCGGACGAATACGGTGGCCATGGTCAGCGTGGCGAGGGCGATGACCGCCAGCGGCCACAGGCTGGCGAGAATGTCACCGGGCGGCATGGCCTTGAGAAAGCTGCCTTCGACGATGATGAGGAAATGGGTCAGTGGGATGGCCTGAGCCAGCCATTGCAGGACGACAGGCATGTTTTCCACAGGCGTCGCAAAGCCGGACATCAGCACCGCCGGCACGCCGATGGCGAACGCTCCCAGGATGGCCTGCTGCTGCGTCATGCTGACCGCGGAAATCATCAGACCGATGCCGACCACCGAGGCGATGAACAGCACCAGGCTGGCAAGCAGGAGTGCAAACGAGCCCGTAAACGGGATGCCGAACAGGAAGACGCCCGCGCTGATCATGAACAGGCCCAGCCCGGTGCCAATTGCGAGTGCCGGCAGCGACTTGGAGATGATGATCTCGGGCGTCGAGGTGGGCGACACCAGCAACTGGTCGAAGGTGCCCAGCTCGCGCTCGCGCGCGATCGACAACGAGGTGATCAAGAGCGAGCTGAACAGCGCCAGGATGCCCGTCAGGCCGGGCACGATGAACCAGCGGTAGACCAGATTCGGGTTGAACCAGTGGCGCACGACCACGGGCGTTGGTGCCTGGGCGTCGGGCACGACCTCGGCGCCGACATCGGCGGCGATTGTGGACAGATAGGCCACGGTGATCTGCCCGGAGTTGCTGCGCCGGCCATCGACCAGTACCTGCGCGCGGCCACTTTCGCCGGCGGCGATGGAGCGCGAGAAATCCACCGGGATGGCGAGCGCGGCGATCACCTCGCCACGGTCGATCAGCTCGTGGAGCTGCTGTTGGCTGTCGACATGCCGGACGTGGGTGATGAAGCGGGCGCTGTCCAGGCGCTGTACCAACTCGTGCGACCAGCGCCCCGCATCCTGATCGTAGACGGCGATATCGACGTTGCGCACTTCCAGCGTCGCGGCAAAGGCGAACACCAGCAACTGCAGGATCGGCGGCACGAACACCACCATGCGGCTGCGCGGGTCGCGCAGGACGCTGAGCACTTCCTTGATGAACTGGGCGCGCAGGCGGGTGAACGAGAATGCGGAAGTCAACATCGCGTCACTCCAGGTTCTTGCGCGTGGCGCGCTTGGCGATCACGAAGAACAGCCCCCCGATCGCCGCCATGGCCGCCAGGTTGGGCAGGAACACGGCCCAGATGTCGCCGGCCAGGAACACCGTCTTCAGCGAATCGACGAAGTAGCGCGCCGGAACCACCAAGGTGATGGCGCGGATCGGTGCCGGCATGGCGTCGATCTCGTACAGAAAGCCCGACAACATGAAGGCCGGCAGGAAGCCCGTGAACAGCGCGATCTGCGCTGCCAGGAACTGGTTGCGTGCCAAGGAGGAAATCAGCAGACCCTGACCCAGCGCCGGCACCATGAACACCGCCGACAGCAGCAGCAGCGCCGCCAGCGAGCCCCGCATCGGGACCCCGAACACGAACACCGCCAGCGCCGCCGCACCCAGCGTGGACAGCATGCCGAGCACGAAGTACGGCAGCAGCTTGCCGATCAGGATTTCGGCCACCGAGGCCGGCGTGGACAGCACCGCCTCCATGGTGCCGCGCTCCCATTCACGCGCCACCACCAGTGCAGTCAGCATGGTGCCGATGATGGTCATGACGATGGCGATGGCACCGGGAATCAGTGCGCGGCGGCTTTCCAGCTCGGGGTTGAACCAGTAGCGCGGTTCCAGCATGACGGCCTGCGCTGGTGCTCCGACGTCCAGTCCGGCACGCCAGGACTGGACAACGCCGCGGGCGTAGTTCTCGACGTAGTTGGCGGTATTGGGGTAGGAGCCGTCGGTGACGATCTGCACCAGCGGCTCGCTGCCACGCTGGGCCAGCCGCTGCTCGAAATCCTGCGGGATCACCACGTAGCCGCGCAGGTCGCCTGAGACCAGCTGGTCGGCCACTTCGCGCCGGTCATGGGCGAAGTGGGCATCCAGGAACTTTGTGCCGGCAAAGGCCGCCGCAAGCTCCTGCGCTGCAGCGCCGGGCGACTCCAGCACCACGCCGACGCGGACATCCTTCGCATCCAGCGACACCGCATAGGCGAACAGCAGCAGCAACACCACCGGCAGCACGAACGCGATCAGCAGCGTCGAGGGGTCGCGCAGCGCCTGGTAGCTTTCCTTGGTGACCAGGGCGATCAAGCGCCGCAGATCAAAATGGCGCAGGTCGGTCTGCTGTGGTCCATTCCCGTCCTTGTGCTTTGTGGTGCCGTTCATGTGGCGGCCTCCAGCTCGCGGTCCGCCGACTCCACCAGGTGAATGAAGGCGTCCTCCATCGTCGGGTCGGGTCGTTCGGGGCTGACCGCCGAACGTTTGAGCGCGTCGGGCGTATCCAGCGCAATCAGTTGCGCACGCGAGAGCATGGCCACGCGGTCGCAGTATTCGGCCTCGTCCATGAAGTGGGTGGTGACCATGATGGTCACGCCCTTGCGGGCCAGTCCGTTGATGTGGGTCCAGAATTCGCGCCGGGTGATCGGGTCCACGCCCGAAGTGGGTTCATCTAGGAACAGCACGGGCGGCCGGTGCATCAGCGAACAAGCCAATGCCAGGCGCTGCTTGTGGCCCAGCGGCAGGGAATCGGGCGTGGCGGACAGCCAGTCGCCCAGATCGAAGGTTTCGATCATCTCGGCAATGCGCTCGCGCCGGGTGTTGCCTTCCAGTCCGTAGACGCCGGCCGAGAATTCCAGGTTCTGCTGCACCGAGAGCAGGCCGTAGAGCGAAAACTTCTGCGCCATGTAGCCGAGCCGGCTCTTGGCTGCGCCGGTGGCGCGGCGCAGATCATGGCCCACCACATGCGCTTCGCCAGCAGTTGGTTTCATCAGGCCGCACAACATCTTGAAGGTGGTGGACTTGCCGGCGCCGTTAGGGCCGAGCAGGCCGAAGATTTCGCCCTTTTGCACCTCGAAGCTGACGTTGTCGGTGGCGGTGAACTCGCCGAAGCGCTTGGTGAGGTTTCGGCACGACACGGCAATGTCGGAACCCAGCTCAACCGGCGGCAGACGCTCGGCCAGCGTCGAAGTGCCGCCGGGGCCGCCACCGAGCAGATCGATGAAGGCGTCTTCGAAGCGCGCGGGCACCTGCGCCAGCTCCACTCGCGCCTGATCGGACAGGGCCTGGAGCTGCTCCGCTTGAGCGCCCTCGCGCAACACCACGCGCACGCCGGCGCCCTGGATCACGCCATCGCTCACGCTGGGCAGGTCGAGTGCCTGGGTCAGGACCGCTCGGCGCTCGGCACCGACGTCTTCCAGACGGAAACTGCGGCCTTCGAGCTGCGCGGTCAGCTCCTGCGGCGGGCCATCGAACAGGAGCTTCCCTTGGTTCAGCAGCAGCACGCTCTCGCAGCGCTCGGCTTCGTCGAGATAGGCGGTGGACCAGACCACGGCCATGCCTTCATCGGTCAGCGCCTGCACCATGCGCCACAAGTCCTGGCGGCTGACCGGGTCGACACCCACGCCCGGCTCGTCCAGCAGCAGCACCTTCGGCCGCGCCATGAGCGCACAGGCAAGGCCCAGCTTCTGCTTCATGCCGCCGGAGAGCTTGCCGGCCAGGCGTTTGGTGAAGGGTCCGAGCCGCGTGAAGTCCAGCAGCTCGGCAAACAGATCGGCGTTGCGGTCCGCATCCATGCCGCGCAACTGCGCATACAGGCGCATGTTCTCCATCACCGACAGGTCTTCGTACAGGCCAAAGCGTTGCGGCATGTAGCCACTGGCGACATGAATGGCGTCGTTGTCCTTGACCACGTCATAGCCTGCCAAGGTGACGTGGCCGGCGTTCGGCACCAGGAGGCCGGTCAGAATCCGCATCAGCGTCGTCTTGCCGGCGCCGTCGGGGCCGACCAGACCCGTCAGCCGTCCATAGTGGATGCGCGCGCTCAAGCCCCGCAGCGCCTTTACGTCGCCGAAATGCTTGTCCACGTCTTCGATGACGATGGCAGCGTCTTCGCCCGCACCCGCAGGCACGGCGGCGATAGCAGGGCTTGCCTGCATTTCAACGCTCCCCCGCCGGGATACGGGTGCCGGCTTTCGCATCGACCTCGATCGTCACCGGCATGCCCTGGCGCAAGGCACTGTCGCTGTCGGCTTCGTCGATGACGATGCGCAGGCGGTAGACCAGATCCGTGCGCAAATCCGTCGTCTCCACCGTCTTGGGGGTGAACTCGGCGCGCGGCGAGATGAAGCCGATCTGGCCGCGATAGACCTTCTCTGATGAATCGCTTTTGACGCGCACCACAGTACCGGGCGCGATGCGCCCCAAGTCCGACTCGCCCACGTAGGCGCGCACGTAAACCGGCTTGTCCAGGCTCAGGCTGTAGACCGCGCTCTGGCTTGCGACCATGCTGCCGGGCTCCCGCACTCGTGCGATGACGGTGCCGCTACTGGGCGCCATCAACTCGGTGTCCGCCAAGGCTGTCGTGGCTTGCGCTGCGGCAGCCTGTGCGGCCGCAAGGCGAGCTTCTGCCGCGGCGATGTCTTCCTTGCGAAAACCTTCGGATGCTTGCGACAGGGCCGCCTTGGCCGCTTCGACGCCAGCGGCTGCCTGGTCGCGCGCCGTGCGGGCTGCATCGACCGTGCGCTGGCTGCTGGCGCCCGATGCCAGCAGGCCACTCTGGCGCTGGAAATTGCGCTCGGTCTCGGTGGCGAGCGCCTGGGCCTGCCTGAGGGCTTCGCGCGCCTGGGTGATTTCCTGCGGTCGCAGGCCGCGGCGCAGCTTGGCCAGTTCCGCCTGCGCCACCTGCACCTGGGCCTGTGCTGCCGCAAGTGCTTCCCGATAGGGTTGCGCGTCAAGCGCCGCCAGGCGCGCGCCCGCGCTGACGGCATCGCCCTCATCGAAAGCCATTTGCATCACGCGCCCGGGCTGACGGAAGGCCAGTTGCACCTCGCGGATGTCGACGTTGCCGTAGAGGCGCAATGCATCTTGTTGTCCATGGTCGCGCGACAACCAGAACGCCAGTGCGCCGCCAAGAGCGAGCACGACGACGGCGATCACGACCCAACGGGTTTTCTTGAAGAGGAGGTTTGGAGTTTTCATCGATGGGTTTCCGCTGGATAAAGGTGCTCAGTGCTCGCGTGCGACCGGCGCATTCGCCGCTGACCGGCGCCAGGCGATGGCCGCTATGCCAGCCCACACCAACGTGCGCAGCGTCATGGCGACCACCGTGCGTCGCTCCCAGGCGCCACCCAGAGCCACATGCACTCCGAAAGCGAGGAACACGAGTGCGGTCGCCACCGTGATGACAATCGCTAACCACGCGGCCCAGCGCCGGCGCATCCACAAGCCGACGCCGGCGACGATGTAGGCGAACCCGGCCAGAAAATTGAACCAGAGCACGAAGGGCACATAGTGGCCGGCGGCTTGGCGCGCCGCGCCGTCGACAAACAGAACGGCGCCGCCCTCCCGAAGAGTGAGCAGGCCGAAGCCGATCGCGAGCAGGGAGATCAGCCAGTGCCAGATGCTGCGTTGTGGATGAGTGGTCATCTTCATGGCCTTTACTTGATCGCGGAAACTCCCAAGCCTTCGCCGTCGTCGCGGTGTGCGTGTGCGTTCCGCTGGGCGGTCGGGCTGAGTGTTGAATGACGCGGATTCGCGCTGGAGGCGCAACGCGATCGCATGACCGTGGTGTGCCTCTCGGCCGACCGGGCAACTGCGTGGCGGCAGGATGGAAGGCGTTTCATCGGGTGTGCGTGATGCCACGGAGATAGATGGCAAACACGGCTGGCGCATCACGACGGATGCGACTGACCTTGCCGGCCAACAGCGACTGCATGACCAGTCCCTGGATCGTGCCGATGAACAACACGGCGGCGGCATCTACGTCCAGATCCGCATCCAGGTCGCCTTGGGCCTTGCCTGCCTCCATCAGGCGGCGCAGGCGCTGTTCGTATTGACGGAGCAAGGTCTGCACCATCCGCTTGGCGAGCGTCTCGCCAGAGCGTTGCAGTTCTCCGAACAGCATGCGCGGCACGCCGGGATGCTTGGCCACGAAGTCGATGTGCGTCATGAACATGGCTTCGAGTGCCGCGGCAGGAGACGCGGCGCCCTCGGCCGCCTTGTCCACGCGCACCAGCAGACGCTCACCGACCCAGGTCATCGTTGCCTCCAGGATCGCGTCCTTGGTGGGGAAGTGGCGAAACAGCGCGCCCTGCGTCAAACCCATTCGATCGGCGATGGCCGTGGTCGTGATTTCGGCCGGGTTTTGCTCCGCGGCCAAGTCCACCACCGCTTGCACTGTGGCAGCACGCCGCTCTTCAGCGGACAGATGTTGAGGACGTTCGCTCACCGATCAGACTCCATAAAGTAAGTGACTTATTACTATCCTAACATGCAAAACATCCGCGTCGCAAGATCGGGAATACGGTTCATCGCATGGGAAAGGATGGTTCCTGCCCCATCCATGGATCGTGGCCAAGTGAGCTGACGAGACCCAGGAAGCGAACACACTCCTCTGGCACATCATGAGTAATCGGTCGGCAGGTCGGCCACCCCAGTCAGAGCAAGAGAAGCGGTTTCGTTCGAGCGAAGGCGGAAATCCCCCGGGCGTTCTTCAAGGCTTTGCATCTTTTCCCGTAGGCATTATGATAGTAATAAGTTACTTACAACATCGGAAGACCAGAGATGAACACCCTTGCCATACCTGACAAGCCCGCGCCGGCACCGTCCGAAGTCGTCTGTCGCCCCGATGTCCTGGATACGCTTGCGAACGCGTGCCGGGCACGCGGCACTGGCGGGTTGTCACCGGCGGCGGGTTTGCTGGCTTGGTACGACTGGGCGCTGCACCTGAGCCTTTCACCGGGCAAGCAGCGCAGCCTGATCGAAAAGGGATTGCACAAGCAGCGACGCTTGGCGCGCTACGTCGCGCACGCTGCAAGTGCCCACGGCTGCCCCACGTGCATCGAGCCGTTGGAGCAGGATCGGCGCTTCGAGGCGCCGGCCTGGCAGCAATGGCCGTTCAACGTGATCCACCAGGGCTTTTTGCTGCAGCAGCAGTGGTGGCACAACGCCACCACCGGCGTGCGCGGCGTGTCGCGCCATCACGAGAACATGGTCACTTTCGCCGGGCGGCAGTGGCTGGACATGTGGTCGCCATCGAATTTCATCTGGACCAACCCGGAAGTGCTGGAAGCCATCAGAACCAGCGGCGGCGCCAACCTGTGGCGCGGCGCGATGAACTTCCTCGACGATACACAGCGTCTTGCGCTTGACGATGAACCGGCCGGGGTCGAAGGCTTCAAAGTCGGCCAGGACGTGGCGGTCACACCAGGAAAGGTGGTGTTTCGCAACCACCTGATCGAGCTGATCCAGTACACACCCACGACCCCCGATGTGTATGCCGAGCCGGTGCTGATCGTGCCCTCCTGGATCATGAAGTACTACATCCTCGACCTGTCACCGCACAACTCGATGGTGAAGTACTTGGTCGACCAGGGGCATACGGTGTTCATCCTTTCCTGGAAGAACCCGACCGCGGCCGATCGCGACCTCGGCCTCGAGGATTACCGATGGCTGGGGGTCATGGATGCACTGGACGCGGTCACGGCCATCGTGCCCGAGCGCAAGGTGCAGGCGGTTGGCTATTGCCTGGGCGGCACCTTGCTGACGATCGCCGCAGCCGCGATGGCGCGCGATGGCGACGAACGGCTGCACAGTTTGACGCTGCTGGCGTCGGAGACCGACTTCCGCGAGTCGGGCGAAATCGCGCTTTTCATCGACGACAGTCAACTCGCCTGGCTGGAAGCCGGGATGTGGGACAAGGGCTATCTCGACGGCAAGCAGATGGCCGCCTCTTTCCAGATGCTCAACTCGCGCGACCTGATCTGGTCGCGCCGCGTGCGCGAGTACCTGCTGGGCGAACGGCAGGAGTTCAATGACCTGATGGCATGGAATGCCGACGTGACGCGCATGCCGTATCGCATGCACAGCGAGTACCTGCGGCGTTTGTATCTGAACAACGATCTGGCCGAGGGACGCTACCAGGTCGGCGGACGGCCGGTGGCGATCGCCGACATCGAAGTGCCGATGCTCATCGTCGGCACGGTGCGCGACCACGTTGCCCCCTGGCCATCCGTGTACAAGATGCATCTGCTCAGTGATGCGGAGCTGACCTTCGTACTGACCAGCGGCGGGCACAACGCCGGCGTGGTCAGCGAGCCGGGGCACCCCCGGCGCAGCTACCAGATTGCGACCCGCAGCGTCGGCGCTCGCTACGTCGATCCGCAAACGTGGCGTACCGAAACCCCGCTGAACGAGGGCTCCTGGTGGCCAGCCTGGCAGCAGTGGCTGGCACGACATTCGACCGAGCGGGTATCGCCGCCTGCCATGGGCGGCACGCAGGTCCCGCTTGGTGATGCACCGGGAACCTATGTGGCAATGCGCTGATACGACGCGCCGAAGCCGAGACAAGACAAGACCATTTCAACAGGGACATCGCTAAGGATGGCCTACACCCGCCCCGAAGGGGGCCCACCATGACCGAAGGGCACTGCAATGAGCAACGAACTGCCAATCCATCTCTACAAAGCCAATGCCGAGCTGCAACTGCAGATCACGCGCTTGCTGCAGGAGAGCAGCCATCACTGGCTCGAGGTCATGCAACAGCTCAGCGCTGGCAGCGTGCTGGAGACCACCTCGCGCATCCAGGGCCTCCAACAGGCGGCCGACTGGCAAGCGCTCGCGACCTTGCCGTCCGAAGTGTTCTGGCGTCTGTGCCAAGGCCGCATGGGCGATGCCCAAGCGGTCGGGCAAGTAGCAGCCAAGAGCCAGACGGCCTTTGCCAATGGACTGCGCCAGGCGCTCACGACTTGGCAGGAGTCTGTCTCCGAGGCATTCGGCGCGAGTGGCGACGCAGCCTCTTTCACGCAGCTTTGCCAGCGCTGGACGCAGCCCTGGACCGCCCCAAGCGCCGTACCCCAGGGCAAGACCAAGAAATGAGGGGACGGCAATGAATACGACGCAACGGACGGCGCTGGTGACGGGAGGCAACCGGGGGTTGGGCGCTGCGATCGCCCGTGCCCTGCACGATGCCGGCCACCGCGTGATCGTCACGCATACCCCCGGCAACACCACGATTGGCCAGTGGCAGCAAGCGCAAGCGACACAGGGCTACAAATTTGCTGCCTACGGGGTGGATGTATCGAACTACGAATCAACGCAGGAACTGGCGCGGCGCATCCACGCCGACGGTCATCGGATCGACATCCTGGTGAACAACGCCGGCATCACCCGCGATGCAACGCTGCGCAAGCTCGACAAGGCCGGTTGGGATGCCGTACTGCGCACCAACCTGGACTCCATGTTCAACGTCACCAAGCCGTTCATCGATCCGATGGTCGAGCGCGGCTGGGGTCGCATCGTCAACATCTCGTCGATCAACGGCAGCAAGGGCCAGTTCGGGCAGACCAATTATTCGGCGGCCAAAGCCGGCGTGCACGGGTTCACGAAGGCGCTGGCGCAGGAGGTCGCGCGCAAGGGTGTGACGGTCAACACCGTGTCGCCGGGTTATCTGGCCACCGAGATGGTGATGGCGGTGCGGGAGGACATGCGCCAGAAGATCATCGATGCGATTCCGGTTGGCCGTCTGGGCCAGCCGGACGAGATTGCGGCACTTGTCGCCTTCATCGCCAGCGAAGCCGCCGCCTTTATGACCGGCAGCAACGTGGCGATGAACGGCGGCCAGCATATGTATTGAGTAGTCGAGGGGCCTGCGGCATGAAAGTCTGGACCATTCGCTTGGGCAGTTCACCGAAGAGCATCCTTTACACACTCGGGTGCTCGGACACGAAGCATGCGCATTGACACGAGGGTGTTTGCGTGCTGACGGATAGTGATCTGCAAGCCCTCCGGTTGACCGCACGTTTAGCAGGCGTCGTCACCCTGATCCTGATTGACATCCCCATCGCTTGGTGGCTGGCTCGTACCAAGACCTGGTGGAAAGGGCCGATGGGAGGCTGCCTTGGAGCCTAGATTGCTACGCTATTTCGTTGCAGTCGCGGAAGAGCTGCATCTCGCCCGCGCGGCCGAGCGTCTCGGGATCGAGCAATCTCCCGTATCACGAGCAATGCGCGACCTGGAAAGCCAGCTTGGCGTGCAGTTGTTCGACCGCAGCACCCGCCTGACGCGGCTGACCTGGGCCGGCCAGGTGTTCCTAGGCGAATGCCGACGCGTGATGGCCACCGTGGAGCAGGCAGTCAAGAGTGCCAAGGCGGCGGCACAGGGCTACCAGGGCCATCTGCGCATCGCGATCTGCGACGGCCTGGCGCAGCCCCGCATCGCCACCTTGCTGGCACGCAGCCGCGAGGAGGAGCCCGAGATGGAGATTCGCGTCTTCGAGCTGCCGTTCGCGCAGCAGCTCAAGACGCTGCACGACGATCTGCTGGACATCGGCTTTGCGTTGTCAAACGCGGTACATGATGGCCTCGTCGCCGAGCCGGTGTGGACCGATCCGCTGTCGGTGATCGTGCCCGCACGCCACCCCTTGCTGGCACACGTGCAGGTGCCGCTGGCCGAAGCCCTGAAGTTCCCGCTGGTTCTGTGCCATCCCGAATCGGGATCGGGCTGCCGCCATCAGATTCAAGCGCTGCTGCAGGACGCAGGCACGCCGCTCAAGCTGGTCGATGAAGTGACCAGCCTGGGCGTGATGCTGACCTTGGTCGGCGCCGGCTACGGCATCGGTTTCGCCATCGCCTCGCAGGTGCAGACGCTACAGCGCCCGGACATCTCCATTCGTCCCCTGGCCGGCACCCCACCGATGCTCTCTACCTACCTGCTGCGCCGCCATGGCGAACCCTCCGAGCCCATGAAGCGGTTCATCGAGCGGGTGAAAGACGAGGCCGCACCGGTCGATGAAGAGCCAGTCCTTTGAGGACGGCAGCTCGCCTGTCCGTTGCGACCTGTGGCGTGGTGTGCCAGTAGACAGATAGACTTCCGAATGAAATCCGATGCTCTGGCTGTTGATGGATGTGCTTGGCTCGCTTTGGATCACCCGCAACGGCCTGCGTTGACCAGGCCGAAGACTTGAGTCCACAATCGAGTCCATTCCGTGACGCCTGGATCGGAAAAGACGTTCGTAATAAACGAGTTAGCGACCGGGTGCTGTTCCCTTCACCCGCTCCATCTGAATTCAAGCACTTAGGCCAACTCTCCGGGGTTGGCCTTTTTGCTTTCCGGAGGTTGTGGAACGACTGGGGAACGAATAGAAAAAATCGCCCCTGATTCTGGTGCTCGTGCCGCTGCACTAGCAGGACCAAATTCGGGCGATGTAGCCACCGTGTAGCCATGCACGCGGCCGACCTCGCTGGCGCAAGCTGTTGCACATGGCAGGGGAGCGCAATGCATTCTCGTAGCAGGCGCGGGGTTATAGTTCCGCGACACTGCGGCCTTGCGCTCAGCGGTGTCGCTGATGCCGTATTTCCGGGCTTCTGTGGCGGTCATGGTGCGCAATGCAAGTCACCCCTTACCGCATCGGTAATCGCGCCAGAACCTCGGCTCGTATGGTTCCCGAGTTCATCGGCCTGGTTCGTCGCCTTCGCGGCATGACTCGCCAGCACCACGCATGCGCCGGTTTCCAGCGCCAGCCGGTCGGCAAGCTCCCCGAGTCGCCTTTGATGCGCCGACAGTGAGGCCGACATGCCCATCGCAATCTGGACCCCGGCGCTCTCGCTCGGGGTCGACAGCCTCGACGCCGATCACCAGAAGCTGATCGACACGCTGAACATGGTGTTCGATGCGATGCTGTTCGATCGCAGCTCCGCGGCCCTGCACAGCGCGCTCGCCACCCTCGACGACTACGTGACCGGGCCATGAAAGGCCTGGGACAGCCGATGGCAGCCCCACGGCCGCGTTTCCTCTGCAATCAAGGGGAAGACCTGCCCCCAGAGACACTTGGCGCGGGCTTCCCGGCTTCGGAGCAGAACCACAGCTTGTTGCCCTCGCTGTCCAGGAAGGCGCCGACCCAGTAACGGCCGTCCTCATAGAGTTGCACCGCGTCGCTGATCGTGACGCCACGCGCAGCCAGTTCCCGCTCCATCCGCGGCGCGTCCGCAACCGCAACGGTCAGGCGCGGATAGGGCGATTTCTCCGCCGCGCCGCCGGGTCCGGCAAGCGGCTTGAGCAGGAGCGTCAGGCCGCCCAGGGCGAAACCGACGTCACCGTCCGCCTGCGGCCTCGGCTCGAGGCCCAGCTTGCTGCGGTAAAAATTCTCCGCCCTCGCCAGGTCGTCGACGGCGAGTGCCACCACCTTCAGTTCCTGCCATCCCAGCGTGTTCATCTCCACACCTCGCCGCTTGCCGATGAAAAACGGGGACAGACCCCGATTACGCTGCGGCGCTTTGCCGGGCCACGCGGTGGACGACTCCCCGCAAAGCCAGCCGGAAGCGGTCAATGCGGGCGGCCCGAAAAGCCGATGCTCATCTTGCAACTTTGCCGCGGCTCACTACCTTTAAAGCACAGGGGCCGCATGAGGGGAAGGCGATGGGCCTGAAAATCTACCTATCCTCGACCTTCGAGGATCTGAAGGACTATCGGTGCCGCGTGTATGACCAGTTGCGGACCTTGCGTCACGACGTCATCGCGATGGAGGACTACGTCGCCGCCGACGAGCGCCCGCTCGACAAGTGCCTGCGCGACGTGCGCGACAGCGACGTCTATATCGGCCTGTTCGCCTGGCGCTACGGCTACGTGCCGCGCGCCGGCAATCCCCAGCGCCGCTCGGTGACCGAGCTGGAGTACCTCGAGGCGAAGAAGCACAAGAAGCCCTGCCTGATCTTCCTGACCGACAATCGCGCACCGTGGCCGCCGGACCAGATGGACTCCACCACCGGCGACAACGACAGCGGCAAGAAGATCGCCGCCTTGCGCAAGGCACTGCGGGAAAAAGGGCTGGTATCGACCTTCGAGACGCCGGAGGCGCTCGCGATCAAGGTCGTCACCGCGCTCTACAGCTGGCAGTCGGAGACATCGCGCGCCCAATCGCAACTTGGGCATGCTGCGGTCGAAGAGGCCCTGGCGCCCGGGGTTCAGGCGGCGGCACGCAGGACCAACCCCTTGATGTGGGTGCCGGGCTCGCGCCTGAGGGTGCGCTTCCTTGGCGCCGACGGCGCCTTCGCGGCACGCATCCTGCGTCTTGCGCAGATCTGGAGCGCCTACGCCAACATCTTCTTCGTCGCCAGCGAGGACAAGGATGCCGAGGTGCGTGTCGCCTTCGACAAGGATGGCGGCTCCTGGTCCTACGAGGGCACGAACGCCCTGGCCGTGCCGCCGAGCGAGCCGACCATGAACCTCGGCTGGCTTGTGCCGGCGCTGCCGATCGACGACGTCGAGTCGGTCGTGCTGCACGAGTTCGGCCACGTGCTGGGCCTCGCCCACGAACACAACAACCCCAGCGGCGACATTCCCTGGGACAGGAAGGAGGTCCTCAAGCTCCTGGGTGGCCCGCCCAACCACTGGGACCAGAACACCATCGACCAGTACCTCTACCGCACTTGGGAGACCGACCGCTTCCCCTTTGCCAAACCCTTCGATCCGCTGTCGATCATGTCCTACTTCTTCCCCAAGGAAGCCACCAGCGGCAAGCAGATCTTCAGCACCAACACCACCCTGTCATCGGGCGACAAGGAGTTCATCAGCCGGCTGTATCCCTACGCCACGGGGGGCTGACTGGAACTCGGGTTCAGATCCCGATCCCGCGCCCCGCTGGCTCGCCGCACCATCCGCCGGCACCGTTGTCGAGATCGCGGTTCGGTACACGCTGCAAGGCCCGGGAGATCAAAATGACCAACACGAGCGACCGTGGCACCACACTGACGCTGCACGACGCGGCGAGATTGCTCGCCGGCGGAGGCATGTCGACGCACGACGCCGAGGTCCTGCTGGCAAACGCGATACAGCAATGCGAGCTGCACGCCAACGTCAAGCGCTGGGCCACCGAACAATGGGATGGCCCCCTGCTGCCGGGCAACATCAACCCGCGCGAGACCCACATCGAACGCAGCGATCTGGACGCCTGGCGCAGCGGCCGCTGAAGCACAGCCTCGCCAAATTTTTCCAAGCCGACCAGCCTGCGGCCATGCCGCACGAGCACGATGAGCATTTCCCTGCCCGACGCCCTGAAATCCTTCGTGGACGAGCCGGTGAGCGGGCCAAAGCGGGACCTGTTTCCGAGCGGGTATGGCTTAGTGCTTGCGCCGACGCGATGCGGCGAGACCGGCGAGGCCGAGGCCCATCAGTGCCAGGGTGGCCGGCTCAGGGACGGCGTTGGCCAGCCGATAAGACGCGCTGCGGATCGTAAGCTCTGCCACCTCGCCAGACACCGACCCACTGCTATAAGTTCGCTCGCTGTCACTGACCGCCACAATAGAGCCACCGATGATCGGCATATAGAAGCCACTCGAACCGGGCTCTGACGGACGTCGTTGGGGGGTCAAGAATCGATGTTTTTCGGGGTGCTGGCAAGGGCGTTTTTCGCCCGATTCGGCCCCTGTCGCGGGGCGCGGTAGGAGGCCCCGTCGAGGGTGAGGCAGTAGGCGTTATGGCGCAGGCGGTCGACGGTGGCCGAGTCGTTCGTGTAGCGAGGCGAAGAGCACGTCCTCGGTGAACACGGTGGCCCCGCCCTCGACCACCATCCTGCGCTGCTCGAGCAGCTCGTTGCGGCTGGCTTGGCGAAGGCGTGGTGCTCGAAGGCCCGGGCGATCTCCGCACCATGCCCGGCGCGCAAAACATCAAATGGGATTTTCGTGATTGCAATGCTTGCACTTTTGACTAGAATGTAAGCATTGCAATCATTTGGAGTGTGCGATGGCGACCAATCTTGTCGTTCGCAACATCGAGCCTTCGGTCGCACAGGCCTTGAAGGAGGCGGCGGCGCGGCACGGGCGAAGTGCTGAAGCGGAGCACCGGGAAATCCTCCGGGCGGCGCTCGCCCGACCGGCACGCCGAACCTTCAAGGACGTGCTGGCTTCAATGCCCGACGTCGGGACCGACGAAGACTTCAACTTCAGGCAGGCCTGATGTACCTGCTCGACACCAACGTCATCAGCGAGCTACGCAAGGGTGGTCGCGCCAATGCAGGCGTGACCACCTTTTTCGCGACATTGGCGCCGGAGGACATCTATCTGTCGGTGGTGACCATCGGTGAGATTCGCCGAGGGCTGGAGAACGTTCGTGCCCGAGGAGACCGTGAGCAGGCGGGGCGGCTCGAAACCTGGCTGGATAAGGTCGTCACCGACTTTTCCGACCGAATTCTCGGCTTCGACCTCGAGTGCGCTCAGGTCTGGGGCAAGCTTATGTCGCCCCATCCACAGCATCCCATCGACAAGCAGATTGCGGCCATCGCGCTCATCTACGACCTGACCGTCGTCACGCGCAACACGGACGATTTCGTCTCGAGCGGCGTGCGCAAGCTCAATCCCTTCAGATAGGGCTGACGGCCCGTAGCCGGTCGCCGAACTTCAGAGCGCGCCGTTGGCCGCAGCCGACCCATTCCCGCCATCGGTGTCGGCCGAGGCTGTGTAAAAACGTGCCTTCGACTTTCCCTCGTGGGAAACGGGAATCGCAGCGTGCGAGCAATCCTGCCTCAGGTGGGAAATATTGCCGGTTGACCAACACAGTATTGTTCATCAGTGGGAATTCCCTTAGCTGACCGGCCGAATTTACGCGTTTTTACACAGCCTCGGCCGAAAGCGGTCGCTGAACGCTCCGGTTCAGCGGCGGGCCGTTCAGCGAAGTTCGCGAACGTGATGGTACACATACGCAAAGTCCCGTAACTCTGCTGGGAGCTTGGGCGCAAAGAAATCCCGCACGTTGATCTTGAGAGACGCCGCCGCAGCAGCTCCCACGGCTGCGCCGACTGAGGCGGGCACACCAAGCCCAAGGGTGATAGCGCAGCCAACAGCCGCCTTCGCAGAGATTTCTGGAATGTTGAGCTCGATCTTCACAGACGACTTAATTCGTGCCGGCCAGGACTCTTTTGCCGCCGAATTCAAATCGGCGATGGAACGAGCGACACGGTCGATAGCAGCAGTCTTCGCTCGGGGGATGTCTGCAGAACCAGCCAATTCGAGGTACAGTTCGTCGAGAGTAGCTCGAAGCGCGAGAAGTTCGCTCCCGCGTCGGCTCTTGAATTCAAGAACTTCAGGAAGGGAGACGTTGTCCGGCGGTATGGGTAGAGCCTCGATCAGTTCGAGTTCTACAGCCCTCGTCTGGGTCGCGGCTGCGTGTGGCACGACGAAGTCTCTGGCGGATTGCCCTATTGCCCACAGGCCGGGCTGCTCTGATTCGAGCCTCCGAAATGCCTCCGCCTGAGCCAGAAGGTAGGCAGGATATGGGTTGGGTACTTGCTGGCGGTCGATGATGACTTCGGTCCGCTGTAGCACGCCAGTTTCTTGCAGATAGTCGACCTCTGGATACCCTTCGAAGTCGACGACGTTGTTCTTGGGAAATTCGAGACGGTCCCAGTACAAGGTATACCGGCGCAGGTCGGCAAGGGGAAACGGACGATCTTCGCCCCCCGGAAAGAGCATCGACTCGCCACCCTTCAAAAAGAACGGCGGCACGATTACCAGCCCCCTCTTACTTGCCATCAAACCCCCGCACTTTTTCACTATCGGCCCAATGTTGGAGTTCACCCGCGCGCGGAAGCGGGCGAAGTCCGCTGTAGCACGTCGGGTGCAATGATGGGTACCCCTGCACGCAGATGCTCATGCTGTCGCTGGCACCACGTCTGCGGCCGTGAGACGCTCCACTGGTGCCAATGGAGCCATAGCCCCCTGAGCACCTGCCGTTGTTCCGAGCTCGTTGCGGTAGGTTTCCATGTCATGCGGTTGGAAGCGCCCAGCCAAGAACTGACACCAACGAATCAACCCTCCGAACGTCGAGGAATACGGCGCGGGATCAACGTACACTGCGCCGCTAGTTGTGAACTCGTAGGGATGGTCAGCGTATCCAAATGCTCGGGGCGGCACAGTTGGCACAACATCGCCAGCTCGGCGCACTTGTGTAGGCGGGCCGTCCGGTAGGCTGATGTACGCCGAAAGATCTGAGTATCTGGGCGCGCCGAGGATGCATACAGACGTCGGCGCGACCTTGACGAAGTTTTCGGAGATGGCGGCGACAGCTCCGCCAAGCGAGTGGCCAGTCAGGAAGACATGATCAACGTCACCGAGGTTAGAGTCACGGATAGCGTCGAGCACGCGCGTCGATATCCGAGTTGCCTCTTCGGCAAAACCGGAGTGGAGCCGGCCGGACACCGTGCTGAAAACAAGCGGAGGCCGAAGGCGGAATCTGGCGTTTACTGGCACCAGCTTGGAACGCAAGTTGACCTTCCAATCGAAAAGGAACTGCGTTCCCCGAAAGCCAACGAACAATAGGCGATCGAGGACCAAACCAACTGCAACAACGCCACGGTCCGCGACCGCAAACCCACGGGGCAGATCAAGCTTTTGAAAATCGATAGTCAAACTTGTGGGGCGACCGCCCGTACCAGCAACGAGCGCTCGGTACGCTTCACACGGGATAAGTTTCGCCCGCTTTCGGTCATCTAACTCCCACTGCGGGATGTGGTAATAGGCGAGTTCGGCAAACAGTGCACAGAGATAACGGACCGTGGGAGATCGATCGTCGATGGGCGAAGGAAGGCTGCCGACTAGGCTGTGAGCCTCGTAGATTGCGTACTGGTACATGGCCCACCTCCTTCTCGCCTCAAGGGTCTAACGTTTTGTAGCCGGCATATTTAATGAGTAGATGGGGAAACGTCGCAGCATCTCACTTCCAATGCCCTGCCAATCCTGGCTCGTGGTTCATTGGATACATACGCTCGACGAGATATTCCGGGCACAAACCCTGCAACACCTGAGCCATCATCGGCCAACATCGATCAGCATTCACCGAAGCGAACGACCTCGAACAAGCGTCCAGAGCCAGCCCCAAAATGCGGGTCGTCGTCATCTCTCAACGTAGCCGACTGCCAACGACATTCAAGTGAAATGTAACAGCCACCGGCAGCTTGTGGCCGGACTGAGACACTCCCAGCCCCGAACCCGCGTTGGGGCGCGGCAAACCGACGGTGGCGGTCTCGACCGGATGCGGAAGAGACATTCATCACCCCGAGGTTCCCACGACAGATTCCCAGCCGATGAGGATCCTTCAAAAGCTGCCGTGCTGCCGGTCGGCGTCCCCCGGCTCGAGCGCTCGTTCGGCGTCTTGCGCGGTCGGGTTCACATCTCGCCGTGGCGCGCGAGGTAACGGCGGATTGCCTGGATGAGCTGCTCGGCGCTCGCATGGACATCCACTTCGATTCCGAGCGTGCGCGCAACATCGCGTGCCTTCCCGAGGTCCGGGTGCGAGTGCCCCCTTTCCGCGGCCTTTACCATTTCCCGCGCCCGCTCGAGATCCTCGGCCGACTGTCGCTTGAATTGATTCAGGATCCAGTTGAGCATCTTCCGCGGCCTTTCCGGGAATGAGAGCATTGCACAGGCCGGCACGGTCGCAGCGCAGCCGCCACCTCGACGCTGGCCAGCTATCGGCGCCGACCGCTGGCCGCAAACGCCTCGACCTTCTTCGTCGGTCCGGAAACGATCAGCAGGTCACCCGGCAACACGACGCTGCCCGGCTTGCCGTGCTGAAAATCCTCGTGTGCGCGCTTGATGCCGACGACCGTCACGCCGAAGTGCTCGCGCACCGCCGATTCCGCGAGCGAGCGCTCGTGCGTGACGCTCGGCGCCTGAATCTTCGCGATCGCAAAGCCGTCGTCGAATTCAATGTAGTCCATCATGCGGCCGCTGATGAGATGCGCGACGCGCTCGCCCATGTCGGCCTCCGGGTAGACCACGTGATGTGCGCCGATGCGCTCGGCGATCTTGCCGTGCTCGGGCGTCATGGCCTTGACCCAGATGTCCGGGATCTCGAGTTCGGTCAGCGCCATCACCGTCATCAGGCTCGCGGCCAGGTCGCCGCCGATCCCCACGATGGCGTGCGCGAAGTCGCCCACGCCGAGCTGGCGCATGGTCATCGCACTGGTCGAGTCCGCCTGCACCGCATGGGTGAGCAGATCCGCCCATTCGTGCACCGGCTCCGCATCGCGGTCGATGCCCATCACGTCGTGCCCGAGCTGCATCAGCGAATTGGCGACGGCTCCCCCGAAGCGCCCGAGGCCGATCACGACCACACTGTCGCCTTTCGAGAAGGCGAACTGCTCTGTAAATAACCTAGCCAACAACGGGATGCTCCTCTGGATAGCGGAAGGGCATGCGGTGCTCGCCGAGCGCGAGCGACGCCGCCAATGTGATGGTGCCGACCCGGCCGATGTACATCAGCAGGATCAGCATCAGCTGGGCGGAATCCGGCAGGTCTGCAGTGATGCCGGTGGACAGGCCGACCGTCGCGAAGGCCGAGATCACCTCGAAGATGACCCGGTCGGTGGCGATCTCGGTGGTGTGCAGGATGAACACCGTGCCCAGCACGACGACCGCACTGCTGAGGACCAGCACGGTGATGGCCTGGCGCTGGGCCGAATGGCTGATGCGCCGGCCGAAGGCCTCGGTGTCCATCCGGCCGCGGATCTCGGCGATGACCAGCATCACCAGGATCATCGCCGTGCCCACCTTCACGCCACCGGCCGTGCCGGCACTGCCGCCGCCGATGAACATCAGGAAGTAGTGCAGGCCGAGACTCTCGTGCGTCAGCCCACCGATATCGATCGAGTTGAATCCGGCCGTGCGTGCCGACACCGACGCGAAGATCGCCGACAACAGCTTGTCCCCTGCCGGCATCGATCCGAGGGTGCGCGGGTTCGCCCACTCGAAGGCAAGCAGCAGGATCGCGCCGCCAGCCAGCAGCACGGCCGTTCCCAC
>Ga0268298_10000957_pt1 | contig 35751 bp, 33 predicted proteins | sample WWTPWeurt_MetaG_FD_194462 | JGI IMG/M metagenome (GOLD analysis project Ga0268298, IMG submission 194462) | Activated sludge microbial communities from WWTP in Nijmegen, Gelderland, Netherland - WWTP Weurt | ecosystem: Engineered > WWTP > Aerobic digester > Activated sludge | place...
TCCCTTGGATGTATTTTGTGCTATCATCTTGTAAGACCATCGGTTGTCCTTCTTTCTTGCAATTGAAAGATTAACCGAGGTCTCCCCCTTTTGACCGCTTTTACAGAAAGTTTCTTGCACCGACTGAAATTTAGGGGAAGACCATACGATCAATACTTCAGCTGGTCCGATGACAGGATCTATTGTTCTGAGTTGGTTTGGAAAATCTATAAGAATGCCTTGAATCTTGAACTGGGAACCCCTCGCGCCCTCAGATGCCACAAGCTTTCGGCGTCAGTCGTGAAGAGTAAGATGAAAGAGCGCTATGGCAGAAGGATTCCCTTCAATGAAAAGACCATCTCGCCGCAGGACATTTATGAGAGCAAGCTTTTATACGTCGTGGGCAGAGGCTAGGGCGTAAACTCTCTCTCCCTCTTTCTAGTCTGGTGCTGAAAATGCCTATTCCTGCGCGTCTGGTCTTGGTCGTTTATTGAAGTCAACTTTCCTGCTTCGCATAGAAGTATGAACATTGACAAAAACCAAAACGGCCAAGAAAAGCCCGGAAAAAACTATAGCTAGTGCGTGCTCTGACCAAGTTAGCACTGATTCGGATCGATGCTGGCTACTGTGCTCCAGAATACTGTCCCCGAGTTCTGCTGTTTTCTGAGCTGCCAGCGCTCTGCAAAGCAACTTCTCTATTTCAACGTTGAAACCCTCCAAACACCCTTCATTCCAATACTCACCGTTTGGAAAGTAGATCTGGATTTGACGACAGTCAGAGCCGACAACCAGGTCAAGCCTTCGATTGTGAGACAAAAAGCTCAGTCCATTGCGCGGCTTAAATGGACCGATTGCTACGCTAGCAGGTGATATGCTATCGATTAGCAATTGCCCGAATTTTAGCTGCTCTCCTTTATCGCTTAGATCTGACTTTACAAGCATATGCCAACCGTAAAAGCTTGGTTCATCGGCTTTTGCATGCTTGTCTTCCAAAGCGTATACAACTACGATTTCTGGTGTTTGTAGAAGTTCGACCATTTCTGCAGTCAATTTGGTATTGCCGACAATTCCTTGTGCACATGTCTCAGGGCAAAATGGCAACAGCGAAATTACTGTTGCTCCCCAAGGTATTACAAGCCATTTCAGTTGCACGGCAACGCTAGACCTTCAAAGGAATGTTCCTCTAACTTTATAATGCCTTCTCTCTATCTGGCGAGTTAATTTGTGTCAGCGAAATCTAGCTCAGCCACTCCGATCGGCAGAGAATCCGTTTTCAATTATGTGGTACTGGAGTTGAATCGAACTGCCGTGCGCGTGAATCCCTAGAGGTTCAGTCGATTTTGCCGCCCCAGAAAGTTGACCCGCGCAGTCCGATAAGGCATCCGCCGCAAGATAGCAGACGCCTTCCCTTAAACGAATATCGACCTTCTCCTCGAAGGGCGTAGGCTGAAATGTGGTACTTTGGGACTAGCGCTGATATATCCTAGTGGATTAGTGATGAGAGAGCGAATTGGACATATTTTGTTGAATTCTCGGAGTTGTTTTGAGGCTCTGGTTCGTGCTGAGAACATTCTGATAGTTTTGACGCCGTATATAGGGATGCTGCTAGTTGCACTGTTTCGCTATCGTCAAGTGCTTTATGTGTGTCGGAGTGGCTTCCTGCCTCGTGGAATCGCTCCTCTTGTGATTGCAATTGTGATTGTGCACTTGATCGGATTGTTGCTATTTTCTCTAATTGTGAGGAAAGATAGAGCCGCCGCCGTTCTTTTGTACGGGTTGTGTTCCGGCCTGCTTACTGTAGTACCGTTTCTCATAAACCCAGGTGTTTGAGCGTAATGGTAAAGCGAGCAATCCTCACGGAATTTACCCGCGCAAGCCGATATGGCATCCGCTGCCAGATATTACGGGCCCCCACATGAATATCGAGCCTCTTCCCGATGGGCTGTAGGCTGAATATTGATGGCAAAAGTGATACGATGACCGGTGTCGATTCGCTTCCACTTCCTTTATTAGTCTGAGTGTCACTTCGTAAAGTGCGAAGTCTGCATGGCACCAGGAGTGTCCTTGGTTTTAAATGCTATATTCTTCTATCGAGTTTAGCCCACTGAGAAATTTAGTCGATGGCCAATCAATTATTCTCTAAACAGGTGCTCTGTCTTGGTCTGGCATGGTTCATTGCTTGTACAGAGATTTGCGCCATTGAAGAGATAAAGGTTGTAGAGGACCGTCAGTACGTTAGAAATAAGGCAACTTTTGATTCTAAGATTGAAACCGAGAGAGCGGTGGAGATCGCGCTGGCACGTTTGAGCAGAATTCTTGTTTCTCATCGGTCGAAGTTCTTTGGGGCTGATTCTAGAGATAGTAAGTCTGACACGCAGGTGCTCACGTCGTCGGCTTGCGAAAAGCTGGTCGTTCCTGCGTTGGCAACGCTGCGTAGTCCCGAACAACTGACCTCTTTTGTGGCTGTGTGTCGCACCAAGAGTTCCCTCTATGATAGATATGAGGGAGATGGTGTTGGAATGATATATGAGGCTGCCTATTGCCAGGCGCTAAAAACGCTCGCTAGATTTCCTAGTGGTAGATCCGAGCCCTTGATGAATGAATTGCACCTGATGTTCGTATATGACGGAGCTTCAGGGCTATTCTTTGATGAGCAATTGGAGATTTGTCGAAGGCTTCAAAAACAGCGGATTAAAAACGCGACAAATAAGCGAGCGAAGAAACCCAAGACCTAGTTGTGAACAGGTTGGTGGCTTGGTTGACTGAGCCTAGACCAATGCATAAATGGGCTGGTCGCTCTAGCAAAGGATGAAACAATGACTTTGAATCTTGATGAAATCGAGCGTCTTGCTATAGAGGCTATGAATTCCCAAAACTTCGATTCTGCGAGGAAGTACTTTGAGATCTTACTGTTCCATTCTCCCGATTGGGATACCGGGATGCCCTGGGTATACCTAACAGGCATTTGTCTTAGTCTAGGTGACACAAATAGAGCTGCCGAAGCATTGGTGCAAGCTGCTAAGTATCCTGTAGATCACATTGACCTTTTGGAACTTGAGCTAGAGCTTCTACTGTTGAGCAATAAGCCTGATGAGGCTGCAGGATTCTTAACCAGCCATATTGACGAGTGGCTTCAAGGAACATCACGTGTGCGTGTAGTTGGCTGCTTGATCGCTTACTTGGAAGCCCAGCCAAAAGTCCGGGATAGCTTTCTCTCTGAAATTAAGAGACGAGTTCCAGCCCATTGTGAATTGTGGGAGCAGGTTGCTGAAGACACCAGTAGACAAATAGGCGGAGATAAGCCTTATGTTCTTTAAGAATTGGCAGATTGCCATTTTAATTGTGCTAGGAATACACATATTTGCCTCCTCTCAAGCATTCGGTGCATCAGACATGAAAGAGAGGCTGAGTAAATTTAGAACCAAGGACAATTGTGCTTTGTATGAATTTGAGCAAGTTTTCTATCAGCATCATTTTGACGAAGTCTATATTGCAAAAGGTGGAATTGGGGCGATTTCCAAAAACGTTTATGTGGAGAACCAGAAAGAGCGGAACGTAGTCAGACTAGGTACCTTGAAATACGTAAGTAAAGAGGGCTCTAATAAGCAGCTGATTTTCATTAGTGGAACCAAGATTCTCTCACCAGAGGAAGCAAAAGTTTCCCGAAATCTGATCGTGATTGCGTTTTTGCCAACTCACATAGCGTTCTATCTAGAAAATGAGGATCGCGAGGGAAGATACCTGAGGAGATAATCCAGCCGGGATGCTCTGTGCTGCTAAACGCCGATTGGCTCTAGCTATTTTTAAGCAGAGAGTTTGTACCGTGTATACATTCTAAGTGACTCATATTACTTGTGTTGCTTGCTAGACCAACAGAGTCAGACTCGATACAATTATGTCGCTTTCGATAGGACGAGCATAGTGGACAGAAAGTTCGAACAGATTGCCCAGGCAGACCTGCAGGAATTGGGCTTGGCAAGAGACTATCTTATGTCTATCAGGTTGACTCCTGAGCAGGTGCAGGAGCGCTTTGGTATCGAGTTTAGCTGGACTCGCACCGAGCCGCAGCACGCCTATTTCGCTGCTATAAAGGACCCGGATTCTGGTTATATATTTTCCTTTGACCAGGGCAGCAATTATGAAGGTGCACCAACTATGGTGGTATGCGCCTGGGCGAAGAAGGTCGATGCTCATGAGGCTCATGCCGCACTTATGAGATGTGCTTCTATTTCTGGAAAAGATGTCGCCTGGTATTCCGATTCCCTTTGATGGTATAGCTAGAACGGTAGCCATACATAGAACGCATCTTTTGTCGCCGACAACCACTTTTGCCAGTTTCTAAGTTTGCCAGAGTTGCAAGTCAAGAGGTCGGGCTGCTGCCGTCATTCTCGTCTCTGGTCCTAGCTCGGAACGAGTAAAAAAGTTGGCTTGGACGGCGGACCTTGGCTGGCGAGCAAAAGACAGAGCCATTGTAACCCTCCTCCTGCATATGGCAATGAATATGCTGCTCTGAATTTCAACGGCGCCTGAGCCGAGGCGCGAAACGGCAACTACCTTGATCTAATGGTAGAAATCGTGGGCATAGGCGAATTCAAACAACCTGTCTGGCGTTATACTTTGCCCAGTAGCGCAGAAAACAAGCAGCAGTGATCGCTTCTCGTGACAATGGGTGGGTGATGGTAGACAAACAGGTTCCACAACCCGTAGAAGCATATGAAAGCCTGCTCAAGGGATTGAAGGAGCGAATTCGTCAGGCGCAGGTCAAAGCTCACCTTGCTGTAAATCAAGAATTGATTGGTCTGTACTGGTCAATCGGCAGGGATATTCTGACCAAAGAGTCAGAACAAGGATGGGGAGCAAAGGTAGTTGATAGATTGGCAAAGGACCTGAAGTCAGCTTTTCCAACTGCAAAGGGATTTTCGGCAAGAAATCTTCGCTATATGAAGGCTTTCGCCGCTAGTTATCCAGATCCATTAATTTTGCAGGCGACGCCTGCAAAATTGACCTGGTACCACAATTGCACTCTACTTGATAAAGTAAAGGATGCCGAAGAGCGTCACTGGTATGCCTTGCAGTCTATTGAAAACGGCTGGAGCAGAGATGTGCTCGTTCATCAAATCGAAAGCCGCCTCTTCAAGCGGCAGGGGAAGTCTACTAACAACTTTGAGGCAACCCTGCCGCATCCAAGGTCGGAACTCGCCCAGCAGATAAACCAATCTACAACTTGTATCGAAAATAACGTGCCATCAGAGCTGCGCTCTGCCTGGTATTCCGATTCGCTTTAGCTTTTAGCTCCTCTATCGCGGTTTGGCTTGGTTTTGAACAGGCTAGTTCTGCGCTTTCGGATACAGTATTTCCTTGCCGCCCGTCTTGATATGCTTGCTGTGTGCGCCGTCCAGATCTAGTTTGAATTCCTGCTTGAGTGGCTGTTTCTCTATGGTGCCTGGCAAATCGTATAGATCTGCGGTTCCCTTTGGCGTTGTGTATTGCGCATTTGTTAAATGCTCATGTCCCCTGCTGTCGGTGCCGGTTGAGACAACTAGAGCCGGCAGTGAGTCTCCCGGTGCACGTTCTTGTGCAATCTTAGTTTCAACGGCTCTGGCAAGAGCCAGTCTGTCTTGATAAGGAATGGCGTTTAACTCTTCCGACAGAGGCTGGAATTGTTTGACTTTCTCAACCATAGTGTCAACTTGCTTGTCTGAAAATGCTGCCTGATTTGTCATCTTTTCTCCCCGCGAATCATAATTGAGGTTTGTTCAATCTGACTCAGCCTTAGTCAAGTATCTAAGCCATGTGTGCCTGTGTCCACTGGCGCAGCCAGTTTTCTGTGTTGCTGAAACCTCTGCTCATGGCGGCGGCTATGCCGGTCTGATCATTGTTGCCGCCGTAGTAGCGGTCAATGCTTACTCCCACTTCGGCGAATACATCACCGACCGGCGTTCCATTGACGATAGGATCGTCGACCAGGATACTCTTCAGTCCGCCGATTTTATTGAGGGCTCCATTTTGCAGGTCGAGTGCTGCTGCTTGTTTGAATCCGGGTTCGTCTGTGATTCCGTACCGTGTGTCGGCAACATGCCAGAACTCGTGGGAGGAAGCCTCTTGCACCATGCCGCTACCGGCGCCGATTACTATTTGATTGTTGGCTGCATCCCAGTATGCGGCAGCTCCTTTGACAGGAACATTAGGTGTGATGATTATTTCCGGTTTGAGGTCTCTGAGCGCCTGGCGCACCGGCTCCGGAACGTTCTTGAGAGCTGATTTTACTTGGGTGATATCGGCTTGTGAAACGCCGCTGTCTATCCTCAGTTGATTGTAGATGTCACTGCCGTCGGTTACGCGGGTATCGCTAGGTGTGGGCTGCGGGTTCGTGTTATCGTTTGGAACATAGATGGGCTGATCCGTACCTTTGTTCGGTGGTTGCTGCGGATTGTCCTTGGGTAGCAGGCTGCTGAACTCATTTCTGTCCAGACTGCCGGTGTTATTCAGGTCGGCCGCCATGTAGTCTTTTGTGATGAGCCTGTCGGCAATTTCACTTAGGGAGTAGCCTTTCTTATCGAGCCGAGTGCCGAGATCATAGAGATGGTTGGCTGTCTTGTCGTCATAGCCGAACTTGCCGGATATTTTTAGCCACTCGTCTCTGTCCACGCGATCGTTGCCGTTAGTGTTGCACTGAATTAGCTCATGAAGGATACCCTGGGTCAATTCCGACCTGGTCACGACATCATTTTTGGGGTCCATTGACTTATTTACATTGAGCCTGTCGAAGTCGGCTGCTGATGCGATAAAGGGAGTCGTTGCCGTGCCCCTGTCTCCCGGACCCTTGCCGGAAGAGAGAGCCAGGTGGTTAGCTGAATCACCGTATAGACTCTTGGTGTCGAATACCAGCGTCTGGTTGTCTGCTGACACTGTCAGGCTGCTATCGACTTTTCGTTGATTGTCGAAGAACGATTTTGTATCTTGATCATTGAGACCGACTAGTAATGACGAGTCGCGTTTCATTAATACTTCGGGTTTTTCGTGGGACTCAAGTGTCATGTTCTAGACTCCAGTGAAAGGTGTACGTGGCATCCGTGGGAGCACGATAGGGGCGAAGTCGAATTAGAAAGAAAATGGTGGCAGCCCCTTGCCGGTGCTTACTTGGCGCCGAAGGTCTGCTGGTTGTCGTATGATTGCTCTTTATCGTGACGGTAATGTGACGTGTGAGCGTTGTCTGACGGCCGGGTGGTATGCGGGGAAACTTACGAACAGGTACGGCGGCAAGTTATACTTTGAATACTTCTTTTGACCGAGGGCTTTTCAATTTGTCTTATGAGCGATACAGTTGGCTCGCTGGAAGGATATCGAATTGGACATTCACAAGCTTAATGCGTAAGGTCGTTCTGAGCTTTCTACTCTGTTTTTTCATTGTGCCCCAGCCGGATGCATATGGCTCCGGCAATGACTGCGAGTGTCTGCTGACGATTCAAGGACGAAGAGTAAGTTTCGATGAGAAAACCCTTTTTTACTACGCTTCGGGAAATGCGCAGGCTTGTGTGAGCGGGCAGTCCGCTGACATTTCTGCTGACGTGATCAGATATAGCGATTTGGACAGAATTATGGACGCCAGAGGCAATGTGAAAATTACCAGAAATGGTGTTCTAACTACCGGCAAGGCCTTCCGATTCCGGGTCAATTCCAGAGATTATCTTATAACCGATGATAAGTCTGTCGTTTCTGCCGTCAAGTTGACTGAGGGCAATGAACCTTAGTATTCACCTGGATAAGCCTCCTTCGGCTTCTGGTGTTCCCGTTTGTGTTTGAGGCAGAAATCACAGATAAGGTCGGTGGCGTTAAGCTGCCTGTCGCTGCTTGAGCCGGCCAGTCGGGCATGTAGCCCGCCAGGCCAGGTATGGGTGCCGTTCTTGATTTTGTAATAGAGAACCTCGCTATTTTCTTTGCCTCCGGTATAGCTTTTCATCTCAAAGTCGGATGTTTCCTTCTCTTGCAGGTCCGTGCAACCATTGCGTTCTACCCAGTAGGTTAATGACAGGTTTGCCGGAGTCGAGTCGAAGCGATAGATCGGCAGACCACCTCGACCACCGTTGAATCTTACTACTTTGTCATTTTCCCCGTTTATCAAGAAGGCGCTGACTGGACGCTCCGATTCTAACTCGCCAGGGTAAAGGCACCCTGACACTGAAGCGAAGGCTGCAATTTGTTCCGGCTTCTCTCTTGCTACTCTCTGGGTGAGCATGGCGCCGTTTGAGCAACCGACCAGGTAGACGCGGTCCGAGTCAATCTTGTAACGCTCTTTCAGGTTCTCAATCAATCTGTTAATGCTCTCAACGTCGTCTTTCTTACTCCAGAGGGAAGGTCCGCAACAGCGTCCGGCATTCCAGGTAAGGAAGTCACCTTGAGGAAAAGCGACAATGAACTCGTCACGGTCAGCGCGTTTACAAAAGCCGGAATCCAATCTGACGAACAGCCAGTTAGTTAGACCGCCGTGTAGTACCACAAATAGCGGCACTGGCTTTTGGGTTCGTTTGACGGAACTTGGCACATAGAGATTGAATCTCGGCAAACTTTCTGCCGCCGCTGCCTCCTTTGCCAGGAGGAACAGGGTGGCGGAAAGCAGAACTCTCATGATGGTCTTTCCCTTCATCATGAGACGATAGTAACAGTTCTATTTCATTGCATTTATCCAGCGCAACAGTTGCCGGACTGTTTTGCCACCGACTTGGATCGGCGGGGGGCGGTTGTTGAATCAGGTATCGCTCCCTTTCTTCTCGGCGCGGCGATAGGCTTTCCAGAATGCAAAAGAGCAGAAGATTACCATAAGCCCTAAGCCGGAGAGAGTTAGCCCGAAAGTGTCAATGGTTTCTGAAAGCCGAGGTTCACTATGGTAGAGCTTGTCGAACTCGCTGTCTGGGTTTAAGCCTTTTTCAATCCAGAGGCTTTCTTTGTGTTCTAAATTTCTATACCAGGCTTCTGCCTCGGCTCTCTCTTTGCGAAATTCTTCTTCCAGAGTGGTAAGCGGCATTTGTTCGTCTTCACCGCGTCTGGCCTGGTTGTGCAAAGCCTTCTCAGCCAGAACCCTGTATTCCTTTTCCTCGGGCTGGCCCTTGAACTTGTACGAAGCTGCTAAATAGGCTCTGGCACTCAGTTGTTTACCATCCTCCGGCATGCCGGAGGCGATCAGCAAGTCTCCCAGTACCTCTAGCAAAAGGGGATTGTCATAGTCTGCAAAGCGCATCATTCCTAGAACGGCCTGCACGGCTTTTTGCGAAGCTTCCTGGGAGAGAAAGCCGGGTTGTCCTGATAATTTGACCGCCAGGAATTCTGGAAATCTAGGACCGGTCTCGGGTTTGCAAAGCGGGAAGTTTAGCTTGCCGTCAGGGTATTTGCTAAGAGCGTATTCAACCAGCCACTTTTGATAGCGTTCACGATCAAAGTGGGCATGAGGTTTGATTTTCAGTGCCTCGTCTATAAATGGCAGCCCTTGTTTTAGGTCGCCCGAAAGAATATGGAAGGTGCCCAGGTTTGCCTTTGTCTCATATAGGGCCGGTCTGAGCTTGTCTTTGGCTGACATGGTCTCAAGAGCCTTTTCATGTTGACCGGTTTTCTGATAGGCCACCCCCAGATCATCGTAGAGTGCAATGTTTTCTGGGTTTTTGGCCAGTTTCTGCAAACGATCTTCTATGCGCCATTGATAAAATTTGGGCGAGTGGCGCAAAAACTTTCCGGTGATTAACTCTATGGTGCTGGGAAAGCGCGACTGTTCCTGATTGAGTGTATCGTAATCCCAGAGGCAGGCTGTAGCCGGCAGGGCCAGGCACAGACCGGCAAGCGATGCGGTGAGTAGGGAAAGCCGAAAAGTCATGCAAATATTCCCAGTCTGAAGTTCTTGAGTGATGACACTAGGGAGATTTTAAGGCAAGGTGGCTGATTTAGCTTCGCTGCTAACTCAGGGTTTACCCTGGAGTTTTGATGCCAAGGTTTATGGATGGAGGTTTCGGCGCAGCCTGTCGTCTCCTAATCGTTAATGTGCGTGGAGATGCCGTTTGTTTTGCCTGCAAAGGTGTAAAAATAAGGATGGGTTTGACGGTTAAACGAGGAACGTTTCTTTGAAGGAGTGCCGGCAAATTATCTATGCAAGTCGTAGGACAGGGCAATTTTTATTGCTCATCGGCTGCCTCTTGTTTGTACCAGTATCTGTGCGGGCTCAGGGCTTGACTGAAGGCGTGAAGCTTTTCAATGCTCGTGACTATGAGGGTGCAGTCAAGAAATTTTCTTCCCTTGTCCAGACCCAGCCCAATTCCGCTGATGCTTATTATTACCTCGGGGCAAGCTGCCATCGCAGCGGGCGCACTTCTGATGCACGCCGCTATTACGACTACATTATGGTCCGCTTTCCCGGCTCAAAGGCGGCTGAATATGCCAAGACTGCCGCGGCCTCATTATCTCCTGCGGGGGCGAGCACTGCCGAGAAGTCCGATAAGAAGGGGTCTGCCGCAAAGGGCTCCGCATCGGGTACGAAAGACAAGGCGGATGAGATAGGCGAACTTCAAGGTCCCGATGAAGACAGGGTGCCGCTTACCAAAGGCCACGGCGGGCATATGTTTGTGCCGGTTATTATTAATGGACACCGGCTTGAAATGATCTATGACACCGGAGCGGAGTCCACCTGCGTTTCACTGACTGCCTGGACGCGGGCCGGCAATAAGGCACCAGTTCGCGCGCCAGACAGTTTGGTCATGGGTACCGGCGGTCTTGACGGCTCTTGGTATGAACCGGTTACTTTCGGCATGGGTAAGTTTTCTCGTACCATGAACATTTCGATTATCAAGAGTATGCCTGAGGGCATTGACGGCCTGGTGGGTCAGAACTTTTTCAAAGACCTGCAATACAATCTCACCGGATCCGCCAACTACATTCACCTGCTGCGTAAGAACAGCCGTACGGCATCGACTTCTGTTCCCTACAATACAATTGATGTGCCCTTCGCCAGGGCTGGAAACAACATGGTGGTCATAGTGAATGTAAACGGCGAGCCAATTGAGATGATTTTTGATACCGGTTGCGGCACCACTTCGATATCGAGATTTCAGGCTTCGGCTATCGGTCTTCGCGCCACTGACGGACAATACTACAAGGGTTCTGCCTCCGGTGTCGGTGGTAGTCATTCCGTGACGGCCTTCCGGGTGGAGAGTATTAACCTGCAGGGCATAGAGAAGCGCAATTTTATGATTACCACTTCTTCCAATAACTTCAATCTATTGGGGATGGATTTTCTTGGGGACAGGCGCTTCGTTATCGATAACGAGAAGTCTTTGATTCGCTTCTTTCGCTAAGTGCGCAGGCTAAGCCTCGTAAACGGCTTTCATGCGCTTGCCGACTTCTTCAATATCGGCTTTGCTGATGCCGTAGTGGGTGACGGCTCTGATTCCCAAATTGCTCTCTATACCGGCAAGGATGCCGGCGTCTTTCATTTTGCCGAGTAAATCTTGCCTGTCCATGCCGCTTTCAGCCGTTGGTTCGAAGAATACCATATTGGTTTTGACGGCTGTAGTTTGTTTGATGCCTTTGATTTCACTGAGTATGTTCGAGAGCAGGCTGGCGTTTTCATGGTCTTCCTGGAGGCGTTCTACCATGTTGTCCAGGGCATAGAGGGCTGCTGCCGCCAGCACGCCGGCCTGTCTCATGCCGCCGCCAAGGGCTTTGCGCCAGCGCCGGGCGCGGCTGATGAAGTCGTGGCTGCCGCAGACAATGGAGCCGGCCGGGGCGGAGAGCCCTTTTGAAAAGCAGATTTGCACCGAGTCTACCAGGCTGGTAAAGGTGGAAATGTCGGTCTTGTAGTAGGTGGCGGCGTTGAATAGCCGGGCGCCATCCAGGTGCAAGCTCAGGTTGCGGTTCAGGGCCAGTTCGCTCACTGCATGCATGTATTCGACAGAAAGGGGCTGTCCCATCCAGGTGTTCTCAAGGCAGATGAGGCGGGTGACGGTGCGGTGCGGATCATCTTCGTTTACCGATGCTCTCAGGTCATTGAGAGCGATTGTGCCGTCCGCTTGGTTGGGAGCGGTGCGCAAGCTGATGCCGCCCAGGGTGGAGGCACCGCCCTGTTCCCAGCGGGCAATATGACTTCTGTCTCCAAGGATGATTTCATCGCCGCGACCACAATGACTGAGGCTCGCCACCAGGTTACCCATGGTGCCGCTGGCAACGAAGAGGGCGGCATCTTTGCCGGTCATTTGCGCCAGTCGTTGTTCCAGGGCATTGATGGTGGGGTCTTCGCCGTAGACGTCGTCGCCCAGGGGGGCTTTGATCATGGCGGCCAGCATGGCTTCGGGCGGCAGCGTGACCGTGTCGCTGCGCAGATCTATGGGCTTGGCTTTCATGATTTAGACCTTAGTCGTCGAAGAAGTGAGCGTGCAGTTGCTGGACGGCTCGGTCCGAGTCTTCGGCCATAACCAGGAAGCTCAGGTTTATCTCGGAGGCGCCGCCGGAGATGACCAGAATGTTTACGTCTTTCAGGGCTGAGAAGACTTCGCCGGCAATGCCGCTGCGCTCTCTGAATTGTCTGCCCACCACGGTGACGATGGCTGTGTTGTGCAAAACTTGCAACTCGCCCAGTTCTTTCAGGTCTTCCCGAATTGCTTCCAGGTTTTCGGTGGAGTCTACGGTGAGCGACACCGATACTTCCGAGGTGGCAATCAAGTCGATGGGGGTTTTGTTCTTGTCGAAGACATTGAAAACTTTGGCCAGGAAACCGTGGGCCATGAGCATGCGCGGAGAACTGATGAAGAGTGCCGTGATGTTTTTCTTGGAGGCAATGGCGCAGACGCTTCTGGCCTTGCCGTCTTTGTCGAAGACGGCGGAGGGCTTGCTCTGAATGAGGGTGCCTTCCGACTCGGGGCGCATGGTGTTGAGCACTTTTACCGGAATATCTTTCTCGACGGCCGGCTTGATGGTGAGCGGGTGCAAAACTTTGGCACCGAAGTAAGCCAGTTCGGAAGCTTCCTGGAAGGAGGCCTCTGAGATAGGCAGGGCATTTTTGACGATACGCGGATCGGCGGTCATCATGCCGTCTACGTCGGTCCATATTTCAATGCACTTGGCTCCGGCTGCGACGCCGAGAATGGAGGCTGAGTAATCGGAACCGCCTCTTCCAAGGGTGGTAGTGACACCATCGGCGGTGGAGCCGATAAATCCTTGCGTGATTACGGTGGAACCTTTTTTGCTCAGTTCGGCGATTTGAGCAGCGCGTTTCTCAATTTCTTTCCAGTCCGGATTGGCTTTGCCGAAGTTGTCGTCGGTGATTACCAGTTTACGCGCATCCAGCCAGGTAACTTGCATGCCTCTGGCGGTGGCGTATTCGGCCAGCACCCGGGACGATAGCAGTTCGCCCACGGAGGAGACGGCGTCGATAGAGCGCTTCGATAGTTCGCCCAGATAATTGATGCCGCGCAAGACCGATTCCAGTTCGGCCAGGTGTCCGTTCAGGTCGGCTAAGAGTAGATCTGCTTTCTCTTTGCTCAAGAGACCCTTGACGGCGTCGATATGCTTATTGCGCACCATCTCAATCTGATTGAGGGCGCCTTCCAGATCTCGTCTGACGGCCAGGTTGGCCGATTCGATCAGGGCATTGGTGACGCCGGACATGGCCGACACTACCACCAGGGGCGGTGCCGACCTTTGGCGGGCTCTTTCGATTAGTCCGTACACTTGCTCGAAGCGCTCTTTCGAGCCAACGGAAGTGCCACCGAATTTCATTACGATCATTGTCGATTACTTGAGCGTTGAGAACTGACTTACTTTACGGTCAACGGTCAGAAATCTGAAGCAGATGCCGGAAGATTTCTAGCGTCTCCAGATATCGGCACCCAGAGCCCGCAGACGCTCTTCGAGGCGGTCATAACCTCTGTCGAGGTGGCTGAGACCGGTTACTTCGGTAACGCCGTCGGCACCAAGACCGGCGATGATCAAAGAGGCGGCGGCGCGCAGGTCGCTTGATTTGACCTCGGCGCCCATCAGTTTGGGCACGCCTTTGACTATGGCCGAATTGGCTTTGAGCTGGATGTCGGCTCCCATTCTACGCAATTCTCCAACTTGCATGAAGCGATTTTCGTAGATTGTTTCGGTAACGATTGATGTACCTTCAGCGACGGCAAGAACAGCCATGAGAGGCGCTTGCAGGTCGGTGGGGAAGCCGGGATAAGGCACCGTGGTGATGTCGGTAGGCTTGAGCCTGCCGGTGCTCTTGATCTTGATGGTGTCGGGGGCATAAATAGAACATTCAGCGCCCATTTCGTGAATCTTAGAGATTACAGCGTAGATGTGATGAGCGTTTACGCCGTCGATTATTACTTCACCACCGGCAGCCATACAGGCATAGAGGAAAGTACCGGCTTCCAGTCTGTCGGGAATGGTATCAACTACAGCACCATGCATTTCTTCCAGCGGTACGCCGTCTATGACGATCTGGTAGGTGCCGGCGCCTGTGATTTTGCCGCCCATGGCGTTGACGCAATCTGCCAGGTTGACGATTTCAGGATCTTGGGCGGCGTTTTCGATGATGGTCTGACCTTCAGCCAGAACAGCAGCGAGCATGATGTTTTCGGTGGCGCCGTTGGAGGGACGATCAAGGTAGATGCGGGTGCCGACAAGTTTTTTGGCGGAGGCATAAACATAACCGTGGTCGATGCCTACTTCGGCACCGAGAAGTTTGAGACCGCGCTCGTGCAGGTCGATGCGGCGCTCGCCGATGGCGCAGCCGCCGGGGAGGGAAACTTTGGCTTCTCTGCAGCGAGCCAGGAGGGGCCCGAGCACTACGAAGGAAGCGCGCAACTGGCTGACCAGTTCGTAGGGGGCTTCGATTTCAGTAAGATCGGTGGCGTCGATTTTGACTTCATCGTTGCCGACTTCTACTTTGGCACCAAGGTGTCTGAGCACTTCGGCCATCATGTGCACATCGGTGAGATTGGGCACATTTCTCAGAACCGTTACTCCCTTAGCAAGAAGGGCGGCAGCCATCATTTTGAGGACGGCATTTTTAGCACCGAAAACTCTAACCTGACCATGCAGCGGTTTGCCGCCACGAATAATTATGCGTTCTTCTGCTTCGCTGGGGCCTTGCTTGGCGGGGGGATCGAGTCTGGTTACTTGTGTCATATTGTCGCCACTTTTCTATTAGGAAGTTGTACTGAGAAGCTTGTTTTATCGCTTACTGAAAGAAGAAATGGATTAGGAGCAGATTTTGTTTTGATACCGAAAAAATCACGAAGGATATTGGCTGGATAGCCAGGTGATCTATATTGCTGCTGCCTGTCGTTTGCCTTGAAAGAAACTACATTTCGCCTCTGTACTTACTCTACAACGTAAAGGTAAACTCAATGTTAAGCATATTTTTGATTAGGGTTTTGACGCCCTAAGATAGGCCCGGCTTCCTGACCTACTTTTGATTTGAGGTATTGAAAACAGTTATAAAGTAGGATGTAAAAGTGCGGTAAACTCTGGCTGCCAAGAGGCTTTCGGGTGAGGATTTTCCAATATGTCTAATAGGTTTTGCCCTGATGCGGCCTGCTCCGTCGCTTCGCAGAAGGGGGGCGCCGGGCGCTCACCCCGGCCTACAGCCGGCCTGGTCTTCCTGGCGCTACTTGCAATGTTTACCGGCTCTTCCTCATTGTCCGGATGTGTTATGTCGGAAGAGATGAAGCGCATCGATCAGGTGAAGAAGGCTCAGCGGGAGCGGGCTATGGAAGGCTCCACCAATTTGACGGGCGAGCAGATTTTTATACGCAGTTGCAATACCTGCCATCCCTCAGCCAAAGCCGGCATGGGGCCTAGTCTGGAAGCGATGAACGCCAAGTTTCCGGAAGACCAGGCCCTCAAGCAGTTTATTCGCAAAGGCAAGGGTATGATGCCAGGCCAGAGCGTTGAGCGTATCAATAACGACGAGCTTGATAATCTGATTACTTATCTGCGCGCTCTCGAGTTCAGCAAGTAATTGGCCTGAACAAGCGGCATCGCTACTGGGTTATAAGCATTTCCAAAAGCCAGATGACGGCTCCCAGGAAGAGGAGCACCATGACGATTCTGGAGATGGGCGCCGGGCTCGACAGGTTGATGGCTTTGATGGGCGAATAGCGGGTGAAGACCTGTGAGATGCGGTCGCGGTCGGCCAGGTAAATAGAGGGGATAATCAAGGGCCAGAGCCGTTTCTTGCCCGGCTGGGGATGGTAGAGCACGATGATCAACTCGGGGCTCAGGTAGACCTTGCGAATCTGGCTCCAGTTGACGGATTTGCGCTGAGGCCAGTAAGGACCGCGGTATTTGATACCGTAATGGCTTAGCTGCAGACTGGATGGTGTCAGGAAGGGCCTCAGTCCGATCAGGATGGCTAAGAGCGCGATGGAGAGAAAGAAACCTTCCACGCTGTAGAAGAGCCGTTTGTCGTTGGCGAGAAAGAGCGGTGTCCAGCAATACTTGGCCAGACCAAGATAAGCCGAGGCCAGCACCAGGCACATCAGTAGTTCGCTTGGTTCTTTCGATTCTACGAAATTGTCCTGGGCGTCGCTGTCGATGGAATCATCGTGCAGCATATAAGCTTGATGAGCTGCTCTGGCTGCTTGCAGTTGTGTGGAGGAGCGCGTTTCTTCGCTCACCTTGGGCAGTTCGCCGCTTCTGGTCTCTGCCGCTGCCGCCTTTGCCGGCGGCTTTGTTTCCATCTTTTCCTGTGCCGCTGCTTCCGGCTCTTCGGCCGGGGCCGATTTTGCTGCCGTTTGCGGCGGATCCAGGGTCAGATCGGCGCCGTCCGGGATATCAGCGTATGGGTCGATTTCTTCCGGCTCTTCCGGTTTGGCGGTGTGCATTTTTATAGATTATCACTTACAGGGCCTAAAGCAAGCTCTGCCTAATCTCCAAATAGCTCCCCGGCTGCGTTTTGCGCCCGTTCTTCCAGAATTTGCCGCTCTTCACGGCTGCCTCTGGCCAATTTTCTCCAGTCGTGAGCTTCGCCGTCCGGTGCCACCGCTTTGTAGAATTCACTATCGAAGGCCCGGGTGCGCACCACGACCGGCATGGGCACGGCATAGCCCAGTACCAGGGCTTGTTGTTTGGGGTCCATCTGCGATAGTACGGTGCGCAGGGTTTGACTGCCTGAAACGCCGGTGAATACCGCATCGATATCCTTGTCGTCGTTCAATAAGGCCGTTACCCGGGTGCCTATCTGGCTGAGAATCTCCGGGTCGATGCCGGAGGGGCGTTGATCGACTATGAGCAGGGTGACGAAATACTTGCGCATTTCTCTGGCGATAATACCAAATATGGTTTGCCTCGCCACTTGCGGAGAGAGAAATTTGTGAGCCTCTTCGATGACTATAACCAGCTTGCGAGGCGGATTGACGCGTTCCGGATCGCATATATAACGCTCGGACTGGCGCACATATTCGGCGTGAATGCGTCTGGTAATAATGTTGGTGGCGAGCATGTAGGAAAGCAGATTGTTCTGCCTGCCGAACTCCAGCACAATGTGCTTGCCTGCTTGAATTTGTTGCAGTATCTCTTCGATATAGTTGTGATTTACTCTCGGTCTTAGATAGGGCGTTTTTTGCACTATGGTATTGAGCCGGCGTTGCAGGGTCTTGAGTGCAACCGGGTGACCCTTGTGCACCTGGGTGAATTCCTCGATTTCTTCGCCGGACATATCCAGGAGGGTGGCGATCCAGTCCTGTCCCAGTTTTTCCCTGGCGATGTAGGCGTTCTCCAGGGTGGCTTCGGAGAGTGCCAGTTCGTTTTTGAGCAGGTCGAGGTCTTCAATTTCTATCTGGTTGTAGCCGATATATAGTTCTCGGGCATCGGGAATGCCGCGCGCTTTGGAGGACTCGGCATCGAGGGAGAAGACCACTACTTGATGCCCGAAGAGTTGTTTGAGGCCTTTCACCCGGGGGGCGCTTTTGCTTTCCGACATGGCTTGCCAGCCGTATTCGTTGTGCATGTCGAAAACTAGTACCGATGCCAGATCTTTAGAGATTATGCCGCTCAAGAAAATGCGGTTGAGAAAAGATTTGCCGGTGCCTGATTTGCCGAAGATGCCGTTTGATCTTTCAATGAAGCGATTGAGATTGACGCAGACCGGTACCTCCATGTTGAGAGGGCGGCCGATGCTGAAGTAAGTATTGCCCGGTGTGTTATCTTCCTTGCCGAAAACAAGGGCAAAGTCTTCGGCGCTGGCTTCAAAGACCTGGGAGAAATGGCTGGGAATAGTTTTTACCGGTCGTAAGCCCCTTCCCTCGTTTTCTTCTTCGCTTAAAGTGGCGGCGCTTCCCAGGCTGAATGCTGCCAGCGCTTGCTTTTCCAGCATGAGCATGGGCTGCAGTTTGACCGTGCCGAAAGTGGAAGTGCCCGACAGCACTGCCATGAGGAAGGGGTCGGTGCCAGGCGGGTTGAAGAGAATGTTGGGATTGGAGGAGGAGAGGGTGACGTCGGTGACCATGCTGAAGAAGCGCGTATTGGCTCCCTCTACCACCACAAAGCGCCCCACGCGCAGATCCTCCACGCTCTGGGATGCATCCAGCCTCATTTCGAGCCCCGCCGAAAGGGAGCCCTGGATGATGATGCCCAGATGTGAATTCTTGCTTTGCTCCGTCATGGCTCTTGAGCGGCTATTTAATTGGACTGGCCGAAACCGAGGGCTTTCGCGAATTGATCTACAGCTATCTGTCTGTCTTCCAGGGAGTACTCTTCCCGCTTGACTATGTCGCTTTCGTCTTCGCCCCGGTATTCGGTGAAGGTGTAGACGATGGGCTCGTGCAGGCTGCGCTCCAGGCGGTAGAGGTTGCCGTTTAAGCCGTGGGCGCCGCAAAGGCCCCAGACCCCATCAAGGGCTTTGGTGATATCGCTGACTGTGTGTGGCCACTGGGCTCTTTGGGTGAGCATTGCTTCAGACCTCAAGGCGGATGATAGAGAAGGATGCCGTTTGCCATCATAGCGTAAGGCGAAGGACTTATGTCCTTCGCCTGTTTTTCAAGCTATAAGCTTAAAGTTTGCTTTCTGATTAGAATAAAAAATTGTCCGGAGAGGGACTTGAACCCTCACGGTTGCCCACACGCCCCTCAAACGTGCGCGTCTACCAATTCCGCCACCCGGACTTGTTCAGGAGGACATTGCGTCAGCCCACCGGTTGAAAACCAGGCCGACTAACAGCTATTAGTTTATGCATGTTGACTATAGTGCGTCAACTTGCTTAGAACTAAGGGTTTTGCCCGTGCTCGCGCTTCGTCGGGCGAAAGTGCCTCTATTGCCTGGTTTTGGGGCTTCGGCTTGGGGCTTTGTAAGGCTTAAAACTGCGCGAAGCCAGTGTCAGCCTCAGTTTTGATAAGAGAATTTAACACAAGATGTGTGGAAATTCGTGCAAAGTGGGCATATTTAGAATGATCCGAGCCAGGGAAGTCTTTCTTAATGATTGAAATGTTTGTCTTTGGAATAGCTCAAGATCAGAAGACGCACATGCCTATTCTGGTGCTGTATGACAGCACCAAAAGGCGGGCTCTCCCTATTTGGATTGGCGAGGCCGAGGCAAATTCCATCACCAGGGCTCTGGGCAAGCATAAACCAAGCCGTCCCATGACCCACGACCTCTTGCTCAACACCATAAACAGCCTGGGCTTTCGGGTGGATCATATAGAGATTAACGAACTGGCTTCAGATACTTATTTTGCCACCATCTTCATCAAGAGCCTGGACGGCAAGAAAGAGACCCGGGCCATAGATTCCAGACCCTCCGACGCCATTGCTCTGGCATTGAGGGCCAAGGCGCCTATAATGGTCTCCGCTCAGGTGATTGCCGACGGCACGGTGGCTGCCGATCACGAAAAGGACGAAGAAGAAGCGCAGGAATTCAAGCGCTTTGTCGATGGGTTAAAAGCCTCAGATTTCAAGACCAGCGGCGGCGGTCAGGACTGAGGTTTTTTTGTTTCCGCCCGGGCTTTGCTGTAGCTGAGGGAATGCTCTTCGAAGATGCGCAAATTGCCCTTGCCGTCTTGCCGCAAGAGCCAATTGACGCGCAGGGCCGAGTGCTTATGATGGGCGTCGAAGCTTAGCTCGGTAACCTGCTCTTTCCGACCTTCGTGCTTGATCACCTTGATCTGCAGGTTTTCCAGAACGGTTTCTTTGTTGAGGGCTTTGACCCGCTCGTCTTTGATGGAGCGCAAAAGTTCTTGTTTGAATTCGCCTTTGTTGAATTTCTCGGTGAGGATGCCGCCGCCGGCCCGTTCAATGGAGGCATGGATGACGGCATCATCACTGTAGAGGTCTATGAGGGCGGGGTCTGACCGGCGGTCTAAGTCGCGGTAGGTTTCGAAGAATTTGCCGGCTTTCTCTTTTAGTGCCTCTGAAGGCTTGTCTTCAGGCGCCTGCCCCTGCTCTTTCACTATGGGGATATTGCTTTTACCGGGATGGTGACCGGCCTGAACCGCCGGCAGGGCTGTCAATAGTGTTGCCGCCAGTGCCATTGCCATTGCCTGAAGAAGTGGGTGTTTGTTTGATTGCTGCAAAGAATTAGCCCTTTTTCTTGAGCGCCTTGTCCAGTGCCGTTTCCAGCGTGGCGATTTTGGCTTCCAGTAGTTTCACGGTGTCGTTTTGAATCTCGGCTTGCAGTTTAGCGTCCTGGGCTTTCCATTCCAACTGTTTCTGTTCCGACTTTTCCTCCCGGCGGCGCAGGCGCAAGATGCAGAGAGTGGTGACGCCGCCCAGAATGTAGAGCTTGATCACGATCCAGGCTAAGGGTACGTCGAATTTTTGGCCGATGAAGTTGCAGGAAATATTTGCCGTGTTGATGGCGGCAAAGTAAAGGGTGCTAACTATTAAAAATACAGATATAAGGATATAGAGAATTTTGTGCGACATCTATTTTGTGCCTGATGTTTGGTTGGCCGAATTTCTCAGCCGGTCTATAAGGGCTTTTAAGTCGGCCGGTAGGTCGGCCTCAAATTCTAACAGCTTCCCGCTGACAGGATGGGTGAAGCTCAACTTATGGGCGTGCAGTGCCTGACCTTTCAGCCCCAGTTTGGCTCTGGCTGGGAGTGTGCCTGTGGTTTTTTGATTGTAAACCAGGTCTCCCACAATGGGCAGACCCAGGTGCGAAAGGTGCACCCTGATCTGATGGGTGCGTCCGGTTTCCAGTTGGCAGGCCAGCAGGGCGTATTTGTGGAAGTGTTCCAGCACCTGATAGTGGGTGACGGCATGTCTGGCTTCCACCGCCATGGCTGGTGTCACCACGGTCATCTGGACGCGCTTTTTCGGATGGCGTCCTATTGGTAGGTCTATGGTGCCGCTCTCTTCTCCGGGGCTGCCTTCCACCAGGGCCAGGTAAGAACGCCTGGCGCTTTTTACTTTCAACTGGGCAGCCAGGCTCTGGTGCGCGCGATCATTTTTTGCCACCATGATCAGCCCGCTGGTGTCTTTATCGAGGCGATGCACGATGCCCGGTCTGACTACGCCGCCAATGGATGAGAGGCTGCCCCGGGCATGGTGCAGGACGGCATTGACCAGGGTGCCGCTGTTGACGCCGGCACCGGGATGAGTGACCATGCCGGCTGGTTTATTGATGACCAGTAAGTTTTCGTCTTCGAAAACAATAGTCAGGGGAATTTCCTCCGCCACTGCATCCAGTGGCACGGGGTCCGGCAGGTCCAGGCTGATCAGATCGCCGGGGCGTAGTTTCTGCCCGGCTTTCGCTTGTTTGTCGTTCACTTTGACGGCACCGTCTTCAATGAGCTTTTGCAGGCGGGCTCTGGAAAAGTCGGTAAGCTTCAGGCTGAGGTATTGGTCCAGGCGCGGCCGCGTGCTGCCGTTATCTTCGTCTTCTGAGACTTCAAGCAGCATTTTGATCTTCTCGGGGTCTAGAGCTGAGGATCTGCCAGACGATCAAAATTATCCCTACATCTATGAGAACATCGGCCACATTGAAGATGGGGAAGTGTATAAAACCGAATTCGAGAAAATCGGTCACCTGCCCGCGGGTGTAGCGGTCGAACAAGTTGCCCAGAGAGGCGCCTATCAGTATGCCGGCGCCGCAGCTCTCCAGGCGGCCTGTGTTCTTTGAGCAGGCCCTTAAGCCTGCCCACACTAATAAAAGTATGGTGGTGCCGGTGGCCAGGGCCAGCACGAAGGGACCATTATTTTTGCCCAGGGAGAAGGCGGCGCCGGTATTGCCGGTCAGGTAGAAGTTGAGGATGGGCGGCAGAAATTTGACGCTTTCGTGATAACCAAGGCAAGAGAGCGCCCAGAGTTTGCTCAAACGATCAAGGGTAAAAGCCAGGGCGGCTGAAAGAGTCAACCAGAGAAGCGACTTTACCTTTGCAGGTGAAGCCTCATTTCTGCTCATTTTCCGCTTTCGGTGGATCGGCTTTTACAGAATCGGCTTTCATAGGATCGGCTTTTACGGTTGCTTCGCCGATGACGCTTTCCGGTCGTGGTTCGGGCACCACATTCAGTCTTCTGGTGAAAACCGAGACTCCCAGCACTTTGTCTCTGGCCGGGCTGGTCAAGAGTACCCGGGCGGTGAGCAATTCATTGCAGTTCTCGTTGTTGGCGTTCATGACGCGCTCGAGGGAGGAACCGGCTTCAAAAACCCTGGGGTTATCGGAAGCAGCCACCTGGGGGTACTTGAGGGGCTGATTGGCAATGGAGCCCACGGCATTGAGACCGGGCGGCAGGGAGACATCGAGACGGGCGGTGAACTGCTTGCCCGAGCGAATTTGTTCGGGAGCGGTGAAGCTGGCTTTCAGTTGTTTGGCCAGACCGAAGGAGACTTTCACCTTTTCAAAGTCGATGCGATCGCCAATTATTTTCCAGTGACCGCTGATTTTTTTGAGATAGAGGCGACCTTCCGAAAGCGACTGCAGTTCACCTTTGCTCTTGATTGACTGGAATTCGTTGGCGGTGGTGCCGGTTGCCTGGTCGCGGGAATCTACGGTGGCATAGAGTCCGTCGATGCGAATATTTTTGGTGGCGGAAGAAGAGTGGGCGTCTGGATAGGTCTTCCAGAATTCGCTCGTCAATTTGCGCACGGTGTTTTTGTCTATGCCGTCGTTGTTGACGTAGTCGTCTGCATAGTTGCCCATGACGCCGTCAATGTCGTGACGATTCCACATGGTCTCAAGGTTGTTGAGAAACTCTTCCACTTCCTTGCGTTCCGTCTCGTGGCTTTTATCATCATCGAAGCTGAAATCACCGGTTGGTGCGGTGCTTACGCTGGCCTGAGCCAGTTTGTCGCTTTTACCCGCTTGCCCGTCTTGCGCAACGGCTGAGGCGTGCCCGTTTGATAAGACGGCGATCTGACATGAGAGTGCGAGGAAAAGAGCGGCTTTATATTTGCGACTCAGGCGTGATATCAAATCTGGTGTCACCTTGGACCTTCCGTGGCGAAAATTGCAGTATGCAGTAAAGAGGAGTGATTTTAGGAAATCATGGATATTATACCTATTTATATGTCAAGCAAGCAAAAGCCCAGATTTGCTTAAACTAACCCCAAGGGGCTGCAAATCCGGGCTTTACTTTAGTCGAATTACGCGGTGGAGCCTGCTGGGCCCGGCGCTCGCGGCTTAGACTGCAACCAGGAGCTTGTTCATCAAGTCGATGTTCTCTTTGATGGAATCGGCTGATTTCTTCAGGAGTTCAGCTTCTTCTTTCTCCAGTTTCAGTTCCACAATGCGCTTGACGCCTTCTCTGCCCAGAACTGTGGGCAAGCCGATGTAGACGTCCTTGAGACCGTAGTCTCCATCAGCAAGCACGGCGCAGGGCAGCAGTCTGTTCTGGTCTTTGAGGATTGCTTCCACCATCTGTACCACCGAGGAACCGGGGGCGTAGTAGGCGCTGCCGGACTTGAGCAAGGCTACGATTTCGGCGCCGCCGTTCTGGGTGCGCTTGACCATTTCGTCGATTTTTTCTTTGGAGAGGAAGTTGGCTATCGGAACGCCGTTGACGGTGGCGCAGCGGGTCAGGGGCACCATCAGGTCGCCGTGACCGCCCAGAACCATGGCGCGCACGTCTTGTACGGAGAAACCGGTTTCCATGGCGATGAAGGTCTGGAAGCGAGCGGAGTCCAGTACGCCGGCCATGCCGATGACGCGGGAGGCGGGCAATTTGGTGGTTTTCCAGGTGAGGTAGGTCATGACGTCAAGCGGATTGGTGACCACGATGAAAATGGCATCGGGTGAGTGCTTGACGGTTTCTCTCGCGACGGTCTGAACAATGTTGGCATTGGTCTTAAGCAGGTCGTCTCTGGACATGCCCGGTTTTCTGGCGATACCGGCAGTGATCACGACGATGTCGGAGCCCTTGGTATCAGCGTAATCGTTCGAACCGACAAGCTTACGGTCGAAGCCATGAACGGCGGCAGCCTGCATCATGTCAAGGGACTTGCCCTGGGGCATACCGTCGATTACGTCTACCAGGCAAACATCGGCGATATCTTTGTCAGCCAGGAGCTGGGCAACTGTGGCGCCCACAAAACCGGATCCAACTACTGTTACTTTACTCACGGAAAGTACCTCCACAGGTCCGCGCATGCGGACTGAGATTTAAACAACAGCCAGGTTAACATGAAAGAAGCGCCCGTCTTTCAGGCTTAAGCTAGCCTTCATAAGCTCCTCAGGGGAAATACCATGGGCTGATTGGCAAAACCAGGGTAAGCTAGATGTAGAAGGAGGGTCAGGGATGACGGAAGCCGCAACAGTCAACATAAGCAGATGCCGGTCCGGCCTGGCACGCTGTCGGGCGCTGGCCCTTGGCGCCGGGCTCATGTTTGTATCCTTTGTCTCCACCGCGGTGCATGCCCAGGCCGAAGATGCTCCCCTGAAGCCGGCCGTGCCCAAGCTTGACACCCTGGAAGAGAGCATCAATAACTCTTTGCTGAAAGGCGGGGTCGAACATCGCATTCAGAAGCCGCCGCCTACCCCCGCTAAAAAGAAGGTCAAGAAGCTTGACTTGAATGCCCGTAACGACGCCGCCCTGCAGGCCGGGCTCAAGGCCAGGCAGGAAGCCGAGCGTCTGATGCGCCAGCGGGCCACTGTCGACTCAGAGGACAGACCTCAAAAATTCGAATACAAGATCGACCGTTCTATTGGCATCATCGGCGTCAAATTCTTGAAAGTGTCCGAGAAGCCCCCAGTCATCAATCGCGTATTTCCCGGTACGCCTGCTTGGAACTCCGGTCTGCAAGTAAATGACATCATCGTAGCCGTAGATGGGGTGCCTACCTACGGCTTGAGCAAGGATGAGTGTTATGACTTGATCGTGGGCACGCCCAACACGCCGGTGACGATTTCCGTAATGCGGCATGGTGGTTTTATGGCCAAAACCATGACCCGCATGGACTTCAATGACATCCCCGACCCGGCTGTCAGGCGTGATTATTTGCGCAGCCTTTAGGGGCTCTTGTCTTTTTATGTGCGGGCAAATTTGCTAAGATGTGGCGATGAAATTGTCTTTTGATGCCACCAGGTTTGGTTGCGGGCTCGACGGGGCGGTAGAGCTTGCGGCGCACCATGCTATTGCCTCCGTTGAATATTCTTTCGCGCCCTTCGTGGTGAAGACCGGCAAGGGAGCTAAAAGCCAGGATGACAAGGAGGCGGCTTATTTCGCTTCTGTGGCGGAGAACGCCAGGAAGCTTGGGGTAGAGTTTTCTATCTTGAATCTTGACTATGCCCTGGATCCGCTGGACAAGCGGGCGGTCAAGCAGTTCTCGCCCATGTTGCAAAAGCTGGCGGTGGTAGCGCGGAATCTGTCTTGTCCCCGTCTGGGCTTTTCCCTTTTACCGGCAGCCGACGAAGATTTCCTGGCTGCTTTTCTGACTCAGTATGCTGAGCTAAAAGCGCTGGAAGAACTTTCTACTCTGGAGCTGGTAATGCGCCTTGCCGCACCTCCTTCCATGCGCGGGCAGTCGCTGCGCAAGTGGCGACCGCTTGAGCCGGGAGAATGGCGGGAACTGTTGGCCGGCTGCGAAGGGCTTTCCTTTTCCTACTCGCCGGCAGACTGTCTCTGGCAGGGTATTGATTATTTGCAGAATATCGGGCATTTTGCACAGGCGATATCGCATGTGGTGGCGCACGATATGGAGATCAACCGCACCATTCTTGGCGACAGTGGTATGTATGGTCCGCTCTGGTGGCGCTATCGTGTCGCCGGCAAAGGGCAGGTAGATTTCCGGCAGGTAATTGAACTGCTCAAGCTCTACGATTTCCAGGGGTCCCTCTCAATGCAGTTCGAGGATGAATTCCTCAGCGATGACCCGCTGCAATTATCCGAGAGCCTGGAAGAGGGCGTAAAATATTTCGCCCCTCTTATGAAGGGCTGACGTTTTTTAGCTGCCTTGTTGGAAGGATTCCTGCCATGAAGCTCTTCTTCTATCTGCATACACACTGGGATAGAGAGTGGTACTGGAACTTCAATGCCTATCGTCTGGAATTGACGACGGTGGTGAAGCGGGCCCTGGAAGTGGTGAGAAACGGCGAGTGTCGCGGCTTTATGCTGGACGGACAGACTTCCTTGATCGACGACGTACTGGAGGTCTCGCCCTCCCTGCAAGAGGAAATCGTGGCAGCCAATGTGGCCGGTAAGCTTTTCATCGGTCCCTGGTTTGTGCTAGCCGATCAACTGCTTGTCGGTGGAGAGAGTCTGGTGCGCAATCTGGCTCTGGGCTTGAGTCGCGCCCAGGAACTGGGGGGCTCGGCCCGGGTGGGTTATTGCCCGGATACCTTCGGGCATTCTCTGGATTTACCCCGCATTCTGCGCGGTTTCGGTATCGACAATGCCGTGGTCTGGCGGGGCGTGCCGGCCCTGAATGAGCCTCTCTTCCAGTGGCGCAGTCCTGACGGTTCATCGGTTTTAGCCTTGCAGATGAATGCCGGCTACTATCACACGGCTTTTTTTGATGGTGTGAGCGATGAACAGATGGAAGCTTATTTGCTGGCTTTTCTCGGTCGGCAGAGAGGCAAGAACGGCATCGAGCCTGTATCCTTTGCACCCGGCCTACCAGGTAAGAAGGGCTCCTACATTGAAGCTTTGGCTGGGGCGCTGGTGCCGGTCGGCGGAGATCACATCATGCCGCCTGTGAATTTTTCCGGGCAATTGCAAAAATTGAGACCGCGTCTGCAAGAGCTGGATGTGGAATTGCAGGAAAGCGACCTGGGTTCCTTTCTTGCGCTTCTGCGCGATGCCGCGGCCCATGAGCCTGTTCGCCTTATCGAAAATGAATTGAGAGACAACAGCGCTGCATTTATCAACGAGCGCGCCTATATCTTAGACGGCGTCCTCTCCACCAGGCTTTATCTCAAGCGCGCCAATCGCCTGGCCGAGCATCGTCTCCTCAAGCAGACCGAGCCCCTTTGCGCTGCGCTGGCGGCCTTTGGTCTTGCCGCTTATCCTCTGGAGGAGCTCAATTACAGTTGGAAGCTTCTGCTTCTCAATCATCCCCACGATAGTATTTGCGGTTGCAGCATCGACTCGGTGCATCGGGAAATGATGAGCCGCACAGACTCTCTCCATGCCGGTCTTGATACTGTCGAGCGCAGATGCCTGGAAGAGCTGGGGCGCCGAATTCTTGGCTTGCCGCCCCTTGGCGAAATTAAGCACGGGCTTGGTCTGCCCCATTTACTAGATCCCGAGCTTGGCAAGCAGAGGGCATTTTATTTCAACAGCGGTGCTTCTTCCTGTCCGCAACCGGTCTTCCTGCGCCGGGCCCTTATGCCGGGTGAGAGCCCCGGCATGCCTCTCACCCAGGTGACGGCTCGTTATCCCCTGCGGGAGGCTTTTGCCGGTCTGGGCGGGGTACCGGCCTTCAAGGAAGTGGAAGTGGAAGAGGGTTATCTTTTGGCTTCTCCCAAGCCCTTCAGCCTGGGCGGTAATTATATAGCGGTGGCGGAAAGAGGGGCTGCACTGCGTGGGGAGCCGGGGCAGCTTTGTCTAAGCAACGAATATTTTGAAGTGTTCGTGCCGGAACCTCTGGTAGACTTGGTAGAGTCGGCACCGCTGGTGGTGCGATGCTTGCCGGGGGCTGGTGCGCTTGCCGGCCGGGTTTTTGAACTTGGCCATCACTTCATCGATCGCGGCGATGGCGGCGACACCTATAACTTTGATCCGTTGCCCGGCGATAAACCTCTAACTGCCAGGCTGGTAGCGGTTGAACCGGGAGAGGAGGGACCGCTTCTGGCCTCCCTCAGGCTCACCTATGAGCTCGATCTGCCCGACGGTCTCGAGCCTATGGGTGAATTGCCGCTTTTAGAGGGCGAAGCAGAGAATAGCCCCAGGGCTGCTTTCTTCAAGCGCAGCGAAAAGCTTGTGTGCCACCGCCTGGAGACGACGGTCAGCCTGAAAGCCTGCCTGCCCATAGTGTTCTTCCATACGGAGTTTGAAAACAAAGTGGGCGAGCATCGTCTGGAAGTTGTCTTTAATAAGTCCGGTAGTGCTGCCGGTGCCGTCAGCGAAAACCATTTCAGCTCCATAGGCAGAGCTTGCCCCGCCCCTGTCCTCAATACCGTGGCTGAGAAAGCCGACCTGCAGCCCCTCGGGCACGAAGCTCCGAGCAGCCGCTATCCCTGTCAGCGCTTCTTCTATAGCGGGGAGGAAGTTTATTTCAACAGTGGCTTGCCGGAATTCGGTCAGGCTGCAAACCAGGTGTCCTATACGATTTTGCGGGCCGTAGGGAATTTGTCCCGGGTGAGATTGCTTGGTCGGGGCGGCGGCGCCGGACCCTGTCTTTTGACCCCCGAGGCTAACTGCCTGGGCCCTCAGGAAGTAAGTTATGGCTGGGCTCCCCTCGCCCTTGCCTCCCTGACGGAAGAACCGGGTTTTGCCGGTCTCGATGAGCCGGATGCCGGGGCCAGGCAACTGGCTGAAATTTATGAAGGCAACCTGAGAGGTTTCTGGCTGCCTGAGGGTGCGGAACCCGCCGCACTGGAGTTTTTGGACCGCTCGCTCTTCGAAATTTCCGACCGGCGCATTAGTTTTCAGGCTTTTTATCAGGCCGGGCCTGATAACTGTCTGGTCTTGCGTCTTCTCAACTCTTCGGGGCAAGATTTGAAGCTTGATATCGGCCTGGGTTTTGCGGTGGAGAGTGCTGCCCTTTGCGACCTTTCGCTCAAGCCCGGCCGCGAACTGTCCGTACTTTCCGGCCGCAAGGGTCAATACCTGGCGGCGGTGCGTTTTGGGCGCTATGAGCTTTTGACGATTAAAATGAAGCTAAAAGGTGCATGATTCTAAAGACCCTCAAAGGGCTTATCAAGGAGAGCAAGCAGTGTTCACCGGGGAAAGGCTAAAAGTTTTCAGCATGGCTGCCGTATTTACTCTGGTTCTGGCACCGGCCGGTCTTGCTAAGAGCAGTCCCTATCCGGATTCCAACCTGTCTGTGGAATTGCAAGGGCAACTCTCCAAGGCCGTGAAGGGCTTCAAGAATAAGAAATTCAGCCAGGCTACCAGCCAGGTGGAGTCAGTGGCGGCCCAGGCCGGTGATACGGCGGCTTGCCTCTCCATTGTCTCTGCCCTTGATAGTTACGGCGCCCCGGCCGCCAAGGCCAAGCGGGCCTGCCTGGAAAAAGGTCTCAATCTGGCCAAGACCCCCGACGAACTTTTGAACGTGGCTCTGAAAGCTCGCTATTGTGAATGTTTCGATATTTCCAAGGCTGCCCTCGATGGTCTCGTGGGCGCTACAAAAGATTTCGAGGCTCTCATCGATATCGCCCACAAAGCTCATCAGGCCTCGGTGCAGGAAGTAGCGCAGGTGGCTATGCAAAAGGCTTACACCCTGGTGAGCAATGTGCCCGACGCCTTGCTTTTTGCCCGGGAGGCTCATTCTATTGGGCTGGATAACATGTCTCACACGGCCTTGAAAGATTTAATTGAAGACCAGAATACTACCGACGAGTTGATGGCTCTGGTCCCGAAAGTAGCGGTCTACGATATGGTCGATCTGACCAGGCTGACTCTCAAACGCGGTCTGGAGAAGTGTAAAACGGTGGAGGACTATCTGGCTGTCTATAATAACGCCAAACGTTTCGAGCAGGAAGATATAGTCAAATTGGCGGCTTATCGCGGTCGCAAGCTCACCCTCATCAACAAGATTAAAGACGAGAGAGAAGGTCCCATGCGGGCTAGAGAAAAAGCTCTGGAAGAAAAGGAGCGCAAGAGCAAGGAAGAAATGATGCGGGCTACCGGTCAGACTCCAAGCGGGTTCTAAGTCTTGGAAAATTCACCAGCCGCTAAGAGTGAAGCGCCGGCCGCTGCTGCTGCCAAGGCCAGTCCGCTACCGAATGTGGGAGACCTGATCTTTGTAGGGGTCTGTCAGCTTCTGCTTTTCATGCGCCCCAATTACATATTCTCCGATGGTTCCACCGGTTGGCACCTGGTGAGCGGCTTTCATATACTCAACAAGCATGTGATTCCGCGCAGCGACATTTTTTCTTTTACCTTCCCCGGCAAGACCTGGGTTGCTTATGAATGGCTATCCGACGCCTTTATGGCCTGGCTGGTTTCCCTGGGGGGTCTGAATCTGCTGGCCAGTGTCTGTGCCTTTGCCATTGCCTTTCTTGTGCTCTCTCTCTACCAGCGCATGCGTTCCTTCGGCTGCCACTTTGCACCGGCCATGCTCTTTTCCATCATTGGCTTGTTGGCTTCCGCCAATCACTGGTTGGTGCGTCCGCATCTGTTTACCTTCTTCGGTATTTATATTTTCTACACCCGCCTGGAAGATTACTACCGGGGCCGATTGAGCTTGAAGTGGCTATTTATCTGGCTTTTGCCAACTATGCTTATCTGGGTCAATACCCATCCGGCCTTCTTATTTGCCTTTGCCGTCACCGGGCTTTATCTTTGTGTCACCACTGGCGGTGTGCTCCTGGGGCGGCGCTCCGCCAGGGAAATTCCAGTGCTTGCCGGTTTGCTGGCCGCTCTTGTGCTGGTCAGTTTTATCAATCCCTATGGTATGGAACTCTATCAATACATCAGAGAGTACTTACACGGTACGGCTATTCTTGCCGTCACCGATGAGTTCAGGTCGCCTGATTTCAAGCACAACTTGCACGCTTTCTTTTTGGAAGTGCTTTTTGCCTGCTTATTGTTCGGCTTTTATCTGAGAGGGCGGGTCACTGCGGCCAGCCTGGCTATGTGTCTGGCTTTTGGGCATCTGGCCCTGGGAGCGGTGCGTAATATTTCGCTTTTCGCCATAGTCGCTTTGCCTGTGCTCGGACAACTTTACGGTTCGGCTGCTTTTACCTACCTTGAGACTTCCTGGCTGGGTAAACGCCTGGCTTCAATGGGCAAGAGCACTGGCGAGTTCAATGAGCAGGAAGGGCTTTCCAATTTTCATTTTCTCCCCTTGCTCTATTGCCTGGTCATTCTCGTGGGCAGCTTTAGCGGTCTGATCAAACAAAGTGCCGGCTTTGATCCGGAGAGCCAGCCCCGGGAAACACTGACATATATCAGGGAGCATAAACTGAAGCCGGAGAAGGGCTTCAACCTGGATAACTGGGGCGGCATTCTTTCTTATGAGCTTTCTTATCCGGTTTTTATCGATGACCGGGCCGACTTCTATGGCGAGCGCTTCTATCAACAATATGGGCAAATTTGCGAGACCAGGCCTGGCTGGAAAGAGAGTTTCGATAAGCTCGAGCGAGACTGGGTGATTTTTCCGAAGGAAAGCTCTCTGGTGCAGGCCCTCAAACAGGATAGCGGCTGGTCGGTGGCCGCTGAAGATAAGGCCTCCACCTTGCTCGTTCGTAAAGGGCGGTAGGTTATGGGTTTACTTTGCGGAAGCGATGACCAGACTTTGTGGATAATTTTGCAGAGTAAGAGCGAGGAAACATCCGAAAGTGCCGAAATCACCAGGTAGGTCTCATAGGTGTGCCAGATTAAGAGTGAACCAATACGTATTCAACTTGCTATGAAATTCCAATCCGCGTGATTGTGCCACCGAGCGGAAGCTTACAGAGATTCGAATTTGATACCGGTCTTGCTGCGCAAGCTATTGAGCTGATCGACTGTCAGGTAAAGCAGCAAGTAGTCTGATGTATCAACTGCAGTTGGAACCAGCGCGAATCGGTAGCTTGCTTCTCGTTCTGCCGCTAGAGCGGCCAGTTTTCGCAGTATGTTCAAGTCAAGCCATTCGCCGCGATAGCATGGCTTCCACTTAAAAGTTTTGCCGTCGAGTGAAAAGGAAAGCCAGATTTCTGCTCTAGCATTTTCGTCAGCGTGGGCTACATGATCGCAGATGTCGGCGGCAGGAAAAGTGCCTCTTGCTAATTCGCGAAAACATTTGACGAAACGAGCATAGTCGCCAGTAGCGTAGATGCACTCAGTGTCGAACTGTACCCCATTCGATACCAGCCCCGCGCCGACGAGAGCGATCAACAAATGGTGGAATGGATCTTCGTCTTCGAAAAAGTCCCGAATTCTTTGTTCACTTAAAATGGCTTCGGGGTTTGCATTCTGTAGAATTCTAATTCCACACTCACTAAGAACCTGCATCTGTTTCTCGATAGGCAGACCTCGATATTGCTGTCGTTTGGCCCAGATTGCTTTGTCTTGATAGTGGTGATAGAGGCTGCTTATCTCACCACAGAAATTATCCGAACCTTCCTTTTGGAAGCCGGCAAAGGAGCGTTCCAGCAAGTTGAAAGCTGCCGGAAACTCGCCATCCTCTATGTGAAGTAGGGCTTTATAATAATGGGCAAGTGGTTCGCTTGAGTCTAGCTTTAGAGCCACGTCCAGGTCGCGCTGAGCGCCCCTGAGGTCCTGAGAATTGAGTCGCATTCTTCCGAGCGCTCGGTAACAGTAGGCTTTGCAGCATTGAGGATCAATTTCAATCAGAAGTGTGGCGGCTTGAATAAGCTTTTGATATGTTTCTTCTGTTGATAATTCTCTGTTTGACGTAACCGAGATCTCTCTCAGAGTAAAAAGCGTTTGAAGAAGTATTCGTTTGTCAGGGGGAGCAATCGCGAGGGCGGCCTCAAGCGCGGTAAGAGCCTTGTTATGTTTGAGTTCTGAATTGCAGAGCCTGGCTATATCCATTAACGGTTTGGGGTCGTCTGGTTTGAGTCTGCTTGCCCACTCTAGGTATTCAATTGCCTGAAGATTATCATCAGCCTTTTGGCAAACATCTGCGATCTTCAGCAGCATTTCTGGATCAGGTTCGGTGAGTTTCAAGTATTCGGCGTACTTTCTTACTGCTGTTTTGAATCTTCTATTGGTCACGGCTTGTTCGGCTGCATTGAGTACAGCGCATGGGTCTTTTGAGCTCGACATCTGGTTACCTCGGAGAGTGATTTGAGGGTTTACTTATGCTGGAATTTGTTTCGCTGCTCTGACGGCGCAGATTGACTTGAAGGACAAGTCAGAAATAGCTGACTGCATTTGGGATGTCAATAGGTGTCGGCGCCGCTCTATAGCCCGTTCAGAGATAGGTTAGGCAAAGTCTCCAGCATTCTCTTGTGACTGTAGGTGGTTGGTGAACGCGAGCCTACCGATCCGGAGGTCGGGTCTTTTACGCTTCGGCAAAGCTTGGGGATCATTAAATATCATTGGCAATGTTTGAAACATGGCTCGATAAACGCATCAAGTTTTTCAATTTGTATTTGGATGATGCATGTCATTTCTGCCCATTTGAAGAACTGCAAGAGTTTTCGGGGCTTTAGATCAATTGGCCTGACTGGTTGAAGCCGCAGCCAGGACTTTACCCCTGGCGGGATACTTTGAAAATAGCTTGCCCCTCGCCGTAGGTCTGCCGGAAGAGGTGCTGAATTGCCCCGGCGCTGCAAGCCCACACCTTGCTCCCCGGGGCATTCTTGTGTTAAGATGCATATATGCAAGATTTTGAATATGTCGATTGATTGGCTCCGACGGTCTTGCATCAGACTTCATTGGCCTCGGCAGATTGAAGTCAGGCTCCTCTTTCAGAACCAGCCAAGAGCGCAGGCACTTTAAGGAGTGATTGATGAAGAAATTGATTACCGGACTGCATCACTTTCAGTCTCATGTATTTCAATCGCAAAAGGAGCTTTTTGAGAGACTGGCTCAGGGGCAGACCCCTGATGCTCTATTCATTACCTGTTCCGACTCCAGAATCAATCCTAATTTGATAACCAACACTCAGCCCGGCGACCTTTTCATTCTGCGCAATGCCGGCAATATCATTCCGCCATACGGCGCTGCCAATGGCGGAGAGGGCGGCACCATCGAATTTGCCGTCAGCGCCCTCGGTGTGAAAGACATTATTATTTGCGGACATTCAGCTTGCGGAGCCATGAAGGGCTTGCTCTATCCCGAACAGTTAGATGAATTGCCAGTGGTGAAAGCCTGGCTTTCCCACGCCGATGCCACACGGCGCATCGTCAAAGAGAACTACGAACTGGACAAGTTGGAAGACGATGAAGTGCTCAGTATCGCCATCCAGGAGAACGTGCTGGTGCAAATTGAGAATTTGAAGACTCATCCGTCGGTGGCCGCCGGGCTGGCTCGCGGGCAGCTGAATCTGCACGGCTGGGCTTACAAGATTCAGACGGGCGAAGTCTTTACCTTCAATCCCAAGGAAGGTCAATTCCTGCCCCTTACCGAAGTTAACTATGTGAGAGAAAAGCGTCGTCCTAAGCTTAATAGCGGCGTCTCTATTTGACTGAAGGAGCGCCGGTCTAAGGTACCGGCGAAAATTGGCGCATCTTGAAGTGCTCCTGAAAGCGCACTAGCTCTTCTTTTTTGCCGACTGCATAAATTTGATCTCCCGGGCTGAATGGGAAGTCGGGAGAGGGATAGGTATGTGTTTTTTCCTGCCGCTTGATAGCGGTAATGGTTACCCCGGTCAGTCCTCTCACGTTCAAGTCTTTAGGGCTTTTCCCGGTCATATTGTCGTCCACGTTCAGGAACCAGCGTCCCATCTGTTCTTCTTCCAACATCATATAGAGCGGTGCCCGGTCCATGGCTTCGAAGTCCGGACTGGGATGGGGATAGCGCATGGCTCTTACCTTTTCCAGGGCCGCTTCGATTTCTTCCGGAGCCCGGCGCCTGCTGAAGAGGGCCAATCTGGTAATTTCGATACTGGCTTCGAATTCCGGCTGCACGATGGCGCTGACACCACAGGCGGTGAAGGCGGCGATGTCGGCCTGGCGGTGTGCGCGGGCAATAATACTGATGGTTTCGTTGCGGCTGCGCACGAAGCGAGTAATGGCTGTGATTGCCGATGGATCCGGCATGGTCAAGACCAGGCAGGCCGCTTCCTTGAGATTGGCTTTGATCATAATCATGTTGCTAGTGGCATCCCCATAAAGATGCGGAATACCACGACCGGCCAGATCATCGATAATGCCGGCGTTCAATTCGATGACCAGGTAAGGTATGCCGTAGCTGGAAAGGACTGTGCCGAGGTTGCGGCCGACTCTGCCGAAGCCGCAGATAATTACATGATCCTTGAGTCTTCCGGCCAAGCGGCTTGCGTCATGGCCTTCTTCTTCCTCACTGTTTTGGTTCTTCTTGAAAAACGCGCCCAAAAATCTCAGCCAGTGACTCAACTTGGGACTGGCGGCAAATAGTGCCGGGCTGGCAATCAGGCTCACAACCGCTCCTGCAAAGAAGAGGTTGTACATGTAGTCGTTTATCATTTTGAGATCCCGGCCCATGCTGAGCAAGATGAACGAGAATTCTCCGATCTGGGCCATACCCGCTCCTACCATCAGTGCGCTTCGAACATTGGCCGTGGCAAAGAGGGCGGAAATTGCTGCCAGCACGGTTTTCCCGGAAATGAGAAGGATTACG
>Ga0268298_10000958_pt1 | contig 35747 bp, 35 predicted proteins | sample WWTPWeurt_MetaG_FD_194462 | JGI IMG/M metagenome (GOLD analysis project Ga0268298, IMG submission 194462) | Activated sludge microbial communities from WWTP in Nijmegen, Gelderland, Netherland - WWTP Weurt | ecosystem: Engineered > WWTP > Aerobic digester > Activated sludge | place...
TACTTGGTGCCGAGCTGCGAGGCCGACAGCGCGAGGTTGGTGAAGGAGGCCATCACCGCGAAGAAGGTCGCCTTCAGGTGCGGCGGCGCCGAGTTCGCGATCCAGGCCAGCATCGGCACCATCGACACCTGGCCGAGCGGCGACTCGAGCGCGGTGTTGGCGATGGCGATGAAGCGCGCGTCCACCACGCCGCCGGTGTGCGCCGCGGTCCATTCGTGCAGGCCGTGGAACATGCCGATGATCGGCAGCGACAGCGCGGTGGTGGTGACGGTGAGGAAGATCACGATCTGCGCGATCGACTTCTCGGCCATGAAGCGGCGGAAGAGGAACAGGCCGGCGAGCGTCAGCGCGCTGGTGATGAGGTCGAGCCGCGACAGGAAGCTCTGGTCGAAGCCGAGCTCGTCGATCATCCACCAGCTCGCGCCCGCGCCCGGGCCGGGCAGGGCGCGGAAGGCGAAGATGATGATCACCGTGCCGAGCAGGGTGCGCGCGGCCTCGGGCGAGAGCTCGCGCAGCAGGCGGCTGATCATGAAGCCGATGATGGTGAACGAGGCCGCGAAGATGATCTCCTGGCCGTATTCGATGCCGGACAGCCCGACAGTGATGGTCAGCGCCACGAACACCGCGCTGCCGCCGAGGATCCACCCGTTGGGCGTGGTCTTCTCTTCCGGATCGTGGAGCAGGCGGTCGATGTCGGCGCGGCTGCGCCCGAGCGCGGCCAGCCGCTTCGCCTCGCGGCGCTTGAGGAAGCCGCCGAGCAGCACGCCGCTCACCGACAGCAGCGGGATGATCAGCGCGAGCTCGTAGATGCGCAGGTAGATCGAGACCTTCTCCACCTCGGGCAGGGCCTCCGAGCCCTGGAACATCACCACGTTGGCGAGCGACACCAGCACCGTGCCGCCGATGATCGCCACCCGGCCGAGCATCTGCATGGTGGTGTGCATCAGGCGGACTGCTTCCGGCGGGATCGGCTCGCCGCGCGCGTCCAGCCGCGGCACGGCCTCGACCGTCATGGCGTCGGCCACCGCGTCCTGCATCACGTAGCCCACCGGCGACAGCAGCACCGACAGCACGAACCAGGCCTCGATCGGCATCACCGCGCGCATCGCATCCGGGTTGCCGATGAGCCCGATCATGACCAGCAGGCTGGCGGCGATCAGCGTGGCGCCCAGATAGACCAGCCCGGCCTTGTAGCGCCACAGCAGGTCCACCAGATGCCCGATCGGCATCTTCAGCGCCCACGGGATACCGGCCCAGAAGCCGAGTGCGGCGAGGAAGGCAGCCGACAGGCCGAGGTAGTCCTTGACGAAGAAGGTGCCGACGATGCCGGTGAGGCCCGAGACGCCCGCCGCGCAATACACCATCAGCGGTGGCAGGTAGGAGAGCCGCATCTCGCGGCCGAGCTCGAGCAGGTTGCGGTCGAGCCAGCGGTAGATGGCGTGCAGCACTTGGTCGGCCCCTCGTCGTCGGGTCGTGTCGGATTCTGTTTGTTCTGGCGTCTTGCGCGCCCCGGACAGCCGTCAGCTCGCGAACAGCCGCTCCACCCAGGGCATGATCCAGGGCAGGGACACCGCGGTGATCAGTCCGTTCAATCCCATCGCCAGCGCGGCGAAGGCGCCCGCCTGCTCGCTGACCTGGAAGGCGCGCGCGGTGCCGATGCCGTGCGAGGCGATGCCGATCGCGAAGCCGCGCACGGCGTGATCGCCGATGTGCAGGCGATTCAGTACGCTGCGGCCGGCCACCGCGCCGATGATGCCGGCGCTGATCACCAGCACCGCGGTGAGCGAGGGCAGGCCGCCGATGCGCTCGGCCACGCCCATGGCGATCGGCGTGGTCACGCTCTTGGGGGCGAGCGACATCAGCGATTCGCGGCTGCCGCCGAGCAGGGCGCCGATGCCCCAGGCCGACAGCGCCGCGGTCAGCGAGCCGGCGACGAGCGCGATCAGCAACGGGCCGGCCATCGACTTCAGGCGCGGCCACTGCGCGTGGAGCGGGATCGCCAGCGCGACCGTGGCCGGGCCGAGCAGGAAGTGCACGAACTGCGCGCCGTCGAAATAGCGCTGGTAGGGCGTACCGGTGGCGAGCAGCAGGCTGGCGAGGATGGCCACGCTGATCAGCACCGGGTTGGCGATCGGATGGAAGCCGACGCGCTTGTAGATCCAGAACGCAGCCTGGTAGGCGAGCAGGGTCAGCGTCAGCCCGAGGAGTGGCGAGGTGGACAGATAGACCCAGATTTCCTCGAGGTTCGGGTTCATTTGCCGGCCTCCGTCGTCGGCTTCGGGCGCTTGTGGGTGAGTGCCTGGAGCACCAGCGCGGTCACCGCCAGTGCGAGGAAGGTGCTGAGGAACAGCGCCACCACCAGCGGCAGCCATTCGGCGGCGATGCGGTCGCCGTAGATGACGATGCCGGTGCCCGCCGGCACGAACAGCAGCGACAGGTGCTGCAGCAACTGGCCGGAGGTCTGGCGCAGATCCTCGCCCGGACCGCCGCGCACGAGCAGCGCGAGGAAGAGCAGGGCCATGCCGATCACCGGGCCGGGAATCGGCAGCGCCAGCGCGCGCGCGATCACCTCGCCGACGAGCTGGAAGACGAGAAGCAGGGTCAGGGCGGCGATCATGGTCGGAGTCCCTCGCGAAGTCACTGGAAGGGGGCGCCGAACGGGGGCGCCGGACGGGGGCCGGAGGAGGCAGGCGAAACGAGCTTACAGCAGGGCGTGGCCGACCGCGCGCACCGCGATGCCGACCATCGCGCCGAGCGCGGCCGGCCTCCACACCGCCGCCACGCGCCGGCCGGCCGAGATCAGCACCGCCACGCCGGCGACGTCGAAGGGGTGGATCAGGAAGCCGGCACTCGCGTTCAGGGTGGCGACGGTGGTCGTGCCCGCCTTCAGCATCTCGTCCATCACGCCCATCATCGCGGTGCCGCCAGCGATGTACTTGGTGAGCGTGAGCAGGATCAGCGCGGGGTCGAGCTCGAACGCGCGCAGCAGCGGGGCGAGCAGCGCGGTGAGCGCGTCGATGCCGCCGCTTGCGCGCAGCGCCATCACCGCCACCAGCGCGAGCACCAGCATCGGGATCGCGCCGACCGAGATCTTGAAGGCCTCGGCGCCGGCGCGGTTGATGACGTCGAGCACACCCTTGGCGTCGTCGGCGACGCGGTGGTGCAGGGTCTCGTCCAGTGGCGCTTCGGCCGCCGACAGGCCGCGGCCGAAGCCATGGTAGGTCACCGCGGCGGCCGCCAGTCCGCCGAGCACCGACAGCACCAGCGCCGGCCCGAAGGCGAGTCCCATCGAGGCCATCGGGAAAGTCACGTTGGCCTGCGCCATCGCCATCACCATGGCCAGCGTGGCGGCGAGGTGGCGGTCGGACGCGCCGCGCCCTTCCATCATGGTGAGCGTGGCCACCGGCGCGGCGAAGCTCACCAGATTGATCTGCAGCGCGGCGAACACGCCCAGCCCGGTGAGCCCGAGCGGGCGCAGCAGCGGCGCCAGGCGGGCGACCACCCAGTCGAGCACACCGCGCGCCTCGAGCAGGCGCATCAGCGACAGCATCACCACCATGATCGGCAGCAGCACGAAGAGGGAGAGCTCGACCGCCGAGCGGCCGGCCTCGAGGATGATGCGGGTGAGTTGGTCCATCGGCGGTGGGCAAGCGGTTTGCTGCAGTGCAAAAAACAGAATGATACCGTGTCCGGCGGGACGCCCGTGCAAGCCGGCAGCACGGCCACCGCCGATGCTCCGCTACGCAGCCCCGTCCACTGCGGGGCGTGCAGCGCCCGGGCGGAACACCCGCACGCCGCCGAGCACCCCGGCGATCAGCAGCGCGATCCCCGCGCTCTCGGCCATGCCCGGCCAGCGTCCGTACCACAGGAAGGCGTAGAGCAGCGCGGCGAGCGTCTCGAACACGATCAGCTGGCCCACCAGTGCGGCCGGCAGCAGGTGGCTGGCGCGGTTCCACAGCAGGGTGCCGAGCCAGGACGCGGCCAGGCCGAGCAGGATGCACATGCCGACGAAGGCCTCGGGGCGCGGCCCGAGCGGCCAGGCGAAGCCCGCTCCGCCGGGCGCGAGCCGGGTGTCCCACAGCCAGTAGCCGATGCCGGCGACGATCGCCACCGGCAGCGTCGCCAGCCCCTGCGCGGTCGCCCATGCGCGCGACAGCCCGGCACCGCGTGCGCGCAGCCAGCGGCTGTTGCGGATCGGATACCAGGTCCAGCAGGCGAGCGCGCACAGCCCGAAGCCGATGCCCAGCAGGTAGTCGGCGGAGGCGTCGGCGGGCAGTGCGTGCGCGCTCGCCGAATGCACCGCGAACAGGCCGCCGAGGATGAGCGCCAGCGGTGCTGCGAGGCGGATCCACGGCGCGCTGTCCTCGCCGCCGCCGTGGTGGCGGTCGAGCAGGTTCGCGGTGATCGCGATCACCACTGGCAGGGTGCCGATGATCAGGGTCGGCACCGGCCCGCCGGCGAGCTGGATCGCGCTCGCCAACGTGGCGTAGTAGACCAGGTTGCCGACCAGCGCGAGCTTGACCGCCTCGATCCAGTCCGCGCGCGTGAGGCGGGCGAGCGCCGCGCGATCGAACCACGCCAGCCCGAGCGCGAGCACGCCGAAGGCGAGGTAGCGCCCGATCGCGAGCATGAAGGGCGGGTAGTCGGCGAGCAGCAGCGGGGTGAGGAACACCAGGCCCCAGAGCAGGCCCGCGCCGAGCGCGGCGGAGAGACCGGCGAGCATCGGCGCGCTCAGAGCGTCTTGCCGAAATAGTAGACGGTGAGCACGCCGCCGACCGCGATGATGAAGCGGCGCAGCCACAGCGCCGGCAGCTTGCGCGCCACCGCCGCACCCCAGTAGCCGCCGATCGTCGCGGTCACCAGCATGACCAGCGTGTGCGGCCACGACACCGCGTCGGCGATCACGAAGGTCGCCACCGCGACGCTGTAGATCACCGCAGACAGCCAGTTCTTCAGCGCGTTGATCTCGTGCACGTCCTTGAAGCCCTGGATGGCGAGCGCGGCGATCATCAGGATGCCCATGCCGGCGCCGAAGAAGCCGCCATAAAGGGAAACCGCGAGCTGGAAAACGTAGCCGCCCGGGCCGATATGGCGTTCGTCGACCCCTTCCGGAGAGGGCTTCCATTTTTTCACCAGCGCGGAGATCTGCGCGCTGAAGGCGAACAGTACGGTGGCAAGCAGCAGCAACCAGGGGATCAACTGCGCGAACGCGGCATTGGAAGTGGCCAGCAGCAGCAGGCCGCCGCCGATGCCGCCGACGAAGGCGATCACCGAGAGCATCGGCAGGCTGCGCGAGAAGCGCTTGAGCTCGCGCCGGAACGCCCATGCGCCGGCAAGGCTGCCCGGCCACAGCGAGACCGAGTTGCTCGCGTTGGCCACCACCGGCGGCACGCCGATCGCGAGCAAGGCGGGGAAGGAGAAGAAGGTGCCGCCGCCGGCGACCGAGTTCACCGCGCCTGCGGCGAATGCGGCGGCCCCGATGAGGGCGATCTCGAAGAGGGTGAGGCCGGACATGTGGAGGGCGGGACGTCGGGGAGGGCTGGGTCGACAGGCGTGGTCCGTGCCGGAGTGCGGCCGGCCCGCAAATGGCGCGGCTGCCACGGGGGCGCACCCCCGTGGCGCTGCGTTCTTGCTCGGGCTGGTCTCCTCCGCCCTGAATTGGCGCGCATTCTAATGGAGGCAAATAGCAAAATGTAGGTGTGGGAGAAGAATTTTCTATCGAATACGGGTTCTCCCCGATGCTTCGCGCCCTCGCGTCTGCCGCCACCTCCCCCGGTGATCCACCCGCCCCGGCGGGCCGCATGCGGTGTTGCCGCGCCCTTCGCGCTGGGTTAAGATGCGCGCCCTTGGCCGGTGTAGCTCAGTTGGTAGAGCAGCGCATTCGTAATGCGAAGGTCGGGAGTTCGAGTCTCTTCTCCGGCACCAATGGTTTCAAGCACTCAGGGCGGTCCTTCGGGGTCGCCCTTTTTGCTTTTCAGCTGGCATGTAGCCGTCCTGCAAGCGCCTCGCGGAAGCGATGTGCCGAGTCGCCGAGGGCGTGCGTCCTGCCCGGGCCGCCGGGCTCCCGCTTGCGAGGCCGCTGGGTTATCGTGTCGGTTCCCATTCCAATTGTCTCCGGCCTTGCAGCGATCGCCCTCGATTCCGCGCCGAGGGACGCGGAGCGCCGCTGATGGGGCCGGACGGAGACCGAACATGAAGACTTCCCTGATCCTTACCCTGGTCGGCCCCGATCGTCCCGGCCTGGTGAGCGCGGTGTCGGCCTGCGCCGGCGCCCACGGCGCGAACTGGATGGAGAGCCGCCTGACCCGGCTGGCCGGGCAGTTCGCCGGCGTCGTGCGCCTCGAAGTGGATGCCGCGGCGGCCGACGCGCTCGAGCGCGGCCTGAGCGGGCTGGTTGCGGAAGGGCTCAAGCTGGCCGTCGTGCGGGCCGATGCGGGCGCCGCTGCGCAGGCGCGCCTGGCGCGTCTCGAGCTCGTCGGCCACGATCGTCCCGGCATCGTGCGCGACATTTCGGCCGTGCTCGCTCGCCACGGCCTCAGCATCGATGCGCTGGAGACGGCTTGCGAGAGTGCCTCGATGAGCGGCGAGCCGCTCTTTCGCGCGCGCGCGGAGCTGGCGGTGCCGGCAGGGGTCGGCCTCGCTGCGGTGCGCAACGACCTGGAGGCGCTCGCGAACGAGCTGATGGTCGATCTCGATTTCGAGGAAGTGTCCGAGCCGGCCGGCTGAGGACTCGCGGAGTTCGCGGGGGCGTGGCGCGTGCCGCGCATCCGCTCGACATGCCGGGGCTCCGCGGTGTTCGCGTGCGCTTGCCCGCGTGCCACGTTGGGGCAGCGACGTGGTGATCCGATTGACGCCTACGTCAACGTAATTTAAGGTGCTGCGCTGCAGCGGACGGCGTCCGCCGTCACCGATTTTTCGAGGAGAAAGGCGATGCAGATCGAGAATGGCGTATTCGTGATCACGGGTGGTGGCTCGGGCCTGGGCGCGGCGAGCGCGCGCATGCTGGTCGAAGCCGGTGGCCGCGTGGTGCTGGCCGACGTCAACGCGCAGGCGGGCGAGGCGCTCGCCGCCGAGCTCGGCGCTGCGGCCTGCTTCGTGCAGACCGACGTCACCGATGCCGACAGCGCCAAGGCGGCGATCGATACTGCGGTGCAGCGCTTCGGAGGCCTCAACGGCCTGGTCAGCTGCGCCGGTGTGGCGCCAGCCGAAAAGGTGGTGGGCCGCGAGGGGCCGCATCGGCTCGAGAGCTTCGCACGTACCGTTTCGATCAACCTGATCGGCACCTTCAACATGTTGCGCCTCGCCGCCGACGTCATGAGCAAGGCCGAGCCCAATGCCGGCGGCGAGCGTGGCGTGATCGTGAATACCGCGTCGGTGGCCGCCTTCGACGGCCAGGTCGGACAGGCCGGCTACGCCTCGTCCAAGGCTGGCGTGGTCGGGCTTACGCTGCCGGTGGCGCGCGAGCTGTCCCGCTTCGGCATCCGCGTGATGGCCATCGCTCCCGGCATCATGGAGACGCCGATGCTGATGGGCATGCCGCAAGAGGTGCAGGACTCGCTCGGCAAGATGGTTCCCTTCCCCTCGCGTCTGGGCAAGCCCGCCGAGTTCGCCGCGCTGGTGCGCCACATCGTCGAGAACGCCTACCTGAACGGCGAGGTGATCCGCCTCGACGGCGCGATCCGCATGGCCGCCAAGTAAGAAGGCGTCGCACCGCCGCAGCCGCCTGCCGGCGATGCTGCGGTGCAATAGCCGGGGCGGGTGAATTATGTTATTAAATCGGTTCCAATTCTTCCCGCCCCGCGCATGTGCGCTCGGGGCGGTTTCGCTTGGCGCCGATGACTCCTGTAGAACAGCCCGTTTCCGCGGCCGCCGCCGCAGCCGATGCCGCCGCGGATCGCGACTGCTATCACTGCGGTCTGCCGATCCCTCCCGAGACGCGGCACTACGTGCGCATCGACGGCCGCGAGCGGCGCATGTGCTGCGTCGGCTGCGAGGCGGTGGCGCAGTCGATCGTCGATAACGGCCTGGTGGATTACTACCGCCATCGCGACGCGATGCCCGAGACGCGGCGCGAGGCCATGCCGGTCGAACTGCAGGAGCTCGGCCTCTTCGATCACCCCGACTTCCAGAAGAGCTTCGTGCGCCCGGTCGGCGAGCACGAGCGCGAAGCCGCGTTGATCCTCGAGGGCATCACCTGCGCCGCCTGCGTGTGGCTCAACGAGAACCACGTCGCCCGCCTGTCCGGCGTGTCGGCGATCGAGATCAACTACGCCACCCGGCGTGCGCGCGTGCGCTGGGACGAGCGCCGGATCAAGCTTTCCGACATCCTCGCCGCGATCCAGGCGATCGGCTACCGCGCCTATCCCTACGACGCCGAGCGTTCCGAGCAGCTCGCCCATCGTGAGCGGCGCTCGATGCTGTGGCGGGTGTTCGTTGCCGGCTTCGGCATGATGCAGGTGATGATGTACGCCTTCCCGGTCTACGTGGCCGGCGAGGGCGACATGACCTGGGACATCGAGCAGCTGCTGCGCTGGGCCAGCCTGCTGCTGACGCTCCCGGTGGTGCTGTATTCGGCCGCGCCCTTCTTCCAGCGCGCCTGGCGAGACCTGCGCCTGCGCCGCCTGGGCATGGACGTGCCGGTCGCGCTCGGCGTGGGCAGCGCCTTCGCCGCCAGCCTGTGGGCGACGCTGACCGACGGGCCGGAAGTCTATTTCGATTCGGTGACGATGTTCGTGTTCTTCCTGCTCGGCGGGCGCTACCTCGAGATGATCGCGCGCCAGAAGGCGGTACGCGGAGTGGAGGAATTGGGCAAAGCCTTGCCCTCGTTCGCCGAGCGCATCGCCGGCTGGCCGGGGGAGTCCGCCGGCGAACGCGTGCCGACCTCGCAGCTGGTGGCGGGGGACGTGCTGCGTGTGCGCCCGGGCGAGGTGATCCCGGTCGATGGTCTGGTGGTCGAGGGTCGCGGCGAGGCCAACGAGGCGCTGCTGACCGGCGAGAGCATGCCGGTCCCCAAGGTGGTCGGCGATCGTGTCACCGGCGGCAGTATCAACGTATCCTCGCCGCTGCTGGTGCGCGTCGAGCAGGTCGGCGACGCCACTCGGCTGGCGGCGATCCGTCGCCTCATGGAACGCGCAGCGACCGAGAAGCCGCGCATCGCCTCGCTTTCGGACCGCATCGCCGCCTACTTCATCGTCACCTTGCTGGTGCTGGCCGCGGGGACCGGGGTGGCCTGGTATCTGATCGATCCCGCGCGTGCGCTATGGGTCTTCGTGTCGGTGCTTGTGGTCGCATGTCCGTGCGCGCTCTCGCTCGCCACGCCGACTGCGCTCACCGTGGCCACGGACACGCTGGCGCGCATGGGTGTGCTGGTGACGCGCGGGCATGCGATCGAAACGCTGGCGCGGGCCAATCGTTTCGTCTTCGACAAGACCGGCACCCTCACGCTCGGCAAGATGCGGGTGGAGGAGGTGTGCGCGCTCGGCAGCGTGGACGCGGACCGGCTGGTGGTGCTGGCCGCGGCGATCGAGCAGGGCTCTGCGCACCCGGTTGCTGCCGGCCTGCGCGCGGCGGCGGGTGAGGCGGCCTTGCCGGCGGTGGCCGAGCTGGCTGCCGAGACCGGGCAGGGGATGCACGGCGTGGTCGAGGGCGAGCGCCTCTGGATCGGCCGCCCGGGCTGGGTCGCGGGTGTCGCCGGCCTCGCCGCGCCTGCTGCGCTCGCGGGCTTCGCCGCGCCCGGCGGCACGGTGATCGCACTCGCCGGGCGGGGCGGCTGGCTGGGGCTGTTCCGCCTTGGCGACAGCCTGCGCGCGGATGCGCCGATGATCACCCGTCGCCTGACGGCCGAGGGTGCGGCGCTCGGCCTGCTTTCCGGCGACGCGCAGCCGGTGGTGGATGCGGTCGCCGCCCGGCTGGGAATCCACGACGCGCGCGGTGGCCTGGATCCGCAGGGCAAGCAACAGGCGATCGTCGACATGCAGCGCGACGACAGGGCGGTCGTGGCGATGATCGGCGACGGCGTGAACGACGCCCCGGTACTCGCCCAGGCCCACGTTTCGGTGGCGATGGGCGGCGGTACCGACCTCGCGCGCAACCAGGCCGACATCGTGCTGCTCAACGAGCGCTTCGTCAGCCTTGCCGACGGGATCGTGCTTGCGCGCAGGACCCTGCGCATCATCCGGCAGAACCTGTGGTGGTCGTTCGCCTACAATTTCACCTCGGTGCCGCTCGCCATGGCGGGGCTGGTGACCCCGTGGATGGCCGGCATCGGCATGGCGGCGAGTTCCTTGCTCGTCGTGCTCAACGCGATGCGCCTGCAGCGCGCCACGCGCACCGAGCGCGCAGGCGCGGAGAACTGAGATGGAAAGCCTCTACTTGCTGATTCCGCTGTCGGTCGTGCTGGTCTTCGTCATCGGGGTGTTGTTCTGGTGGTCGCTGCGCAGCGGCCAGTACGACGACCTCGAGGGTCCGGCCTACCGGCTGCTGATGGACGACCGCGAACAACTCCCGGGGGACGGGCAGGAGCGGGATGCAGACCCGTCCGGCGAGGTGGCTGCGAATGGGGTTTCCGATCGCCGTACCGGTTCCGCGGGTGAGCAATCGAGGTTTCGTTGACCTGCGTCAACTGCTGTCTCATGTAACGGTGGAAAATATTGGCGTTGCGACCGATCGCCTTTCATGACGATGGCGAGCGGTCCGGGGTTTATGTCTCTCTGTTGGGGTTGGGGGTGCGTGCAGACGCACCCTTTTTTTTGCCTCTCGAAAGGCATGCCGAAACCGCTGGATGCCTTGCAGGCATTGGCTTCCAGCCCGCTCGCACGATTGCGCGCCGCGCTCGTTGCTGGGTTTTGGGTTTGTTTTTGGACTAACTCCAATTTCCCCTTCCTTGGCCCCGTCTGCTGCAATACAATATTGACTTGTGTCAAATTGCGTATGTGGTCGTGGCGTATTCTCGCCCGAGTGGTTCGCCGCGGAAGTCTGCTGCGGCGCGACGCAAGCAGGGGTTTTCAAAAACAAAGAGGTGATCCAGATGCAATCGCAAGCGACTTATAACTATAAAGTCGTGCGCCAGTTCGCCATCATGACGGTGGTGTGGGGCATCGTGGGCATGCTCGTCGGCGTGATCGCCGCGGCACAGCTCGTGTGGCCCCAGTTGAACGTGCACGAATTCCTGCATTTCGGCAGGCTCCGTCCGCTGCACACCAACGCGGTGATCTTCGCGTTCGGTGGCTGCGCGTTGTTCGCGACGTCGTACTACGTCGTCCAGCGCACTTGTCACACCAGACTGTTCGCGCCGGGCCTGGCCGCGTTCACCTTCTGGGGCTGGCAGCTGGTCATCCTGCTTGCCGCGATCACCCTGCCGCTGGGTTACACCACCTCCAAGGAATACGCCGAGCTCGAATGGCCGATCGACATCCTGATCGCGATCGTGTGGGTGTCCTATGCCATCGTGTTCTTCGGCACCATTGCCAGGCGCAAGGTCTCGCACATCTATGTGGCGAACTGGTTCTTCGGCGGCTTCATCCTCACCGTCGCGCTGCTCCACATCGTGAACAGCGCCGCGATCCCCGTCTCGCTGACCAGCATGAAGTCCTATTCGGCCTATGCCGGCGTGCAGGACGCGATGATCCAGTGGTGGTACGGGCACAACGCGGTGGGCTTCTTCCTGACTGCGGGCTTCCTCGGCATGATGTACTACTTCGTGCCCAAGCAGGCCGACCGTCCGGTGTATTCCTATCGCCTGTCGGTGGTGCACTTCTGGGCGCTGATCTTCACCTACATGTGGGCGGGTCCGCACCACCTGCACTACACCGCGCTGCCCGACTGGACCCAGTCCGTGGGCATGGTGTTCTCACTGATCCTGCTGGCGCCGTCCTGGGGCGGCATGATCAACGGCGTGCTGACCCTGTCGGGCGCCTGGCACAAGCTGCGCACCGACCCGATCCTGAAGTTCCTCATCACCTCGCTGTCCTTCTACGGCATGTCGACCTTCGAAGGCCCGATGATGTCGATCAAGACGGTCAACGCGCTGTCTCACTACACCGACTGGACCGTCGGCCACGTGCACTCCGGCGCGCTCGGCTGGGTGGCGATGATCTCCATCGGCTCGGTGTACTTCCTGCTGCCGCGCCTCTACGGCAAGAGCGAGATGTACAGCGTCAAGCTGATCAACGCCCACTTCTGGATCGCCACCATCGGCATCGTGCTGTACATCGCCTCGATGTGGATCTCTGGTGTGATGCAGGGCCTGATGTGGCGCGCGACCAACCCGGACGGCACGCTGACCTACTCCTTCGTCGAGTCGGTCAAGGCCAGCTACCCGTTCTGGACGATCCGCTTCATCGGCGGCGCGATGTTCCTCGGCGGCATGCTGATCATGTTCTACAACATGGTGAAGACGATCGCCGGCCAGAAGGCCTATGACGCCCCGGTGCTCGCGCCCGCGGCTGCCCACGCCTGATCGGAGAACAACAACATGGCTCAATCGAAACACGAAAAGATCGAACGCAACGTATTCCTCATGATCGTGCTCACGCTGATGACCGTCAGCGTGGGTGGTCTGGTGGAGATCGTGCCGCTGTTCTTCCAGCACTCGACCACCACCGCGATCGACCACAAGGGCAATGCGCTCGACGTCAAGCCGTACGATCCGGTCCGTCTCGTGGGGCGCGACATCTACGTCCGCGAAGGCTGCTACAACTGCCACTCGCAGATGATCCGTCCGTTCCGCGCCGAGACCGAGCGCTACGGCCACTATTCGGTCGCCGGCGAGTACATCTACGACCACCCGTTCCAGTGGGGCTCCAAACGCACCGGTCCGGACCTCGCCCGCGTCGGTGGCCGCTACTCCGACGAATGGCAGCGTGTGCACCTGCTCAATCCTCGCGACGTCGTGCCCGAGTCGAACATGCCAGCCTTCCCCTGGCTCGATCGCCCGGTCAGGGCGGCGGACATCCAGGACCGCATGCGCGCGCTCAACAAGGTCGGTCTGCACAAGTACAGCGACGAGGAGATCGCCGCCGCGCCGGCCGCGCTCGAGGGCAAGACCGAACTCGACGCCGTCGTGGCCTACCTCCAGGGGTTGGGCACCGCGATTTCGCACTTCAGGTAAGGAAGCACTCGCGCCGTGGATATCAACGATTTCCGTAGCCTGATCACCGTGCTTGGGCTGCTCTGCTTCCTGGGTATCTGTGCCTGGGCGTACAGCAAGCAGGCGAAGGCCGGTTTCGACGAGGCGGCGCGTCTGCCCCTGAGCGACGACGACCTGCCGGCCCCGCGCGGCCGGCAAGACCAAGAGGGAAAAACAAATGGCTGACTTCATCAGCGGTTTCTGGAACATGTATGTGATGGTCCTCGTGGCCCTCTCCATCCTGTTCTGTGTGTTCGTGCTGGCGTCGAACATGACCAAGCGCGAGAAAGGGCCGGTGCAATTGCATGGCCATGTGTGGGATGAAACGCTTGCGGAGTACAACAACCCCCTGCCGCGGTGGTGGATGTACCTGTTCTGGATCACCATCGTGTTCGCGGTGGTTTACCTGGCGATCTATCCCGGCTTTGGCCGCAGCAACCAGAGCCGCGGTCAGTGGGCGCAGTACGATGCGGAGATGCAGGCCGCCCAGGAGCGTTTCGGTCCCGTGTTCGCCAAGTATCGCGAGATGGACGTGATGGCGGTCGCCGCCGATCCCGAAGCCAACGCGATGGGCAAGCGCCTGTTCCTGACCTACTGCCAGCAGTGCCACGGCGCGGCGGCGCAGGGTGCGAAGAGCTTCCCCAACCTGACCGACAGCGAGTGGCTGTGGGGCGGTGCGCCGGAAAACATCAAGGAGACCATCACGAACGGGCGTAACGGCGTGATGCCTCCGTTCGGTCCCGCGCTCGGCGCCGACGGTGTCAAGGATGTCGCCAACTACGTGCGTTCGATGAACGGCCTCGCCCACGACTCCGTGCGCGCGCAGCGCGGCAAGGAAGCCTTCGAGTCCAACTGCGTGGCTTGCCACGGTGCGGATGCCAAGGGCAACCCGATGCTCGGCGCGCCCAACTTGACCGACAACCGCTGGCTGTACGGCTCGTCCGAGGCGGTGATCATCGAGACCGTCACCAACGGCCGCAACAACAAGATGCCCGCCTTCGGTGCCTTCCTCGGCGAGGACAAGGTGCACCTGCTCGCCGCCTACGTGCTGAGCCTGAGCAAGAAGTAAGCGTCACCCGCAGTAGCTGCAGCAGCATCGCATCCCCGGGAGGAAGGGGCCCTCCCGGGGTTCTCGATAACAACAAGAACAAGAATTCATCGGTAACAAGGCCATGAAAAGCGCATCCCCCGAGCCGCAGAAGGCGGCAAGACCCTCCAACCCCGAGTCCTCCCAGGACACGCTCTACGCGGCACGCAAGAAGCTCTACGTGCGCTCCGTCACCGGCCTGTTCGCCAACTGGCGGTGGGCGTTGGTGTGGATCACCCAGATCTTGTTCTACGGTCTGCCCTGGCTGAGCTGGAACGACCGCCAGGCCGTGCTTTTCCATCTGACCGAACGCAAGTTCTACATCTTCGGCTGGGTCTTCTGGCCGCAGGACGTGTTCTTTCTCGCGATCCTGTTGATCATCTCGGCCTACGCCCTGTTCTTCTTCACCGCGATCGCGGGCCGCCTGTGGTGCGGATATGCCTGCCCGCAGACGGTGTATACCGAGATCTTCATGTGGATCGAGGAGAAGATCGAGGGCGACCATACCCGCCGCCAGAAGCTCGACCGCGCGCCGATGAGCTCCGGCAAGGCGTTGCGCCGCGCCGTCAAGTTCCTCGTCTGGGGCATCGTCGCGCTGTGGACCGGCTTCACCTTCGTGGCCTATTTCTCCCCGCTCGACGAATTGCTGGCCTCCTTCAACGGCCTCACCTTCGGGCCCTGGGAAACGTTCTGGATCCTGTTCTACGCCGGCTTCACCTACCTCTTCGCCGGCGTGCTGCGCGAGCAGGTGTGCAAGTACATGTGCCCGTACGCGCGCTTCCAGGCGGTGATGTTCGACCCCGACACCCTGGTGATCACCTACGACGAGGCACGTGGCGAGCCGCGCGGAACGCGCAAGAAGGGCATCGATCCGCGCTCCGTGTCCAAGGGCGACTGCATCGACTGCGGCATCTGCGTGCAGGTTTGCCCGACCGGGATCGACATCCGCGATGGCCTGCAGTACGAATGCATCGGCTGTGCCGCCTGCATCGACGCCTGCGACCAGGTCATGGACAAGATGAACTACCCGCGCGGTCTGATCCGCTACTCGACCGAGAACGCGATGAAGCGCAATTGGGGCTCCAAGGAGATCCTCGCGCACGTGTTCCGGCCGCGCACGCTGATCTACGGCACCATCCTGGCCGCGATCTGCGCTGCCTTCGTGTGGGGCCTGGCTGCGCGCGAACCGCTGCGCGTCGACGTGCTGCGCGACCGCTCCTCGCTCGGACAGGAGATCGAGGGTGGCCTGATCGAGAACGTGTACCAGCTCCAGGTCATGAACATGACCGAGTCGCCGCGTGCGTTCAGCATCGGCGTCTCCGGCCTGAACGGAATCCGCATCAAGGGTCCGCAGCGGGTCGAGGTCGCGCCGGCCGGCGTGCAGTCGGTCACCGTTCAGGTGCACGTCCCCTACGACGAAGGCAAGCCGGGGGCCAACACGATTTTCTTCGACGTCGCTGCGGAGGATGATCCCGCCTTGACGCTCAAGGAAGAGTCCACTTTCCTGGTACCGCGCTGACATGCGAAGCAAGAAGCCCGAAGCCCCGGTCGAGCCCTGGTACCGCCAGGGCTGGCCCTGGTTCCTCATCGCCCTGCCCGCGACCGCGGTGGTCGCCGGCATCGCCACCCTGGTGATCGCCGCGAAGACCTTCGACGGCATGGTGGTCGACGACTACTACAAGGAAGGCCAGGCGATCGTGCAGACCCTCGGCCGCGTCGAGCACGCCCGCGAGCTCGGCTTGCGCGCCGCCTTGCGCATCCGCAGCGACTCGATCCACGTGGAGCTGACGGCTACCGCGCCGGGCAGCCTGCCCGACAGCATCCGCCTGACCGTCGCCCACCCCACGCGGAGTGGCCTCGACCAGGAACTGCTCGTCCGCGGGCGCTCCGGTGTGTATGAGGCCACGCTCGCACCGCTGAGCACCGGTCGCTGGTTGTTCGTGATACAAGACGAGGCCCGAAGCTGGAGAATGGACGGGTCCGCTTACCTCCCTGCAGAGATGGAGATCCGGATGGATCCGAATGTCTGAGTTTCTTGCAAAGGGAGAAGCACCATGGCCTGGGAATTGTTGTTCAAGAGCGATATCGGTCTGCTGAGCCTCTTCACCATCGTCTTCATTCTGGTGATGGCCGTCTACCTTTACCGCTTCGCCCGCCGCCATATGGCGGAGGACGAGCAGAAGGCCCGTAGCGCCCGCTCATGAGCGATCCGCAGCGCGGATGAAAACGGCCCGCACGAGCGGGCCGCATGCTTTGGGGGGGCCGCGCGCGGGGCCGATGCCGGTGTCAGCGGTAGACCAGAACCGGCGTCTTGCTGTGGGTCAGCACCTTTTGCGTCTCGGAGCCGAGCAGCAGGCCTGCGATGCCGCGACGGCCGTGCGAGGCCATGAAGATGAGGTCGCAGCCATGGCGGTCGGCGGCGTCGATGATCGCCTCGTAGGGCACCTCATTGACCGCGGTGTCGCTGTCGCAGGCCACGCCCGCCGCTTCCGCCGCACCGCGCGCCTTTGAAAGGATCGCCTCGGCTTCGGATGCAGCCGATTTCGCGAACTGCTCGGGCGTGGTCGGATCGATCAGCGCGCCCTCGCCGTAGATCGGCATCGGGAAGTCCGGCTGCGAATAGAAGAAGGTGATGCGCGCGCCGGTCTCCTTCGCGAAGGAGACGGCACGGGCGACCGTGCTGTCCGAGAGTGCCGAGCCGTCGGTCGGTACCAGGATGTGCTTGAACATGACGTACGCTCCCTGTGGTGTGTCGTGCTTCGATTATAGCGAGCGGATGGGGTCCGCCATGATTGATCATGATCAAGCCGTCGAGCGATCACGAAGGGCACAGTGGGAACCCCTGAAAGATCGGCGAGGCCAGCGATGATGCTCACCTTCCTTGGCGCTGCGGGCGAGGTCACCGGCTCCTGCCTGCGGGTCGATCACGAGCGCGGTGCATTTCTGGTGGATTGCGGCCTTTTCCAGGGCGGGCGCGAAGCCGACCGCAAGAACCGCGACGCCCTCGATTTCGAACTGCGCGACATCGATTTCGTGCTCCTCACCCACGCCCATCTCGATCACTCCGGCCTGCTGCCGCGCCTCGTGGCACTGGGATATCGAGGGCGCATCTTCGCCACCACGGCCACTGTCGATCTGCTCGGCGTGATGTTGATGGATTCCGCCCATATCCAGGAGAAGGAGGCCGAGTGGGCGCTGCGCGACACGCGCTCGCGCAAGATGGCACGCCGGGCGGAGGTGGCCCCGCTCTACACCGTGGAGCAGGCGCGTACCAGTCTGGGCCGTTTCGTCCCCACCGACTACGACGACTGGATCGAGCCCGGCCCGGGCGTGCGCTGCCGCTTCCGTGACGCCGGGCACATCCTCGGTTCGGCGATCCTCGAGATCGACGTCGGCGAGCGCGGCCACACCCGCCGGCTGGTCGCCTCGGGCGACATTGGCCAGCCGATGCGCCCGGTGCTGCGGGACCCGGTGCGGATCGCCCGGGCCGACTACCTGTGCGTCGAGTCGACCTACGGCAACCGCGCCCACCGCTCCTTCGCCGCCACCTGCGACGAGCTCGCGCTCGCCTTGCGGCGCACGCTCGAGGTCGATGGCGGCAACGTGATCATCCCGGCGTTCGCGGTCGGGCGTACCCAGGAAGTGCTGTTCGTGCTCGCCGACCTGGTGCGCGCCGGACGCATCGCCCGGCTCGACGTCGTGGTCGACTCGCCGATGGCCTCTGCGGTCACCGCGCTCACCGTGCGCCACACCGCCCTCTGGGACGATGAGACGCGTGCGCTCTACGCCTGGGCCGAGGCCAACTCGGGACGCTTCCGTGTGCGGTTCGTGCAGGACGTCGAGGAATCGAAGGCGCTCAATGCGGTGCCGGGCGGGCTGGTCGTGATCTCGGCAAGCGGCATGTGCGATGCCGGTCGGATCAAGCACCACCTGCGCCACAACCTCGGCCGGCGCGAGTGCGCAGTGGTCATCGCAGGCTTCCAGGCTGCCGGCACGCTCGGCCGCCGGCTGGTCGACGGTGCGCACCAGGTCACCCTGTTCGGCGAACGTATCCCGGTACGTGCGCGCATCCATACCATCGGCGGGCTCTCCGCCCACGCCGACCAGCCCGCACTCCTCGACTGGCTGCGCGGCTTCGGCGAAGCGCCGCGGCGCACCTTCGTGGCGCACGGCGAGCCGGCCGCCTCCGCCGCCTTCGTCGAGGCGGTCGAGCGCGAACTGGGCTGGAGCAGGGTCGAGGCGGCGCGGCCCGGCGTGCCGGTCGTGCTCGAGTGAGCGTCCGCGCGCAAGCGGACCGGGAGGGCGGCGAGGGCCGCTCAGGCGTTGTAGCGCGACAGCCGTACCGGATCGTGCAGACTCACGCGCTTGCCCTGCACGGTGATCAGGCCGGCGTCGCTGAGGTCGTGGAAGATGCGCGACAGGGTCTCGGGCGTCAGGTTGAGGCGCGAGGCGATCACCTGCTTGCTCGTCGGCAGCGCGATCTCGCAGGGTGCGTCGTTGTCGGCCACCTGCAGCAGGTAGCCGATCACGCGCTGGGTGCTCGAGCGCAAGGAGTAGGTCTCCACGTCCTGGATCAGCCCGTGCAGGCGGATCGCCATGCCGGCGAGCAGCTTGCGCGCGAAGGTGGAGTCCTGGTCGATGAGTTCGCTCACCACCGCCTGGCCGACGTGCACCAGCACGGTCTCGCTCAGGGCCTCGGCGAAGACCGGGTAGGGGTGGTTCATGAACATCACGGCCTCGCCGAAGCTCTGCATCGGGCCGATGATCTCGACCACCTTCTCGGTGCCTTGCGAGGACGAGAAGGCGAGCTTGACCTGGCCGGAGACCACGAAGTAAAAGCCGTGCGGCAAGTCGCCGCGCTGGAACAGCACTTCGCCGCGGGCGACCTGGCGCTCGCGGGTGTAGCGCGCGACCAGCTGGATGTCCGCCTCCGACAGTTCGCTGAACAGCGGGATGCGGCGCAGCAGGGAGGGGATGTCGAGCGGGGTCGTGTTGGGCATCTGGAACTCTCCGTCTGGGGACGCAATTTCAATTCGGCCGGTTGTCGAGCGGCGCCCTGACCGGCTTTCGTTAGGATCGTGGATGTACTACCTGATCAAGAACCTGCATGTGACCTGCGTCGTGCTGAGCGCCGCCGGCTTCCTGCTGCGCGGCACCTGGATGCTCACCGGCAACGCCCTGCTGCAGCACCGCCTGACGCGGCTCCTGCCGCACCTCGTCGACAGCACGCTGCTGCTGTCTGCGATCACGCTGGCGGTAATGATCGGGCAATACCCCTTCAGCGCCGGCTGGGTCACGGCGAAGGTGATCGGCCTGCTCGCCTACATCCTGCTCGGCACGTTGGCGCTCAAGCGCGGACGTACCCGTGGCGTGCGGCTCGCCGCCTTCGCCGGCGCGATCCTGGTCTATGCGTGGATCGTGTCGGTGGCGCTGAGCAAGAACGTCGCCGGCTACCTCGCCTGAGCCGTCGAGCCCCGGGTCGTCCCGGCCACGGCGTGCTCAGCGCGCGCCGTGCTGGTGCTGGATCAGGCGCTTGAGGCCGGCGAGGTCGAGCAGGTGTACGTGCTTCTGCTGCACCGCGATCAGCCCGTCCTCCTGGAAGCGCGAGAAGGCGCGCGACACCGTCTCGAGCTTGAGTCCGAGGTAGGAGCCGATCTCCTCGCGCGTCATGCGCAGGTTGAACTCGCTCGGCGAGAAACCGCGCGCCGTGAAGCGCTGCGACATGTTCAGCAGGAAGGCGGCCAGGCGCTCTTCGGCGCGCATCGAGCCGAGCAGCATCATCACGCCGTGATCGCGCACGATCTCGCGGCTCATGACCTTGTGGAACTGAAGTTGCAAGCCCTCGATCTCATGCGACATCTGCTCGAGCTTGTCGTAGGCGATCACGCACACCTCGCTGTCCTCGAGCGCCACCGCGTTGCAGCTGTGGGCCTCGGTGCTGATGCCGTCGAGACCGAGGATCTCGCCGGTCATCTGGAAGCCGGTCACCTGTTCGCGACCGTCCTCGAGCAGCACGTCGGTCTTGAACGAGCCCGCGCGGATCGCGTAGATCGCCTCGAAGGAGTCACCGGCGCGGTACAGATTGTGCTGGCGCTTGACCTTGCGGCGCGCGCCCACCAGTTCGTCGAGCCGGCTCAGCTCACGATCGGACATTCCGAAGGGGAGGCACAACTCGACGAGGTTGCACTGCGAACAGGCCGATTTGAGCCCATCCACGGTAATTGGCACGCTAGCCCTCATCTGCACGATAATCCTGCTTTCCTGACATTAGAGACGCCTGCGCTGGAGTGGCGGGATTGCTAATCACACCCGTTGACCCAAGTCAACCAACATTACGGAGGCTTCTGCCATTGTTCGGCAGACAGCCCGCCAGCAAGATCATGAAAAGCCAGACCGACCTCATCTTCGACCCGCAACTGATCCGCAAATTCGACATCAACGGGCCGCGCTACACGTCCTATCCCACGGCGGACCGCTTCGTCGAAGCCTTCAATGCAGAGGCGCTGCGGGCCTGGCTGGCCAAGCGGGCGGTGGGCGGCGTAAGCAAACCGCTCTCATTATACTTCCACATCCCCTTCTGCAACACGATCTGCTACTACTGCGCCTGCAACAAGATCATTACCAAGGATCATGGGCGCTCGGCCAAGTACCTGAAATATCTCGCGAAAGAAATCGAGATGCAGGCCGCTTGCCTGGAGGGGAGCCGCCAGGTCACCCAGCTCCACCTCGGCGGGGGCACGCCGACCTTTTTGTCGCACGACGAGATGCGCGAGCTCATGGCGGCGGTGCGCGAGCACTTCACGCTGGTGCCCAACGGCGAATACTCGATCGAGGTCGACCCGCGCAAGGTCGATTTCGACACCGTGAAGCTGCTCGCCGAGCTCGGCTTCAACCGCATGAGCGTGGGCGTGCAGGATTTCGCCGAGGACGTGCAGCAGGCGGTCAATCGTATCCAGAGCTTCGACGAGACCAAGCTGGTCATCGACGCCGCGCGCGCCAACGGCTTCAAATCGGTGAGCATGGACCTGATCTACGGCCTGCCCCGGCAGAACCCGACCAGCTTCGACCGCACGCTCGACCAGGTGCTGGAGATCTCGCCCGACCGCATCTCGCTGTACAGCTACGCTCACCTGCCGGGCCTGTTCAAGCCGCAGCGCCGCATCAACAGCGGCGACATGCCCACGGCCGACACCAAGCTCGCGCTACTGCAGCTCGGCATCCGCCGGCTCACCGAGGCGGGCTACGTGTATATCGGCATGGACCACTTCGCCAAGCCCGACGACGAGCTCACCATCGCCCAGCGCCAGGGCCGCCTGCACCGCAACTTCCAGGGCTATTCCACCCACGCCGAATGCGACCTGCTCGCCTTCGGGGTGTCGGCGATCGGCAAGATCGGTCCGGTGTACGCGCAGAACGTGAAGACGCTCGACGAGTACTACGACGCGCTCGACCGCGACGAGCTGCCGGTGCTGCGCGGCATCGAGCTCACCGCCGACGACCTGCTGCGGCGCGCGATCATCCAGGCGCTGATGTGCCACTTCGAGCTCTCGATGCAGTCGATCGAGATCGCCTACCTGGTCAACTTCCGCGAGTACTTCGCCGAGGAACTCGCCGATCTGCAGGAAATGGAGAAGGCCGGGCTGGTCAAGATCGACGGCGACTGGATCAGCGTGCAGCCCGGCGGCCGCCTGCTGGTGCGCGGCATCGCGATGGTGTTCGACCGCTACCTGCGCGCCGACCGCGAGCGCCAGCGCTACTCGCGGGTGATCTGAACGCCGCACGGATTGCGCACCGCAGCGTAGAATGAGGGCCTCGCATTTCCCGCGGGGCCCTTTTCTTCTTCATGCCCGAAACCGGTTATCTCGCCGTCTTCCTGATCGGCCTGCTCGGCGGCACCCACTGCGTGTCGATGTGCGGCGGCATCGTCGGCGCGCTCAGCATGCAGGTGCATGTGCCCGGCAGCCGGCCGCAGTGGCCGCTGCACCTGGCCTACAACCTCGGGCGCATCGGCACCTACACCTTGCTCGGTGCCTGTGTCGGCCTGCTCGGCTCGGTCGGCCTGCTCTACGAGGGCATGCTGCCGGTGCAGATGACGCTGTACGTGCTCGCCAACCTGATGCTGGTGGCGCTCGGGCTCTACCTCACCGGCTTCACCCGCCTGCTCGCGCCCATCGAGCGCGTCGGTCACCTGCTGTGGCGGCGCATCCAGCCCGCCACCCGGCGCTTCCTGCCGGCGCGCTCGGTCGGGCAGGCGCTGCCGCTCGGCATGCTGTGGGGCTTCATCCCCTGCGGGCTCACCTATTCCATCCTCGCCACTGCGCTCGTCACCGGATCGGGTGCACGCGGCGCCGGCCTGATGCTGGCCTTCGGGCTGGGCACGCTGCCCAACCTGCTGCTGGCAGGCATGCTCTTCAAACGCTTCCGCGACATCACCCGCCACCCCAGGGTGCGCCTGGCCTCCGGGCTCCTCGTGCTCGGCTTCGGCCTGTTCGGGCTGTACCACGCCCCCTCGCTCGGTGGCGACCTGTGGCGCGGCGTGGTGTGCGTGACCTGAGGGTGCGACGGCACGCCCCTTTCAACCCATCGGGAGTCCTGGATAAATGAACGAAACGACGATCAAGGTCGAAGGCATGAGCTGCGGCGGCTGCGTGAAGAACGTCACCGGCGTGCTGAAGGCGCTGCCCGGCGTGGAGGACGTGCGGGTGTCGCTGGAAGGCGCATCCGCCACCGTGCGCCACGATCCGGCCAAGGTGTCGATCGACGCGTTGCGCGCCGCGGTCGAGGGCGCGGGCTTCGATTCCCCGGCCTGATCGGCAGCCTTCGCCGGGGGCATCGTCGCAGTGCAAGACATTGTGGTTTCCCCCTATAATCCGCGCACAATTTTTCCACGGGAGGGATGTATGGGCTTCGAACAGGTCAGCGCCGGCAAGGACGTGCCGAACGACATCAACGTCATCATCGAGATCTCCGCCCAGGGCGATCCGATCAAGTTCGAGGTGGACAAGGACAGCGGCGCCGTCTTCGTCGACCGCTTCATGGGCACCTCGATGCGCTACCCGCTGAACTACGGCTACGTCCCGCACACCATCGCCGGCGATGGCGATCCGGTCGACGTGCTGGTCGTGACCCCGTTCCCGCTGCAGCCGGGCGTGGTCATCCGCTGCCGTCCGGTCGGCGTGCTGAAGATGGAAGACGACGGCGGTGTCGACGCCAAGGTCGTTGCCGTGCCGGTGTCGAAACTGACCCCGCTGTACGACAAGGTGCAGACCACCGACGACCTGCCCGAGCTGCTGATGAAGCAGACGGTGCATTTCTTCGAGCATTACAAGGACCTCGAGCCCGGCAAATGGGTCAAGGTCCTGGGCTGGGGCACGGTCGAGGATGCCAAGGCCGAGATCGTGAACGGCTTGGCGGCTGCCAAGAAGTAATCCCGGGAACGCACGTTTCCGGATGACCCGGGGCCCACGCATGCGTGGGCCCCGGCCGTTTACGGCGCGGCTGACGTGACACTGACGGGATTGGCAGTGCCTTGTCGGCCATGGGGGCTGATGTGGCAGCCGAGTCGCGGGGCAGGGGCCGGGTTCGCGGCCTGCGCTTCTCCTACAGCGGCTGCCACCTGCGAGGTCTCGTGCAGGAGTGGCGCAAGCCGCGAATGCGGCGGTGATCCGGGGGGCGCCCGCGTCGGTCCCTGCGTGGCCCTGTTCGCGGCTTGCGCCGCTCCTACGGAAACCGGCGTGCCCCGGGCGCGGGATAGAGGCGCGCCGTCAGACGTGCCCCCAGGAGGCCGAGCGGAGACGCCCACACGCGCCGTGACCTGGCATCGTGCTTGCTATCGTCATCGGAGGGTCGCGTCCTGGCAGGGCGCGTGCGAATGACGAAAACGGGGGATCCATGCTTGCGCTGCTGATGAAGATCAACAAGAACCTGATCCTCGCCATCCCGATGGCGATGGTGCTCGGCTTCGGCTTCGGGCTGCTCGCGCCGGTCGGCTGGCTGAAGTCGCTGATCGTGCCGCTGACCTTCCTGATGGTCTATCCGATGATGGTCAACCTGAAGCTCTCCAAGGTCCTCGAAGGCGGCGACCTCAAGGCGCAGGCGCTCGCGCAGGCGATCAATTTCGCCCTCATCCCCTTCGTCGCTTACGCGCTCGGCAAGGCCTTCTTCCCCGAGCAGCCGGCCTACGCGCTCGGCCTGCTGCTCGCCGCGCTGCTGCCCACCAGCGGCATGACGATCTCGTGGACCGGCTTTGCCAAGGGCAACCTCGGCGCCGCGGTCAAGATGACGGTGCTCGGGCTCGTCCTCGGCGCGCTCGCCACGCCGCTTTACGTGCGCTGGCTGATGGGCGCCGAGGTGCCGGTCGATATGGGCGCGGTGTTCATGCAGATCGTCGTCATCGTCTTCCTGCCCATGCTGGCGGGGCACTACACGCAGAAATGGCTGGTGGCGCGCCACGGCCAGGCCGCATACCATAAAGAGTGGGGGCCGCGCTTCCCGCCCTTCTCCACGCTGGGCGTGCTCGGCATCGTCTTCGTCGCGCTCGCCCTCAAGGCGAAGGACCTCGTGGCCCAGCCGGGCGAACTGATCGTGGTGCTGATACCGCTGCTGTGCCTGTATGCGATCAACTACGTGGTGAGTACCGTGGTGGCGCGTAGCCTGCTGCCCCGCGGCGACGCGATCGCGCTGGTGTTCGGCACGGTCATGCGCAACCTGTCGATCGCGCTCGCGCTGGCGATGAACGTGTTCGGCGCCTCGAGCTCGGGTGCGGCGCTGGTGATCGCGCTCGCCTACATCCTGCAGGTGCAGTCCGCGGCCTGGTATGTGAAGCTCACCGATCGCTTCTTCGGCCCCGCCGCACCCGCGAAGGCGGGGGGCTGAGCGGCGGCGCGGACGGAGCGATCGCGTCTCCGACCGCGTTTCCATGCTCCACGCCGCGACGGGTGGGTCGCCGGCATCTCCGACGCGCGAACACGGTTTGCGCCAAACGACCGCCTCAGCCCGCGACTCAGCCCGGAATTCTCGCCACGTGCAGCAGGTTGGTGCTGCCGCGTTGGCCGAAGGGCAGGCCGGCGATCACCACCACCGCGTCGCCGGCGCAGCCGAAGCCCAGGGTCGACGCCGCGCGTGCGGCGTGCTCGACCATCTCGGCGACGTCATGCACCTCCTCGAAGGGCACCGCATGCACGCCCCACACCAGCGCCAGCCGGCGTGCGGTGGCTGGCTGCGGCGTCAGCGCCAGGATGGGCGCCACCGGACGCTCGCGGCTCGCGCGCAGGGCGCTGAAGCCCGAGCTGGTGTAGGCCACCGTGGCCGCCGGTTCGAGCAGGCCGGCGACGCGGCGCAGCGCGCAGCAGATCGCGTCCGGGGTGTTCGCCGCGGCCGCCGTGTGGCTGGCTTCCAGTCCGGCGCGCCAGGCGGGGTCGCGCTCCACCTCGCAGACGATGCCGTGCATGATGGCCACCGCCTCCACCGGGTACTGGCCCGAGGCCGACTCGGCCGACAGCATCACCGCGTCGGCGCCGTCGTAGATCGCGGTGGCCACGTCCGAGGCCTCGGCGCGGGTGGGCACAGGCGAGGAGATCATCGACTCCAGCATCTGCGTCGCCACCACCACCGGACGGCCGGCTGCGCGTGCGGCCCGCACGATGCGGCGCTGCAGCACCGGCACCTGCTGCGGTGGCAGCTCCACGCCGAGGTCGCCGCGCGCGACCATGACGCCGTCGGCGAGCGCGATGATCGCGTCGAGCGCGTCGATCGCCGCCGGCTTCTCGAGCTTGGCCATGATCCAGGCGCGGTCGCCGATGAGTTCGCGCGCCTCGCGCAGATCCTCGGGGCGCTGCACGAAGGACAGCGCCACCCAGTCCACGCCCAGCGCCAGGCCGAAGTCGAGGTCGGCGCGGTCCTTGGCGGTGAGCGGCGAGATCGGCAGCACCACGCCGGGCACGTTCACGCCCTTGCGGTCGGACAGCGTCCCGCCCACCAGCACGGTGGTGTCGGCGAAGTCGGCGCCGCAGGCGTCCACCCGCAGGCGCAGCTTGCCGTCGTCGAGCAGCAGCTCGGTGCCGGCCTCCAGCGCGGCGAAGATCTCGGGGTGGGGCAGGTTGGCGCGCTTGGCGTCGCCGGCCGTGGGGTCGAGGTCGAGGCGGAAGCGTGCGCCGGGCACCAGGGCGACCTTGCCCTCGGCGAAGCGGCCGACGCGCAGCTTGGGCCCCTGCAGGTCCATCAGCACGCCGATCGGGCGGCCGATCTCGGCCTCGACCGCGCGGATCAGGCGGTAGCGTTCGGCGTGGTCCTCGTGGCTGCCGTGGCTGAAGTTGAGCCGGAACACGTCCGCCCCGGCCTCGGCCAGGGCGCGGATGCGTTCGCGGGTGGAGCTCGCCGGCCCGAGGGTGGCGAGGATGCGGGCGCTGCGTTCGCGTTTCATGTCGGGTCCTCGGCGGTTCAGGCGGCGGATCGGGGGTGGGGGAGGGCGTGTGCGAGCAGGGCGTCGACCCCGGCGCGGGCGACGCGGGCGTCCTCGCCGGCCTTCACGCCGGAGACGCCCACCGCACCGAGCACGCGGCCATCGACCACCACCGGCTCGCCGCCTTCGAGCGGCACCACCGGCATCGCCAGCGCGGCGAAGCGGCCGTTGTTGACCATGTCCTCGAAGGCCTTGCTCGGCTTGCCGCTGAGCACGCAGGTGCGCGCCTTCTCGGGGGCGACGATGGCGCTCATCAGGGGTGCGCCGTCCATGCGCTGCAGCCACAGGGCGTGGCCGCCCGCATCGCAGATCGCGATGCTGACCGCCCAGCCGTTGGTGCGCGCCTCGGCCTCGGCGGCCGCGGCGGCGACGCGGGCGTCGGCCAGGGTGAGTGCGTGGGTGGGGATCATCTGCGGTCTCCGTCTTTCCATCGTTCTTGTGGGGTGGGCGAAGGGCGCGCTCAGCGCTCGCCGAGGTCGGTGAAGCGGATCCACTGCGCGCCCTTCCACAGCACCGTGCGGCCCATCTCGTGGAGCTGTTCGGCGCCCTCGACCACGGACAGGAAGTGGTTGCCGGCGAGCTGGCCCATCTTGCTGGCGAAGCAGCTGCTGCCGTAGGCGAAGAGGATCTCGGTCTCCGAGAGGCCGCCCGGGTAGAGCAGGATGTCGCCGCGCGAGGGGTGGCTGGTGTGGTTCTCGAACCCCAGGCCGGTGTCGAACTCGCCGAGCGGCACCCACACCGCCTCGCCGCTCCAGCGCGAGTGGATCACCTGGTTGGAGAAGGGCAGCAGCTCGAGGAAGGCGGCGCAGGTCTTGGGTGCGGCAGCCTCCTCCATGCGGGCGACGAAGCGGAAGGGGCCGACGTCGATGGCGAGATGGCGCATGGCGTCCTCCTTACTGGCCGATCTCGAAGTTGGCCATCTTCTCCAGCGCGCGCACCATCGCCGAGTGGTCCCACTTCGCGCCGCCGTGCGCGCTGCAGGCGTTGAAGAGCTCCTGCGCGGTGGCGGTGTTGGGCAGCGACACGCCGAGCTGGCGCGCGGTGGTCAGCGCGAGGTTGAGGTCCTTCTGGTGCAGCTCGATGCGGAAGCCGGGGTCGAAGGTGCGCTTGACCATGCGCTCGCCGTGCACCTCGAGGATGCGCGAGTTGGCGAAGCCGCCCATCAGCGCCTGGCGCACCTTGGCCGGATCGGCGCCGGCCTTGGCGGCGAGCAGCAGGGCCTCGCCCACCGCCTCGATGTTGAGCGCGACGATGATCTGGTTGGCGACCTTGGTGATCTGGCCGTCGCCGTTGCCGCCGACCAGGGTGATGTTCTTGCCCATCAGATCGAAGATCGGCTTCACCTTGTCGAAGGCGGCCTGGCTGCCGCCGACCATGATGGTGAGCGTCGCCGCCTTGGCGCCGACCTCGCCGCCCGAGACCGGGGCGTCGAGGTATTCGCAGCCGAGCGCGTTGATGCGGGCGGCGAAGTCCTTGGTGGCGACCGGAGAGATCGAGCTCATGTCGACCACGATACTGCCCTTCGACAGGCCGGCGGCGACGCCTCCGGGGCTGAAGAGCACCTCCTCGACGTGCGGGGTGTCGGGCACCATGGTGATGACGATGTCGGCCTGGCGCGCGACCTCGGCGCCGCTCGCGCAGGGGCGGGCGCCGGCCTCGACGAGCACGGCCGGGGTGTCGCCGCGGGTGTGGGTGAAGACGGTGTGGCCGCCCTTGATCAGGTTGCCTGCCATGGGGGTGCCCATGATGCCGAGGCCGATGAATCCGATGTTTGCCATGTTGTTGTCTCCTGGATGTGCTTGAAGCGGTGTCGTTTCGTGTAGGGGCGCCGCAAGGCGCGAATGCGGCGGGTCGAGCCGCGATGCCGCTCGTCGCAGACCGACGGCCCGTTCGCGGCTTGCGCCGCTCCTACGGCGCTTTCGCAAGACCGTGTCGGTCCGTGTAGGAGCGCCGCAAGGCGCGAATGCGGCGGGTCGAGCCGCGATGCCGCTCGTCGCAGACCGACGGCCCGTTCGCGGCTTGCGCCGCTCCTACGGCGCTTTCGCAAGACCGTGTCGGTCCGTGTAGGAGCGCCGCAAGGCGCGAAGGTCGCTCAGCCGGCGAGCGCCCGGATCCAGCCCAGTCCTTCGCGGGTGCCGGCGGCGGGCTTGTATTCGCAGCCGATCCAGCCCTCGTAGCCGAGCTGGTCGATGAAGCGGAACAGCCAGGCGTAGTTGATCTCGCCGCTGCCCGGCTCGTGGCGGCCCGGGGTGTCGGCGATCTGCATGTGGGCGATCTTCGGCAGGTGCTTCGCGATGGTGTTGGCGAGCTCACCCTCCATGCGCTGCATGTGGTAAAGGTCGTGCTGCAGCCACAGGTTGGGTGAGCCGACCTCCTCGATCAGCGCGATCGCCTGCGCCGTGCGGTTGAGGTAGAAGCCGGGGATATCGAAGGTGTTGATCGGCTCGACCAGCAGGCGGATGCCGGCTTCCTCCAGCCTGGCGGCGGCGAAGCGCAGGTTGGCGACCAAGGTCGCGTGCACCTTGTCGGCCTCCACGCCGGCCGGCGCGATGCCGGCGAGGCAGTTGAGCTGCTTGCAGCCGAGCGCGGTGGCGTATTCGATCGCGCGTCCGACGCCGTCCTGGAACTCGCCGACACGGTCAGGATGGCAGGCGATGCCGCGCTCCCCACCCTCCCAGTCGCCCGCCGGCAGGTTGTGCAGCACCTGCACGAGGCCGTGCCTGGCCAGGCGTTCGGCGAGCGCGTCCTTGTCGAAGGCGTAGGGGAAGAGGAACTCCACGCCCTTGAAGCCGGCTTCGGCCGCCGCCTGGAAGCGGTCGAGGAAGGGCACTTCGTTGAACAGCATGGTCAGGTTGGCGTTGAACTTGGGCATTGCTTCGTCTCCGGTTGTCGGTTGCGGACGGGGCGGCCTGCCTGTGCCGTGACGGCCCCGTCCTCGGGGCGGTGCGTTCAGTCGAGCATCGAGATCGCGGTCGGGGCGTCTTCGCCACGTTCGGCGAGTTCCTCGAACTCGTTGATGGCGTCGATCTCGGTCCCCATCGCGATGTTGGTCACGCGTTCGAGGATGATCTCGACCACCACCGGCACGCGGAATTCTTCCATCCACTGCTTCGCCTGTGCGAAGGCGGGCTGGATCTCTTCCGGCGTGCGCACGCGGATCGCCTTGCAGCCCAGGCCCTCGACCACGCCGACGTGATCGACCCCGTAGCCTTCGGTCTCCGGGGCGTTGATGTTCTCGAACGCGAGCTGCACGCAGAAATCCATGTCGAAGCCGCGCTGCGACTGGCGGATCAGGCCGAGGTAGGCATTGTTCACCAGCACGTGGAGGTAGGGCAGCTTGAACTGCGCGCCCACCGCCAGCTCCTCGATCATGAACTGGAAGTCGTAGTCGCCGGAGATCGCCACGACCTTGCGACCCGGGTCGGCCGCGCACACCCCCAGCGCCGCGGGGATGGTCCAGCCGAGCGGGCCGGCCTGGCCGCAGTTGATCCAGTGGCGCGGCTTGTACACATGCAGGAACTGCGCGGCGGCGATCTGCGAAAGGCCGATCGTGCTGACGTAGCAGGCGTCCTTGCCGAAGGCGAGGTTCATCTCCTCATACACCCGCTGGGGCTTCATCGGCACTTGGTCGAAGTGCGTCTTGCGCTGCAGCGTGCGCTTGCGCTGCTGGCACTCGGCGACCCAGGCACCGCGATCGGGCAGGGTGCCTGCGGCCTTCATCCCGCGCGCCACCTCGAGCAGGCGGTCGAGCGCCGCGCCCGCATCGGAGACGATGCCGTAGTCCGGGCCGAACACGCGGCCGATCTGGGTGGGCTCGATGTCCACATGCACGAACTTGCGTCCCTTGGTGTACACCTCCACCGAGCCGGTGTGGCGGTTGGCCCAGCGGTTGCCGATGCCGAACACGAAGTCCGATGCCAGCATGGTGGCGTTGCCGTAGCGGTGCGAGGTCTGCAGACCCGCCATGCCGGCCATCAGCGGGTGGTCGTCGGGGATCGCGCCCCAGCCCATCAGGGTCGGGATCACCGGCACGCCGACGAGCTCGGCGAATTCCTGCAATCTGTCTGCGGCGTCGGCGTTGATCACGCCGCCGCCGGCGACGATCAGCGGGCGCTCGGCGGCATTCAGCATGGCCATCGCCTTCTCGGCCTGGGCGCGGGTGGCGGCGGGCTTGTAGGCGCCGAGCGATTCGTAGGTGTCGATGTCGAACTCGATCTCGGCCATCTGCACGTCGAAGGGCAGGTCGATCAGCACCGGGCCGGGACGGCCGGAGCGCATGAGGTGGAAGGCCTGCTGGAACACGCGCGGCACCAGCGCCGGCTCGCGCACGGTCACCGCCCACTTGGTCACCGGCTTGGCGATGGACTCGATGTCGACGGCCTGGAAGTCCTCCTTGTGGAGGCGCGCGCGCGGCGCCTGCCCGGTGATGCACAGGATGGGGACGGAGTCGGCGGAGGCCGAATACAGGCCGGTGATCATGTCCGTGCCGGCCGGGCCCGAGGTACCGATGCACACGCCGATGTTGCCCGGGTTGGCGCGGGTGTAGCCTTCGGCCATGTGCGAGGCGCCCTCGACGTGGCGACCGAGGATGTGCCTGAAGCCGCCGTCCTTCTTCATCGCCGAGTACAGCGGGTTGATCGCGGCGCCGGGCACGCCGAACACGGTGCTCACGCCTTCCTTGCGCATCACCGCGGCGGCGGCGTCGACTGCTCTCATGCGGGCCATCTTCTGTCTCCTTGGGGTGGATGTCCTTGAAACCGATGGACGCAGCATACGGAGCGGGAAGGGCGGCTTGAATTGGGCTGGCAGTCGGTTCTGTAGATACTTAAAGTATCGAGTTGCAGGTTTGATGGCTTCCTCGGGCCGATATCCACGCCCGCTTATGTGCAGTATCGGTACTGGAAATATGGCCGGGACGGGTCGCCGCCGAGAATCGCGACTTGCGTCGCTCCTACCGCCCGCGCGCAAGGCCCCCGGGCGCCGCGCTGTGGGAGCGACGCAAGTCGCGATCCGGCGGTCGAGCCGGCGCCCTTCGACCCTGGAGAAGGAGATGGATCGCTACACCGAACTGCGCAGCTTCGTGCTGGTGGCCGAGAAGGGCAGCTTCGCGGCCGCGGCGCTGGTGGAGGGCGTGACCCCGGTGGTCATGGGGCGGCGGCTCGACGCGCTGGAGAAACGCCTCGGGGTCAAGCTGATGCACCGCTCGACGCGGGGCCTGGCGCTGACCGAGCTTGGCGAGCAGCTGCTCGACCAGAGCCGCGCGCTGCTGCGCGAGTTCGACGAACTCGAGCGCGCGGTCGGCGCCGGGCGCGACCTGGTGCGCGGCCATCTGGTGGTGTCCGCGCCCGCCGCCTTCGGCCGCCGCCACGTGGCCCCGCACGCGACCGCCTTCAAGGCCCTGCACCCCGAGTTGCGCATGTCCTTCAACTTCACCGACAGCGTGGTCGACCTCGTGCGCGAGGGCTACGACATGGCGATCCGCATCGGCGAGGTGACCGACCCCAACTACGTCGCCGTGCGCCTGTTCCCCAACCGTCGCGTGGTGTGCGGCACGCCCGACTACTTCGAGCGCCACGGCATCCCGCGTCAGCCCGAGGACCTCGCCCGCCACAACTGCCTCGCCTTCAACCTCGCCGGCGGGCAGCAGCGCGGCTGGTCCTTCCTGCGTGACGGCAGGTTGTTCGCCGTTCGTGTCGAGGGCGACCTGGCCTGCAACGATGGCGAACTGCTCTACGGCTGGGTCAAGCAAGGTCTGGGCGTGGGCTGGCGCTCGACCTGGGAGATCCAGGCCGAGTTGAAGCGCGGCGAACTGGTCACCGTACTCGACGAGTTCGCGGTGCCGAGCTACGACATCCAGGCGGTGTATCCGCAGCAGCGTCATCTGCCGGCGAAGGTGCGGCGCTTCATCGAGCACCTCAGGGCGAGCTACAACCGGCCGGGGTATTGGGAAGAATGAGGGGAAGAATGAGGGGAAGAACGAGGGGAAGGGTGAGGCAGGGAATCAGGGGCGCGGCAGGCAGGACTGCAGCTCGCGGCGGCACAGGTTCGCGAGCATCTTCGCCGCGCTGCCGAGCGGCACGCCACGCAGGGTCATCAGGCCGAGCGGCATGGTGGGCGGTAGCGGCTGCAGTGCGAGCGGGCGCAGGCCGACGCCGACCTGAGCATCGGTCACCAGCACCTTCGGGCCGTAGCCGATGAGGTCGTTGCGGCGGACCATGTCGAGGATGAGGTAGGGCGAGGAGCAGTGCAGGATGCGGGTCGGCGCCCGGAAACCCCGGGCGCGCAGCCACCCGACCAGGTTCATGCTCTGGCTGCCGGCGGAGAGGTTGAGCACCCATTCGGCGTCGGCCACCGTGTTCCAGTCGCGCGCTTCGGCCAGCGGGTGCGTGGTGCGCACCATCGGCACCGCGTCGATGTCGGCCAGAGGTTCGAACTCGATCTCGTAGGGCAGGTCCTGCGGAGAGGCGAGCGCGATCGCGAAGTCGATCTTGCCCTCGATCAGCCCGGGCAAGGCCTGCACCAGCAAGCCCTCGTGGAAGGTCAGCTCGGCGTCCGGCTGTGCCTTGCGGAACGCGGAAAGCACGGCCGGCAGCACCGTCGCCGTCAGCAGCGGCGTGATCGCCGCCTTTACATGCGCGCCTGCACCCCCCCGCATCTGGCGGATCTCCGCGCGCGCCTTGTCGATCGTCGCCAGCACCAGGCGGGCGCGCACGAGCAGTGCGCTGCCCTCGGGCGTGAAGCCGATGCCCTTGTAGCTGCGCTGCAGCAGCTCCGCACCGACGTCCTCTTCGAGCTCGCGCAGCGCCTTGGTCAGCGCGCTCTGGCTCAGGTTCATGGCGCGGGCCGCGGCGCGGATCGAACCGCTTTCGGCGACCTGCACGAGTGCCTTGAGCTGGTGGTCCTTCATGGTTCATGTGACCCCTGAAAGTTGTCATCCAGGAAAAAATATCGCCTTACGGTGTTCGGTGCAAGTTCCTATTATCTGGACATGAGCTAAATCTATGGTGAGCCGGATGACGACCCAGGAAGCAGTCGCACACGAGATCGATGCGGAGCAGATGAAGCGGTGGCGCCATGCCATCCATCGCAACCCCGAGCTGGGCTTCGAGGAGCACGCCACCAGCGCGCTCGTCGCCGAGCAGCTGCGCGCCTGGGGCTACGAGGTGCACACCGGCATCGCCGTCACCGGCGTGGTGGGGGTGCTGCGGGTGGGCGATGGAAGCGGGCGCACGATCGGGCTGCGTGCCGACATGGACGCCATCCCGGTGCAGGAGATGACCGGCCTGCCGTGGGCCAGCATCGTTCCGGGCAAGATGCACGGCTGCGGCCACGACGGCCATACCGCCATGCTGCTCGGCGCGGCGCGGGCGCTCGCCGCACGGGTGAAGGGCGGGGCACTGCAGGGTGACGGCACGCTGGTGCTGATCTTCCAGCCGGCCGAGGAGCTCGGCGGCGGCGGCGGCGCGCGGCGCATGATCGAAGACGGCCTCTTCGAACGCTTCCCCTGCGATGCGATCTTCGGCATGCACAACTTTCCCGGCATCCCGGTCGGCCAGGTCCATGTTCGCCCGGGCGCCTTCATGGCCTCGTCCGACAAGGTGCTGATCCGCTTCATCGGCCGCGGCGGGCACGGCGGCATGCCGCACATGGCGGTCGATCCGACCCTGCCGGCGGCGGCGACGGTGCTCGGGCTGCAGTCCATCGTCGGGCGCAACGTCAATCCCAACCTCGCCGCGGTGATCAGCGTCGGCCGCCTCCAGGCGGGCGCGGCCTACAACGTCATCGCCGAATCCGCCGAGCTCGAGTTGAGCGTGCGTACCCTCGATCCCGAGGTCCGCGACCTGGTCGAGCGCCGCATCCGCGAGCTCGCCGAAAACCAGGCGCGTGCCTATGGCTGCAAGACGGAGATCCGCTACGAGCGCGGCTACCCGGTGCTGGTCAACGCCGCCCAGCCCACCGCCTTTGCGGTCGAGGTCGCGCGCCAGACCTTCGGCGCCGAGCACGTGGTGGCCGATGCCCAGCCGCTCACCGGCAGCGAGGATTTCGCCTTCCTGCTCGAGCAGGTGCCGGGTTGCTACCTGCTGGTCGGCAACGGCGACAACGGCCACGCCGAGGGCCGGTGGTCGGGCGAATGCATGGTCCACAACCCGCACTACGATTTCAACGATGCCTGCCTCGCGGTGGGTGCCCGGCTGTGGATCGGCCTGGTCGAGCAGTACTTCCATAACTAGATCCTGCAAGGAGACACCATGAAACTCAGCAAGCTGTTCGCCACCCTGTCCGCCGGACTCGTCCTCGCCACCGCTGCCGGTCTTCCCGCCGCCCAGGCCGCCACCACCCTGACCATGTCGAGCTGGGTGTCGCCCACCCACTTCCTCACCCCCGAGGTCTTCCAGCCCTGGATCGAGGACGTCAAGCGCGTCACCGAAGGCCGCGTCGACGTCCGCATCCTGCCCAAGCCGGTGGGCGCTCCTGCCCAGCACTGGGAGCTGGCGCGCAAGGGCGTGGCCGACATCACCTGGGGCAACTTCACCTACGAGCCGGATCGCTTCAAGGCGGTGTGGTTCTCGGAGATGCCCTTCATCGGCACCAAAGCCGAGGCGTCCTCGGTGGCGCTGTGGGAAACCTACGAGAAATACCTCGCCGGCAAGCCGGCCTTCGAGGGCGTGGTCATGCTCGGCGTCGGCCTCTTCGGCGGCGGCCAGATTCACCACGGCAGCAAGAACATTGTCGAGCCCGACGACCTCAAGAACCAGAAGGTGCGCATGGGCGGCCCGATCCAGAAGCGCCTGCTCGAGGATCTGGGCGCGGTGGCGGTCGCCGGCCCCGGCCCGAAGGCCTACGAGCTGCTCGAGAGCGGCGTGGTCGATGCGTCGCTTCACACCATAGAGTCGGTCATCAACTTCCGCGTCGAGGACAAGCTCAAGCATCACACCATCGTCCCGGGCGGCTTCTACGACGCGAGCTTCTTCGTCGTCATCAACGAGGGCAAGTGGAACAAGCTCTCCGAGGCCGACCGCAAGGCGATCATGAGCGTCTCCGGCGAGAAGCTGTCGCGCCTGTGGGGCCAGCGC
>Ga0268298_10000960_pt1 | contig 35737 bp, 48 predicted proteins | sample WWTPWeurt_MetaG_FD_194462 | JGI IMG/M metagenome (GOLD analysis project Ga0268298, IMG submission 194462) | Activated sludge microbial communities from WWTP in Nijmegen, Gelderland, Netherland - WWTP Weurt | ecosystem: Engineered > WWTP > Aerobic digester > Activated sludge | place...
CGGCGGAAGGTGAAGAAGGCGCGGCGGGTCTGCGTGTGGAAGAAAACAGGATTGTTTGTGGAATGGTATAAGACCTGCCTTACCGTTGGGAAGCATCCAGAAGCCGAAAACCTCTATCGGGTTTGCCCGTTCTGCGGACGCCCTATAGAAATCAAAGGCCCAAAAGGAGGGCGGAAATGATCGATAAAGCGTTGGGTGTTTTTTCGGCGATTGCCTGTCTTGGTCTGTCGGGGTATTCAATCCTGTTATAGATCGGGGAACTCTAGGAATTGCTTGGCGTGTGCCTACGCCGCCGGGGTCAAGGCCGAGAGGAAGAGGGCCTCGGAGATTGCGAAGAAGATTGGCGGGACGGAGATGTGCAAATATCAGCGGGCCTGTTTGGATGTTGCCGAAGCCATCGATCAAGAACCCGCCTAAATCTATACAGGTCCGGCGGTTGTGTAAAGCAAAACGGGTTTTATTAGACACAACGTCGGTTGTGGTTGGTGGGTGAGAAGCAACGCTAAGACGCGAATGAGCATTTCGGTGATTTCAACGAAATGTTCATACAATTTGGCGGCGGCTCGTCGGAGCCGGGTTGGGTTGTGCTGGACAAGACCGACGAAATACTTGGATTCCAGAAGGTAGAGAGCCGGGTGGGGAATCCGGCCCGCCAAAGGAGAGCCCCGCGCCATACAGGGGCAACGATTTGGGGCGTAGGATTAGAAGCGTCCATCGCTTAAAGAGTGGGGATACGTCCACCGAAAACGTTATTTTTCGGTCTTCAGCATGGCTTAACCCCTTAGGCGTGAAAGCACACCAAACGTCAGCCCCACGATACGGGGCAACGATTTGACGTTTAGGCAGTCGGTGATTTAACACCCACCGTCGATGAAAAGCCGAAAATGATTTGCAGTCGTTGTGGCAAAGATTTGGCCGCGTAGTTCAATGGATAGAACATCCGCCTTCTAAGCGGACGATCAAGGTTCAATTCCTTGCGCGGTCGTTGCCCTTGTAGCTTAGTTGGTAGAGCGGCGCACTTGTAATGCGCTGACGCCCGTTCGATTCGGGCCGGGGGCTTGCCGGGATTAGCCCAATGGCAGGGCGTGTGGTTTGGGGTCACAAGACGCTGGTTCGATTCCAGCATCCCGGAGATTTGGCGGCGGCGTGGAAGGACACGCTTCGTGGTCAATGAAGGCGGATACGACGGGCTCTCCATTGCGACACCCGCAACGTGCAAACGCCGCCAAGCCGGTATCAATCCCGGCCCGCCAAAAATTTGGGGACGCCCAAGACAGCCGGGAAAGACCGGCAATGCTTTGCACGGCATCGAGGGCGTAATGGAACGCTGGTGGAGTTGGTATGGGCCTTAAAGCCAACACGACTGGGTTGTCAATCCAGAACGAGCGACCTGGACTGTGCGAAATGTAGGCCACGTTGTGCGGCTATGCCGCTATACTGGCCGAAACGCCGGGGCTGAATAGGTGTTGGACAAAAATCCTGGGTTCACTCGGGATACCAAAAGGCCCCGCCGATTTGAAGGAGGAAAAATAAATGTTTGGAAAGAAAAAAATGGTCACTATGGAAAAGTTCAAACTTGAAAACGAGTGGCTTAGAGAAAAGATCCATGAAACACAAGAAAAAATTCAAAGACTGGAGAAGATTGTCTTAACCTTAGCCGAGAAGGGAGAAGCTAGCTTTTGGGTGGTGGGGGGACACACAACCTATTTACGTTTCTCTTCCCCTCCCACAGTTGAGCCATGTGAGGAAGCGATTACCAGAGACGGCTATAGGAAGCTCACCATTAGAATTTCTCAAAAACAAAATGTTCGGAGGAAGAAAACATGAAAAATAACTGGTTCTTAGCTCTCGTTAGTTTTTTTGGCGGTATTGCGCTGTCCGTATTGGCTTGGTGGGCGGCGTGGTGGCCCTTGCGTAATTGGGTTTTCAGCGTCCTACCGAACAATGAGTGGAATGGGGTGTTAAAAATTGTCTCCGTCCTAGGAATCTTTTTCACCGTCGGTGGGGGATTTCCGTTCTTGTTTTTTGCTGTTGGAACAGTGATGGCGTCAAAAGCGTTGGAAAGCTAGTGCCTGACGGTGGATCAAAAAGAAGAAAGAAAAATAAAAGCCTTTATCGTCTCAAAAATGCGCCTCGCTTGGAGATATTACTCATCAAAAAGAAAGGAGTGTTTAAAGGCGGAGAGGTGTGCAAAGTGTAAAAGTAGGTTTAGTATAAAGAATAAGGCCTCAGCCGACCATATTGTAGAAGTGGTAGACCCTTGGAAGGGCTTTGAAGACTGGAACACCTATTACGACCGGATGTTTAATGGGGATCTTCAAGCCCTCTGTTCGAAATGCCACGACATAAAAACACAATACGCAAGACTTGTGAGGAGGACACAAAATGGACGCAACAAAGTTCGTTAACAAAGGGATTTTCAAATCCACGGACGAGATTCCCAAGCACTCTCTTGTGGTGTCGAATGTTCGGGAGACGGTTCTTGACCACAAGAAAAAGCTGATGATGGAAATCGAAGGCTCAGATTTCGATTTCGCCCTCAACAAAGGCTCCATCGAAGCGTGGGTGAAACGCTACGGAAACAACACCGACGCCTGGATCGGAAAAAGTGCGCGGGTGTATAAAGAGGACACCTACATCGAGTCTGAGAACACCACCGTCGTCGCTGTTCGAGTTGTCCCTCTCTAACAAATGGGTCACAGAGACGTTTACTTTGATGGAGTGAGACATCCCTCCGTGTCAGAGGTAACGGGAGTTATCTCAATGGGGAAATGGATGTTTGATTTTTACTCCAAACACGGAACCACCAAAGCTAAACTTCTCTATGACCTGGCGGGGGGCATAGAGCTACCCTCCGAAGAAACGCTAGAGGGTTTGGGGCTTTCTAGAGAAACTTTCTGGAAAGACGCCAAAGCCCTAGCCATAGAGGCGGCGGTGAAAGGGTCTGGCTTTCACAAAGAGCTTGAAGACGCCGCCTCTTCGATTTTTGCTGGGGAAGAGCCTAAGACAGAGGGAGAGTTTAAGCCGATCTTTTCCGTTTTTTCGGCTTGGATGAAACATGAGGGCGTCTCCATTGTCGCAAGCGAGAAGTTTGTTTCCGACGAGGAAGTGGGTTGTGGTGGGACACTCGATGTTATTTTTAGGAACCGTTTTGGAAAAGAGGCCATAGGGGACTACAAGTTCACCTCGGCCCTTTCCAAGGCAAACGTCCTTCAACTTACCGGGTATGACCTCTTGGATACGGTTCATGGACGCGGCGGGATCTTGCTCCGCTTCTATGAATTGAAACGTCCGGCAAAAGAAACAGGGGCCGTTCCTAGCTCTTCCGGGTATATCTTTTCTGAAAAAGGAAATCTTTGGCGGATTGAAGTTCACACCATCAAGGATCTTTCCGTTTACCACGGAACGTTTAAGTGCTGTCTCAAACTCTTCCATTTTTTAAAGGCCTATGCCATCTAACCCGATTCTTGACTCGGCCCTGGACTACGTTAACAACCGTAAGTGGTCTGTCATTCCACTTCTCCCTAGGTCAAAGTCCCCGGCGATTCCTTGGAAGGAGTTTCAGACGCGGCTTCCTTCCGTGTCGGAAATGGAGCAATGGTTTAGCCGTCCGGCAAATATCGGAATCGTAACCGGAGCAATCTCAAAACTTGTTGTCGTAGATTTAGACGGCCCCCCTGGCATAAAGGCCGCTCACACCCTAGGGCTTAAATCGCCCACAACTGTGGCTACGGGTCGTGGCCGTCATCTTTATATGGCCCATCCTGGGACGGAAGTTCCCAATGCGGCTAGAATTGCCCCATGTATTGACATACGCGGCGACGGAGGATTCGTGGTTGCCCCTCCCTCCGTCCACGAATCCGGTCGCCGTTACGCATGGGCCTCTGCCGAAGGAAGCAACGAACTCCCCCTGTTCGTCCTTCCCGAAGGCTTGACGAGGGCCTCTACCACCTCCGGTGTGTTCACAGGTCCGGGGTGGGTGTCGGAGGCCCTCTCAAATTTAGTCGAAGGAAACAGAAACGATACGTTTACTCGGGTCGTGGGTAAGCTCCATCGCTCTGGGTGGTCTCCAACGGACATTTTAGGCCTTTTGTCTCCCCACTCAGAGTCCTCTGGGTTTTCTGTTTCAGAACTTGAAGCGGTTATCGCTTCAATTACCCGGAAGCCAAGGCCCTCTGTTTCTGTGGAAGGAAGCTTGGAAACGCCATCTCTTGAGGCGTTTATGGAAGAAAAAGACGAGGTGAAATGGCTAGTTCCTGGTCTCATAGCAGAAAAAACTATCGGCTTTGTCGGAGGGTTGCCTGAAACTTGTAAAACGTGGTTCCTTATGGATTTGGCAATCGAGTCGGCCCTTGGGGGAACCTGGGTCAAAAGATTCAAAACAGAGCAATCGAAAGTGTTGTTCATTGACCAAGAAAGATTTGCCGGAGAAACTAGACGCCGATTTAGAGCCCTTTTTGCGGGGAAAGGTGTTGATTACCGGACCCTCGGACAGAATTTGTCCATCATGTGCGGCACAACCATCCGTCTCGACATCGACGCCTCCTATGAAGCTTTCCGAAGAAAACTAGAGGAAATTAGGCCTCAGCTCATCATCGTCGACAGCTTTGCCACTTTTCACACCAAAGAAGAAAACAGCCGACACGAAATACAAATGGTCATCGAGCGGATTAAAAACATTCGAAACGATTTTCAATGTAGCATAGTGTTTATAGACCACGAAAATAAGGGGGTGTTCCAAGATGGCGAAGAAGAAGCCCCGTCGGCTCTGCGTCTTGCCGGTTCGATAGCAAAACCAGCCGCCGCAGAGTTCATCTTTACCGTTCGGGGGAAGGGCAAGAACAGATCCGCCGTTTACATGACGAAATCGACTCTTGCCTCGGCCCCCGAACCCTTTTTTGTGGAAGTTAACGATCTAACCGAAGATAAGTCTAAGATTGAGGTGGTGGCGTCTTGAAAAAAGAAAGCAACGGGTATAAAAACCCCAACGAACCGTTTCTGACGTTTGTGGTTATTGTTTTAACCGCTATTTTTTCGGCCATCATTTTGTTCGATGAGTTGGCCGCTCGATACGACGAAACTCCGGTTTTGAAAGGGAAAAAAAGTGAAAAATGAATTGGATTTGAAAGACTTAGACGCCTATCAGTCGTTTGCGGTCAAGACAGCCGCTGTCAAGGCCCATACTCGGGCCGGGAAGTCTTGGGCCACAATGGAGTTTGCAAGTGAGATATTGGAGCTTGTCTCCATCGCCAAACGGATTGTTGGTCATGTTACAAAAACAGAGTTTAGGGGAAAAGATTTTAACCGAGAATTTATTGAGGACGAACTCGGGGACGTTCTTTGGACGCTTTCAGTTTTGGCCTATCACCTAGAGCTTGATCTTTCTACGATAGCGTTGAAAAATCTTGCCAAGGTGGGCGTAAAACACGACGCCCTTAAAAAAGTTGTGGATGGGGTGGAGCCCAAAAAAGCCCTACCCGGAACCGCCAAAGACTACACCGAATGTCCTTCATGTAAAGGGGACTTGGTTCGAGAGTCTGGGTGTGTGTCGTGTAAAAACCCCAGTTGTGGGTGGAGTGCTTGCTCTTAATTGGGGGCACATTTTGACTAGACTCTATTTCGATTTTGAAACCCGTTCTCCCGCCGACTTAAAAGAAGTCGGTCTGTATCGGTATATGGAACACCCCAGGACGGAACCTCTTTGTTTGGCCTGGGCTTTGGATAACAACCCCGTTCGTTTGTGGGTGAAGGGGGACGCGGCCCCGATCGCCTTGTTGAACCTCACTCAAAACCCCGATGTTGACTTTGTGGCCCATAACGCCAAGTTTGACGTTCTGATGTGGAACAAATTTTTTAAGGGCTATTTTATCGACCTAAGGAACGTCATCGACACACAAGCAAAATGTCTGGCTTTCAATATCCCCGACAGCCTGGAAAAAGCGGCAGAGTTTCTAGGCTTGGAGTATAAAAAAGCCACAACGGGGAAGCTCTTGATCAAACGCCTTTCACGTCCATCTTCCGAAAACCCCCTGGTCTGGTTTGAAAACGCAAAAGTTCTTCAAGACCTTTATGTCTATTGCCGACAAGACGTGGAGGTTTTGCGGGCCATTGACCGGGCCGTCCCCGATCTTTCCGAGGAAGAGCGCCGCGTCTACGTCATGGATTGGGCCATGAACGAGCGAGGGGTGAAAATTGATCGAGAGATGGTGGCTCAAGGGGAAGCCCTTGCCAATGCGTTTAAAGAAGACCTCGACATTCAGATCCAACGGTTAACCAACAACGAAGTTACTTCGTGTTCAGAGGTTAAACGGATCACGGATTGGGCTAACGCCAGGGGAGGGAACATCGCCTCTCTTAGCAAAAATCTCTTGGCCACAACGCTGGAAGGCGAAGTCCCTCAAGAAGTTAGAGAGGTTTTGGAACTTCGTCAGCAATACGCCAAAAGTAGTGCCGCTAAGCTGACAAAAATGCTCTCCAGCGTAAACTCTGACGGAAGACTCCGGGGCCAGTTCCTTTATCACGGGGCCGGAACGGGTCGGTGGTCTGGACGAGGGGTTCAACTTCAAAATTTCGTTCGTTTGAAGGGAAAAAAAGAAGATGTTCTTGACACCGTTCAGAACATTGTTTCCGGGGACTCCAAGGCTCTTTCTTCCTCTCACGGCTCCCCACTTAACGCCATAGCAAACACCCTACGTGCCACCCTTGTCCCGGACCACGGGAAGGAGTTTATCGGGGCCGACCTGTCCTCCATTGAGGCCAGAATCGTTGCTTGGATTTCGGGGCAGAACGACATCCTTAACGTCTTTCGTCGTAAAGAAGATGTTTACTGCTACGTCGCCTCTCACATCTACGGAAAACCAATCACACCCGAAGACAAGTCCGAACGGTTTATTGGGAAAGTCGCTACCCTCGCCCTTGGCTATCAGGGAGGGGTCAACGCCTTCACGAAAATGGCCAAGGTGTATGGAGTCGTCGTTGACGAGGCTCTGGCCAAAAACGTCGTTGAAAAATGGAGAGCGTCTAACCCCGCCATCGTGTTGTATTGGAGAGAGGTCAACCAACAGGCTCTTAACGCTTTGCAATATCCTGGAAGCGTTTTTATTGCTGGGACGAACGAGGGAAAGGTCAAGTTTGTTTTTAAGGGAAAGGCGTTGTCTTGTGAGCTTCCTTCTGGAAGAAAGATTTTTTACCCTCATGCTGTTTTAAAATCAAAAATCGTTTTCGGACGAACAACCAAGTGCATATCCTACAAGGGCGAACTGGCCGGAAAAACAGGGCTTTTCGACATCGACCTTTACGGCGGGTTGTTCACCGAAAACATCGCTCAGGGCATAGCCAGGGACGTTATGGTGACGGGCATGTTGACGCTTGAGTCTCTCGGGTATCCCGTTGTTATGACTGTGCATGACGAGGTAGTTTGCGAGGTTGAGAAAGGTTCTGTAAACCAGGAAGACTTTTTAAGAGAAATCACACGACCGCCTTTTTGGGCTTCTTCCCTGCCCATTCATGCGGAAACGTGGAAAGGCGAAAGGTATTTAAAAACATGACGACTCCCGATCAGCTTATTGAGGCTTGGGAAGAACATTTGCGAAGAAATGTCGGTGATGGGGGGCAATGGGATTTCGCTCTCCAGGAATGGATGGCCTTTCGAGAAGAATACGACCGGGAGCTTTTAGAACATGAGCTATCCAAAAAACAATAACGGAAAAGACCCCCAACGGGCAAAACCTGTTTTTGAGCAGATCCAACTCATTTGGCCCTATGACGACGTTTATTACGTGGTCTGCCGTATGGAGCCTTGGGCCTATCGTAAGCTGTTGCGCTTGATCTACGAAGGCCTTGGGAAAAAAGAAGCCATTACGGCTATGGTCATATCGGGTGAGGGTGTTTCTCTTTTCATAACGAAACGGAACCCAAAACAGTTGGCGGAAGACGGCCTCAAGAATTTTGACTCCGTGAGTTCTTCCCGGTTTCTTGACGACGTAGAAGAAATACAGAAAAAACATTCCGCCCCCAAGGGAGAACCTTTTGAGACCAACGAAGAAAAATAGAGTCTGGAAAAAAGGCGTTTTTGTCTCGGACGTTCACCTCCCGGACAGCATAAACCTCTCCGGGTTGTTTCAGTATGTAGAAGACACGAAACCGGAAATTGTCATCCTTGGCGGGGACATTGTGGACGCTGAGGGGTTTCACTCTTCCGAGTCCATGCGGGCGGATCAGGTGGAGCTTTGGCGATTTCGTCGAGACACGGCCCTGGCGGAGGGTTTTGTCAAAGGCATGACAAGGCACGGCTGTTTTAGTGTTTACCTAGAGGGAAACCACGAGCAAAGGTATAACCGACTCCAGGTAAAATACCCGGAACTGTTCAAAGAGGCTCTTAATTTTAGAGGGTTTGCTAAGGGCCTGGTCAACCGCTATGTCCCGTATGGCTCTTCTGAGAGCTACCACCAAATTGGGGACACGGTGTTTGTTCATGGGGACATTTTTCCAGATCTCCACGCCAAGCCCTACAGTCTTCGATACAGCCCCCATAAGGTTGTGTATGGCCATCTCCATCATTTTCAAGCCTACACGGCTCATAGGGCTCTTCTACACGACTCAACCCGATACGCTGTTACGGCGGGGTGTCTTTCCACCCTTAACCCCGAATGGAAAAGAGGACACGCCAACCAATGGGTAAACGGATTCGTTTCTTTCATCACCGACGGAAAAACCACGATACCAACCGTGCATCTGATGGAGAAAGGAAAGTTCTTCGCCAACGGGAAGCTTTACTAGCCTTTATAGACGATCTAATCGACGAGGAGCTTAGCCAATGAGAGACCAAACAATTATTCGACTGATGGGGGTTTTGGAAGACAAGATCTCGCGTCTTGCCATGACGGTGCTTAACGAACAGCTTAATTACACCATCCTGTCAAAGGCTCTGGAAAAGGCCGGAGTTTTGAATAAAGAAGCGTTTGAAAAAGCGGCGGAAGAGATCCGGGCCGGAATAGAGGAACGAAATAAACTAGAGAGCGGGATCATTCTCCCAGACAACACCCGACCTCCTCTGGAAGTTGTGAAAGACGCTACGGAGGAGAAATAGCGTGGACAGACTTGCTCATAAATATGTGAAAATGGAGTTGGGGGTTCCCTTTAGGGGTTGGGTTGACGAAACCCCGGAAGAGTTTGCCGAAACTATGGGGTATAAAAAGTTTAACCCCCTTGGCCGGGTCAGCTTTCTTATGGAAAACGGGGCGTCGGAGTGGGAGCTTGAGCTTAACGCCTTGTTTGAGCGTATTCTTGATAAAAAGAAATCCTATCTTTTTCTGGGGTCTGGGGGGGGAGAGCAAGAGGTTCGTCTTCACCTTAAGGGTTATCGAGTTATTGCCTCGGACGTTTATGTTGACGCTCTTGAGAAAACAAAGAAGCTGTTTCCTTCTCTCCCCATCGCCAAAGTAGACGCCTTCCATCTCCCGGATCGGTCGTGGTTTAAGAACGACGGAGGCTATGTCGACACAGGGATAATGTTTTACTCCCCTTGGCACGATGCGCTTCGGATATTCAACGAAGTCACGTTGGAAACCCAAGACAACGATGTTTTTATCGTTTGCCACAGATACAACGACAACACCCTCACGTGGTTGTTGGACGAAGTTTTTCTGCCGATAGAGGCCCTTCTTAAAAACACGGCCATGAAGATTCTGGGAAAAAACGTGCGCTGGGTTAGAAAAGAACACGGTTTCCGAAGACCAGAAGAGGACATTGTTCAAATGGCCCAGGACATGGGGCTTAAGCTCGTCTCTAAGCATTACGTCGGCTATGGTTGGGAGTTGAACCGGCTATGGATCGTTCAAAAGTTCCCGTTCATTCGTAGGTTAGCGGCGGTTGTTGATAAAAAGCTTAAAATGCTTGCCGCTGTCTGTGTGTTTGAGTTTCAGCAACTGGGTTAAGCCTTGGCTACCGGTAAACAGAGAAAAGAAAAGCGAAAGGCCAAAAAGACAGACGTTTTGCTTTCAAGGTCTTTGTTTTTCTATGAAGACGCTATAAAAAGGCTAAATCAGGTGTCGCTTCTCCAAGAAAGTTTTTTGTCGAGAGGGTTGATTGTCTCGAAACATACCGGACGCAGGATCATACGACGAGCAAGGGCCGCTTTAGGGCCTGGGTTGTCTGGACGGAAGGAAGAAAGAGGTTCGGTCTCTGGTGATATCGAAATCACTAGACCCCAGTAGTGGGAAGGCGAGGAGATTGGACAAGTCTCTGCTGATGACCTACCGGGAAAGGAACCAAACTGCTCCGATGAGTCCCCCAGGCCCTTCTTTTAAAAAACAAAACCCCCTCTGGCGGGGAGCCAGAGGGGGCAGGGGTGGGAAGTTAGACGGGGTTTTTATTTTTCAATCGTAGTGGAGGCGGTGACTCGGCCATAAACACCGATAGCCCCCAACAACGTGAAAATCCAGGTAGGAATGGGAGGAAGTTGTGGAGCGAGATTAGCTCGAACAAGATCGTAGGTTCCCGACAACACGGCCACGACGCCCGCCCAGACGGTTTTGCTCTGATACCATTTTTTACTGTCCACTTGATTCTCCTGTAGGTTTAACTTTTTTGCAATCTTTTTTCCCGCAAGTCTTATCAGAAAATCTGGAATCCACATTTGTGTTTCTCCTTCCGAACGTCGGTAGGCTTATTTTTATTCTGAAAAGCCTAAGAGCTAAGCTGAGGAAACGGATTGAAGGCCAGCCCATTTTGGTCTCTTGTTTCGAAATGTAGGTGCGGCCCCGTCGAGTTTCCTGTGTTTCCGGTCTTGGCCAAAGGCGTTTCAGCTTTCACAATGGCCCCCAGAGGAACCAAAAACTCCGATAGGTGGGCGTAGATGGCGTAAACGTCAAGATCCGCCGATAAAAGCCCCAACCTATTTCCAAACCGCTTTTCTCGTTCCGTTCCCTCCTCCAAAGTTTTTATAAGAACAACCTTCCCGTCAAAAGCCGCCTTCGCAACTTCCCCCACCTTACAAGCAAAATCCACGCCAGCATGGGGTTTATCGTCTCTCAACCCCGGAGAAACATGCCCAAAGGGACAAGAAACGGGAGCCTCTACAGGCATCAATATCTTTGTGGTAATGTTAGCCATTGGCCCCCCAGATTCTTTTTTCCGCTTCGTCGATACACTCCTGGCAGAGTATCACCGTGTCTTTGAGTTCTTTCCCACACTTCACACAATGAAGAGGGGGTTTAGGGTTTGTGGTAGAAGAAAGCATGGACTTTGTCCCAGAACGCCGCAATCCCGCCAATAGATAGCCCACCTCCTGCCACCCATTTACCAAGAGTTATGGCCCGCTTGATGTCGGTGTGAACTTCTTCCACGTTTTTCAGACGGGCGTCGTGGTCTTTTAGGGCGGCGGACTGTTCCTGGTGCGCTTCTTTTGCCCACTCTATGTGATCGGTAAGTTTTTGATCCACTCGGGGAAGAAGATCTGCTACTTTCAAAATAGCGGTTCGTGTCGGGTCGTCGGAAAGGCGTCGGTCTTCGCTCATGTTGGCTCCTAGTTTGGGCAAACTATCGCGGTTGTTCCGGTGGAGAGCAAGACCCACGCGCTACTATTTGTCGCCGTTGCAATACACACCTGATTCAACTGCAAAGAGTTTTGGTATGCCTCTCCTATGTCCCCAGGCACAAGTGTTCCCCGGATAGCCGAGGCGCGGGGGAAGAAAAACCTTCGAGGATGGAGTTCCGCCGGTGTTTTATCTATTTTGGAGACCTCAAGACGGCGGATGTTGTCGTTGAGTTGACTTACGGCCCGATTCTCAACGGCTTCCGTTCGTATGTCTCCCGCGTATGCGGTCAGAGGAAGAAAAAGAAAGATCAATAGCTTTTTCATTGCTTTTTCTTTATGCTGGGGAGGAGCATCTGCGCCCCCCTCGTAGCCGTTTTTCCAAAAAGGGTATACGCCGTTTTTGCGGCTTCTGCGGCTCCGGGGGAATTTACGGCACGGAAAAGGGAGGCAACGGTTCTCGGGGAAGTTAATAGTGACCCTCCCGCCAATAAAGCGGCGGCGGGAACCGCTCTGGGGGCGTTGTGCATCGCCCACCCAAGGTTAGCCATACCGATAGTTGGGATGATCGGTTTAAACTTGTCAAAAGCCCCGCTAGACGCTACCGTAAGTTTTCTCGCCTCCTCCGCTAATCCAGGTTTTAGCTTGTCGAGAGTAGAAAGCATGGTCGTGTCTTCTGCCTTAATGGCGTTTTTTAAGGAGGAAACAACTTTTAGTTTTGTTTTGGCGTCGGTAGGATCGAGAGACGGATCGGCCCCAACCAAAGACTTTAGGTCTTCAACAGCCGAGTATCTTTCTTTTTGAAACCGCCGCATTTCTCCCGCTGTTTTTCCGGCTTTGGGTATGGCCTCTATGGTTTTGTCTAGGTCGTTAATCGCTTTAAGGAGCCCTTCCTGAACCGTTTGCGTTTTAGCGGATTTTCCGGCCTCAGAAAAAGCGTCTTTCAAAACTTTCTTATATTCCACCAAGGCCGAAATGGGAACCTTTCCCCCGTTTTTTTCAATCGCGTCTAACCGATCAAAAACCGGAGACAAAACCTTGTCTGTTTCTTGACTCGCCATAACTTCGGGTCTCAACCCAGAAAGAGCCTTTGAAAAATTGCCCTTAAGGGTGGGAACGTCCATCACCGGCTTGTTGCCGTATTTTTTCAAAAAAGCATTGGAAGTGTTTTTTGCTTTTTGGACAAGTTCGTCTAGGGCCGAAGTAACAGAAGCAGTAAACTCGTCTATGTGTTTTTTGAAATACCCCGGTTTAGTGACCTCTGGGTGTTTCGTAATTATGTCCATTGCATCTTCGGGAGCAGAAGGCGGAAGATGGGTTTTTAGAGCCGCTTTGGCAAGGACTTTTGCTCCTTTTCCAGCGGCCTCCGAGGCAATTTCTACCCCCGGACCAAGAGCCTCTGCTCCGGTTTGAAGTTGCATTTCCGAAGGCTTCAAAGACGGAGAAACAGATTTTATCACCCCAAGAGACATTTTGGGCATGGTGGTCAAAGACGTTGTTAGGGCCGCAGAAAGTTCTGGGTTTTTCTGTGCGAACTTAGACGCGGCGATAAAATCTTCCGCTTTCCCGATGTTTTCTTTTATGTTTTTTACGGAAGAGTTTACCGAAGACTCAACCGCTTGTCCCGCTTTTTCCCCCATGGCCCCCAACCCAAACCGTCCGGCGCGTATGTCGAACATTCTTTCTGTGGCTTTCTTAGCCCCAGGGAGCCCCAGACCAGCCGCAAGAGGCAAAACCGGAGCGGCAACGGCCTCTTTTGCCAAAGAAACCATAGACTTTGGGGGGTTGGTGTCCAGATCCGAAACGATCTTGTTCATCTCTTTTTCAGAGAGGCCGTCCGGAACCGAGACCTTTTTTCCTTCAACAAGAATTGTCGCCATGTTATTTTACTCTCACAAGATTTCCTTTTGAGTCTCTCTCATATACCGCCACCGGCTCTTGACCGGGGGCTTCCGTCGCAACACTCGGGAGGCTTTTCTGCGGCTGTTTTTGTCGGTTTTTGTATGTAGGGACAATTCCGTATGTCGCCCCTAGGCTATCCACCGCGTCTTTTTTAGCTCTTACGGCTTTTTCAAAAATGTCCCTAACCCGCCGAATAGCTATCGCTCTTTCCGTTTGGTTGTATGTTTCAGACGCCCCGTTTACTTCCTGTAAATACTCTCTCTCTGCGTCAGAAATAGCTCCGGTAAAAGTAGACTTAAGAGTCTTAGCAACAAGGGCTTTTAACGACCCCACCGTATCAACCGTGTTCTTATAGGTGTCGTTTTTGCCGCCAAGATTTAAGAGCCTATTAGCTTTAAGGGCCACACTCCCCATAGCTCCGCCGTAAGACTTTTCATTTAGCTTTTCAATTCTGTCCAACTCTTTTACGCTGTCTTCCGTGCTAGTGGCAAGGGACTCGTATTCAGCAGTAGCTTTTCCTAAGTCTCTCAACAACTGCGAACTACCGCCAGCTCCTCCTTTTCCACCAGAAGGCTTAGCCCCTTCGGCAGAAGGTTTTAGTTCAGGAGGAGTGTAGGCTGGCAAGACTCCTGGCATAGCCGGAGGCTGTTGCCCATCGAACATAATGGATTTGGACGGAGCGGTAGTCAAATCAAAGCCATGTCTCTTCTGAAAAGCGTTTCTAAGGGCGTCAACGGTTGAAGCGGCTTGATCGGGGGTTACAGAGGCCGGAACCTTACCAATGGGCCTACCAGCGGGGTCAAACAGCGTTGTTTCCACCCCGGCTTTATTAACCGCCAAAATCTCTTTGTTTAAATCGACGAAATCGGAGTATTTTTGTTTTTCGTTATCGTTAGCTTCTTTAAGCCTTTCCATAGCCAACTTACGCTCATACTCCGTCTCGGCGTCCTGAAGGGTCTGGGCGCGTTCTTTAGCGGCGACCCGTTTCTTTGCAAGAGCTTGGAGAAAAGCCCCTACGGCATTAACTCCTACGGCCTCGTTATACGCTTTGCTCATCTTTTTCTCCTAAAGAAACAACATTGGGGCCGACTGCGCCACCGTCTGAACTCCCTGAACCAACAACGCCCGGCGTCTCGCTTTTCTGTCTGCGGAACGCTGTCTTGCGGCCGCATCCTGTCGAAAACGCATTGCGGCGTCAGCGGTCACGGCGTTCGCCCGTCGGGCAATTTCCGCCTCATACCCTTGATTGGCCAAACCAGTATTAAAAAGCGAGGCGCGATAACCGGCGTCGGCTTGGGCTCGTCGAAGGCCCAAGTCCGTGGCGTTTCGGTTTATGTTGGCGTAGCGTTGAGCAACAGCGGCTTGAGTGGCTGAAAACGGGCCGCTTACTTGAGCGGGTGTTTGCATGGCCCTAAGTTTCGCTAAAAATTCTGGGTCTTGGTAGTAAGGGAGCATGTTTTTCCTCTATTGAAACATCGAAAGATCTCTCGTTCGAGTCACCCTCGTATAAGGTTGCGAATAGAGAGAAAGTTTTGGAGAAAGGTCTACGCTTTTGTAACTGGGACTGGGGTTCCCTGACGAAGGCGAAAAAAAGCTAGGAATTGAGGACGCTATGCCCTGGAGCCCTCCAACCAAAAGATCTTGTCGCCCCGCCCTAGCCGCTTCGGCTCTTGAGGTCGCGTTTTCAGCCACCGTCGTATCATACCCCTGTTGGGCCAGTTTAAACCGTTGCTCTTGGTTTAGCTTCGACTGGTCTTGGTTAAACCGCCGCTGTTTTGCTTCTTCTATTTGTGCGACCCGCATAGCCTCAACCTCGGCGGCTTGATTCACGGCCCCCTGAACGATTTCGTTCATGGCCTGGCTATCTGCTTTAGCCCTTCGCGTGGCGTCTCGGGAGGTGTTTCCCACCCCAAACCCGCTGACGATTCCCTGACCGCTGATAGTGGCCCGGTTTTGGGCCAAGGAGTCATTTGACCCCTGAATCAGTTGATCTAGAAAAGCCTTTTGAAGTTCCGGGGTATAGAACGAGGAGGGATCTGCCGCATCAGCGGGTCGGTTCTCTATCGCCTGAAGATATGCGTCGTAAGGAGATGGCATTTATGTGGCCTCTATGGGTTTGTTCCGACTCGCCAAAGCCCCGTAACAGACACGATGGTCATTTGACCGTCCAGAGTGGAGTCTGAAAGCTTAAACCGATGCTGAACCCCTTCTGAATACGTTAAAGAAGAGGGTTTCACGACCTGTTTAAAAAATCCTGTTTGGTTCAAAGAATAGGACGTTCCCGTAAGCGTTCCCCGATCTACGCCGTAGGAAAACGTGACGTTGGACCCCGTTAAAGCGTCTCCGGTTAGGTAATATCGCAAAAGACTTTTTCCGGTTATCGGATACCCCAGATCAAAATTTTTACTCGTCCAAAACGCAGATATCGCTGACCCGTTATAGTCTCTGAATGTTCCGGGCTCTTGAAATCGAACAAGATACCCGTCCCCCCCAAGTCCGATATATGGCCGGTTTCTATACGTCCACATGCTTCTCACGGGGAGTCCGGTGTATTTTGTCCAGGCCCCATTTTGATCATAGACGAAAATGGTATCGTCTATGGTTTGAGAGCTAACGGAAAGAGCCAAGTAGTATCCTTGGTTCCACCAGATTGAGGCGGGGAACACCGTCGGATCGGACTCGTTCCAAGCCAAAGAGACATCGTCCACCTGAGGAGCTTGGGTGGCCGAGGTGATGGAGAAGGATGCCCCAATAACGACGTAAGTGTTCGTAGCTATGGTGGGAGAGGCTCCACTAGTGATGGTCTGGCTGGAAACAAAACGGGTCAGCACTCCCCCCGAAAACGGCATGTCGGTATCGGTATCGGTGTAGATTTCGTAGGTGATGGACCCACCGTTAGCGGTTCCATTTCCGACAAAGGTTCCCCACGACGTAATACCGCTGACAAAAATGTGGGGCGTCTTATACCGACCATAGGCTCGTCTAGCTCCAAAAGTTACGTCCGAAACATACGGTAGCCCGGTCCCTGCGGCATTTGTGGAGAAATCAACCTGATACCGTATATAGCGTCGTGTCGTAGACCCCACCAAACCCGTAGTGGTGGAAAGGGCGACTCTTGCGTCCCAAGCAGAACCGTCTGCCGAAGTCTGGGTGTAAAACGATACATTTTGCCCATTGGTGCCGAATGTGAGCGTGGAGGGAAAAAACCCGGCTCCGTTCTGAAAAGAAGTATCAAAGGTTCTCGACACAAAGCTCCCAACCGTGTTCGTCCCGACATTCAATGTAACGTCGTCAATCCATTGTCGGTGAAAACCGCCAACGCTTTGTGTCTGGCCATAATAAGTAATTACCCCCCCGACACAAAAAAACGCATTGCTTAACAAAGTGGCAGAAGTTCCGCTCTCGCTTACGTTAAAGCCAACTTTCACGGATCGCCCCAAAAACGCGGATAAATCCAATGTGTGAGAATGATACCCCGACCCCTCTGAATCCGTGGTTCGTTGCGACGCTAATACGTTTCCAGAAAGATCATAGATGGCAACATAAAGCGGATCTGGAATCGAGTAGCTCCCGCTCCCCCCTTCGGCCCACTCTATGCAAGTAGAGGTCCGACAATTAGAAGAGGTTGTAAAAGGAAGAACAGTCCCATCGTTTGTGATAGTCCAAGAGGTTGATCCCGAATCAAATCCGCCATTAGCGATGTTGGCAACGGAAGAGGTGGAGAGCTGAAGGAGACCAGAGATGGTTTGTGTGGTTACGTTGGTTAACGACCCCAAACCAAAATCTGTTCCCGAAGTGTCTGTTGCCGTCCACGTGGAAAGCACCAAGCTGTCAATGACAACGCCGGACTCGGTTCCAGAAGAAGTTCCAGCCGCAAACTGGGACTGAGAAGTTTCCTGATACCTACGACCCGAAGGAACAAGCTGTTGTATGCTTTCGATTGATGGCTGAATGGCCTCGCTGATCCGTTTTATTGTTGACCCGTTAAAAGAATACACCCCGTCATGGGCAAGCCATCGGATGTCGTTGTCCGTTTCTTTTACCGTTTCCGCATACAGAGACCCCAAGCTCCCAGAGACGGGGACCAAAGAGAACGTCAGGCCGTCGCTATTTAAAACCAACCTATCGAGCGATCTGGCGGTAAAAATCATCAGGTCCGGCCCAAAAGGAACCAAAGCCGTAATCTCATACCCATAGGCGTTCCGAATAGTAGCCGAAAAGGCGTCGGCGTCGTCAATGCCGTTATCGGTCCAGTCCGTGTCATCGGATACCCGGCTTCCAGTTAACACGGAACCATTGGCGATCCATAGCCGTCCAGACCAAAAAGCTGTCACCGACCCAAGAGGAGCTGTGGTTATCTGGCCCCAAGTGTTTCCATTGAAAGTTATTGGCCAAGTAGTTCCAGAAACCAAATAGCACTTTCCAAAACCGTTGGCGGAAGAAAGGTGCGTGGTCGTGCTTAGCCCAAAACCGCTGGTGCTGGTTGATTGGGAAACTCCTCCGTCCGAAGAGGCGAAAAGCGTGTTACTTGACAGAGAAACAAGCCAAAAATAGTTGGAAGGGTCTACAAACTCCGTTCCGAAACGAACACTTTGGGAGGAAAAACCCCCCAACGCCGTAGTATTTATCTTAGCAGAGCCTTTTCTTTTTTCTATTTTTCCTCTGTAAACGTCTACGTTCTCCAGGTCAGAGGCGGCTCCATCTGGAATAATCGTAGAGTCCCTGGCCGTAACTAGGCCGGGGGAAAAATCCCTAATTGTTACGGGAGGGGCGTCCGCCGCAAAGAGATTGGCGACGAACAGGAGGAAAAAAGCTGTTATTCCTCTACGTTGTAGTTTGGAGGAAAATTGTTCCAAGCGATTGACCCGCCTTTAGCCCATTTTCCGGGCTGAATTATCTCTTCCGCAGACTCTTCCTCTTCTCCCACCATGTCCTCTTCAAGAAACTTGATTGCCACCTGGAGCTGTGCGTTGTATTCCGTCCCCTGGTCTTGTCCCTTTGACTGGAGCGCAAGAGCGAACCCAAACTGGTCCACCACATAGTCCCACCGATCAGGGATACCAGAAGCCGAAGAAGCGTTCTGGGGAACCGGTGGGGGAGCGAAGTTAAACACCGTTAAGGAGAAATCCTGTGTGGTAGAAGCGGGGGTTGGAAAAAGAATTAGTTCTCGATCCGGTTGAAAACTCGCATGGGCTGGGATGGAGGTGTAAATAAATCCTGAAGTCGTATACACATACACCGGTGCCGCCGTTACTTCTTTTGATACGGTTACCGGATAATAGAAACTGTTTGTGGTGAAAATTGTTCCAGAGGCTGGAATGGTTACCTCTTCTTCTTGAACTTGGTTATAGGAAGTAACCCCACGAACGGTAACTCTTTTCCCGGCGTCTGCGGTCGGGTTGGTCGCGGTAATGTTTAGGCTTTGAACCCCCGTCCAACTACATCTCCCCGTAGGACCTCCCAAGGCATACACCTCGGGCACACCAGTATCCGTTCGGCCAGCAACAGCGTCATAAAGAGCCGCTTCTCTTATGGGGGTAAGAAGGAAAGGCTGAGCCGAGGACTCAATGGCATAAACGTCCCCAATGTCTGGGAGCAAAGCATAAACTCTTGACAAACCGATAAAAGAGTCTGCCGCCGGGGAAAAGCTCAGAACTCTCTTGGCTTTCTTAAATGCCCATTGTTTTGCGTTCCATACACGAGCAATAGCCCGTCGGACAGCGACTTGAGCCCGATAAGCTTCTGTCGTTGGGTCCGTGGACAGAGAAGTAATGGGGGCTTCCCTCAAGCATCCCAATACGGTGTTTACATGAGTTATAAAATTTCCCAAGACAGGCTCCTAAATTGTGAGGGGAAAACCGGCCCCTCTCCGATTACTAGCTGTTTTCGGGTGGGCGACGACCCAAACGAATGTCTTCCCTCTTTTCGGCTTCAGCCAGTCGTTTGGCCGCTTCTTTGATGGCGTTCCCGCTGGCCGGTTTCCAAATCCCAGCGGCCAAAGACGCTTCGGCGTGTTTTGACACCATCGCCGCGTCATCCAAAGGAATCAGGGCCACTTTACCGGGATGAACACGACCGTTACCGAGATCCTTTTCCGCCTCCACCAACTTTGATTCGAACTTAGGCATTTTGGTTCACCTCTTTGAGAGCTTTTTCCTCTCGAGCTTTTTCTTCCTCTTCTTGTTTCTTTTTGTCTTCAAGAAGAGCTTTTTCGACTAGATGATCGTGTCGTTTTTCAACGGCGGCGAGATCCCCAGCCTTAATTTTTCCCTCGGAGTGAAGCTTTCGAGCGTGTTCAAGCTTGGCGGCGTCGTCCACCGGGACCAGATCGCCTTCTTCGTTTCGTTTCCACTTAGGCACTTTTTTCTCCTTCGCTTATGTTTCAAATCGTGGCCGTTTTTATCGGGAACGGCCAAACCCGTTTGTGTTCTGGGGGTTTTGTAGTCTAGCCTAGAGGCAGAACCCACCGAACTGCAATAGATGATGGCTAATTACTTATGAACGATGAACGCTTTAACCGTGGTGCTGGACGTGGTGGTTTCCAGGGTGATGGCAAACGGACCATAGGCCTGTTTACCTTCCTGGGTCGCCGTTCCGGTCGCCATAGCAATGGTGAACAAACCAGACGACTCCGCCGTGGTCGTGGTGACCAAGATGTCGCCAGCGGTGTTGGCCTGGGCGATTTTAACGGCAGGGTGATACCCGTAGGTCTGGATAAAACCCCAACCCGTAGCGGGAATGGCGTTCAACGCAACCACACCAGCAACGAGACTGTTGTTAATGGTGGTGGTCGTCGAAACTTCCAAGCCCGGATAGGACGTAGCGGGGGCCTTAAGAACCATAACAGACCCAACGGCGTGAGAAACTCCGTCCGCGTTATAAACATACATATACTCCGCAGAGCGAGACGCATCTTCCGCCGCACCAGCGGTCCCAACAGCCCCACCAGCGTAGGTCATGGAGACAAAACCCGCCAGAAGGGTGAACAGCAACACCGTTTTTTTAAACATTTTGCCCTCCTTAACGGGCGAATACAATGATGTCCCCAATTTGGTTCGCCGCAGAACACGCGAACGTAATTGTGGTGCCAGACACAGCACAAGCCACGGCACCAGTAGTTGTCGTCGGAGCAAAAAACGCTAAGACGATGCCCTTGATGCCGGAAGCCCAAGTGTCGGCGTTGTCAATGTCGTTGGAAGAAACGGTTCCGGTGAAAGAAGCTTTAATGATACGAAGCCCGTTCAACTTTCCAAGGTTCTTGACGTTTGTAGGAACTTTAGCGGCCATATTTATAGCCTCCTTTTAGTTAGGCTACGATTAAGCCGTGAGACCGGTCAACTTGAAGTTGGAAGCGGGGCGAGTGCAAACCAGCTGGCACATCAACTGAATGATGGCGGCTTTGTTTTGACCACCTTGCGACCGAACGAAAGGCTGTTGTTTGAACTTCATGTTCTTGTTCACAACCAGCTTCGTTCGCTTCCCGTTAATCCCGAGCAGAACACCGGTGGGCATCTGTTCCGAGAAGAAGAAAGGCTTTTTGGAGAAGGCCAGAGAATCAAACTCCAAATCGCCTTGCTTTTCGTCGGAGTTCACCAACTGCTCAAACGTGGTCAACCGCGCATGATAGGCTTCGTAAACGGTCTGGGTTGTCACGAGAAACGTGATCGGGTCCGTTCCGGCCCGACTGACGGTGTTATAACCGGTTCGGATGTCTTCCAAGCCTTGCGTCGCCATAGAGCCGGACGCAATCTCGGTCGCTTGCCACCAAGAATAGGCGCTTCGGCTGATGTCGCCGTAGTTACCCACCGAGGGGTTAGCCGCATCCACGATGTCCAGCAAAGACCAGATGGACGTGGTATCAGCCGTCACGGAGGCCAAAGCAAACGCTTCAAACTGCTGTTGCATTTCCTCTTTGACGTTGTTGACTCGTTCGGTCAGAAGATCAAACAGCTTGGACTTTCCGCTGTTCTGCGCTTCTTCCCAGTCCAGCAACACCACAGATCCACCGAGGCCGGAAAACAAAAACTTGGCCTGGGTGAACTGTTGGGCCGGATTGACGGAAATCGCGGAGGTCGCGGTGATTTTAGCAACCGTGGACCCTTTTTGGAACGCGATGTTACGAACGATGTCGTTGCCGCCATCAACCTCTTCAATAGAACCGGCGTTGAAGAGCTGTTTCGTGATTTTGTTACCTTTATACCATTGCTCAAACAAATCTTCACGATAATGATCGAGCGTAGAGGCTAAAAGGTCGTCGACGTTGGGAACGCCGCGTGTAAGAGAACTCATTGTTGTTGCTCCTTATGAATTAGACCGCTTTAGGCCATCCCCAACTCTTTAGCGGTCTTTTCGAAAGCGTCCCGTAAACTCGTAGGTTTAACGGTCGTCTTTCCGGGGATACCACCCGTTTTTCTAATCGGGGTGGAAGCGAGGGTCGTCTGTCGGGTTTTCTCTGTCTTCAGGGCGGCGGCTCCAGCACCTCTAACTTTATCGTCCCATGTGACAATGCGATAGGCGTCCTCGGGGGTTTTAGCTCTCCCAGACATGATCAGTTCTCGGATTTTCCCGGCGTATTTGTTATAGTCGGGGTGCTTTGACGCGAAGGAGTTAACCTCTTGTTTTCCGATGTGGGAAAGAACAGGCTTCATTCGCTCTTCTAGCATCTTTTCAAAATGCGGAAGCATCGTTTGAAAAACCGAGTCTGCATACTGTTTGTGGAAAGCGTGTTGCTCAGGAGCGACGTTCTTGGACAAAAAGTCCTCGAACACCGTCGGTTCTTGGGGACCGGTTTTCGCCGGGGCAGACAACGCCTCCGGATCAATACCGAGAGCCTCAAGAACCTGGCCCCTAGTTTCAGGATCGGATTTGATGGCTTCAAGGACTTGAGAGGCGGCATCGTGCTTCTGTGCCGTGAGTTTGGCCATACGAGCCTCAAAGGCTTTCCTCGGGATAAACTCGTTTCCTTCTTCGTCCTTTACGAACTCAATTTCGGGTTCGCCTTCCTCCGAAGCGGGGGGTTGGCCCTCATTCGTGGGAGCTTCATCAGATACAGGGGCGTTGGGAGTGGAGCCCTCTGCGCCTGAAACTGCTTCAGAACCAGGTTGAACGGTGTTAGCGTCCGTCACTTCTGTTGATGCGTTTGTTTCGGTCGGCTGGTCAGCCATTTGTTTCTCCTGTCGCCCGTTTCGTCGGCTTCACGGTGCTTCCGCACGGTTTTCGCCCGGTTATTTTACGACGGCGGCTTCCCGTCAAATTTTAGGCTTTCTTAATCACCAGTCTGTTTTTCTTGAGTATGTCCGCGTAGTGTCTCGCTGACCGAACCTCTTCACCAATAGCATAAGAGTAAGTCCCGAGTCGTTCCGTCGGAACACGAACTTTTTGACCGAGGAAGTCCCTGGGGGACTCGTCTTTGACTATTCCACAGGAGGAGCAGGTTTCTGTTTCTCCTCTTTTTTCCCACGCTTGTGGGTTTTTCGTTTTGCACGATCCACAGACCAAAACCCACCTTTCGTTTTGAAATTCCATTCCCACGCTATTACCTCGTTTTCGTCGCTTCTCTGCGTATGGCCGTTTCAGAGTTTGTGGGGCTTGGGTTAAGAGGCTGTCGTAGCATTTCTTGGTTTACCGCCACACCGTTTGTCGGAAGACCCTCGGAGTTTCCACCCCCAGGAGAGCCCATAGGCATGGCTCCCTGCATCGCCTGTTGATGCTCCAAAGTATGCTTGGCTCCGGCGGGTCCAATAAGACTGTGGAGGATAATATGAAGTTTGTGGTTGTCTTCAGGAAGAACAGCAACCGACCCCGTAGGGTCTCCGGTCGCCAAAGCCTCGTTTTCCTTAAGCGCGTCCATTACCTGCATTTCCGGCTTGGAAAGTTCGGTTCGAATGAAGTTGTTAATGTCCCGTTCTTCGTAGGTCTCGAAAATACGGGTAAGAATTTTAACCGCATCGATATAGTAGCCCTGTTCCTTAACCCACGCCTGAACATCGGGGCTTGCCAAAAGATTTAAAAGATCGATGAACTGTCGGCGGACAATCACCGGATCTTCATATGACATGGAGAACGGCTTAATTTCTAGCTTGAAATCTCCCTGAATCTGATCTCGACTCCAAGCCACAGGGAACTTCTCTCCATCGATTGCTGAAAAATTTTCAGGGGGAGCAAACTCTTTGTAGAGATCCACCCAATGTTCCAAAATGGACTTAACAAAATCCGAAACAGCGTCCGCAAGCTCTTGTTGTCTAACCTGTTCCGTGTTAGCGGCAATTTTAAGGCCCGTAGCCAACTGGTCTTGGTTTGTGGAGGGGGCAACGGTTCCTGTGATCCCGCTAACCTTCGCCACGTCGTTGTCCAGGTTTGCTTCCAACATTCGGAAATCGCTTGAAAGTGCGGGGAAAGACGCTTGACCCACAGCCCGTTCGGGCGGTTGAGTCGCTGTTAATACCCTGGGGACCTGAGAGCTTTCGATCTGTTGCTTCGCTTTTTCTCCGTCTTTCATGGCGGAGGTGTTCATGATCAGAAAAGGAAGCGTTCGTTGGACATACTCGTATTCCGTGTTTCGCAGATTGGCTTTGGCTTTTTGATGCCCAATCAGATACCGCATCGGAGGAATTGGGAGGTCGTTTCGAGGATCTCTCACGAAATACAAAATCTTAACCGGGAAAGTTTTGGACTTCGTGGGCCAATCGGACTCGTAGAGAAAACCGTCCTTTACCTCTTCGGAAAAGATGAAATACTTTCCTTCGGGGTATTTGGCGCAGGGCTTGTAGAAAACCTCAAAATACTCCGCCAAGGGCGTCTCTTTTTCGGGGTCGGACGCTATGGTTTTTGAAAGCTTCTTGTCGTCAAGCTTTGTGTTTCCTTTAATTTTGTCCCGATAGTTTAGCCGCGTGTCGTTCTGTAGTTGTTCAGGAGGAACGGCGTATCTAACGGCAATCCAAGACGGATGATAAAAGTCTACCGGATCAACAATCACGTCCCAAGGCGTAAGACGAATACCATAGGCGGAGTTGGCGTTTACTTCTTCTCGAATAGACGGAGGAGCCCCCTCTTCTCCCATAGACGCCACACCTTGATCGTTTCCGAACCCGCTCTTGATGGCCCCATAGAAAGTTAAGAGAGCGTCTTTAATGGCGGCTTTAGTTTCACCCTTCAGATCGGCTTTAGCGATGTTTTCGTTAATAGCGGCCTGAAGAGACAGGGCCGCGTGGGGGCCGTCGTATTCTTCCACAACGGGTTGTCCGTTTTCAATGACCGGTTGCTCCACCTCTTCCCCGTTCTCGTCCGTAACGAGAGTGGTGACGGTTTTGACAATCTTTTCTTGCAAAGACTTGACAAAAACCTTGGGGTTTTTAAAGTAGACAACGGGAACAATGGACTGAATGACCTGATAGATGACGTTCACATCCACCCGATCCGACTTTAAAAGATGTTCTGGAAAAATTCCGTTAAACTGTTGGGAAAAAGCGTCAATATACTTCAGGCACTCTTTATCAAACTTTTCCTTGTTGTTTCTATACGTAGACGTGACAAGATTCACGATTTTGTTTCGTGTCTCAAGGTCTCTCTTCGGGTCTTGCGCGTTTTCTACGTTATTTTCCATATTAGAGTGTCGTTCCCCATAGGTTATTGAATTCGTCTTGAACAGACGTTCCTTTTCGTGCCGCCGCCATAGAGGCCATATCCGAGATTTCGTTGTAGTAGGCGACGGTTCCAAACTTTGGCTTCTGTTCTGTTTTAATTGCGTAGGGATGCGACAAAAGGAAGTATTTCATGTCGTCCCATGCGTGGTTGTTTTTGTCTAAGATTTTTTCAGTTTCGTTTCGGTGTTCCTGTCGTTCCGGATATTTAAGGTTTCTGATTTCCTGTATCTGGTTGGGACAGGTTTTAAAAATTTTCATTCCTGGATTGTCCATGTTCCACAACACCTTCATCTTCTCAATCATGGACTGGTCGCTTCTGCCGTGACCGGGCATGAGCTTGTCCACGGTAAAGTTTCCCACTACGTCGTGGTCCGTGATCATTTCGGTTACGGAGGTGAACCCGTCTTTCGCCACAATGGTCTGGCTGAACATTGTCGGGTCACAGGCGATCCATTGAAGCCGATCGTAATATGGGCACATCCGTATGGCCTGGGCCACGTCTCCAATCAGGGCTCTTTGTGCGTAGTATTCCCAAATGGAGTAAAAATTTTTGTTCTGGTCTTCGGCGTAAACGTGAAAGCTAACGGGGTTTCGAGTCCCCCAATCCATCCCACCGTATAAGGTGAAGGAGTCGTCTATGTCGAACGGGTCTATGAAAACCTTGTCTTCGATCTCGATGAGTGTCGGAAAAACCAGTTCACCCAGACCGGCGTTAAAGTCCATCTCCATCTCGGCCCGCCACTTCAGACCGGACCTTCCACCGTAATACTTTTTCTCTTCGGCTTCCACCCAGGCTTTTCCGTCTTCCGTATCAGGGTCTTTACTGGGATCGGCGGAATAATGGAGCCATAAAACGGAGTGGCCCGAGGCGTTTTTGGTTTTCTTGAGCCCCTTAAGAAGCGTGGTGTCCATTACGCCGCCACAAGCCGTTGAAAAAACCCCGGCCCCGCCGAACTTACACACACAATTCGTTTAGAGCAGGGGACACAGGCCCCATAAGTAGATTCACACTCGTCTTGAAACGAGGCCTCGTCCATGAGCGCCGTTTTAGGAACAAGACCTCGAATCTTGTCGGCTCCTTGTGGGAGAGCCAGAATTTTTGACCCACAAGCGAATGTTAGATACTCCCTTGGCATGTCCCGCATTTTTCTGTCCGTGGGGCAGAGATGCTTTAGCCACGCGGGCTGGCTGTTATACATCATCTTCACCCGTTCAACGCCGTTGATCGAGTCTTCGAGGGCCTTGTTAATGATGACGTTGAGACAATAGTCGTTAAACTGAGATTCCCACAGCAACATCGCCAAAGAAAGCCACGACATCGACATTTGTCTGGATTTTACGATGTGCAAAATCGAAGACTGAAGCCACTCCTCCACAATGGGGGCAATGTAAGGCTTCATGGGAAACGGTTGGACGGCCTCTTCGTCGTCCTTGCGGTGTTCTTTTACCGTCTTCACGTAGTTGGAGAGCCAAAACACCGGATCTCTCCTACATTTTTCTTTCAGCAACACCGCCGCCGAAAGAGAATACTTGGCTATTGCTTCTTCGTTATCGAGTTCCGTTTTTAGAGACACTACCGGCCTCTTCAACAGAAAGAGAAATTATCTTAAGCCTATTCTCAAGCTCTTCTTTTGTTAGCTTCTTGGCAACATCCGCCAGCTCGGGGACGTTGGACGATTGATCCACGTTGACTTCAATGGTTTTGGGGGCGGGCGCAATGACCGGCTGAGCCTGTTCGATGGCCCAGTTTCGTTGTTGTTTGTCGGGGATGACGTAGGTCTTGTGGCACATGGCGCAGTTGCCATTACTGTCAATGGCCTTCCCCGGCACGTGGTTCCCGTCTTTAATGGAGCAATGTGGGCACGGTATCGTGGCTTCCATAGACCACTCGATATGCTTCATCATCCGTTCGGTAAGACCAAAAAACTTTTCCACGGCCTTGCTACGGAGGCCTTCCAACTTCACGTTTTCTTTTGAGGGGGTTGGTTTTGTCGCCATGTTTTTAGCCTACGGGGATAACTTCCTCTGCGATCGCCTTTGGAGCTTTCTTAACCTTTGCGTCTGGAATCACAAACTCAGAAGTGGTGTTTTTCTTTTTTGCCTCGTCGGCCAGTTTTTTATCGTTTTCTTCTTTCTTGGCGTCTTCATAAAAGGTCTTAAGAAAGTCGGCAAAAACGTCGGCGTCGGCTTGGGAAATTGTCCCGTCGGGTTGAATTTTTATCTTAACCTCGTCGCTGGATACTGCTACCGAAAATCCGGTGTCATCGTTACAGACAACCCTAATGGCGTCGTCTCCAATAATCTCAACCGGCTTGCATCGTAAATCGCAATACGAAACACTTGGAATAAAGAGAACAGCGAGGAGAAGCAGTTTAGCCCGCATGGTAGGTCACCGATATCTTTCTAGTTTTTTCTCCTTGTTTCCACCGAATGGGTTGGAGGGCCTTTGCAACGGAGTAGTTACGCCGAACATCGTCAAATTGTTTTTGGACGGACACCCCATCCCCCGTTGTGTAGAGCCAGTCTCCGATCTCAACGTCCATTCCGGTATTTTTCACAAAAGCAAATCCTGTTCCAAGGGCCAGAGCGAGAGCGTTTCCCTTAACGTCTTTTCCCCCGTAAAAACCAAGAACCCCTCTCGCCTTTTCTTCGGAACAGACCTCGCTCTCGACGAGTTGTGGTTTATTTGACTCCGAGTATTGTTTTCCTGTAGAACAAAGGGGAGCCAGCATGTGCGGGACACCGTTAACCTTCGTCCAATGAGATCCGGTAAAGGTGTTGTAGGCAAGAACCCCGGCGACCCCCGTTCCCGTAATAGACCCTTCTTGTCCGGTATTGGAGTTGAACGAGGCGAAGGTGTCGGCTCCCGTAACATTGGCCTGAATCGCGTTGATGGAGGCAACCATAACGGTCCAATTATCTTCTCCCAGAACCATCAGGGGGGCGTCTGTGGCGGAAGAAACTCTAATCCCCACGTTCCCACCAAAATAGTTTTTACCTGTCGAAGAGAAAACCGCCCAAGACTGAGACCCACCCACACCCGCAATTTCTAGGCCCTTATAAATCCCCAAAGTTCCAAGAGCGGTTGGAGAGTCGATGAAAACACCGGCTCCATCCGTTACGTTTCCAGCCGCTGTTCCGCCCAAAACAAAGTGACCAACATGGGCTTTAGCAACAGCACCCGTTCCCTGTGTAAAGACGCTGGCATCCACTCCCCGCATATAAGAAAACGTCGGCGCACCCCCGGAGGGGGCGTTGTAGGCCTGGGTGATCAGCCCGCGTAAACCGGCGGCGTTCCCAGACCCTAGGTTTTGTCCGACAGCTTCAAATCCAATGACGTTGTTTGCGCTGGCTCCGGCGTCGTTCTTGGTTCCGTAAGCGTCAACACCTATCCGTGTCCCAGAGGTCAAACTCCCCCGGCTATCGACACCAATACCCACAACAGTCGTAGGGGTATAGCTTCCAACGCCCATGTTTGCGGGGCCGGTCTGGACTCCGGTGGGGGTAACGGACCAAATGTTTGAAGTCCCGAGTTCGGAAGTCGCGGCCAAAGTAAAGCTGTCGCTGACGTGGGAGTTGTCGACACCGATGGCGTAATTGACGGCCCCGGCGGTGAAGCTAACACCCGCGTCTCCGGAACCGCTGTTCCTGATGGCCAAGATTTGAGAGATGGTTGTGGCAGAGTTTGTTGAAATCGTAACTTGGTCGTTGAACGTTGTGGTTCCGACGTGAACTGTCCAAGAATTCCAGGTGTTACCCCCGCTCCAGGTTTGGGTGGAAGTTAGAGACGGACCCCCGGAGCCTCCGGTGATGTCATACCAGTTTCCTGTTATGGGGTTATATTCGGCGGCTCTAAGCAGAGCCGTGGCTGTGAGTGCAAAAAGCACCAGTGTGCCGAAAACTTTTTTAAGCATAAGTGAGCGTCAGGTAGTTGTCCATAATGGAGTTGGGAGGGGACGTTCTAACCTTAGAAACGGTTCCATCTCCAAAATATGTGATCTTCGTAACAACCCAGGCCGCGTCAGATGTCGCGGACCCACGTTTCGCTACCCCAACATACTCGGGCTTTGCGGAGCCGTTGTTGATGATTTCCGTAATAACCGGAACCGGGGTTTTAGACCCAGGAACCCGGTGTTGGTTTATGAGGTTAAACTCTAGGGCGTCCATTTTTACCTGATATTAAAGACTGTGGCCGTTGAGGTGTTGTAAACCTTCGCCAATCCACGGCTTACGACCCCACCAAGTAAACTCGCAAGGGTCAAATACGCCGCTTGGGAAGGGGGGAGGTTAAGCCAGGGGACGCAAAGCCACCCCAGGCCGACTGTTCCCACCACAAAGCCAAATTCCGTTGTTTTCCAGCTAACCATACCCACGCCTTTGTTCATTTTGAAAAGGCCCCGGGACAGGGAATAGGCAAAGGCAAACAGCCCCAGGAGCAGGGACAAGGCGTTTAGCGGAATTACCCCATGTTTAGCCCCCAGAACGGCTCCCAAGATCCCAGCCAAAGAGGCCAGAAACTCGAAAGAAAGCCATGTCGGCTTTGGTTTTTTGTCCTCCAAGCCCGCCATTACTGTTTATACTCCACACCAGAAACAGTTTCAGATCCTGCGGTGTTTGTGGTGACACAGAAAATATACACGGAGTCCCTCGCCTCTATTTTCTCTGCGGAGGCGACGGGGAGAATACACCAAACCGCATACGTAGACGTTGACAGGGAGGGGGTTGCGCTTGTCGCGGACGGGATACACCGCGTCATCCCGATGTTTGTGCTGAGGCTGTTGATGAAGATGCCTGTTCGTCCGGTGCAGTTGGAAGACGGAACCGCTGTCCAAGCAAAAGACGAAACAGAGACAGAGAACGGGGCCGTGCAGATGTCAAAAGGAGCTTCAACGACCATCGGACCCCGAGCCGCAAACAGGGCCAAGGGGGTTAATATCAATGCTCCTACAAACCCTAACTTCTTAATTTTTTTCAGAAAGGCCATGTTAACACCCACACCCAGGGCCACTATAGCTACTCAAGAAAGAAGACATTAGAACCTACCTCCGGCTTTTCGGATGGCCCATCGGACAGCATCCGTCGCAGTTGTTTTTGCCCCCAACGACTGTTGTATCTGTTGGATCAACATCCAGTCGTCTACGGACATATTTTTAATATAAAGTGGCTTAACTTTCACTCCATCTTTCATTTCAAATTGCTTTGCCAACGCTAACTGTTTTGTCATTTAAGCCTCTAGGCTTTTCTTTTCTTATTTTTTATATCTCTTGAAATAAAATTTGTTGTTCATGGAAAAGATTAGACCTGTATTTGTATTTGTTTTTGTGTCTGCGTGTTCCTTCTCCTCCCCCTCCCCGTTACAACTCCCTTACAACTTCTCTACGTCTTTGTTACATGCTTTAGCCATAGAAGTTCCCGTCTCAAGACTGGAAAAGCTTGTTTCTTTTTTTTTAGAAACGATAGACGGAGATTGAAGTTTAATCGACGGCTCACAAAACCGGTTCGCCGTATATCAAATCTTAAAAGCTTTAAAATCTGCCAATGGGTTTTTCTTTGTTTTTCCTTTTTCTTCGGAGCTTCCCAAAAGCGTAGAAGAAAAAGGCGTTAGCTTGTCTTTGTTTTTTCTGGTTTTAACGCCGGGCCAAAACCTGGCCCGGTTTAAGATTTTAGAAAAGTTAAAACAGAGAGGTATTATCCCTTGGGAGCGGGGCTAGTGTTTACAGAGTATTACATGGTTTCAATTAGTCCGGGCTAGCTTTACCCTTGGTTATCTCCCCCGGGTTAAGGGTTAGACAACTAGCGGCGATCATCTGCCAGGTTTTGGAGTTAGTTTACATTGCCCCCATGCAGGGGTACCTATTATGCACACTCACTAGCTAGCAAGCGGAGGGCCTGAAATTGCCCTTTCCATATGTTGAAACAAAGAACAGCCCCGGCATGGTCGAGGAGAGGGAAGCTATACCCCTCTACTATATGGCCATGAAACCCCCGAAACTTTATACCCCATTTTTATCTGGCCCAAATTGTCAAGTAAATTTGTTGTAACAGCACTACCCCCCGTTACCTTTTCTTCATATTGTGTTTACAATCTTTTTACCTAGAAATATGCGACTATGTATAAACTTCCCTTGACAAATTGCCCTTGATATCCGATACTATGGGTAGAAGTAAGGACAATTAAAAACCAAGGCAAGGGGGGCACAATGACCACCACAACGGAAGAGATTAAAAAAGAGCTAGCCGGGGGGGTTGACCGGGACCGGGCGATCCTGTTGGTATCGGAGCTTGATCGCCGTAAAACCATAAATGAAATACAAATTCAAATTTTTAAATCCTACAAAGGGGGCGACAATGGACACGAAGGAATTTAAAGCCTTAGCCTTGGAGCAGATGGAAAAACACGGGCTAGTGGGAAATCTTTTCCCTTGGTCGTTTTCGTGGGACAGGTCCGTCCATCGTTTTGGTTGTTGCCGATACCTAAGAAAAACACTTAGCTTTTCCGAAGTGTTGGTAAAACAGAATCCGCCGGAGCGTTGCTTGCAAACTGTGTTGCATGAAATCGCCCATGCTCTAACCCCTGGAGCCTATCACGGTCCCGAATGGGTTAGAAAAGCCCGAGAGCTTGGACACTCGGGGGAGCGGTGCTATTCGGAAGAGGATACCGTCATTCCCTCCCCCACGTGGAGGGCCTTTTGCCCTAAGTGCCAGAAAGACGCCGGGGGGTATTTTCGAAGAAAAAAATTGCTCCACCGGGAATGCCGCACACCTTTAGAATATCGAAAAGCCGATAACCAACAGGGGGTTATGCCATGAAACGTAAACGTTTCAAAACACGGGGCATTCATCGCGATGACGTTAGAGAATGGGAACAAGTAACCATGCCGGAATGGGACCGGCTTTTAACCTCGGAGAGGGAGATACTTTTAACCCGTTCGGGGGTTGTTTTCGTTCGAAAAATCCGCTAACGGGGAGACAAAAAAAATGAAAACAGAAGAGGTTCGGCGACGTATTGAGCAAGCAGGGATGACGACGGGGGTATCTAATACAAGGGAGAGCTTGCGGGCGTCCTCGGGGATTAGGGCCTTGATTAAAGAGGCTTTCCCCGCCGCCACAATACACTTCATTACCGGGCATTTTTACTGCTCGGGCTTTGTGGAACGACCCGCCGCAAAATTCGTTTATTTTGCCTTTAGCGACTACCGCTATTTTCCTAACTCGGCATATTGTCGGACGGCAAAAAACGAAAGAGATTTTGAGGGCGGGCGAAATGTCCCTTGCACGGTGGAAAATTTAGTTGACACCATCCGCAAAATTTTTGTATATGGGGGATAAGATGATAAACGACATGCGACCTAAGGTTAGTTTCGGAAATAAAAAGCTTCCGAAGGATACACTAATTTTTAACCTTCCCGCCGTCGTAACCTGTCCGGGGCGAACGGCTTTTTGTCGGGGAAAATGTTACGCACTCAAGGCCCAACGACAATATACCAACACTCGGTTGGCGCGGGGGCATAACCTCTTAACGTCCTACCAATCGGATTTTGTCCTTCTTATGATTGAAACCATAAAAGAGAGTGCCCATAAAATAAAACAAATTCGGATACACGAGAGCGGGGACTTCTACCGACAGGACTATTTGGACAAATGGTTAGAAATCGTCCGGGCTTTTCCTACGGTTCCTTTTTGGGCATACACTAAAAGTTTTCATCTTGACTTTTCCAAAAAGCCCCCCAATCTTTTCCTGTTGGCAAGCTTTGACGCTTCCACCACGCCGACGTGGCGGGGGCTATATGAAAGACAAAAGAAATTTTTTAACAGCACTTTTTCAATTGTCGAAAAGACGGCCCCGGCGTCATGCGTTCAGGACTGCTCCAAGTGTTCGCTATGTTGGACAACGACGGGGAAGGCTTTGACAGTTAATATGCACTAACCTACACTAAGGGGGAACGCAACTATGTCAACACGGGCGGTATTTGGATTTAAACAATGGGGGGTAACTCATTTTGTATACGTCCATTCGGATGGATACCCCACGGGAGCGGCGGACAAGCTAAAGCGAACACTAAAAAGCGGGCTAACGTGGGGTCCTGGGCGGTTTGAAGCCGACGAATGGGGGGCCGGGTTTATTTCGGCCAACAAAGACAGCGCCGGGGGGATTCGCCTTGCTAAAAGTTTTAGTGAATTTTCGGGCCTTGATTTTTACTATGAAATCTCGGCGGGGGATGATTCACTAAACCCCGGACCCGTAAAGCTTAAGGCGTTTTGTGTGACGATAGACGGAGGAAAGCATAGGAAGCCCTTTTATTCGGGGGAAATGTCCTTTTTTCTAGAACACGCTTCCACAATTCAGGACGAACTAAGTAGCAACATATAAAAAGGGGGTAAAAATGACGGAGAAAACGCTGAAAGGATCAAAAGCTTATGATGGCCTAGACCTCTATGAGTTGGCGGCGTGGATGATAACTTCATCGGTTGAGGGGCAAGTATTGGAGGCCCTAGGGCGGGGTATTATGACCCCCGCCGACGCCGTGGGGGCCGTGGTTCAAGGGGTGGAAAACGCTACCAGACGCCACAGGGAAGAGCAAGATAAAGCCCAATCGGGCCACTAAAGGGGGGCCAGTAAACTATAGTTGACAGACACAAAATGAAGCTTTCTATAGGCGGTTTTAAACGGTTCGGAGTGTTGGCATATGCGGAATCTTTGCAAATGTGGGGAGGCAATTTTTTATCTGCTTATGTCCTACGTGGGGAAGGGCTAGACGACGCTATACTAAAATTCAAGGAAATGGGGTGGTTATACTCCGAAGATGATTTAGGGGTGGGAGTTAGAATTCCCGAGGACTACTGGGGGGCCGAACATAGCGACGTTTTCCCCCCGGCGTGGGCGGTAAATGATCATCACGATGACAATTACCGCCTTTGGGTAAACCGTAGAACACGGTTCGACGAGCCAGGAGGAAAAGCGTGTCGGATATTTCCAAAAAGCGTATACTAAAAGCAATAGAAAAATACCAGACTACCGGGAAACTTCCGAGGGATTGGGATACCGTGGAAAAGGCGTTCGTCAATGGCAGGGAGTTTCACGACTTGGCCGGGGATGTTGCGGATAAGGGGGCGTATGAATCCGAAGACGCCGGGCTATTCTCCGAGGCTATCGAGGAGTTTTTAGACTCCTTGACAGAACACGAAAGAAAGGTATACGATTTGGTCATGGTGGGGGGAATGTTGGCCGTGGAGGTGTCCAAGATCCTAGGCGTTAATGAGTCAAGGATAAGTCAGTTATCCAAAAGCGTAAGGACTAAAGCAAAAAAAATCATAGACACCCAAAAAATGAGACTAAAAAGAGCGGAGATATTTTTTAACCTCTAAAGTTTTTGGGCCGATGTTGGTATATAGTAGAGTGGGCTACACCCCCAAAAGGAGACATTAAAATGGGAATTGAAACTATCACACCGACATGGGTAAATGACGGAAAGTATGGCCTTTCCGTAGGGGTTCCTTCGGGGGAGCCGGGGAAACTTTTGTTTTACAACGTATCGAAGAAAAGCGGCTTGAGTGAAAAAGACTTCCCCAAGGGCGTCCCTGTGGCGGTTAAGGTTTACGTCGGAAAAACAGGGAACAAGCAGATAGACGAAATCGTGTCCTCTGGTGGAAAGCCCACGGCTTCCGCCAATCCTCCTTCCCCTGTTTCGCCCGCCACCTCTCCCGCTAAAGTGGCGTACGGCCGTCCTCTTTCCCCCTACGAGGAAGAAAAGGACCGACGAATTCACGTTTCGGGGATCTTGCAAGCACTAATTCATTCTCAAGCCGTTTCCTCTTTTTCCGCCACTAAAGAGGAATTCTCTGAAAACGTCAAGGCCTTAACCAAGGAATTTTTAGCCTTTGCCCAGGAACTTGTGGAGGCTCCCCATGTCAATAAATGACCCCAATGCCCCGGAGGTAGACGTTCAAACGATTGAAAAAACCCTCGCCCCCTGCCCATTTTTCAATCGACCACTAAAGACGGTTCCGTATCTCTGCGATAGCGCACACAAGGACGGTTTTTTTGTGGCGTGTGACTGCGGAGCTACGGGGCCTCTGGCCTCTACCGAAGAAGAGGCGGCGGCGTTATGGAACAACAGAGCGTAAGCTTTAAGGAAAGACGGCTATTTTTAATCTTCACTAAAAGCCGTATGTTGTTCGCCGCTCTTTGTCTTTTAGCGTTTTTGTATGCCCAGGGGGTCATGTGAAATTTGAGATCAAGCACAGATACTCGAAAGAAGTCTTGTTTTGTATCGAGGCCGGTTCGCTAAAACTTGCCGTGGAAGCGGCGGTTAAGTCCGGGGCGAACCTCTACGGGGCGAATCTCTCCTGGGCGAACCTCTACGGGGCGAACCTCTCCGGGGTGAACCTCTCCTGGGCGGACCTCTCCCGGGCGGACCTCTCCTGGGCGAACCTCTCCGGGGTGAACCTCTCCCGGGCGAACCTCTCCGGGGTGAACCTCTCCCGGGCGAACCTCTCCGGGGCGGACCTCTCCCGGGCGGACCTCTCCCGGGCGGACCTCTCCGGGGCGGACCTCTCCGGGGCGGACCTCTCCGGGGTGAACCTCTCCTGGGCGGACCTCTCCCGGGCGGACCTCTCCTGGGCGAACCTCTCCGGGGTGAACCTCTCCTTGGCGGACCTC
>Ga0268298_10000961_pt1 | contig 35724 bp, 33 predicted proteins | sample WWTPWeurt_MetaG_FD_194462 | JGI IMG/M metagenome (GOLD analysis project Ga0268298, IMG submission 194462) | Activated sludge microbial communities from WWTP in Nijmegen, Gelderland, Netherland - WWTP Weurt | ecosystem: Engineered > WWTP > Aerobic digester > Activated sludge | place...
AACACCCCAAAATTAACTTTCAACTGTGTAGGCGTCAGGGTTTTCGGACTTTAAGAAAACCTTGTGGCGCAGTCAGGGCTGAGTATAGCGGATTTATTTGATAAAATATATCCCAAAAGTGAGGTAGTTATATGTACACTGCGTCCAATGAACCTGGTCAACGATCTCTGACAGTCAGCCCCTCTGGGCCGCGCGGCAATTTCTTGTTTGGCAGTATGTTCGAATTCCAGCGTGACCCGCTGGCTTTTCTGCGCCAGGTCGCCGATCAATTTGGGGAAGTCGCCCACTACCGCATCGCCAATATCCATTTTTACCAGGTTAATCATCCGGATGGTATCCAGCGGGTCCTGCAGGAGAACAACCACAACTATATCAAGGGCGATTATTGGGATATTATCCGCCAGGTGGGCGGGCTGGGTTTGTTTACCAGCGAAGGCAGCCTGTGGCTGCGCCAGCGCCGCCTGATGCAGCCGGGGTTTCACCGCCAGCGGATCGCTGGTTTTGCCGAGATTATGACCGGACGCACCCTGCAGATGCTGGAGCGTTGGGAAAAAGCGGCTCAAGCGGGAAAGGCGATCGATATCAGCCATGAGTTTACCGATTTGACGATGAAGATCATCACCGAAGCGATGTTTGGGACCCGTCTGGACGAAGAAACCACTGCCATTACGGAGGCCATCACACTGCTGTTGGATGATATGAATTTCCGTTTTGAAGTCCCGTTTTACCCTGGCTTCGGTATTCCCACCCCGCGCAACCGGCGGGCGCTGGCGGCTTTGAAGGTGGTGGACAGTGTCGTTTATGGGTTTATCGAAAAGCGGCGCAAAAGCGGCGAACAAAAAGATGACCTGCTGGGTATGCTGATGGCTGCCCGGGACGAAGAGACCGGTCAGGCCATGCCCGACAAGCAGCTGCGGGATGAGGTGGTGACGATTTTTGTGGCCGGCCACGAAACGACTGCGGTCTTGATGACCTGGTTGTTCCATATTCTGGCCCAACAACCGGAATGGGAGCAGCGCCTGGCGGCTGAGACTAACGGTGTTTTGAACGGACGCCTGCCCGGTTTTGGCGATGCGGCCGCTTTTCCCACCCTGCGCCTGGCGATTGATGAGGCTCTGCGCCTGTACCCGCCGGTCTGGATCACCAACCGCGTGGCGGCTGCGGCAGATGTGGTCTGTGGCAAGCAGATTCCGGCTGGGGCGATCGTTGGCATCCCGACATACGTGATCCACCGATTGCCAGCTTATTGGCCTGACCCGGAGCGCTTTGACCCCTACCGCTTTACGCCGGAGAACAGTGCCAACCGCCCACGGTATGCCTACCTGCCGTTTGGCGGCGGGCCGCACCAGTGCATCGGCAATAATTTCGCCCTGCTGGAAGCGCAGATGATCTTTGCGACCATCGTCCAGCGCTACCGTTTGCAGCTTCAGTCCAATCACGCCCAGGCTCTCAAGCCTTCACTGACCCTGCGCCCACAGCATGAGGTCTGGATGAAGGTTGAACGGCGCTAAAACCGGCATGACAGTTTCTGCCTCACCCCTGGTTTTCCATTCCCGCCGCCATTTCTGGCTCCGCCTGGCCTGGTTGTGTTTATTCCTGTTCTCCACCACCAAGTTGGCGCTGGCCCTGCCGGTGGATTATGCTGCCCTCGGGCGGGTTTGCCAGGAAGCTGAATCAAATTGTGCAGAAAGTGATTATCTCACGCCGCAGCAGTCTCAGGTATTGGAAACCGCTGGTATCTCTCTTTCAACCTATGCTAATCTTGCCCTGGCAGCCAAAATCCTGACAACCCTGGTCTGGGGCGGGATTGGGGTAATCATTTTTTTTCAGCGCTCCAATGACTGGCTGGCTTTCATTGCATCGGGGATGATGATCATGTTCATCTCTGCCGGTCTGGAAAAACCGATCCAGGCGTCCTACCCGGGTTTGGGCATGGCTGCGGATATGTTGTTTAATTTGGGCAATATTTTGATGTTCCTGTTTATTGCCCTGTTCCCCACTGGCCGTTTTTCACCCTCCTGGATGCGCTGGTATTGGTTGGGGATGATCCTGTTCAGTCTTGTACCGAGCAAAACCTGGTATATGGCTCCGGAAATTGCCAATAGCGCGATTTCGATCTTCTGGATCTCTTTCCTGGTCTTGGGTCCTTATTCTCAAATCCACCGTTACCGTTTTATATCCAACGCTGTCGAAAGGCTGCAGACCAAATGGGTGGTGTTTGGCTTTGTGGCTTTTGCCGGCAGCGTTTTGGTTGGGGTGGCTGGGAGCAGCCTGGTTCCGGAACAAAGCCTGGTGCGGATTCTGTACAATATTTTTTACTTCTCGATCGTCACGCTGTTCATCCCCCTGAGTATTGGCTTTTCGATCCTGCGCTACCGGTTGTGGGATATTGACCTGGTGATCCGGCGGACGCTGCAGTACTCGGTAGTGACGGCTTTTCTGGGGATGGTTTACCTGGGCGGAGTGACCTTGCTGCAAAGCCTGTTCGTGGCTGTCAGCGGACAGCAGTCGCCGGCGGCGGTCGTGATTTCTACACTGCTGATTGCGGCTTTGTTCAACCCGCTGCGTTATCGCTTGCAAGACCTGATCGACAGGCGCTTTTACCGCCGCAAGTATAACGCCGAACTGGCTCTTGCGGCGTTTGCGGCAGCCGCCCGCAGCGAGACCGATCTGGAACGATTGTCGGCCCGCCTGGGGACAACCGTGATGGAAACGCTGCAGCCCGAGCAGGTCAGTTTGTGGTTGCAGCCAGAGAAGGAGAGGGGCAGCCGTGGATCGTGAACGCTCCCCCCGTCCGATGTATTTCGCACGCCTGGTGTGGATTGGATTAGCCCTGGGATTAATTGGCCTGCAAGCTGCCGGGCAGGCTGCGGCGCTGAAAGAAGCGCTTAGCCTCCGCCTGACGCCTGCGCAGGTGCAGGCGTTGCATGCCATGGGGCTGAGTGAAAAATTCTATCCTGTCTGGGTCTACTCATGGCAGCTTCCGCTGCCGCTGTTTTGGAGCAGCCTGGGTCTTTTTATATTCTGGCGCAAATCCAACGACTGGAGTGCGTTGGCTATCTCAGCGATGATGGTTGGTTTTGGTCTGGCGGGGTCCATCCCCATCTGGAAGGCATTTGTGGCTGCATATCCCCAGTGGTCCTGGCTGGTCTTGCCGGCAGCTTTTTGGGGCAATATTTGCCTGAATTCATTTATTTTTACCTTCCCGAATGGGCGTTTTGCGCCGCGTTGGACGGCGGCAGTGGCTGTAGGCTTGAGCGTGGCCAATATTTTGTTGAGCTACGATTTCATCCTGCCCGCTTCTGTAACGACGCAGGTGGCCCAACAGAACTGGCTGTCCCCGATTTTCTTCCTTACATCCCTGGGGGGCGCGGTTCTGGCGCCGTTTTATCGTTACCGCTGGGTGGCCACACCGGTTGAACGCGCCCAAATAAAATTGGTGGTGTTCACCATGGTGATCAGTATCATCCTCTTTTCTCTGGCTGCCTCCACGGCGATTTTCATTCCCGGCAACAACCCGAACAATGGTGATATCACCTTCATGACTGTCTTTCTCCAACCCCTGGGTTGGATTGGCACATTCCAGATCATTGCGTTATCGCTGGCTGTTTCAATACTGCGCTACCGGCTGTACGATATTGACCTGATCATCCGGCGCACGCTGGTCTATGGTATTTTGACGGCGCTCCTGGCGCTGGTCTATTTTGGCGGGGTGACGCTGCTGCAGAGTGTTTTTGTTGCCATCAGCGGACAGCAGTCACCGGCAGCGCTGGTGATATCCACCCTGCTGATTGCGGCGCTGGTTAACCCGCTGCGGCTGCGAATCCAGGAAATCATCGACCGGCGTTTTTACCGCCAGAAGTACAACGCTGAAAGAGCCCTGGCAGAATTTGCCGCCGCCGCCCGCAATGAAGTGGAATTGACTACATTGGAGAATCGGCTGCTGAACGTGGTGAACCGCACGCTGCAGCCAGAAAATATTTTTTTATGGATCAAGGAGAAATAAGGCTATGAAAAAAAGTTTCCTGGTTTCCGTTTTTGTTGTTTTGCTGCTGGTTTCTGCCTGCAGTTCGGGTACGGCCCAACCGACCATTGACCCTACCCAGGGTGTGCAGATGTTGGCTGGCACGTATTCCACTGTCATCACGGAGGCCGATGTGACCAATTTCAAATCCCTGGAAGAAAACTTTGCCAACAACAAGGGTGCCTGGGAAATTGTCTTTGCCCAGGATGGCAAATTCACAGCGACGCGGGATGGAACGTATCTTGCCGATGGAATCTATATCGTCAAAGGTCCTGAAATTGAAATTGATATCCGCAATGTTTGCGATAATTGCCCCTGTAATGGGGCAATCGGGCGTTATTACTGGTCATTAAACGACAAACAGCTTGGCTTTTCCAAAAAAGCCGGCGTATGCGATGCCATGGATCTGGCTCTGACAGCCCACGGATTGACGCGCCAGCCCTGAAATAACTTATTACACTGATGTCTTATTTAGCGGGACTGAGATTGCTTCGTCGGGCGAGTACGCCCTTCGCAATGACATTTCACTTGAATTGTCATTGCGAGCCCGGTGTACCCACCGGGCGTGGCAATCCCCTTGAGCTGATTGATGTTATCCGTGTCCCATTTTACATAAATGCGAAAGGCTTTTTGGGACACAAACTGACAGCCGTTCGTAATTCTTCGAAAGAGTTTGGTAACACCATCCGTAACGAACGGTGGACGGCCGTTTGATATAAACGTGTATATGAACATTCCATCCAGTTCTATTCCCAGTCTGCTGCGGTTCGCCCGTTTTGGCGCGGCGATAATCATGATAATGTGCATTGGCCTGTATGCACTGGGAATATTTCATTGGCCTGGTTACATTGCCCAGCATCCAGATTCAACAATGCCCTTCAACTGGAGTCCGGCCGAAATGAACCAATTCCTGAACAGGATTGGCATGACGCTTCAAAGCTGGATTACTTTGAAGCTGTTTCTGAGCCTTTTTTCGGCTGCCGCCTATTGTTTTATCGGTATCCTGATTTTTATGCGCCGCCGGCAGGATTGGTTTGGGTTGTATATCGCCGTTATTCTGGTTTTGTACGGCACCATCACATCGGATCAGGTCTTTATTTTAAAAGAAATTTTCCGCTGGACGGAGCCCTTTCTGCAGTCTGCCAGTGTGCTGACCTGGGCCGGCTGGTTTGTGGTTTTTTATCTCTTCCCAGACGGGAAATTTGCTCCAGGTTGGGCGCGCTGGTTTGCGGTTTTGATGGTGGTAAGTTTTGTGGTGGATATACTGGTATACCAGGGTAAATCACCGCCGCCCTGGCTGGCTGCGCTGCTGTTGCTGCCGGTCGCTATGGCCATGTTCAGCCAGGGATACCGCTGGCATGTGTCCGGGCCAGTGCAGCGCCAGCAGATCAAGTGGGTGCTGTTATCGATTTTGGTATTGATCCTCAGTCTGATTGTGGGATTGTTGAGTGTTCTTTTTCCGGAATTTACCCGGATCGACCAACCTTTCACGCTTTTCTTTGTTTTTTTTGTCCAGATATCGTCACTGCTGGTGATCAGCTTCCCCCTTTCGATTGGTTTTGCCATGCTGCGCTACCGCCTGTGGGATGTCGATCTGATCATCCGGCGTACGCTGGTTTATTCTGTTCTGACGGGCGTGCTGGCGCTGGTCTACTTTGGCGGGGTTACAGTTTTGCAAAGCCTTTTCGTCAGCCTGAGCGGGCAGCAGTCGCCAGCGGCATTGGTCATCTCCACGCTGCTGATTGCAGCGCTGGTCAACCCGCTGCGGCGCCGGATTCAGGAGATCATTGACCGGCGCTTTTACCGCCAGAAATACGATGCCGAGAAGGCCCTGGCTGCCTTTGCCGCCGCCGCCCGCAGCGAGACAGAACTGGAGCGGCTTTCCAACCGTCTGACCGCCACCGTGCGTGAATCACTGCAGCCTCAGCAGGTGAACCTGTGGTTGATGCCTGAGAACTCGGAAAGGGAAGGATAGGCTGGCTGTGAAATTTAAATCCACACTTCCCTGGTTATTTTTTATTTTGATTACAGCTGCATTCACCTATCCTGTGCTGGACCTTCTGGCTGGCGCTTCGACCGGTCCGGTACGCTGGGCCGAACTGCTGTTCCCTTTGATACCCGTCGTTTTTGCTTTTGTGGGCGCTTTAATCATCTCGCGCCAGCCCGGGAATGTGATTGGGCTTCTCCTGATGCTGCCGGGCGCATCTATGTTTTCTCTGACCGATAATTACCTCCGGCCGTTCAATTTGGGCTATGCAGTTTTGCCGGTCTCCCCTTCACCGGTATTCCTGCTGGTGTTATGGTTCAGCAACTGGAATTGGATCCTGCTGGTCTTTCCGATTATGTATATCATGCTGTTATTCCCAACAGGAAGGCCGCTCAGTCAGCGCTGGAGCTGGCTGGTTTATGCAGGCATCCTCCTGGCGCTGTCGCTCCCTGTTTCAACCACTGTCAGTAAAACCCTGATGCCGGTATCGGGCGATGGCAGCTGGTCTTATCCCAACCCAATCGGCTTTATCGATGCAGAACAGCTTAACGCAATTTTGACGCCGCTGCTGTTGGCCTTTCCAGTCTGGATTGTGTTCTGTGCGGTTTCGTTGTTTGTGCGCTTCAGCCGCTCGCGGGCTGTTGAACGGGAGCAAATAAAATGGTTGTTTTTTGCCGCCGCCGTGTTTACGCTCTGTTATGTGCCATCCTTTTTGGACAATAATTTTACGAATGCAGAGAATTTCTGGAATTTCTTCTTCCTTCTTGGACTGATGGTCTTCCCTATTTCCATCGGCATGGCCATTCTAAAATACCGCCTTTTCGATATTGAAATTATTATCCGCCGGACGCTGGTTTATACACTGCTCACAGCCATGCTGGGAATTGTCTATTTTGGCGGGGTAACCTTGCTGCAAAGTGTATTCGCAAGCATCAGTGGGCAGCAATCGCCTGCCGCATTGGTAATTTCGACCCTGGCGATTGCCGCCCTCTTCAGCCCGCTGCGCCGGCGCATTCAAGACTTTATTGACCGGCGCTTCTACCGCCAGAAGTACAATGCCGAGAAGGCCCTGGCGCAGTTTGCGGCTGCGGCGCGCAGTGAGACGAATCTCGAAACACTCTCTGAACAGCTTATAGAAATTGTTGACACGACCATGCAGGTTGGGTGGCTAAATTTGTGGCTGCAGCCTGGGACGAAGGACCAGCGTTTGCACCACAAGGATCGGGGAGATTCTCAGTGAAGTTATCTTCAGGAACACCAGTCTTCGAGCCGAAGATCCTCGAAATTCTGGAAATCGGATGTATTCAACGTGACCAGTGTCAGATGATTGATATGGGCGATGGCGGCGATTTGTCCGTCAGCAAAGGTGGGAGATTTTCCGATCCCCGCCAGGCGCTGACATTCGCTGGCATGCCACCTGGCTGCTTCGGTTTCATACGGCAGAATTGGCATGGATGCTTCAACAACCTGCCGGAGGTACGCCTCGATCACTTTTTGTCTTTTGGAGTCGGGAAGCCGCAGGCAGCCAAACCACAATTCGTGCCAGACAATCGAAGGGATCGCAAGGTCAGCCTGATGTTCTTTCATGCGATCCAACACGGTTTGATTTGGTTTGGGGCGCAAGGGTTCAGAGATGATATTGGTGTCCAAAAGGTATTTCAATGTCATAAATCAACTGGCCTGCCAGATTCGCGATTGCGAATATTATCGAAAATGTCAGGCTCAATGCCTGATTCTGCCAGGTTGGCTGTCTTGCGAAAGGCCGTGAATGCCTGCCAAAAACCGGTCTTTTCGGTTCGAAGCATATCGTATTCCTGGATCGATAGTAATACTGCTACGTTTTTGCCGCGCCGGGTTATTTGGATCACGGGTTGGTGGTCCAATTCTTTGACAATTGCGGCGAAATCCTGTCGGGCTTCTGCGATTGAGTATTCTTTGGTCATCGTTCACCTCGCTCGAAATGGCTATCTACATAGCTATTGTATACTAAACTGTTCAAGCTGTCTACCGAAAACAAAATTTTTGGTACATCGATCAACAAAGCCATCATGTTTGCTCCCAGAACTAAATTAATTGGATTTTACGGAGATGACCACGCGATGAGTAAATCAATGCTGCGAACGGATTTGTCGGCCAATCTTCCATCTGAGGTTCTGGCTGTTTTTCGCAATTTTATGACCGCCGAAACCACGACCATCGGCAAGAACGGTTTCCCCGTCACCTGGCCCATCCTGCCGCTCTTTTGTCCGCAGCCTTTTCAATTTGTTATCCTGACTTCGATCGGCCTGCTGCAAAAGGCGGTCAACGTGCGCCGGGATGGGCGGGTTTCACTGTTGTTTTCTGAACCGGCCGGCAGTGACCTGACCAGACCTCCAGCGGTTTTGGTTCAGGGCCGGGCAACCGCGCCAGATGATGTGTTGATCCCCATGACCAAACTGGACCCGGTCGTGGCGGAGGCGGTGCGTGAACAAGGACTTAGAATGGTCCGCAAGCAGCCGGGGATGCGCATGTACCTGGCGAATTCGATCACACGCTGGTTGATGGATTGGTACTTTATGCGCCAGGCGATTTATATCCTGCCGGAGCGCATCACCTGGTGGCCGGAAGGTGATTTTTCACAAACTCCCGAAGTGTTGGAGGTGCGTCATGTGGACTGAAATATCCCGTTATCTGCCAGAATTTGCTTCGGCTGTATTGACAGCTTTTGATGACCGGAGCACTCCGTACAGCCTGCGTGTGCAGCCCGTCCTCGATGCGGGCGGTCAGGTCATCCGGTTTGCCCTGCCTGCTGGCCAAATCGTCCAATCGGGCAAAGCATGCCTGCTTTGTCACCGGCATGATCAGAATTTGTGGAATCTGAAAAGTTTTGTGGTGCAGGGGACCCTGGAACGGACCGAAACAAACTGGCTGCTGCGCCCGAGTCGCTTCATCCCAGGGGTGGGCATTGGCGGAATGAGCAGTTATCTCCGGTTTGTGCTGGATGGGCGCAAGAACACTGCCCACTATTTGCAAAAGCACGGGATGCCGCGGCCCACGATCGACTGGGATCAGATCATAGATATGATGGCGCCGGAAAAGCGCGCTGCCTAAAATTGAATAAGATGAATTGCTTGACCTGCGGATTTTACCAGCGAGGTCTGGATTAAAGCTTACTTCAAGGGTTATCAAACTGCACACTGCCAGGGATCGTAACGTTGTTCGTAACATTTGCCGGATGCATGGCTGGTAAAACTGTTGTATGAAGCAGAAGGATTTGTATCAGGTGAATTTCATCCGGCTTGTCCAGGCAAACTGGGTAATCCTGGCGGATTTATCTTTGCTCATTTTTGCGTGCAAGCGAGATGATCCGCCCGCCATTCGGATTGGGGAAGTGGATTGATATGAGCCACGCCTCAGGCAGCCCTGAAACCCAATTCAACCGTGGCGCATGGCTGACCGTGGCGGTCACCATTGTGTTTCTGGTGTACGGCATCGCCGTGCTTGCTTATCGTTTCAGGCTGCCCACCGATGGCTGGGCAGCGTTTTCAGGTCAGGAGGATGGATTTAGCTATGCTGAGAATGTGATGAATTTTCCGTCTGGATTGCTGCCTGGCGACCAGGTGATCGCCCTGGAAGGGTTTGAGATCGATTGGTTAACGGTTCCAGCAGCCCTGCAGCAGGCATGGCGCGCTGGGGCAACGATCGATTACACGGTCATCCGGGCTGGGCAAGAAATCCAGGTGCCCGTCACCCTGGGGCACTGGCGCTTTGAAACATGGCTGTTAAGTATCCTGCGCCAACCCATCAAGCTGGCGGATCTGATATCCATGTTTTTTTTGCTGATTCTCGCCGGGATTGTGTTTTTGCGCCGCCCTGGCAACCCGACAGCCAGCGCATTTCTTTTGTACAATGCGATTACCGTTTCAAATGGTCTTGTAACAGGCATAATTCCCAGCAGTTGGCCGGAAATTATTGATCCGTATGCAAACTTCCTTTCCACTTCCATGGGAGTTGCTTTTTTTGTGGTTTTTTGGCCTGCGGCAGTTATCCGGCTTGCAATGGTTTTTCCACATCCCAAACCGATTCTCCAGCGCTATCCCTGGCTGGCTCATGTGCCTTTCATCGTAGGAGCAGGTGTCCAGATTTTCACCTACCGCACAGGCAGCATCCTGGGTTGGTACTGGTTCGTTTTGTCGCTGATCCTGACCGTGGCGATTATGCTCCACAATGCCATGACAATGCGGGATGCTGTCAGCCGGGCGCAATTACGCTGGGGCCTGGGCGGGTTGATATTATCGTTCAGCCTATCCACGCTGGCGATATTGGCCAGCACCCTTGGGCTGCTCCAGCTTGTCATCGCGCCTGTTTATGTCAATCAATTCTTCAGTCTGATCAATGCCGCTGGGAACATCGTGATCGGCTCCTTCCTGGCGATTGCCATCACCCGTTACCGCCTGTTTGAGATTGATGTCCTGATTCGGCGCACTTTGCAGTACACCCTGCTCAGCGGATTGTTGGGGTTGATCTATTCTGGGAGTGTCATTATCTTCCAGAGTCTCGCAGGTGTGCTGACCGGAGAGGGAAACTCGCCCCTGGTGACGGTGCTGATTACCCTGGGCATAGCGGCTTTGTTCAATCCGCTGCGGATCCGCATTCAGGAGTTCATTGACCGGCGCTTCTACCGGCAGAAATACGATGCCGAGAAGGCCCTGGCGCAGTTTGCGGCGGCAGCCCGCAGCGAAACTGACCTGGACCAGCTTTCAGACCACCTGACCAGCACTGTGCAAGAGGCGCTCAAGCCCGATCGTCTCTTGCTTTGGATGCCCCAGGCTAAATTCGGCTTTCCCAGAGAGGATGAAAAGCAAAACACGCAAAAATAGAATAAATTTTTTCCCGATTATGCCTAGCGTAAGAAAGATATGGTGTCAGATTATTTGGACTGTTTTCATGTTCAGAAAGGAGAGTTTTTGTATGGTTCAGAACCTTATTAGCTTACTCGGCCTGTTGGTGATTTTGATCCTGGCTGTGTGGCTTACCTTAAAGGCATTTCGTATCCGGACTCTGTGGCTCAAGATTCTCTCCACCCTTGGCGCCGGGCTGCTGACCCTGATCCTGGCTGCCCTGACCGTTTTTGGCAGCCTGGGTTTTAAAGCGCTGTATTTTCCAAACGCGCCAGCCGCCCCCGATTTGAAGGTGGCCGGCACGCCGGAGCAGCTCGCTCGCGGTCAATACCTGGCGAATATCTCCTGCATCGGCTGTCACAGCGCCGTAGATGGATCGGGAAACCCAACTGAAAACCTGCCGCTCAGCGGCGGCTGGAATATTGGCGAAGCTGAAGGCTTTGGTTTTGTGGGCAGTCTCGTCGCCGAAAACCTGACCCCTGGGGGCAAGCTGGCGGGGTATACGGATGGCGAAATTTTCCGGGCGTTGCGCCACGGGATTGATAAAGATGGCCATTTGCTTGGAATTATGCCCCTGTTAGCGATAGGCGAACTGAGCAACGCCGACCTGGAAGCCCTGGTGGCGTATCTGCGCACCCAACCGGCAGTGGCTAACGACAAACTGACCGGCGACAGTCTCCACAATGTTGGCCTGGTCTTCTTTGGAGCCGGTCTGCTGCCGCAGGCCACGCCCAGACCGGAGATGATTGTCGCCCCGCCGCAGGGGATCAGCGCAGAATATGGTGAATATGTTTCGATTGTCGGTGACTGCCGCGGCTGCCACGGCCCGGGAATGCGCGGTATGCCCGCCGGTCAATTCCGGCCTGCCTATCCAAACCCACGGCCACTGGTCAGCATGTTATCAATTGAAGAGTTTACCAAAATGATGCGGACAGGAATTAAACCGGATGGGAAGCCATTCCCGGATACAATGCCCTGGCAGAACGCCTCCCGCATGTCGGATGACGACCTGGCCGCGCTTTATGCCTATTTGAGCGGCAAACCGTGAAACATCTGGTTGAAGCAGGCGCTGAATGAGCGCTGCAGGCAGCCCAACGGGACTGGGGTCCCTTATCCTCCTTATAATATTGAATTTACACGAGGTGAACCATGACGATTGCTTTTGAAGTTTCTGAACTCATTTCCGCCAGCCCAGAGGCCATTTACCAGGCCTGGGTGAGCAGCGCCGGGCATACGGCCATGACCGGCAGCCCGGCTGAGGCGAGCGATATTGTGGGAGCAACATTCTCTGCCTGGGACGGGTATATTTTTGGGCATAACCTTGAACTGGAACCGGGCGTGCGCATCGTTCAGGCCTGGCGTACCAGTGAGTTTGCCGAGAATGAAGCGGACTCACGCCTGGAAGTGGTCCTGACAGCCCATGAGGACGGAACTCTCGTCACGATCCGGCATTCCAACCTGCCGGTCGACGGCGAACAGTACCGCCAGGGCTGGCTTGACTATTATTTTGCGCCCATGCAGGAATACTTTGCCCGCCGGGCCAATGATTCTTTGTCTGAGCTGGATTGAGAATATCCAATGAAATTAATACCTCGCTCTGGGCTTGAAAATTTGACCCTGGCGCGCTGGATTGTAGTCAGCCTGTCTGTTCTGAGCGCCTGTGTTCAATTAACTGCACTCTGGTCTGGCCTGGACAGGCTGGATACTGAATGGCTGATCGTGAGCACTTTTTCAGCGGTGCAGTCTTATTTCGATCTTGACCAATATGTGCTCTACCATTTCGCCCTGCGTCTGCTGGTATTGGCATTGATCTGGTTTGGGGTCATTATTTTGTTGGCGAAGAAACCGGCCCAGACGGGTGGGCTGCTTGCTGCTCTGACGTTGGCTGTGCTGCCAAATCTTGTCTTGTTGGGTGAGGCGCGCCCTGCCAGTTTGTTTGCCAACCCCTGGCTGGCGTTGGCAGCCAATCTGCGCCTTGGGTTTGCCATTTCAGGGTTTATTCTTCTGATCTTGCTTTATCTCTCTTTTCCGGGCTGGCGTCCGGTTAATTCCTGGCTGGCGTGGTTGGTCGCCTTTCTGGCGGGTGTTTTCGTCATTCTCGTCATCCTGTATGAATTTCGTATCCTGACGGATGTTTGGGGAGCTTTTGTTCTGCTGATCTTATGTGCTGTGGTGGCGGGCGCCGCCGCCCAGGTTTACCGACTGTGCCGACTGCCAACTGCCGGGGAGCGCAGCCAGGTGGGCTGGGTTGTGGCTGCCATGGTTTTCTTGCCGGTTTGTGCTGTCCTGTTTTCTTCTGGTGCATTTCGTGGGGGTTGGGGAGCGCTGTTGAATACGCACGTACAAACGCTGGTGTGGGTGCTGCTGCCGCTGGCAATGGCCGAAGCCGCTCTGCGCCGCGGCCTGTGGGGCGCTGCTCCATTCTCGCCGCGCACGGCAGCCGGTATATTTTTGCTGCTGTTGGTCAGCGCAGCAGCCGTCTTTTTTTCATTTGAACAGCGGTATCGGGTGACTCACGCTGCTCCTGTGCTTGTCTTCGATGCGCCGGTTGTGAATGGTACACCGCGCCCGGTCGTGATTTCGACCGATATGGCTCAGGATGACTGGCTGGCGGTTTTGTTCATGCTCAACCGTCCGGATGTGGCCGTTAAAGCCATCCTGGTAGATGGGACGGGTGAAACGCACTGCGAGCCGGGGGTGCGCAATGCCCTCAGCATGGTCGCCCTGGCGGGCAAGAGCGGCATCCCGGTGGCATGCGGGCGTGAAACCCCGCTGCAGGGCAGCAGCGCCTTTCCGGAGGAATGGCGCCAGAATGTGGATAACCTGGGCGGATTCAGCCTGCCGGCCGGGCAGAACCCGCCGGGCGTGTTAACCGGTTCGGCGGTGGAGGTTCTGATTGAGATTGTGCGCACCAGCCCGCAGCCGGTGACAATTTTGACCCTCGGTCCGCTGACCAACCTGGCCGAAGCCGTGCAGCGTGAAACAGGCTGGCAGAGCCGGGTGGAGCAGGTCTTTATTATGGGCGGCGCTCTGACGGTTCCTGGCAACGTGGGCTTTGCGGTCCCAGAAAACCAGGCAGCGGAATGGAATTTGTTTGTCGACCCGCTGGCAGTCCAAATTGTGTTCGCTTCCGGGCTGCCCCTGACCCTGGTGCCGCTGGATGCAACCCAATATGTCCCGGTGACAGTTGATTTTTACCGCAGCCTGCAGGCGAACCAGTGTACTCCTACTGCCCGCTTTGCTGGCGAGGTAATCGGCAGCCTGCTGACCGGCGAAGGTCTCTATTTTTGGGATGGCTTGACCGCTGCCCTGCTGGTGGATGAAAGCATCGGGGTTATCCAGGAGGGCCGGGTGTCGGTAGAGACTGCCCCGCTCGCCCGCCAGGCAGTGACTCGCCTGGACGAGGATGGGTATGTCATGCGTTATGCCAGCCGGGCCAATAACGAGCGTTTTGCGGCAGCGTTTATCCAGGCAATGAACGCTGCCTGTCCTGCAGGCGAGGTGAAATGAGCGCTACCCAGGACAACCAGCCCACAGACGATGACAAGAAAGGCACCGGTCTGCAAGGCGCTAAACGACTCTACCGCCTGGCTGTGTTGGTAGGTCTGGCTTTGATTGGGTTGGTCTGGCTGATCATGTTCCAAAATGTGCGCGATGATTATATTCGCATCTATTACAGCCCGAGGGCAGCGCAGGAAGGCGGACTGCTGGGTCTCTCTTCCTCCACCTGGAAAGTGATCGTCGTGGTCCAGCAGTACCTGGTGCTGCTGATTTCGCTCTCCGTCAGCAGCCTGGTATATTGGGTTGGGGTCGTCCGCAGCGGCAGGCGGGATTGGACTGCCTGGCTGTTTTCGCTGACCCTGGTCATCCTGGCGCTGACCCCTCTCGGCGAACCAGGCCTTTCGTTCTCTGATCTGGAGAAATGGCTGCATCTCCTCCAATCCAATCTGGCCGGGCTGGCAACTGTCATGCTTGTCAATATCTTCTTTATATTTCCGAACGGCAGGTTTGCCCGGCGCTGGATCGGTTGGGCGGCGCTTGGTTTCAACCTGGTTATGGTGGTCTTTATTCCTCTGCAGGCGATTGTGGAGCGTGTCAATTTTGGAGCCGCTGCATTTTGGGTGTCGTCTTATTCCTGGGTTTTCCTTATGATTGTGTTTGTAGCCGCCGGTTTTCTGGCTTTTGGCAGCCAAATTTACCGCTACCGCTTTGTTTCGACGGCCCTGGAAAAGCAGCAAACCAAATGGGTGCTTGCCAGCCTGGGGTTTATACCCGTATTTCTCATCCTTGGAATATTTTTATCCATTCTGGGTGTTGAAAGCCGGTTTCCGGGCTTTTTTGAATTTTGGAATCTGCTTTTTAATTTTTTGCTGGCAACGGTTCTACCCATCAGTGTGGCGTTCGCCATTTTGCGCTACCATTTGTGGGATGTTGATTTGATTCTGCGCCGAACCCTGGTATATTCCTCGCTGACTGGTCTTTTGGGATTGCTTTATTACGGCAGCGTGACGCTGCTCCAGAATATCTTCTCTGGGCTGAGCGGGCAGGCTTCGCCGGCAGCGCTGGTAATTTCCACCCTGGCGATTGCAGCCTTATTCACTCCACTGCGTGTCCGCATCCAGGCGTTTATTGACCGGCGCTTTTACCGCCAGAAATATGACGCAGAACAGGCTCTGGCGCAGTTTGCGGCGGCGGCGCGCTCTGAGACCGATCTGCCCAGGCTGGCAGATGCGCTGTTGGAAGTGACCCAGGGGACCGTGCAGCCAGAAACCAGCAGCCTGTGGCTTTTGAAGAAGTGAACTGAAAAAGCTATTGTGTATTTTGTCACAATGTGGTAATATAGGTAAAATTTATCTTATTGATCTGTGAAGCTGGCTTTTGTGTGTTGTGGCAGCATTGGAGGCCGCTTTGGCCGTGCTTGCTCCCACAAAGTCCACTTTTGCAGGATGGCCGAGGCGAAAACGCAAAGGAAAGGTAACTTCTCCATTCGGTGGGGTGTTGGGTGTTTTTTGTGGGCTTCGCCCACAAAAAACACCCAACTTCCCCCGTTCATTGAGATGATATAAGGAAAGTTTGTTAAGGAGTGAGGTTATGACTTCATTAGTAGTGATTGGCGGAGGCCCCGCTGGAGTTACTGCTGCACTGCGCGCCCGTGAATTGGGCGCTTCTGTTACCCTGGTGGAGCGCCGCCGAATGGGCGGCACCTGCACCAATGATGGCTGCGTGCCAACCCGGGTGCTGGCAAAAGCGGCCCGTCTGCTGCGAGATGCAGGTCAGCTCGCAGATTACGGGATCGAACTGCCCCCCGGTACCCCAACCCTGAATTTTGAACGCCTGATCACCCGGACACAGCAGGTGGTTTATTCGATCCATGAAAAGAAACAGTTGATCAGCCACCTGCAAGAATCGGCCGCTCGGGTTCTGGCGGATGTTGGCGATGCCCATTTCATCGACCCGAACACCCTGGAATTGGGGAATGGTCAGCAGCTGCAGGCGGATAAATTCATCCTGTGTGCAGGAGGGCGTGCCCGCCGCCTGGATTTTCCCGGTGCGCAGCACGCGCTTTCCCACAGTGATATCTGGTCGCTAAAAAAACTGCCTGCCAGTGTGGTCATCGCCGGGGCAGCCGCAACCGGCTGCCAGCTCGCCTCAATTCTGGCTGCTTTTGGCAGCCAGGTAACGCTGTTGGAGGTTTCCGGACGGATTCTGGCCGCGGAAGATGAGGCCGTTTCTGCAGCCATCCAGGCAGAATTTGCCGCTCGCGGTATCCGGATTGTGACCGGGATTCAGGGCATCCAGGCGCTTGAAAAAAATGAGCCTGCTGCCGGACTGCGCCTGCATGTCCAGGTTGGCAGCCAGCAGGTCGAGACATTTGAAACCCAGGCTGTGATCCTTTCGACTGGCTGGCTGGGTAACCTCGATGGCCTGAACCTGGCTGCAGCAGGCGTGCGTACCAACGGCCGGTATGTGGAGGTGGACGATACCCTCAGGACCAGCGCCAGCCATATTTACGCTGCCGGCGACATCACCGGCAGGATGATGCTGGTGCAGAGCGCCGGCTACGAAGCCTTGCTGGCTGCCGAGAATGCAGTCCTGGGCGGCGACCGGCGGGAGCGCCATGTCATTGTGCCGCACGGTGGGTTCACTGATCCGGAATATGCCTCTGTGGGTCTGACCGAAACCCAGGCGCGTTTGCAAGAAGACTGCGTGACTGCCGTTGTGCCCTATGCGGAATTAGACCGGGCGGTGATTGATGGGCACCCCGTTGGGTTGTGTAAGCTGATCGTTTCCCGCCAGACTCACCGCCTTTTGGGAGCCCATGTGGTGGGCGAGCAGGCGCTCGAAATCATCCATCTGGTAGCAGGCGGTATGCTGGCGGATATGTGGGTGGAGCAGCTGGCCGAATTGGAGATTGCCTATCCCACTTTTACTGCTGCTGTTGGCATCGCCGCCCGGCGGATTGTCAGCGAGTTGGGGGCGCGTCCATTGGCGCCGGAGTGGCGGGCCTTAAAGCGCAACCCGGCTGAATGGGAAGTTTAAAACCAGTTTCCTCGTAACATTTGTCGTAACGTTGGCAGGACGCTGGCTGGGTATACTGGAACCAATAGAAACGGAGAACAAGCTGATGGAATGGATCAACAAGCTCTTGAATAAGAACAAACCCGCCAGCCCGGTGCAGGCAGAGCAGGCGCTCAAGCCTTTACCGGCTGCTCAGGCGATTACGCTTGAAATGGATATTGCCCCCAACGATCCTTTCCTGGCTTATATTTTGCATTCTCCAGGTGTTGTCGAAGTCGATAAGCTTAAGCTGGAATCGCCAACAGTCAGCCAACTGCGTTCGGCGGGTGTGCGCCTGGCCGTGCCGCTGGTGAGCCAGGGTGAGTTGATTGGTCTGCTGAATCTGGGGCCGCGCCTGAGCGAAGCTGATTATTCCAGCGATGATCTGCATCTTTTGGCGAACCTGGCAACTCAGGCAGCGCCGGCCCTGCGGGTGGCTCAGTTGGCCCGCCAGCAGCAAATTGAGGCCGCTCTCAGGGAGCGGATGGAACAGGAACTGAGGGTGGCGCGGGTTATTCAGCAAACACTCCTGCCGAAAGAAGTACCCGACCTGCCCGGCTGGAAAATGGCGGCCTATTGGCAGCCGGCCCGCGCAGTCAGCGGCGATTTTTATGATTTTATTTATCTGCCCGATGGCAAGATTGCAATTATCGTTGGCGATGTGACCGACAAAGGCGTTCCGGCAGCCCTGGTCATGGCGACCACCCGCAGCGTGCTGCGCTCTGTGGTGGAGCGCCACACAACACCTGGGGATGTGCTGACCACTGCCAATAATCTGCTCTGCCCGGACATGCCTCCCAAAATGTTTGTAACCTGCCTGTATGCTCTCCTGGACCCAAAAACCGGGCTGGTGCGTTATGCCAACGCCGGTCACAATGCGCCTTACCGTCGTACAGCAGAGGGTATCCAGGAGATGCGGGCGCGCGGCATGCCCCTGGGGTTGATGCCAGACATGGCGTATGAAGAGAAAGAAGTTTGCCTGCTGCCTGGAGAAGACGTAGTCCTGTACAGCGACGGCCTGGTTGAAGCGCACAATCCACAGGGTGAGATGTTCGGCTTCCCTCGCATGCGCGAGCTGCTCACGATCCCAGGCTGTGGCAATGAGCTGATTGCCTGCCTGGTGGATGAGCTCAAAGCCTTTACCGGACCGGGCTGGGAACAGGAGGATGATGTTACGTTTGTCACTTTGGAACGGTTGCCCCTGGCAGATCCGGATTTGCTGGCAGAATTTGATATTTCCAGCCAGCCGGGCAATGAGCACCTGGCAATGGAGCAGGTGAATGAACTTGCGCTTGCTGTCGGGGTCAATCCAAAGCAGATTGAACGAATCAAGACTGCCGTTGCTGAATCGACCATGAATGCCATGGAACACGGCAACCAATATAATCCGGAGCGCCAGGTTCATTTACGGGTGCTTTCTTCCAGCCAGAAATTTGTCGTTCAGGTTACCGATCATGGCGGCGGGAAGCCGATCGCCCCACAGGTGGAACCAGACCTGGAGGCAAAACTGGCCGGACTCCAGTCGCCGCGCGGCTGGGGGTTGTTCTTAATCAAAAATATGGTGGATGAAATGAATGTCCGAGAAGACGCCGAACATCACACAATTGAGCTGGTATTTCATCAAACAGGAGGTGTGGAGTGAGCCAGAAATTTCAAGCCCAGGTGCGGCAGCAGCCAAATAGAGCCACAATTGATTTGGAAGGCGAAATTAACGGCGCCGTCGATGAGGCGCTGAATACAGCCTATTCACTTGCTGAGAGCCAGAATCCTGCCGTAATTATCTTAAACTTCAATCAGGTCAGCTATATCAACAGCACTGGGATTGCCCTGATCGTCGGGTTGATGGCCCGCTCTCGCAAGGCCCACCGCCAGCTGGCAGTCTACGGCCTGAGCGACCATTACAAGGAGATCTTCCAAATAACCCGTCTGGTTGACTTTTTGACCATTTATGAAGATGAGACTGCCGCAGCAGCCAGTAATTAATGAGGAGATGAAACAATGACCCAAGCAAATATTCAAATCCAGGTGCGCAGCATTTCGTCAACGAACAATCACGCCGTCTTTATCTTTGACATTAGCGGTGAAATAAACGCCCAGGCCGAAAGTGTTTTGATGGATACCTATACCCGGGTTAACAGCAGTGGAGCCCGGACCATCATTTTGAACTTTCAGAATTTACAATACATGAACAGTTCTGGGATTGGTCTTTTGGTGACGCTTCTCATCCGGATCCAGCGCCAGAAGCAAAATCTGTTTGTCTGCAATCTGAGCGATCATTATCGCCAGATTTTCGAACTGACCCGCCTGAATGAGGCCATCGGTATTTATGCCACAGAGGCTGAAGCCCTGGCGGCTGCTTGAAGAAGGAGCTTAAATGTCAGACCAATCCTCTCCTGATGTAAACACCAACGCCGGCTGGGCGAAACCCGTAGACCGGCTCAAATCGCCCGGTGTGCCGGCCGGGGCGATCAATCTGAATGTCGAAGGCCGTCAACTCTCTGGCCTTTCGGCTGGCTTTGGCCAGATGTGGCAAAAAACGTATAAGGTGCGCCTGAGCGGCTCTCCGGCTGCCCCGCAGGAAGTGGTGAAGGTCTGGAAAGCCGAATTTCCCACTTTTTGGCCCAAAGGCAATAACCTGTATGTCCCGCTGCGCGGCATCCAGCCGGGTGAGGTGGGCGTGATCAATCTGACGGCCCCGGGCGGTTTAAAGCTTTCCACCGGCATCATGGTGATCTATGCCGATGAGACCTCCTTTTCGTTTATGACCCCTGAAGGGCACATGTTCGCCGGGATGATCACCTTCAGCGCTTTTGAAGAAGACAATGCCACGGTGACCCAGGTGCAGGTCCTGATCCGGGCCAATGATCCAATCTATGAAATCAGCTTCCGGCTGGGCGTTGGACACCAGGCCGAGGATGTGTTCTGGCAGGGCACCCTGACCAACCTGGCTCAACGGTTTGGGGTGAATGGCCATGTGGTTCAGCAGAATGTGCTGGTTGATCCCCGGGTTCAATGGAAAGAAGCCCGCAACATCTGGCAAAATGCTGGCATTCGCTCGACGCTGTACATGCCAGTCGCTATCGTTCGCCGGTTGTTGGGAAAATAAGTATGTCGGAATATGACGCAGTGGTGGTGGGCGCCGGGCCAAACGGCCTGGCGGCTGCCATCACCCTGGCGCGGGCTGGCTGCAAGGTGTTGGTGCTGGAAGCCAAAGAGACGATTGGCGGCGGTGCGCGCAGCGCTGAATTGACCCTGTCGGGCTTCCGGCATGACATCTGCTCGGCTATCCATCCGCTGGGGCTGGCTTCGCCGTTTTTTCGCAGCCTGCCGCTGGCCGAACTGGGCGTGGAGTGGATTCAGCCGCCAGCGGCACTGGCGCACCCTTTGGACAGCGGGGAGGTGGCCCTGGTGCGCCAGGATCTGAGCGCGACTGCCGCCAGCCTGGGCGCAGATTCCCAGGCTTACCTGCGCCTGATGAAACCGCTGGTGGGCAACTGGCAGAAGATTATGACCGATACCCTCGGCCCGCTGCCGCTGCCACCCCATCACCCGCTGGCGCTGGCCCAATTCGGGTTGAGCGCCATTCTGCCGGCTGATCTTTTAGCAAGGCTCACCTTCCAAACGCCGCTGGCACGGGCCTTGCTGGCTGGAATGGCAGGTCATTCCATGCTGCCGCTGGATAAGCCCACAACTGCCGCTTTTGGGCTGGTATTGGGCATCCTGGCCCATGCCGTGGGCTGGCCCATTCCGCGCCGCGGTTCGCAGAGCATTGTGGATTGGATGGGGTGTTACCTGACCTCGCTGGGTGGTGTGATCCAGACGAGCTGTGAAGTACGCAGCCTGGCGGATATTCCACCGGCGCGCTCTATTCTATTTGATGTTACCCCCCGCCAGCTCCTGACCATCACGGCCGGACGTTTGCCGGAGAGCTACCGAAAGGCGCTGAGCGCATATCGTTATGGGCCCGGGGTCTTTAAGGTGGATTGGGCCCTGGATGGCCCGGTGCCCTGGCGGTCGCCAGACTGCGCCTTGGCGGGGACGGTCCACCTGGGCGGCACCCTCCCCGAAATCGCCGCCGCCGAGCGGGCCGTCTGGGGCGGCGAGCACCCGGAGAAGCCATTTGTCCTCTTTGCTCAGCAGAGCCTGTTTGACGATACCCGCGCCCCGGCAGGAAAGCACACTGCCTGGGCCTACTGCCATGTGCCGCACGGCTCCGATCAGGATATGACCGCGGCGATTGAAGCCCAGGTGGAGCGGTTTGCCCCAGGGTTTCGCCAGCGAATCCTGGCGCGCAGCACTCGCAGCGCTTTGGCCATGGAACTGTACAACCCGAATTATGTTGGCGGCGATATCAACGGCGGTGTTCAGGATTGGCGCCAGCTCTTCACCCGCCCGGTGGCCCGAATTTCACCCTACACCACCCCGGACAGCCAGATCTTTATCTGTTCGTCTTCCACTCCCCCCGGGGGTGGTGTTCACGGTATGTGCGGTTATCATGCCGCCCAGGCAGCATTAAAGAATTTAAAGAGGTGAGGATTGGGCGGCTCTGCCGCTTAATCCTCACCTCTTTTCAACCGGCGTTAGGTTTGGGCGATTATTTTAACCAACCGCAGGTCAGGTCTGGATAAAACGACCACAGATGGCAAACCAAGCTGCTGCCAGAGCGGAAACGGATCAAGATTTGCTATCCGGGCGGCAAACAGCGAAATGACCGTCCCGTGTGCCACGACAGCCAGCGTTTGGGCGGGATAGCGCTCCATCAGCCCCTCAACGGCCTGCTTGAAACGCAGATGAGCCTGGCTGGCAGTTTCCTCGCCCATCACCAGCTCGTCTGGGTGCTTGAAAAAATTGGCGATATTGGCCTCAAAACTGGCCTTATCTGCCCAGCCCACACGCTGACGTTCGTGTTCATGTAAATTGGGCGCACTGGTAACCGGCCTGCCAAGCAGGCTTGCGCTGATTTCGGCCGTCTGGGCGGCTTTGGGCTCCAGGCTGGAAACCAGAATCCCGGGGTTATAAGGCGCCAGCCGGCTGGCAAGACCTGCGCAGCGCTGCCTGCCCGCCGCTGAAAGCTGCCATTCCCGGGCCGGTCTATCCGGGATGATTTCCGGCAGGGAGTGCTTCACCAGCAGAAGAAAGTTCACGGTTCGGTCACCAGATGCCTGGAAATAATCGATAGCGGACGCGCTGCATGTATTCGCGGTAACCCATCAGATCATCGACCAGCGACTGCTCTTCATTCAAAATCCGCGCCACAAGGGTTGGGATGATCAGCAGCCCAGGCAGAACGGCCCAATAGGATCCCAGAGCCAGCGGGGACAGCGCATACATCAGAATTGTGCCCACATACATCGGGTGGCGCACCAGCGCATACGGACCGCTCGAAATAACCGGCTGGTTTTCGGCCACCTCAATCACCCGCGAAGCAAAGCGGTTGGTCCGAAAGACCCAGATGATGAGGGCATACCCCAACAGAACACACCCATCGGCAGCAATCACCAGCCAGGCTGGAACTTGCGACCAGCCGTACCTCTGGTCGAAACCCGGCAGGATGAACGCCAGTACGATCACAAAAGCCGAGGCGCTCACGATCAACTTTTGCGGACCTTTTTCTTCTCGCAGTTTCATCCGCCGTTCCAGCAGATCCGGGCTGTTTTTAAGCAAATAGCTCAATACAAACCCCATCGGCAAAAACAGGACTGCCAGATAAACCCAGGCCTCCCAATAGTTCAGCGTCCCTGCGGGGATAAAGAGTATGCCAAAGATGACTGGAATGGCGATGATCACCCGACTGAAAACCAGGTTGAGCAGTTGTTTTTGGCCAGCTTTTGTGTTTGTCATATCGGCCTCCATAAATATTATATAATAGGATGCCAGTCCCCAAAACGGGCACTTTTACGAAGCGCAGCCCGAGCCAGATTTTATCAGGTGAAAATTCCGAAAACATAAGGGCAATACATATGATCGATAATTTCAACTCAGCTTCCACACTCGAACTTGACCCGCATCTTGAGCCGCTGCACCCGTTGCTGGGAAAGACCTATCGCGGCGCATTTAAAAACAGTTCTCCCGAGCATCCCATCATTGATGTTCAATATTGGGAACGGGCTTTAAACGGCAAGGCTGTGCGCCTGCTGCATTCTGTGAACGAAGGCGCCTATGGCGGCGAAACCATTTTTCGCTGGGATGAGCAGAGTCAAAAGGTCACCTACCATTACTTCACCACAGACGGTTTTATGACGGTGGGAACGGTTGATTTCCAGGATGGCAAAATCATTTCGCATGAAGTTGTGATTGGCAGCGCCAGCGGGGTCAAAGAAGTGCGCGGGATCAGCGAAGTAGTCCAGCCAGATCTTTTGAAAGTGACAACCGAGTATTTGAAGGCCGATAGCTGGCAGGTGGGTCGTGAGGTGATTTACCATTATGACTACAATTCGCGGGTCGTCTTCAAGTGATAGTATAATCAAATCAATAATCCTGTTTTGAGCAGACAATTAATTTGAGGAAACTATGAATTTCTTAATCACAGGTGCGGCGGGTTTTTTGGGTTCGGCATTGGCCAACCAGTTGGCATTGGAATGCCATCAGGTGCGGGGCCTGGACGACCTGTCGACCGGGGACCCGCAGTCGCTCAACCCGGATGTGCATTTTACGCGTGGGGATGTTAATGACCGTCCAAAACTATGGACGCTTTTACAGGATGTGGACTGTGTGTACCATCTGGCGGCCCGGGTTTCGGTGCCGGAATCGATTATTTACCCGCGCGATTACAACGCCGTCAATGTGGGTGGGACAGTAGCCCTGATGGAAGCCATGCGCGATGTAGGCGTGCGCCGGGTTGTGCTGATCTCCTCTGGCGCTGTCTATGGCGAGGATCAGCAGCAGCCGCTCAAAGAAACTGCCATTCCTAACCCGCGTTCGCCTTATGCTGTTTCCAAGCTGGCGGCGGAGTATTATGTGCGCACGATTGGCGATCTTTGGGGGATCGAAACCGTCAGCCTGCGGGTGTTCAACGCCTATGGTCCGGGCCAACACTTGCCCCCTTCGCATCCGCCGGTGGTGCTGAACATGCTCCGCCAGGCGCTGCGCGGCGGCACGGTGGTGGTACATGGGGATGGACAGCAAACCCGCGATTATGTCTATGTGGATGATGTGGTCAGCGCGATGATTGCGGCTGCCACAGCCCCCAATCTGGATAACCTGGTACTCAATGTCGGTTACGGGGTGGAGACCTCGGTCAAAGACCTGATGGCTTTGATCCTTAACCTGACAGGCAGTCATGTGGAAGTGATTACAAACACGCGCATCGAGGCGGGCGTTTCCCGGATGCGCGCTGACCTGACCCTGGCGGGGGAGAAATTGGGCTACGCACCCCGCGTCCCCTTGGCAGAAGGTCTGCGGCTGACGATGGAACGTGACCCGCGCCTGAAAGATTTGCACAAAGCCAGGCGTTAAGAGGAATACTTATGCTCAATTTCGGGGTGATTCTGGCAGCGGTTCTGGTGTATGGGGGTGTCCATTCTGCCCTGGCATCTTTTTGGGTCAAGCGGCGGGCTCAGGCGCGCTTTGGTTCTTCCACGGATCGTTGGTTTCGCTTTGTGTACAACCTGATTGCGGCGCTGTCGCTGCTGCCAGTTCTGGCGCTGCCGGTAATTCTTGAAGATCAGCCGCTGTATCAAATTCCCTGGCCCTGGCGGGCTCTGACGCTGATCGGGCAGGCCTTTGCTGTGCTCGCTTTAATGGTTGGGGTGCTGCAAACCGGGGTCTGGTCGTTTTTGGGGCTGCGCCAACTGCTTTACGGCCCTGAAGCTGGAAAAAATACCCTGGTGATTGGCGGGCTGTACCGCTGGGTGCGCCATCCGCTTTATTCGGCCAGCCTGGGCTTTGTCTGGCTGATGCCATCCATGTCGCTCAATCTGCTGGCGCTGAACCTGGGGATCAGTTTTTATATTTTGGTGGGATCAATCCTGGAGGAACGCAAACTTGAGGCCGAATTTGGCGAGGCTTACAGCGCATATCAACACCGGACTGCAATGCTGATCCCATTCCTGCGTTTTCCCAATTTGGGTTCCAGGTCTAAGTCTGGCTGAAGCTGACCGGTTTGTCTGCGTTTTACAGGGTGAAAGATGCCGTTACTCTGGCTTGCGCTGGCTTTTCTGGGCGGGATTGGCCTCGCAAGTATCCTTCCTCTGGCAGCCGGAGCCTGGTTTGGGGCAGCGGCGGGTTGGGCCCTGTGTATCCCTGGCCTTTGGCTGGCCCGGCGGCTGCCTCGTCTGCCTGCCAGGCTGCGCGGCGGGCTGGATGCGTGCTGGAATTCAGGTCTGGCTGCCGGTCAGCCAGGGCTACCGGCTGTTTTTTTCTGGCTGGCCTGCGCCTTTTGCCTGGGCGGGGGGCGCTACCAGTTTGATCACCCTGCCCTGAATGCCCGCCAGGTGGCGGCATATAACGACCAGCAAGAAATTCGGGTAATTGCCGGCATTCTGGCTGCTCCACCGGACCAGCGTGATGGGTATACCAACCTGCTTGTTCAGGTTCAGGAGATGCGCCTGGCGGGTGAAACGGATTTTGTTCCGCTGAACGGTCTGCTTCTGGCGCGCCTGGAAACCAGCCCGAATTGGGCCTACGGCGACCAGGTTGAAGTGCGCGGGCTGCTGACGACCCCCGAAACAGGCGAGCTGTTTTCATACCGCACCTATCTGGCGCGCAAGGGCGTGTATTCTTTCATGCCACGTGCCACCACCCGGTTGGTTTCCCCAGCAGAAGGGCTTTCTGTCCAGGGGCTGCTTTACCGGGTTCAGGCCGCTGCCCTGTCTCTGTGTTACCGGCTCTACCCGGACCCGGAGGCCAGCCTGGTGGCGGGTGTCTTGTTGGGCGCCGACCGCGGTCTGCCGCAGCATGTTCAGGAAGATTTTAAGGCCAGCGGGATTGCCCACATTGTGGCCATTTCCGGGTTCAATATCACGATTTTAGCCGGGCTTTTTTTGAAACTCAGTGAAAGGGCCTTTGGCCGCTGGCGCGGCGCGCTGCTGGCGGGGCTGGGGATCGCTGCCTACACAGTGATGACCGGATCGGAGGCATCGGCCATGCGCGCAGCCTGGATGGGCGGGCTGGCGCTGCTGGCCGCTCAGATTGGCCGCCGCCAGGATGGTTTGAACAGTCTGGGTGTTACGGCCGCGGTTATGGCCTGGTTTGAGCCCGACCTGCTCTGGGATGTGGGTTTTCAGCTTTCTTTCGCCTCTACGCTGGGGTTGATTGTGCTGGGCGGCCCGCTCAGCACGGCTGCCAATGCCTGGCTGGCAGGCCGCCTTCCAGGAGCGGGCGGCAGGCTGGTCTCTGAGATCCTATCTGATTATGTTTTGCTGACCCTTTCCGCCCAGGCCATGACCCTCCCGCTGATGGTTGCCTATTTTCAACGGGTATCGCTGGTGGCTTTGTTGGCGAACCTGTTCGTCCTGCCGGCCCAGCCGGCGCTGATGGTTTGGAGCGGGGTGAGCGTATTGGCTGGCTTTGTTTTTCAGCCGCTGGGCCAGGGCGTGGCTTACCTGGCCTGGCCTATGGCGCGCTATACCATCCTGGCAGCCGCCCTCTTCGCCCAATTTCCCGGGGCGCAGGCGGCCACCGGCGGGCTGAATGGCTGGGCTGTTTTGGCGTTTTATGGATTGGCCGTCGGTGTTTATCTAACCCGTCTGCGCTGGCTGCCCGTGGCTGCGGCCCGGCTGGGGCAGATTAAAAGCCTGGCGGCACCCGGACTGGTGATCCTGCTTCTGGCGCTGGCGGCCCTGTTTACCTGGCGGGCTGCTGCCCGGGCACCGGATGGCCGTCTGCACCTGACCATGCTGGATGTCAGCGCAGGGGGAAGCTCAGGCGAGGCTCTGCTGATTCAGTCGCCGGGTGGACGCTATGTTCTGATCAACGGCGGGCCCAGCCTGACCCGGCTTTCAGAGGCGCTTGGCGAGCGTCTGCCGATTGCCGCCCGCCAGCTGGACTGGCTGGTTGTCGCCGGGCTGGATGATGGCCAGATTGAGCCTCTGGCCGGGCTGCTGCCGCGTTTCCCGCCGCAGCAGGTGCTGTGGGCCGGCGAAACCCACGGGTCGGCGGCGGCCCGGGCCCTGTACACCGGGCTGCAGGCCGCACAAATTCCGCTGCAGCCGGCTGCCAGCGGGCAAATCCTGGATCTGGGCAGCGGAGCGCAGCTAAAAGTGCTCTATGCCAGCCCAAATGGGGCGGTGCTGTTATTGGAGTGGCAGAGTTTCCGCGCCCTGCTGCCGGTGGGGGTGGATGAAGCGGGTCTCCAGGCGCTGCAGGGTGGTAAAATCCTGGGGGCGGTGAATGCGCTTTTTCTGCCGCACAGCGGAGCTGAGGCTGACAGCCCGCCGGCCTGGGTGTTTCACCTGCGCCCCCAGGCTCTCCTGCTCAGTGTTTCAGCCGGCGATGTCTACGGCCGGCCAGATCCAGCCGTCCTGCAAACCTGGCAGGGTTTTAGCCTGCTGCGGACCGACCAGCATGGCTGGGTGGACATTTCCACCGATGGACAGCAGATGTGGGTGCAGGTTGAGCGACCCGAGGAGAAATAGAATGACCCATTCAACTGTTTTGCTGCTGCTTTCCCGCCTGGAGGCCATCGGGCACTCCCTGGAGCGGTCTGGTCACGCCCTGGCCTTGATCGGCCTGGGTTCGGTCGGCGCCGAACTTGCCCGCCTGGATGCTTATTCTGATCTCGATTTCTTCGCGCTGGTTGAGCCGGGTTATAAACAGCACTATATTGACAACCTGGACTGGCTGAGCAGCCTGTGCCCTGTGGCTTACGCTTTTCGCAACTCGGTGGATGGCTATAAGCTGCTGTTTGCAGACGGCGTTTTTTGCGAATTTGCGGTCTTTGAGCCTGAGGAACTGAGCCGGATTCCGTTTTCTCCGGGGCGGGTGGTCTGGAAGCAGCCGCATGTCCCGGCTGAGATCGCTGCGCCGGCTGTGGCAGTGGCTGTGGGCGGCGCCCAGGCGTCATCGGTCGAATGGCTGGTCGGTGAGGCTGTGACCAATTTGTTGGTGGGGTTGGGGCGTTTTCGGCGCGGCGAAAAACTTTCAGCCGCCCGTTTTATTCAGGGCTATGCCGTGGATCGGATCCTGGATCTGGCTGCCAGCCTGGCGCAGGAAAAAGATGGCCTGCGTGACCGTTTTGCCAGCGAGCGGCGCTTTGAGCAGCGCTACCCGCAAATTGCAGCCCATCTGCCCCAGTTTGTGCAGGGTTATGAGCGCAGCCCCGAGTCGGCTCTGGCGATCCTCGGATTTTTAGAGCAGCATTTTGAGGTTAACCAACCGCTGGCCCAGGCTGTGCGGGACCTGGCTGCTGGTTGAAGGCTTCCTGAATGGCCCGGTTGACCCGGACATTGTTGAGGTAAGACAGGCGCAGCGTTGCATTCCCGATCTTATCGGCTCGTTCGAGCATGGCCTGTCTGGCCTCTGCCAGCACGTCCACGGCGCGCCGGTCCTGATTGGCCTGAAGCGCCTGGTAACAGGTCCAATAGACCCAGAACGGTTCGACCATCCCGACAAAATTTTCACTTTTTAAGAATTCCAGCAGCACTTCAACCAACGAAAGGGCGCGGGCAGGCTCGCTGTTTGCGAGGGCCGCGGCGGCAACTCCTGCCAGCGACTCCATGCCATTTGTTTTCTCACCGATCGCCATCCGCAGTTCATACGCTTTTTGGTAGCTCTGTTCGGCTTCGGTCAGGCTGCCCAGCGCCAGCAGAGAATGGCCGCGGTGGTGGTAAGAGAAACCAACCATCCGGCGCAGCCCAAGTTCTTCAGCCAGTTGGGCGGTCTGCCGGCAGTAGGCAAGGGCTTTTTCAAAATCGCCCAGGTGATAGGTCACCAGGCTCAGGTTGTCCAACGAAATGCACATTCCCTGGCGGTGTCCGATGATTTTTAGGATTTCGATGGCCTGCAGTTGATAGATCTGGGCAGATTGATAATCGCCCTGGGCCAGGGCGTCGCTGCCGAGGTTAATCAGGGCAATGCTCTCAGCCCGGCGGTCGCCCACCTCAAAAAAGATCTGCTTGGCCTGTTCAAAATAAGCTTTTGAACGGGCGTAATTGCCCTGGTCGCTGGCGATAAAACCCAGGTTTCCCAGCACCCGGCCCTCGCCGCGGCGGTCGCCCAACTCGCGCTTGATCATCAGCGCCTGTTCAAAATAGCCCAGGGCGGCCGGGTAATTGCTGCTGTCCACCGCCGAAGAACCAAGTCCGGTGAGCGCATCCGATTCGCCGCGCCGGTCGTTTGTCAGGCGAAACATTTCTACGGCCTGCTGATAGTATTCGTTTGCCTGGCTGTATTCGGATTGTTCGCTGGCAACCCGGCCCAGGCTGCGCAGGCAGTTGGCTTCCAGATCGCCGCTCCCGGCCTGGCGAGCCAGATCCAGCCCCTGCAAGTACACTGATTGGGCTGCACTGAATTCAGTCTGATTGATGTAGGACTGCCCCAACACCAGGCAGCCTTTGGCCTGGTTGGCGAGCTGCCCGGCCTGGCGGGCCTGCTCAATGGCCTGGCGCGCCAGGTAGCGGGCATTGTTGTAATCTCCGGTCGCCTCGGCATACTCGGCCCGGCGCAGCAGCAGTTCGCTGAAATGGCTGGTCGCTTCGCTGGGTTTACCCGGGCTGCCAGCTGCCACCCATTCGGCCAGCAGCTTTTGAAGGGCAGCCAAAACTTCGGCCTGGGCTGTGCGGTCGCCTTCCAGGTCCAGAATGCTTTCCAGGGCATACAACAAGCGGTAGCGGCTGGCAAACTGATTGGGCGGCAGCAGGGCGGCTGCCTTGCGCAGAAAACCCGCTGCTTCGGTGTTGGCATAGCGGGTAATGGCATGCTGGTAGGCCTGTTCGTACCAGCGGGCGGCTTGCTCGGGCTCGCCGGCCAATTCAAAGTGTTCCGAGATCAGGGCGGCGTATTCATCGGAACGGTCATTCTGGATGGTCACTTCCACCAGCCAGCGCGCTGCCCGGGCATGGTACATCCGCCGGTCGCGCTTCAATACACTTTCATAAGCCACATCTCGAAGCAGGGCGTGCTTGAAAATATACTCGCTGGTATCGGCAAAGACCGACTTGTTGCGCTGGTAGATCAGTTCGCGCTCTTGTAAACGCTGCAGCGCAAGGTTGATCCCGAGAGGGCTGCTCATGGCTGCCTCTTTGTTTAGATAATCCAGCGCAGTTTCCCAGAAGGTGCGGCCTACCACCGATGCACGCTGGATCACGGTCTTTTCCTGCCCTTCGAGGCTGTCCAGGCGGGCCTGCAGCACCCCGGTCAGGGTTGAGGGAACGTGTAAGTTGGCCAGGCGGCTGCCATCCACTTTCCAAACCCGTTCGTTGGTGTGAATGATGCCATCATCAATCAGCATTTTGATAAATTCTTCAATATAGTAGGGGTTGCCCTCAGCCCTCGGGATGACCAGCCCATAAAGTTCGGGCGGGATCTCATCGACCTTTTGCAAAATCTCCTGGAGTAGATACAGACTCTGATCGGCTGTCAGGCGGCGGAGAACAACCCGGTATTGGATCGGAGCGCTGTTATCCCAGTTTGGGTAGCGCTCGTAGAGGCTTGGGCGGGCCGTGCCAACCAGCATCAGGGGCAGGTTTGGCTGTTTGCGCACAATCGTCTGAAGTGTGTCCAGCGATTGGCTGTCGGCCCAATGGATATCTTCAAGCAAAATGAGTACCGGCTGCTGGCGGGTGGCGGCGACAAACAGACGGGCCAGATCATTCAGCGCCCGGTCATACAACTGGCGCGGATCTCCCCGCACGGCATCCAGGTAGGGGCTGTCGGGGACGGCGTAACCCAGCAAAGCGCCCAGGAAGTGTGCCCGGCGGCGCAGTTCGCCTGGTGTCAGGCTGCTGCGCGCCGGCCCGAGCAGCCCGCTGATCCCGCTTTCCAGCTTTGCCATCACGGCGGTGGCTGGGTCATCATCCCGGATTTCAAAAAAAATCGCAAAAATATTGCGCAGCAGTGCATAGGGTAAGTGGTTGCTGTGCGGGGCGGCGCGGCCTTTCATGCGGATCACACGCGGCATTTCGTGCTCCACCCAGTGATGGAACTCATACAGCAGGCGGCTCTTGCCAACCCCGGCTTCTCCCAACACCAAAACTCCCTGGGTGCTGTAGGTCTGGCTGGCGGTCTTAAGTACCTGCTGGAGCTGTTCGAGTTCATTTTGGCGTCCAATCATCCGGGTTTCAACGCCTTCGATGCCGCGCCCGCTGCTGCGGAAGGTTTGCTGGCGCACATACAACACTTTGTACAGGCGCAGCGGATCTATCTTTCCTTTGACAGCCATCGGTGCCAGCGCCTGGACATCGAACATACCCGCCACATGGCGGTAGACGTCATTTGAGATCAAAATTTCGCCGGTGGCTGCTGCGTTCTGGATCCGGCTGGCGGTGTTGACCGTATCACCGATGGCTGTTCTTTCACCGGTTGTCCCTACTTCGCCCAGCACGGCCAGCCCGTAATGTACCCCGGCCTGGAGCTGTAAATCGCCCAGGCGAGAAAAATCATCCTCGCTGGGGGTGCCCATCTCTTTTAACTCGCTCTGCATTGCCAGGGCTGCCCGCACGGCCTGTTCAGGGTCATTTTCGTTGGCGATCTCGCCGCCCCACAGGGCCATCACCGCGCTGCCCATGTGTTTATCAATCGCGCCGCCGTGGGCTTCAATGATCGGGTCCAACCTTTCCCACATCCGTTTAACCAGATCGACCATCTCTTCGCTTTCTTCTTGCCCTTCGCTGATCTGCGGGATCTGCAGAACGACATTGGCAAACAGCACCGCCACGAATTTACGCTGCTGCTCAACCCCGCCCTGTGAACGAAGCGCAGCCAACTGCTGGCGCAGCGGGGCGATCGCCAGCTCAACCACAGTATCCCCCAGGATGGGGCGCTGGGCTTCCAGGGCTTCAATAGCTTTTTCTATCTGGTCTCGGTCTGGCATAGAATTGGATGGGAAACTGTTCGTTGAAGGTCGAAAATGGGTTGTCTCAGTTGATCCAACTGAGACAACCCCAGGGAAAGTGTTTAGTAACGGAGAACTGCGCCTATGCCCCCCAGCCGCTCGGCGGCAGACTGGTTTTGCAGCATTTCAATCTCGCCGCCCTGTTTCAGGACGGTCCGGATGGCCATTTCGACCGCGTCTGGGATCTGGATAAATTCGTTCCCGCAGAAGGGACAGGTGGGGAGGGGATGGGCTGTTACATATTCGCAGCCGGAGCACTGATAGCCCGGGGAGCGCAGACCTTCGCGGATCACCAGGGTCTGGACCCGGCCTTCATGGACGGCTTTGAGGGTGGCATCCAGGTGAAGCACCCCGGCATGTTTTTTTGCATGGCTGGTGATGATGGTTTCGACCAGGTTTTCTTCGAGCCGGTATTCGGCCAGGCGTCCAATTTCCATGGTGCGGGCCAGAACCTCATCTTTGGGGGCAGTCATGCTCATTGGAAATGAGCCGACCACCAGGCTTTGCCAGCTTTTTGGCAGATGGCTGCGGAACAGGCTGACATTGTCATCACTGCCGCAGATCACCACCCGCCGGACATTTTTTTCGCTGAAGAAATGCCCGGCAAATTCCGCGGCTTCCTTCATGTTTTGTTCAACCAGTTCTTCGGCCCGGCGGGTTTGGCCGGAGCCTCCGCCGCGGTGCCCGGGCTGGCTCGAGGCGCCACCGCGTTTGGTGTGGTGCACGTCTTCGCCCAGGACCCCTTCCTGTTCAGCCAATTCCCCCAGGTGAAAGTGAAACAGGCGCGCCCCCTGCTTGTCAACCAGGGCCACTCCGTAGCCGCCATAAAAGTTGAGCAGGTTCATCAATGGTTTGACATGTGGGCTGTTATTGACCCGCAGTCTGCTTTGGACCGCTACCGCCAGCGGGTAGGCCCGGAAAAAGCCAGCCGGTGCGCACGAAAAGATCGCCACGCTTCGCCCCGACCAGTCGTAGGTATGTTCGAAGTAGCGCTCAATGGCGGCTGCATCTTCGATTAAAACGGTGCTTTTGAGCAGGTTGCGCAGTTCCAGTTTGTAGGAATCGGCGTTCCCCTGGGTAGGGTCCGTGTTTACGTAAACGCTCAGAACAGAGTGTTCAGAGCGAAAATCCAACAGTTCTTGAAGATTGGCATCAGTAAGCATGGTGTGCTCCTCTTAATGATCGAACCAGGTGATACGTTGGGTATGATTTGCCTGGACCTCCACCCCAGGCGCTGCAAGGATCAGGCTTGCGCCAGCTTTTGGAAGAGCTCGCGCTGCTGTGGGTTTAATTTGCGCGGTAATTTAACTTTTATCCGCACCAAAAGATCCCCAAACTTGCTGGGGTCCTTGAGAAGGGGCATCCCTCTGCCAGAGAGGCGGAAGGTCTGCTCTGGCTGGGTGCCCTCCGGAATTGTGAGCACGATGCTGCCTGTCATGGTTGCTACCGTTGCTTCACCCCCCAGGATGGCGGTCAGGTAATCCACGCTGACCGAGGTCATCAGGTCGTCGCCTTTGCGTTCAAAATGGGAGTCGTCGGCGACTTTGACCAGAATATACAGGTCACGTTTATTCCCGCTGGGACTGACGATGGCATCGGCTGCCCGAACTTTTAACCCTGTGCGGGCACCGGCCGGGATCTTGATTTCCAAACGGCGGGTATTAACATCCAGCAGCCGGGTTGTGCCCTGGTAGGCTTCCAGGAGCGTAATGACCATCTCCTGCTCAATCGGTTCGGCAGGCGGGGCGGGATTGCGGCTCATGCCCTGACCGGCGCCGCGCCGCGGCATGCCGCCTGCGCCGCCCACGCTGCCAAAGATGGAGCGGAAGAATTCGGAAAATTCGCTGCTGCCAAACAGGTCATTCAGATTACCAGGATCCACATTTCCACCCGGGCGGTTGGTCCACTCTCCCCAATTGAAATTCCCGGGGTTGGCCCCTCGCTGCTGCCAGTCGGAATAGGATTCGCCAAGCTGGTCATAGCGGCCGCGTTTTGTGCTGTCGCTGAGAACCTCATAGGCTTCGTTAATTTCTTTGAATTTGTCTTCGGCCTTTTTGTTGCCCGGGTTGTGGTCGGGGTGGTACACTTTTGCCAGTTTGCGGTAGGCTTTTTTTATTTCATCGTCGGTAGCTTTGCGCTCGACGCCTAAAATCTTGTAATAATCTTTATAATCCATACATTCACCATTACCATTATCTACGGGGCGCAAAACGGTTTCGCCGCTTTACACCACCATACGTCGAAGTCTTGTACTCTATTCTATGCGCGTCAAAGACTCAGAGTCAAGTGTGTTGGGGAAGTTCTTACACAACTCTAACCCAATTTGATCCATGGGCGGGCTTTCAGCCACCGGGCTGCAGTACAGCGCGCACAACGATTCGCTTGTTGTCCACCAGATATGGATAACAAGAGATCAGGGTTGCCGTGGGTTCGTTGGTCGGCGCCATCACGTCAACTCGGGTGGGCTCGACAATCTCTGTCCCTACAACCACATAGGTGTAAGAACGCTGGTTGGAATGAATGATGATCTGGTCGCCTTTCTGCAGCTTGTCCAGGTTGCGAAAGATCTCGCCGTAAATATCATTATGAGCGCTTAAGACGATATTGCCGGTTTCGCCCGGGTTGGCAGTCCCAATATGCTGCCCAACCCCTTTCTTAAGCTGTTCCCAACTGTCCCCCTGCACGATCGACTCGTCCCGGTCAATTGCCGGAATTTGAATCCGGATTGCCTGCTGCGGGCCGGGGGTGGGAAGCGGGATGGCTGCAAGTTGCTGGATCATGGGGCGCAGGTGTTCTGGGATTTCTGCATCGTTGGGCGCAGAAACACCCGTGGTTGGCGGGGTATGCCCGGAGGGCAGCACGACTGCCACCAGGATCGGGGTGGGGGTCAGGGTCGGTAAAACCATCGCCTGTGAAAATTCGGTGTTCAGCGAGCGCACAATTTGAACCCCGTTCGAGAGGACCCAGAACAGGCCAACCACGGCAGCCAGTTCCACCAGCAGGAGCAGATTATCCACCAGTCGGCGGGGGGAGGGCTTTTTTACCCGGGTATCTGGCAGGATATCGTCTTCGGGGGTGGCGTTGGCCGGGTCAAAGGCGGCGGCGGGGGTGTCAGAAGCCAGCATAATCACCCTGCCCGTGCGCCGGAAGCGATCGCGGTGACCCTGGCGCATCAGGCGGCGTTTCTCAATCAAAAGCCTGCGCAGTTCTTCTACGCTCAGATCCTCAGGATTGCGCGGTTTGGACATAGGGTGATTATACCCTTTTCTGAACGGCAAACAAAACC
>Ga0268298_10000962_pt1 | contig 35722 bp, 20 predicted proteins | sample WWTPWeurt_MetaG_FD_194462 | JGI IMG/M metagenome (GOLD analysis project Ga0268298, IMG submission 194462) | Activated sludge microbial communities from WWTP in Nijmegen, Gelderland, Netherland - WWTP Weurt | ecosystem: Engineered > WWTP > Aerobic digester > Activated sludge | place...
TATCCCCAAACGGACCGGCATGAATCAGCAGGGATCTTCCATCTCGAGCCCAATCCACACTGCCACCGATGCCTTGCAGCCCCTGAGTGATCTGTACATGGTTCTTCCCGTCACTGTCCATGACGAAGATATGATACTCCTGTGGAACATCCGAGGTCATGGCGTAAGCGATCTTTTCGCCGTTCGGTGACCATGCCACAGCGACAATATCCTTTGTTCCCATGAATAAGCGGTGTGGGTTGAGTCCATCTGCATTGACCACCCAGATGGCGGTTGGTCCGCTTTCAATGCGATTGGCGAACACGATCTTCGCGCCATCGGGTGAATAGTCTGGTGAAATGACGTTCCCTACCCGGTCGGTGATCTGCGTGATCTGTTTCTTGCTGAAAGTCAGAAGGAAAAGATCGAAGAACGGTCCGGTACGGTTGGAGGCGAAGAGCAGGGCGTTTCCATCTGGTGAAAAGACCGGGTAATAATTCCCAGCTTCGGTTTCTGTGATCTGTTCAAGGCCGGTCCCGTCGCGGTGGATCATACAAATTTGGTTGTAATTTTCACGTGTGCATGTAAAAGCGATCCGTCCACCGTGTGGGTCGGGAGGCTTTGGGGTAACAGTGGGGCTGGGTGGTGGGGTAAAGTTGGCTGCGAACGGTGTGAAGCGGATCGGAGTTGGGATTTCCGGTGTCTCCGCCGGTTTGATGAATATGAATAGCGATATGAGTCCGCCCGCCATCACAAGGAGAAGGAAGGGGACCAGACCCAGGCGCGGTTTTCGCTTTTTGGGCGGAGTCAAGGCTGCCAACCGGTCTTCCAACGGAATCGCGTCATTGACCAACAAACTGGGCTGGGGGACGGGCAGAAAAGTCCAGTTGCTGAGCAAGGCCGAGGTGACAGGAGCAACTTCCGGGTTGACTCGAAGCGGAATTTCATCCACTGAAATGCGCAGCGCCATGGCGAGCGATGAGATCAGTTCTGTGGCGTTCTGGAAGCGATCGTCAGGATTTTTCCGAAGCGCCCACAATAGCATGCGTGAGAAATGATCGGGGAGATCTTTGTTGATGGAATTGGGGGAGTGGGGCGTGATGTTGAGGTGGTTGTTGCGAATGGCTTCAACGGTCTTTGGCGCCGGCTTGCCATTAAGCCATGTTCCTGTGACCAGTTCGTACAAGATCACGGCGAGAGCATAAATATCGGCAGCGGTAGTAAGCGGTTGAGATTGGACCTGTTCCGGGGAAGTATAAAGCGGCAGAGTCTTTTGCAGTTTCCGCACCTTGGCAACGCCGATTGGCTGTGCGTTCCCAAGACCGCAAATTTTGATCTCCCCTTTTTTATCGATGCGAATCAATTCGGGCGTGAGATGCAGGTGCAGCAGGTTGTGCTTATGAAGGACTTCCAGTCCGCTGCCAATGGATTGCGCAAACACAAGCGCTTCTTCTGCTGTGACGCGCGCACGCTGAAGGATGTCCTTTAGCGTTGGACCATCGACCCACTCCTCAAGAAAAAAAGTTTCAGTGGGTGTTTGGTAAAGACCAAGATATCTGGCAAGGTTGGGATGAGCGATGGCTTGCAGTTTGCCTGAGCGCGACTCGAGTTCTTTGAAGATATCCGGGTTGTCTGCAGCGGGGCTGGTTAGAATGGTGAGAGCATATGAGGCCCGACTGCGTTCGTCGCTGGCGCGATACAACCCGCCGAGGGGCGTGTTTCCAATGAACTCCTCGATATGGTATTGATTGAGTAATGTTTTACCGATAATGGGGGAGGTCATCCGGGAGTTTTGGTTCTATAAAGCCCAGGCTAACATCAGTCCGAATATGGCGAGGATCAACCCGCCATGCAGGCAAAGATTTGTGGTGGCAAGGATGCTGCCGGGGAAAATGAATTGAATCGCAAGATTAAGAAGAATCAGCAGCATTCCCAATATGGGTAGGAGGCCTTTGCGGTGTGCCAGATATTCTGAGAGAACATCAAGAAATTTTGAGATCACAAGTCCTCCGTTTCATCTTCTTCGAGTTCTTCCGGTTCAGCGGATGTATGCCCGTTGGATTTCACCTGCCATGCCGAGAATTGCGCCATCAACCGTCCCGGTACACGCCCCTGAATCTGCACACCGCCGCGTTCATGCTCAATGCGCTCCACCTGGCCCAGTTCATGGAAGATCGATATCAACGCACCTTCCTTGTATGGCAGGCGGACGTTGACCGGCACAAACGCCTCAAACAATTCCTCCCGTGTCAGTTGAAGCAATTCCGGGATGCCATTGCCAGTGACTGCTGAAATGGCAACCGATTTTGGAAAATCTTCGAGGGTCTTACGTGCGTTCTCCGGATTCTTCAGGCGATCCACTTTATTAAGCGCAGTGATCATGGGGATGTGGCTTGCACCGATCTCCGCGAGTGTTTCCTGAACAGCCTTAAACTGACCTAACGCGTTGGGATGGGAAATATCCACAACATGCAATAGCAGGTCAGACTCAGCGATCTCTTCCAGTGTGGCATGGAAGGCCGCCACCAAAGAGGTGGGCAATTTTTGGATGAAACCTACTGTATCTGTGATCAACGATAGATTGTCACCGGGGAGTTGCACGCGGCGGGTGGTTGGGTCGAGCGTGGCGAAAAGTTGATCAGCCACATACACATCCGCTTTGGAAAGGCGGTTAAGCAAAGTGGACTTACCGGCGTTGGTATAGCCGACAAGCGCCACAGTGGGGATGCGCGAACGTTTGCGCTGCGAGCGGTAGCGCATACGGTGCGCTTCAACCTTTTCCAATTCCTCTTTGATGTGGGCAATGCGTTTGCGAATACTGCGGCGATCTACTTCCAATTGGGTTTCGCCGGGTCCCCGCAAGCCGACACCACCCGTGGAACCGGCGCGACCGCCACCGCCGCCCGCCTGGCGTTCAAGGTGAGTCCAGGCGCGGGTCAGGCGCGGCAGGTTGTATTCGTACTGGGCAAGTTCCACCTGCAACATACCCTCCTTGGTGTGGGCGTGCTGGGCGAAGATATCCAGGATCAACGCAGTACGATCAATAACACGGATATTCTGTCCGAGGGCTTTCTCCAGTTCGCGTTGGTGGCGAGGACTCAGTTCATCATCGAAGATGACCACTTCAGAAAGAGTCTCTTCGGCGAGCGCCTTTAGTTCCTCCACTTTGCCCGGGCCGATATAGGTCTCTACATGCGGGTGGGCGAGTTTTTGGGTCAGTTCGCCTACAACATCCACGCCGGCTGTATCTGCCAGCAAAGCCAGTTCTGCGAGGGAGTCTTCGAGGGTAAGGATCTGTTTCTTGCCGTGGATCTCAACGCCGACGAGGAACGCGCGTTCACGCGGCGGGGTGGTGGGTTGGGGGATTTTCTTTGCCACTTGGTTCCGTTTCTTTTGGTTCAGCGGGTTGTTCGAATTGACCAAAGAACTTGGTCATGACCGGGTCGGTCGGTTCGGTGCGGGTCGGTAAAAGGATATGGAAAGTGGAGCCGGGTAATTTTGCCTCATCGTATCCTTCAGACTCAACCCAGATCGTGCCGCCATGCGCTTCGAGGATGCCGCGGGTGATCGACAGCCCCAAGCCGGGTCCGCCGCCCTTGAATTTTGTCTTGCCGCTGGAATGCAGGTCGGCGCGGCCGAGTTGACCGAATTTATCGAAGATCAATGATTGATTTTCCGGCGAGATGCCAATGCCCGTGTCTTTGACGGTGACTTCCACAAAACCCGGCAACAGGCGGCCGTTGATAGTGATGGTTCCGTTGTCGGGCGTGTACTTGATGGCATTGGCCACCACATTGTTGACGGCCTGATAAAGACGCTCGACATCCCCGTAGATCATCAGGTCGTTGCCTTCAAAGGGGACGATCTCCAGCGTCTGCTTTCTTTCTTCGAGGGTCCGTTTGAACTCGTTCTGGATCAGATGCAGCAGATGACTGATCCACAGCGGCTGAACGTGCAGGGTAAGCAGGTCGTTGTCGATCAGCGAGACATCGATCATATCGTCAATGATATGCCGCAGGCGCTGGATGCCGGTATTCACCCCGTTCAAGTAGTTCTTCATCAGGGCCGGGTCGGGGTTGGTGACCCGGTCTGCCATCATGGATGCGTAACCTTCGATCAGCGTCAGCGGAGTTTTAAGTTCATGGGCAGCGACCGAAATGAAGTTCGATTTGTTGCGGTCAAGGAATTTGAGTTTATCCTGCACTTTGCCAAGTTCGTTCGAGATGTGTGTGACGCGGGTTTCCATCTCGTAACGGACGACCACGCTCAAACTATGAGCCAGAGCAGGAATGACCACCGCCAGTAACTCCAGCGCATCCTCAGGGCTGAGATAGTCGCGGGCGACCGAAATGGTCAGGTTGATCATGCGGTTTAAGACGAAAGAAACGTAATAGTCCGCATGCTCCAGGTTGGTTTCGGTGGGGGAGCGTCCCCAGTCGTAAAGGATGGGGTCAAGCCAGGCAGTATCGCCGGTGACAATGGTCTGTTCCAGTAGTTCGTAAAAGCGCGAAAGCTGCTCGGAAAAGCCGGCGCGCACATTTTCCCCGCTTGCCAGTTCGCGGGAAATGCGCTCCATCCAGGGAGTGCGTAATACGCGCAGGGATGCTTGAACTGCCATTGTTTTAAGTTTACGCCTAGTCTGTTCTTTTGACCATAGAGAAATGGGTAAATTTCCTCCCTTGCAGGCAAGTCAGGGAGTGGCGGGGCTCTTGTTTACGATCCAGTGCCAAAGTGTATCGCCGACGGCGTGCAGGCTTTCCGTGGAGACCTTATCCGGCGTATCCTGGGTGGTATGCCAGTAGGGGTAATCAAAGTCGATAATGTCGACCGCCGGGATGCCGGCCTCGAGGAAAGGCGTGTGATCGTCCAGCATGCTGAATTTCTCGGTGTTGATGAATACATCGCCGTACCCAAGCGCATCAGCGGTCTCCCAGATCTCGGCGCGGATGATCGGGTCGGAGTTCTTTTCGAGATGAATATTCAGGTTGGCATCCCCGATCATGTCCACGATGACAGCAGCCTGGGGATGCAGGGCAGTATCCTCCACGAACGCGCGTGAACCCAAGATCCAATCCCAGCCCTCGATATGCCCGTTATCTTCCGCGTCGAAAAAAACAAGCCAGACGGGCACCGTATCTTTCGGTAGCGTGCGTGCCAACTCGATCAGCACGGCCACGCCGGATGCACCATCGTTTGCGGCTGGCACAGGGTCGTTACGTTTGCTTACATCCGGGTCCTGGTCTGCGAACATTCTTGAATCATAATGCGCGCCCAGGATGATCTGTGGGGTGTTGCCGCGTTTTGCAATAAGATTGTAAATGGAATGTCCCATGCGCTCTGTCTGCTGGACTTCCACCTCCCAGCCAGCGGATTCCAGTTCAGTGCGCATCCATTCCCGGACTTGAACATGACCGGCCGACCCGGGCGTTCTCTCCCCGAAGGCAACTTGAGTCTGCACATCGGCATAGGCGTTGGAACCATCAAAGGAAAGCGGCGCCGCCTCCACAGTCAGGAAAGAAGCGGCATACCATCCCACTGTGACGATTAACAGCAAGGCGATCACCGAAAGGTAGAAAATGACGGCGCGCCTGCTCATGCGTTTTGTTCCAGATAGACATCCAGGGCTTGCGCTGCCCTATCCGCGTATGCCTGTCCTCTTTCACGTTTGCCGATCTTTTTGGTAGTGACAAGTTCCGGAAGGATCCCAAAATTTGCCTTCATCGGTTGGAAGTCTTTCAAGTCTGCATGTGTGATGTAATGACATAACGCGCCGATCATGGTTTCGGGCGGAGGAGTGAGCAGGGACTGGCCTTTTTGCAGGCGCGCAGCGTTGAGACCCGCCAGCAGGCCAGTGGCGATGTTGCCCATGTATCCTTCCACGCCGACGATCTGACCCGCAAAGAAAAGGTCCTCGCGACTGTTATGCTGAAGTGTGGGGCGGATCAGTTTCGGCGAAGCGATGAACGTATTGCGATGCATCTGCCCGTAGCGCTCGAACTCCGCGTTCTCAAGGCCGGGGATCATCCGCAAAACGCGGCGCTGTTCGGGGAATTTCAAGTTGGTTTGAAAGCCGACGATGTTATACAGACTTCCGGCAAGGTTGTCCTGCCGTAGCTGCACCACTGCATACGGCCGCTTTTCCGTGTGTGGGTTGTGCAGACCGACCGGCCTCATCGGACCATAGGCCAGTGAATCTTCCCCGCGCTCGGCAATGACTTCCACCGGGAGGCAGCCTTCAAAGAAGTGGCCCGCCTTCACGCCGGAGCGGATGGCCTCTTCAAAAGAATGCAATTCGATGCGTTCGGCTGACCGCAAGGCGCTGACGAAGTCGAGATATTGTTCCTTTGTAAAAGGACAGTTGATGTAATCACCTTCATCGTGTTCGCCCTTGTTGTAACGCGAGGCGCGAAACGCGATCTCCATATTGATGCTGTCTGAGCGAACGATGGGGGAGATGGCGTCGAAAAAGAACAGATGCTCATCACCGCTAAGTTTGGCAATGGACCTTGACAAGCTATCCGAAGTGAGTGGTCCGCTGGCAATGACCACGAGAGAATCGGGTATTTCTTTCATCTCTGTGCGGATCAATTGAATGTAGGGATGAGATTCGATCCGTTCGGTGATACGCCGTGCAAAGGCTTCACGGTCCACGGCCAATGCTGCCCCGGCGGGGATGGCCGTCTCTTCGGCGCAATCCAGCAGCATGGAGTTCAACCGGCGCAACTCATTTTTGAGCACACCCGAAGCCCGGTCCGGCAGGCTGGAGCCGAGGGAATTGGAACAAACCAGTTCTCCCAGGTCACCGCCTGTGTGGGCGCCCGTTGGTATGGAGGGCCGCATTTCATACAGTTTTACCTTTAAGCCTTGTTGGGCGATCTGCCAGGCCGCTTCACTGCCTGCAAGACCGCCACCGATCACGATTATCTCTGTCATGGGAGTGGTATTTTACCATTCCGGCTATTGTATAATATCAACGTCACAAAATAAGAATAAAAAGCACAATTTGCAACCCGATGTGTATAATTTGAGTGTCAACCATGCAAACCGAAACTACTGGCATTGAAACCCAACTCAAAGACGCAGTACAACTTACAGAGGCAGTCTGGGCAGTTCACGCCGACAGGGTCGGCGGTACGTGGCTGCTCCTGTCTTCTTATCACCTCAATAAGACATCTCAAAATGAGTTAATGGGCATCATGAGTCTGATGGCTGTGGATGCCTGGCTGTGCGGCGCCCTGAGCGGGGGGTACTCGCGGTCTACGGCCACTCCGACCAACAAGACCATCGGCACATCGCGCTTATTCGCATTTCCCATCACTGGAACCTCCCAGGTCGTCCTGGTCGGTGCGGATGAACAATCGACCAATGCCCAGCGCATCTGGAAGTTGATGACCTCGTTGCTTGCCGGACGATTGGCCGCACCGACACAAGCGCTCTTTCCCGAACTTCAATCTGGCCTGCCCTTTGACCTTCCCCTTGCGCTGGATAAGGTTCTCGGGACCTTTGTCCAATCTGTGAATTTTCAAGGCGCATGGCTTGCCGTCCGCCGCGGCGAAACCTTGGACATTCAAGCCGAATGGAATGCGCCGAAGTCCAAAGGCATATCCCTTTCGATCGAGGAGAATCCCGTTCTGCGGAGGATGAACCGTTCGCTGGCTGAGATCCTGGTGGTACGCGGCCAGCAGAATTGGGATCATCTGCCCTATGGCAGCATGAAATCCGGGACCAATGTTTGGATGTGCATTCCGTTGGTGATCGGCCAACGTTTGATCGGGTCGGTGGCGCTTTGGCGGCAAAAGGAATTTTCCATTGCCGAGCGCAATCTTTTACGAGATCTGGCTGCCCGCCTGCCATCTTACGTGGATATGTCCATTACGTTTTCTGAGATGGCGTCGCACCTTCGCAGGTTGGGCTTATTGAACGATTTCGTGTTGACCATCTCCTCCGCACAAAACCTCGATCAGATCGCGCGGCGTATGTTCGGATTGCTGACGCGTGCTTTCAATACCGAATCCATTGCCTTGTTCCTGCGTTCCAGCGACAGCCGGGTTCTGCGTGACTACCGCATGCTGGATGGCAAACTGAATGTCATCAGCCTGACCCTTTCCGGTCACCCGGTGCAGTCGGTGATCAAGGACGGGCATGTCCGTCGTTTTGCCGATGTTGGCAAGGATGGTTATGTCGGGGTTTATCCCACCTCTCGTTCGGAGTTGGTGGTTCCGCTCAAGTACCGCGGTCAGGTCACGGGAGTGTTGATCATTGAAAGCCCGGCCCCTGAAGCGTTCAATCAATACGATGAACATCTTATGGTCGTTATCGCCAGCCATCTGGCCGGGTTGATCGAATACACCCGCCTGCGCGAAGAGGCGGAAGGTCGCGCCCGCAGTCTCGGCTTGATCCATGAAGTCCTTCAGCAGGTCATTGGCTTGAACAATAAAAAGGAAGTTGCTTCGATCTCTGCCGAATTGGTGGCGCAGTATTTCAAATACGAACTGGCGGTTGTCCTTTTGATGGAGGAACCGGGGGTGTTCTCCATACAGGGGATCGGCGGGACGCAAGCAGAGACGGTTCGGGGGGCTTTGCTTAATGAGAAATTCGTAAAACCAGACGGCGTGACCGGTCATGTCTCGCGCACTGGCGAGAGTGTTTTAGTAAACGATACTACGCAGGATGTAATGTATAAACCCATCCAGGGCTGGGAAGCGCGCTCGGAAATTTGTGTTGCCATCAAGGACGGCGAGCAGATCCTCGGATTGATCGATGTCGAAAGCCGGGACCACAACGCCTTCTCTCACAATGACCTGATCGCAATGGAATCTCTGGCGGGGATTCTGGCTTCTGTGTTTTCCAGCGCTAATCGTTACCAGACCTTGCAGCAAACTGTGCGCCAACTGCGCGAAACCGAGATCGAATTGAACGCCCGTATGGAAGCACAGCGTTCCGCTGAGAACAGGTTATTGCAGGCTGCTAAACTCGCAGCGGTCGGTGAGATGGCCGCAGGCATTGCGCATGAGTTGAATAACCCGCTTACCACTGTGACCGGATTTTCAGAGTTGATCTTTCAGGACCTGCCCGAAGACTCACAGTATCGGAGCGAATTGGAGATGATCTTGCACGAAGCGCGCCGCGCCAGTTCGGTCGTGCGCCGCCTGCTGGATTTCTCACGCCAGGGCGAGCGTGTACGCACCAGCGCGGATCTGAACGAAGTTGTCACGGACGTCATCGCTTTGACGCGACATCTCATCCAGACCAACCGCGCAGGGTTGACTCTTGAACTGGATGAAACCCTTCCCTGGGTCTCCATTGATACCAATCAAATGAAACAGGTTTTGTTGAACCTGATCCATAATGCGCTGCAAGCCATGCCTAACGGCGGTGATCTTCATGTCGGCACCTGCAAGCGGGAACGTGAGGGCCGTAACTGGGTTCTAATGTATGTGCGAGATTCCGGCGTTGGCATTGCCACAGATTCGCAGACGCGTATTTTCGAACCCTTTTTCACCACCAAGGGAGATCGCGGTGGCACAGGGTTGGGCTTGTCTGTAACCTACGGAATTGTTGCCGACCACGGCGGTGCGATCGATGTGACCAGCCAGCCGGGGAGCGGTTCCCTTTTTGAAGTCTGGCTACCGGTATAAGGATGTATGGAAACGAAATTTATCTTCATAGTTGATGATGAACCCGGGATTGCGATGCTGTGCGAACGCATATTGAAGCGCGCCGGTTACGAAGTCGCCACCCGCGTTGATCCACGACAGGCCATCGAATACCTCAAAGAAAACAAGATCGATCTGCTGTTGGTCGATATCCGTATGCCGGAAGTTGACGGTTTTGAGGTCATTCAGCATACCCAACGCCTCCAACCTGATGCGGCTGTGTTGATCATGACCGGTCACGGCACGGTTGAAACTGCCATTCGCGCGCTGCGCCAGGGCGTGGATGGCCTCCTGCTCAAGCCGTTCAGCCAAAGCACCGAGCTGGTCGATGCTGTCAAACTTGCCTTTGCCGACAGTCAGAAAAAGCGCGATGCCGCTCGTACCCAGGCCTTGCGCCCGTTATTCACAGTCACTGAATCGCTGCTATCAGAAACCCGCCGCGAGCCGTTGCTCGATTTGATCGTCAACGCCATGTCGGGACATTTAAAGTCATCGCAAGTCGCCTGCCTTCAAATCACCTCAGAGGCTCGCGACCTGAACTTGATCGCATCGTCCGGTATCCCTTCGCAACGGGATTTGCTGCATTTGATAAAACAATTGAATGCGCCTGCATTGCCGATGTTGCTTAATGCCAACGGCCCCGGCGACCCGGGATTGAAAGCGCATCTCTCCAAACTCGGGCTGGATGCAGTTATTCTCGTGCCGGTCCTTCGCCCAAACCTGAATATGCTTTTCTACGCCGCCCGCCCGGCAGGCGACCTGCCATTTCATGAGTCGGACCTTGAAATGCTCCAGATCCTATCCCGGCAGGCCGTCACTGCCCTTGAGAACTCACGCCTGTATGCTGAGCAGTTGGACTATGTTAGAAGGATCGAAGAGTCGCAGAAAGCGCTTGTTCAAGCCGAGAAAATGGCGGCAGCAGGCCGTTTGAGCGCTTCCATCGCCCATGAGGTGAATAATCCATTGCAAGCGGTGCAAAATTGCCTGCACCTGGCTGGGCGCGAAGATTTACCCCCGGAGAAGCGTAAGGAATATTTTGACCTTGCCCGCCAGGAACTTGAACGTCTCATGCTCACGGTTCGCCGTATGTTGGATTTTTACCGCCCCGGCGCTTCAGCTCAGGAGAATGTGAACCTGGCGGAGATCCTGCAATATGTTCTGAATCTCATGTCCAAACAGTTGACAGAGGCCAGAGTGGTCGTCTCCGCAAAGTTCAGCCTGGATGTGCCGCGCGTCATGGCGGTTGGAAGCCAGATCCAGCAAGTGTTCATCAACCTTATTCTGAATGCTGTCGATGCCATGCCGGATGGAGGTGACCTGCGCGTCACCGCCCGTGTGGTGAAAGGCGGTGTGGAGGTTTTGGTCCAGGATAGCGGCAAAGGCATCCCCAAAGAGAAGCAAACCAATATCTTTGAACCCTTCTTTAGTACTAAAGATGGAGGGACGGGATTGGGTTTGACAGTAAGCTACAATATAATTACTGCTCACGGAGGCGTCTTGGAGTTGCTGCCCGAGCGCGGCCCCGGTGCGTGCTTTCGTATCTTCTTACCTGCTGGAGGAAAACAATGAAGTCGAATATTTTAGTTGTCGATGATGAACCCGTCGCACGGCAATCCCTCACAGATATTCTCAAGTTGGAAGGGTATGTTGTCAATTCGGTTCCGAATGGCCAGGCTGCTGTGGAACATGTGCGCGTCCAGTCGGTGGACTTGATGATCGTCGATCTCAAAATGCCCGGCATGGATGGGCTGGAGGTGATACAGGTGGTCAACCAGATCTCGCCGGAGACTGAGATTATTCTGCTGACTGCTCACGGTTCCATCGAATCAGCAATGCAAGCATTGCGTCTGAGGATCCACGATTATTTGTTGAAACCGGCTTCCCCGGCGCAAGTTATCGCCAGTGTTAAGAAAGGGTTGTCGCGTCGGACCGGGAAATCCAAATCTTCGTACGCTACAACCGGCTCAGAAAACGCGCAGGATGTTTATACTCTCAAGGATGGCACCTCGGTTGACCTTTCCCGTCGCCAGATCAAGCATAAAAGCAAAGTGGAGCATTTGACCCCTGCAGAAGGGCGTTTGTTGCGTATTTTGATGGAGAACGAAGGCAAGGTATTTTCACATCGTGAACTGGTTCTTTTGGTCCAGGGATATGATACCAGCCAGCGCGAGGCTCCCGAGATCCTGCGCCCGTTGGTCAGTCGTCTCCGGCATAAATTAGAGAGTTTTCCGTCTCTTTCGGAAAAAGTAGTGAGTGTGCGCGGAACAGGCTATCTCTACGAAGGAGATAAATAACCTGATAAAAAAACGGTTGCGGAACTCCGCAACCGTTTTTTTATTCATAGGGTCCGAATATATCTTTCGGTAGTGCCGGCGGGCGGATCCATGACAACCAACCGGTCTTTCCGCCTTGCGGCGGAATTTTATGTTTTTCAAACATCACCAACGTCAAACTGAAGCCAAGCCCGATCGCGCCCAACCATTGAGAAAGGGAAAGGTTTTCGCCAAGCAACAATCGGCTAAATAGGATGGCTATCAATAATTCGGCCAACCCCAAGAGCGCAGTTTGCATCCCGCCAATCTTTTTGACCCCTTGAAAGAGAGCGATTCGAGAGAAAAGGGTCACGAAGGTCAACCCAATAACCGGCAACCAGGGGGCGTTGCCTGCGGGCCAGGCGCGATCCAAAAGGAAATAGGCCGGGACGACCACAGCGCTCATTGCCAGTAGGGTATATAAAGCCACGGTGGGCGCGGGCACTTCGTAGAGCACACGTTGGTTAATGGGCAGGTGCATGGCATATAGGATCGCTGCACCGATCATCATCAATACCCCCTTCAGATCCACAGACTTTCCAGGCACGGTGGTTAAAAGAATAACGGCGATGGTCGCCAAGGTAATTCGAAAAAATGTCAAACGGCTCGGCATTTGATGATCGAGCATCAGCCAGACAGCAACAAAGAAGGGGTAGAGTGAATACAGTAACTGCCCCAGGCTTGCGTCAAGGCGTTGAAGCGCAAGGTAGTATAGAAGCGAGCCAAAACCGTTGATCATTCCCGCCAGCATGCATCCCACTAATCCTATCGGAAAGATATACAGATATTGCTTGTTGAAGACCAGAATCGCCACAAGCATGATCCCTGCTGCAAGCCCTGTTCGAAGGGCTACAACAGCAAATGGGGTGAATCCCATGGTGATGGCTATCTTTCCAAAAACCGGGGCCATCCCAAGAAATATGGCTGAACTAAATGCCGACAAAATTCCGGCAGATTGCTTTGTTGACAAACTCGCCTGCCTTTATTGATTCACACTCCACATAACTTCATTATTTACCGGATTGTATTACAAAACAAAATCCATCCTGTGGTGCTATGCTTGAACAACACTATTTTATTAGTGACTTGACCTCTTCGAGGAATTCATCGTTCAAGAAGTCGCCTTTTTGGAGCAGGGCTTGAATATGACCGCTCAGGCGATTCTTTTCGTCCGGCGTCAATTCCTTTGCAGTTGCTACGATGACTGGAATGGCCGCTGTTTCGGGGTTGGCACGCAGCGCCTCTATGACCGTAAAGCCGTTCATCTCCGGCATCATAAGATCCAATATGATGAGATCGGGCAATTCATGTTGGATGAGTTCCAGCCCCTCGCGGCCATTGGCGGCTTCCATGATCGTGAAGTTCCCTTGTGATTGCAGGATACGTCGGATAAGCCGGCGCGCTTCCGTCGTATCCTCGACAATGACGATCTTGGGGAAACGCTCCGGTGCAACCTGGGTAAGCGCGGAGAGCAAGCCTTCCTGCGGGGTTTGTGAAGTGGAGGTCGGGAAATTGACATCTCGCAACCAGTTGTCACCCAGCACCCCTGCTTCAGCAGGCATGGTATGCCCTGTGCAATTAACGACCACCGTGTCGCTGGGTTTGATGACCCCGGCACGAATGAGTTTGAATAACCCTGCAAATGCTACTGCGGCGGCAGGCTCGGCCGAAATTCCCTCCATTTTGGCCAATACATGCATGGCACGGAAGGCTTCCTCATCACTGACGCTCTCAAAAGCACCATTGGTGGTGTTGACGTAATTTCGAAGAAATTCATAACTTCTGCCCGGGTCGCCTGTAGCGAGTGTTTCGATGTGTGTCTTCGGGGAGATGACGGGCTCGGCTTTCTCCAGGCCCTTTTTCCAACTATCCACCATGGGAGCACAGCCTTCGGCCTGGATCGGCGCAAAGGCGGGGATCTTGTCCACCCATCCCATCTGCTTCATTTCACGGAATCCTTTGTATACGCCGATCGGTCCCATGCCTCCGCTAATGGCCTGTACATACCAATCTGGCGTGCGCCAGGGCGTAGTTTCGCCATGGCCAAGAAGACTGGTCATCTGTTCGGCGATCTCGAAGGCAATGGTCTTCATCGCTTCAATCGAGGTGATGGTGCGCGCGCCCATATCCAGATAGAGCCTTCGCTGGCGGGCAAATTCAGCAGCGACCTGCTTGCACTGATCGTAAGAGCCGGTGATCTTGATAACCTGACTGCCATAAAGGGCGATCTCACGCATCTTGACCGCCGGGACCAGGCTGGTTACAAAGGCCCATAGTTTCATCCCCGCCCGGGAAGCATATGCAGAATATGAAATGGCAACATTACCTGTGGAAGCGGCCACCATTTCGGTGATACCTGCCTCCTTAAGTGCTGCTATTGTGACCGCTGCCTGGCGGTCCTTGAACGAGGAGGTTGGCCCCTGCCTTTCGTCCTTGATATAAATGTTCGGACAACCCAGCATCATCCCAAGATTGATGGCCCGGATCAATGGCGTGTGCCCCTCGCCAAGTGAAAGGCTGATATTGGGGTTTCGGACGGGTAATAATTCCCGATACCGCCAAAGATCGGGACTGCGGCCATGAAGTTTAGCTAGCAGACTTTTCCCGATCAGTTCGTAATCGTATTCAGCCTCGCGCCATTGGCTGCCGCATTTTGGGCACGTGGTGGAGGTTGGATAGTATGGTGCGTTGTGTCCACAATCGAGGCACTTGATGATGAATGACACTTTAAATTAATCTCCTGGATGATTCCTTGTTTTTAACTTTTCCAGAGCGCGTTGAATGGAGTTTAATAATTCCTTTTCATTGAAGGAACCTTTGGTCAATAAACGCTGTCCGTATTCGTCCAGTTGTTTCCTGGTTTCAGCGGAGATATCCAGCCCGCTGAGTACAATGACTGGAATATCTTGAAGGTTCTTGTCTGCGTGCATCTTCTCCAGCACCTGGAACCCGTTCATCTCTGGCATGAATAAATCCAGGATGACCGCATGAGGCGGGTTGCCGGTGGATAGAATGTTCCAACCGTTTTTGCCGCCCTCCGCAAGGACCGCCTTGTAGCGTCCGTCTTCATTCAGGATCTTTCCGATCAACCTCAGATCATCCGGGTTATCATCGATCACCAGCACTTCACGGATGGAGCCGTCGGAGTTGAGGCGGTCAAGCGTGTTGACCAGGTCCTCTTCCAAAATGGGTTTGACAAGGTAGTCGGAAGCGCCGAGGTTAAATCCCTTTTCCAGATCCTCAATGATACTGCAAACGATAACCGGGATATTGCGGGTCTCAGGGTCGCTTTTCAACGTCTCCAGCACGGTCCAGCCGTCGATACCCGGCATCATGACATCGAGAGTAATAGCGAATGGTTTCAACTGTTTGGCGCGTTCCAAAGCCCGCGCTGGATCGGTCAACGGGATGACATGATACCCCTGCGGCTGTAGATAGCGCTCGTACAACCCGATCACTTGCGAGTCATCGTCAATGGCGAGCACGGTCTTGTTCCCATCTGTGAGCAGGTCGCCGTCTTTGCGGAATAGTGGAAGGGTGAAATAAAAAGTGCTGCCCTTGAAAATCTCTGATTCGACCCAGATCCTGCCGCCGTGCATATTGATCAGTTGCTGGCAGATGGAAAGTCCGAGACCTGTACCGCTTGTTTTGCGAGTGGGGGAGGCATCCACTTGCGAGAATGGCAGGAAGAGTTTCTCCTGATCCTTTTCGGAGATTCCATGGCCTGTATCTGTCACACTGACCATGATCTCGTTCTTGCCGGTGGAACCCGGCCGTAGGCCGACTTCCACTCTAACCTCGCCCTCTTCCGTGAATTTCGCCGCGTTGGATAGCAGGTTGATGAGAACCTGACGGATACGAATCGCATCCGCGCGGACCGTGGGCAGGTTCGGGTCAATGACCTTTTTCATCTGAATCGGTTTGTCTTTTACCAGACCCGTCATGGTGGACATGACGCTGTTGACCAGGTCGGTGATGTTGACTTCATCGAAGGCCAGTTCCATTTTACCGGCTTCGATCTTGGCTGAGTCGAGGATGTCGTTGATCAACCCCAGAAGATGCTGTCCTGAATTGTAAATGGCGGTCAGATCCTGCTGCATGAGTTCGGTGATCGGGCCGTCTATACCCTTCAGGATCACGCGGGAAAAACCGATGATGGAGTTGAGCGGCGTGCGTAATTCATGGCTCATGTTGGCGAGGAACTGACTCTTAAGCCTGTCTGCCTCGCGCATTTCCATCACGGCTTGTTGTGAGAGTTCGAATGAGCGCGCGTTATCGATGGCAACTGCGATCTGATCGGCGAGGGTTTGCAGCACCGAAGTCTCGTCTTCTGTGAACGCGTCGGTGGTCTTGGACTGGATGTCGATCGCGCCGATGACTCTGGAACCGATGCGCAGCGGGATGGCTGCTTCCGCCCGGGTGTCGGGAAGAAGCGGATTGAGTTTGTGGAGAGGATCGATCTCGGTATTATTGACGACCACCGAAACTCCCTCAGAGGTCACCTTGCCTACAATGGATTTGTCGTTGAGTGGGAGCGAATGCTGACGTTTCTTCATCTCCAGACCCGCTTCACCCGTGGATTCTTTCAGGATGGCGTTGAAGCCGGTTTCTTCGACGATGAAGATCGCAGCGTGGTAAAAGCCGAAGCGTTCGATGATCAGGTTGACGGTCCGGGCGAAAATCGTGTTCAGGTCCAGGGTTGAAGTGACCAGCCTGCCGATCTCCGCGGATGCTCCCAGGTATTCGTTGCGGCGGCGGATGGCCTGCTCTGCCAGTTTGCTTTCGGTGATATCCCTCGCAACCCAGAATACCCGGTTTTCATCGAGTTTGGTCAGGTTGGCCAAAAACCAAAAATTCTGGCTGGCGATGTTTAGTTCATATTCAAACTGGACCTTTTCCGAACTTTCCAGGGCTTCATGGATCTTTTCAAGGAACCGGTCTGCCACTTCCTTGGGGAATACCTCGTGATAGGTTTTTCCCAGCAGGTTTTGCGGGGCCTGTACCAGCAATGACGGGTTGGTGGGTGCAATCTGATCGTAGCGACCTTCCCGGGTGATGACCAGCACCACATCATCCATGGCTGAGAAAAGCGCGCGCAGGTTGCTTTCCGATTCCTCAACTCTTTCAAACAAGCGATTTCGTTGAACGGACGACGAGATCTGGGTCAGAATGGTCTCGAGCAGGCGAAGTTCATCCTGCGAGAGCATCCGGCTTCCATCGTTGAACGCGATCCCGACAGTACCGATTACTTCGTCGCCGGAGATCAATGGCAGGATCAGCAAATTCTGCGTGCCGCGTTCGGTCAGCAATTCCTTGATGGGGGCGGCTTGTGGGTTGCTCTCCACGTTTTGGATGAAAACTGGCTTGCGTGTGCGGATGACCTCTTCAGTAGGTGGGTTGCCTTGAATGGGGATATGCAACCCGATCTGCGTTGAGGGCTTGAAATCAAAGGTGGTCTCGGCGGCAAGGATTAATTGGGTCTTCTCGGCATTCATCAGCGCGATACCGACATTTTCCGAGTTCAACAAGTTGACCAGGTTGTCAGTTACGCTTTGTAGCGCAGCTTGTAGATCAAGGGATTGGGAGACAGATGCCACAACCTGGTTGACGATCTCCAACTCCTGGGCGCGGCGCTGTGTTTCCTGAAAGAGGCGTGCATTCTCGAGCGCAAGCGAAAGCTGGTCTGTGACCTGCTTGATAAGCATCTGTTCGTCGGAAGAGAATGTGCGCCCTTTGTTTTCATCCACCAGGCGCATGACCGCCCAATCTTTTTCGCCGATCTGGAAATTTGTGGCAAACGCAGATGCGGCCTTACCATCCGGAACCGGCCGGACAATATCGGGCATTACCAGCCTGGCAGTTTGGCGCCGGACGGTCGGAGTCGGGGTAGAGGCGGGGATATCGGTTTTTGGAGCAGGTTTCGGGTCGGTGGGAAGCGGCGCTTCCTTCTGGACCTTGAGTCTACTCTTCGACCCGCGGTTATTCTCCTCCGGCTCGATGTCTTTAAATAAATTATCAAGCCGCTTGCTTGTTTTCGGTTTCCTTGGCATATTCCATAAGCTCCTGAGCAAGGACGCGATACTGGGTGGACCCACGGGCCCCGGATTTGTAATGGGTGATCGGTATCCCTGCGATCGGGCTTTCTCTTAATTTAGTGTCCAGTTCGATCACGGTGCTGAACACACCGGCGCCAAAGGTTGTGCGCAATTGTTCGTGAATATTTCGATGGGTGCGGTTCCTGCGGTCCAGCATTGTAACGAGGATGCGGTAGGCCAGGGCGGGGTTGTCCACTTCGCGTGTGCGCCTGATCAGACTCATCATATTACGCAAGGCGTAGGCCGAGAAATATTCCGCTTGAGTCGGAATGATCAACAGGTCGGCTGCAGCCAATGCATTTCGGGTGATCGCACCGAGTGCGGGCGGGCAATCGAGCACCACATACTCATAGGGCATGTTTGGAGTGCTGCGGATGGCGCGTTGCAATATGGTAGTGTAATTTGTGCGAACCGGCAGGAATTGTTCTGAAGTTTCAATGCGTGAACTGGATGGGATCAGGTCCAGGTTTTCGATCTCAGTCTTACGCCGTACCGTAAGCAATGGCAGATTGTCGAGCATGACATCGCTGGAGGTCTTTTCTGCTTCGCCGGGTTCAAGACCCACAGCCAGGGTAAGGTTGGCCTGCGCATCAAGATCGATCAACAGGACACGGTTGCCCAATTCTGCAAGGGCTGCCCCGAGGGAGAGGGCAGTGGTGGTTTTGGCGACGCCGCCTTTTTCGTTGGAGATTGCAATTGTTCTTGGCATATATTGAAAGGCCTCGTATTACCGGTCCGGTGATGTGACTTTCTGTGGAATGATTTCGATGCGCGAAACGTTCAAGGCGGCGCGCAACTCCTTGATGGCAGTTTCGACCATTTCGGTCGGATCGTTGGTGCCGCGGATCTTGGTGGTGATATCCGAAACCAGGCGCTCACGTTCTGCGCGCTTGGAGGTCTGGTCGAAGAGGCGGGCATTTTCCGCAAAAAGGGCTACACGGTCTGCCACAGCATGGATGAGGTTCATCTGATCGTTGCGGATGTGTTCCTGCCTGGGAACCATCACTGAAAGTTCGCCCACCGTCCGGCCACGAATGACAATTGGGACAGAGACCTGCCTGCGTTCGTTGGAGTCTTTTGGGTCGGGCTTACCTTCTGCGCTTACAGATGCATCTTTTAGAGGAATGACACCAGCAGGGCTGTAACTGAATCCAGTGATTTGTTGTTCCTGAGCGATCTGGCTCCAGGTCTCTTTGAAGTAGCGGCGTGAAACAGCCTCGGCTTCGGCGAGAGAGCGCTGGATCTGTTCGAACAGACGGGCATTCTGAATGGCAATGCTTACCTGGTCTGCAAGAGTGGTCAGCACTTCCACATCGTCATCGGAGAACGCGTTCGGTTCTGTACTTTGAACATCGAGTGCGCCGATCACCTCTCCGGAGATCGTCAGGGGCAGGGCCATTTCAGATCGAGTGGCTGGCAGATCAGGATTATTGAAATAGACCGCATCTCCACCAACGTTCAGAGCTATGCGCGGCTGCCCGGTATCGGTAACATAACCGACGATGCCTTGCTGTCCGACTCTTAATTGATGCCCACGTTTTAGCATCTTTTTTCCGCCTTCGCTGTTGGCAGCTGCGAGAACGGCATATTGTCTGGAGGCGTCGGTCAGAAAGATGCCCGTGTGATAAAAGCCGAACTGGTGACTGATCACCTTCGAGATTTGGGGAAGAAGTTCATTCAAATTTTGAGTGGTGGTGATCGCCTGCGATACTTTGGCGACCGCTTCATATTGCTGGCTGCGACGTTCGCCTTTGAGTAATTCGATTTGTAGAGCGGAGGTTCTCTCATCCACTCGTTGTTCAAGAGAGTGGATCGCCCTGCTCAGGCTGGAGGCCATGGCATTCAAAGTTTCGGCCAGGGTTCCGATTTCATCCTGTGTATGAATATTCGCACGTGCATCTAGGTCTCCCGCGGTGATCTCCTTGGCGATCTGGGTCAAATCCTGAAGCGGACTGGTCAGCCGGTTGCCAATGGCAAGGGAGACAACAGAAGCGAGGATAAAGACCGCTACAATCAGCAAAAGACTGATGCTAAGGGTTGTCCGGGTACCTGTAGTAATCTCTTCGCGGACCAGGCTGGCGTCTGCGAGCAGTTCTCCGGCGGGCACCATGATCACAAGTTTGTAATCCACTTCAGGTACCTGCTGAAAGGCGACTAATCTTTCAGCATTCCCCAAAGTGATGTTGAATATGCCTTCGTTCGTCGCGGCGATGGTTTTCAGAATGTCAAAAAGTTGTGGCGCAGCATTCGGAAGCGTATTGGGATCCATGATCTCGCCGATGCTGGCGGCTTCATCGATCAGGTTGAAGTCGCTGACCCCGGCTTGGGGTAATGCGATCATGCGGTTATTCTCATCCACCAGGAAAGCATAACCAGTTTCACCCGCTTTGATACTGGCTACGATATCTGTGATCTGAGTTAATTGGATGTCCATCGCAGCTACACCCTGGAAGCGATCTTGCGCATCCACTACCGGGACGCTGGCAGTGATGACCAGGCCATTTAAAGCCGCATCTTGATAAGGGGTAGACCAAACAACCTCACCGGTGGGGTTGTTGGTTGGGGCCGCATTAACGAACCATGGGCGGCCGGTTACATCAAAATCTGGCGGGACGATCGCTGCAAGGTCGATGTTGGGATAGTAGATCGTTTCTTTGGTTGTGCCGCCAAAATAAATGGCGATAATATCCGGGTTGTCTGCAAGCAACGAGGGCAGGAATAGTTCGGTATGTTTAAGGGTATTTAACTTGATCGCCAGGGAATCGGTTATCTCAACCGCAGCCGGAACGAAGACCGAAGCGGATTCACCGTTGGGGTTATCCCAACTTCCAGAGTCCAACCGGGTCAGTTTTTGCGAGGCGTCCCAAAAGGAGTTGCTGCCAAGGCTGTTTCGCATGGCGAAGGTCTCTTTTACGGACGAACCCATGGTCGAGGTGTTTCTGCTCATGGTGGTGAAGAAAACATTTAATAGATTTGCCTGTTCGCGGCTGGTGGTTAATAGATTCTCTTCAGCCCTGTTGCGAATGTTTTCTTCCAATTGGGTATTTAATTGTTCGCTTGCAAATCGAGTGCGCAGGTACAAGAAGAGTCCCATGCCAAGCACCACGAGAAATACGATGAAGATATTGCCTGCCGTTAATTTCCCGCGCAGGTTAAGGCGGCCGAACGGGGTTCTTTCGATGATGTCGAATATCGAAACTCGTTTATTTTTCATGAGAGAAACCCTTATTCGCCTTCATCCATGTCATTGCTTTGGATCTTAATCAGCACTTCAGAGCCGGGGATGGTGCGCCCGAGTTCTTCGACCGCCGTTTGCAAGACATTTTCAAGGTTTATAGACGAACCGATTTTGCCCGTGATCTCGCTGATCGCCTGTTCCATCACAGCCTGGCGTTGCGATTCCTGGATCAGGCGTGCATTTTCAAGCGCGAGCGACAGACGCTCGGAGACTGCTTCAGAGAGGTTGACTTCATTTGAAGTCCATAAGCGGTCTTTGGAGGGTGCTTTGATATGGATCACACCGATGATCTGGCCGCGTAGTTTGATGGGGACCACCAGGGTGGGTTCGCTGGTCTTGCCATCCGCGTGAAAGATGAGAGTCTCGCCGCGATTTGCAACCTGCTGAATCTCGGAAGTATTGACCGTTTCCACCAGTTTTTTACCGCCAGTCAATCCCTGCTGGTAACCAACCATGCCCTCTTCACGACTGAAGACCTTCCAATCCGCCTGCAGGTTTTGTCGATACAAGGTTTGAATCTCGTCCAAAGCGCGCTGTGTCTGTTCGAAAGACCTTGTGTTTTGGATCGCGATTGAAATCTGATCTGCGAGGGTCTTCAGGGTTTTGGTGTCATCCTCAGAGAATGCGCCGGGCTTTTCGCTTTGTACATCCAGCACACCGATGGTCTCATCCAGAAAGTTCAAAGGAATGGCCATTTCAGAACGGGTGTTAGGCAGGTCGGGATTGTTGAAAAAGACCGCATCCTGACCGACATCCAGAGCGATGCGCGGTTGCCCGGATGCTGCAACGTACCCGACGATTCCGCTTTCGCCGCTCTTTAACTTGTGTCCGCGTTTTAGCATGCGTTGCCCGCCTTCGCTATTGGCGGCGCGTAGTACCGCGTATTGTTTCGTGTCATCCAACAAGAAGATGCCGGTATGGTAGAAGCCAAAACGCTCGCTTACGAGACGGGTAACCAGAGTCAGAAGAACTTCCAATTTCTGCTCTGCGGTAATAAGGGTGGCGATCTCGCTGATCGATTGCAATTCTGAAGCCCGGCGCTCGGTTTGCAGGCGGGACGTTTGCAGATCCCAAGTCCTTTCCGCCACCTTTTCTTCAAGGCTCTCCAGAGATTGTCTTAGATTTTTCGCCATCTGGTTAAAAGCACCGGCCAGGTCTTCGATCTCATCTTGAGTCTCGATCTGGATGGGATTGGATAACTGTTCTTTAACCGTTTCAGGGTTTTCCATGGCGATCTGACTGGCGGTCTGGGTCAGTAATCTCAGCGGATTTGTGATGGATTGTGTGAAGAGGAAGATGATCATACCGATGACAAACGCCAAAAGAAAACTATAGCCGATCAAAGTGCCTTGAAGACTGGTCGATTGTTCGAGGATTTCTTCCCGGGGGTAAGCCAGCCCGAGAGACCAGCCTGTGTCAAGGCCAACGGGGGCATAGGCAACGTAAAGCGGCACGCCATTTACGTCCACCGCTTCTGAATAGCCGTTCTTTCCGGCCAGCATGCTATTTATTGTTTCCGCCCAGTTGATGGCCACTCTGGACTCTCCAGCGGTTACCATAGAATCAACCAATACTTCAAAATTGCCGCCGCGATCTCCAATTCCAAGGATCGTGCCTTTCGAATCCAGGAGAAAGGCATAGCCGGTCCTTCCAACCTGTAAATTTGTGAAGGTGTTCTGGATCTGCGAGAAGTCAATGTCCGCCGTTGCAACAGCGATGAATTTCCCCTGCGGGTCAAATACGGGAACGCTCCAGGTTACCATCCAGATCTCACCGCCATCCTTGTCGAAATAAGGAGGAGAAAGGATTGGAGTAAGATTCTGTTTTGGGAGAAGATACCACGCCTGATTTAAGTAGTCATATTCGGGGTTGCCAAGTTGAACGAACTCAAGATTATTTTCAGGAGTGCGGTAATAATAAGGCGACCAGTAATATACTCCTGGTTTGAACTGGTCAGGTTCGTACGCCACCGTTGAGCCATAGACCTGGTCGTTCCTTTCCAGCATATTATGGATGAGGCGGTTTAATTCTTCCTCGTTGTATTGACCCGATTCCACGGCTGTTGCAAGGTCGCTGGCAAAGGTTCTGCCGCTGTTAAGCTTTATCTGTATCAACTCGACCTTATCGTGGGTCTCTGAGTTCAGGTCATCTTGCAGATTCTTCGAAAGCGTCCCCTGGCTCACCCAAATGCTGATATATGCGAACGCAAACAGGGAGAACAACATCAACCCGACCACGGCCGTGGTTAGTTTCAACCCGATACTTGTCCGCACCCTGGACCTTGGGCTATTTGTATTGTCAGGGAATGATGACTGATTTTGGCTCATAAGGTTTCTATAATAAGTTAGGCCTACGAGGCGATCTCCATGGCGGCCGCTTCGATCTGAACGATAACATCTGAGCCGCCGAGAGCCTTGCTTAACTCCTTGGCTGCCGTTTGGAGGATGGTCTCAAAGCGCGTAGAGCTGCCGATGCGGCTGGTGATATCTGTGGTAACGCGCTCAACATCAGCGCGTTGTTGCGCCGCTTGCAATAAGGTGGCCGATTCGATCGCTAGTGACAGGCGTTCCGAAATGGCCTCTGCAATGTCAATCTCGTCTTCAGTCAGGGTCAATCCTTTCGGAGCACTAATCTGGAGGACGCCGACGATTTGATCGCGGAGTCGAATAGGTACGGCCAGGTTTGCCCGTTGACCCTCGTAGGCGCTGAGAATGCTTCTTCCTTTTTTGATCGCCTCTTGGATATGGTGCCCTTCGAGAGGTTCGTCCAGGGGCTTTACGGTCGATTCAGTGAGACGAACGCCCAATCCCAGCGATTTTGGACGCATAACCTGCCAGGCTTGGCGTACTGTTTCGCCAAGCGCGCTGCGGGCTTCAGCCAGAGATTGTTGGGCTTGCTCAATGGTAAACGCATTATTGATGGCGATCGCCACTTGATCTGCAAGTGTAACGAGAGCGTCCACATCTTCGCGATTGAATGCATTGGGTTCCGTGCTTTGAACATCAAGGGCGCCTATGATGACACCAGCGTATCGGAGTGGGAGGGCGATCTCAGAATGGGTGTTCGGGAGGTCTGGATTGTCGAAGTAAACCGCATCCGCTCCAACGTCGAGGGCGATGCGTGGCTGCCCGGTGGCGGTGACGAAGCCGACGATGCCGGTCTGGCCGACCTGCAGCTTATGTCCCCTGACCAGCATTCTCTGGCCGCCTTCGCTATTGGATGCGCGCAGCACGGCGTATTCCTTTTGCGCATCCAGCAGAAAGATGCCGGTGTGGTAAATATTGAATTGCTCGCTGATCACTTGTGTGACACGTGGCAGCAGTGTGCCAAGGTCTTGAATCGTGGAGATCGCCTTCATAACCTGGGCGACCGCCTGGAATTGACGGGCGCGACGGTCATTGGTCTGGTTGGCGACTTCCAGTTCAGTAGTGCGTTGTTTGACGCGTTCTTCGAGAGAGGCGCGTAACTGTACCAACTCAGCGTTCTCTAGGATATGCGCTCTTTCACTCTCTTTAGCACGCTGAATGCTGTCGTTCAAGCGGACGATCAGGAGGTTGATGATTCCGGCGGTAGAGATCAAGAGGACCGGCAGAATTATCGCATCATCCAAACCGGTGGCAACGAACGGGATTCTGCCACCCAGATCTTCAAATGCGATCACGATCAGCGCCAAAATAACCAGTGGAGTTGCGATCGGCAGAACACGCCTTCCAAGCAGGATAGCGGCGATCATCAAAATGATCGGGAAACTGATGATGGCGGAATTCTTAAGCCCATTTGTATTTAGTGAAATGACGGTCGAGGCTACGATCAACGACAGGGGAACAACGGCTTTCGCCATGCCCACTTTCCCGCGTATGACGTTGGTAAGTGAAATACTCTCCAAAACCAAGGTAATGACAAGGATTATAAAAGCAGGCAGGTTTTTAGACCCTTCACCCAGAAGGCCCGCTACAAGGGGAAGAAGTGCTGTATTGGCAAGGATCACAAACAGAAGAATATTTCGCGTCATTCGAATGAATGTCGGGTCTTGATCTTCTTCGTCCTTGAAATATTCAACAAACTTTGAAAACATATCAATCTGCCTGTTGGGTTTGGGATTTGCCGGAGAGGAATTGAATGGCTACATCTGTGCCGGGCAGGGTATTGCCTAATTCCTGTACCGTGGATTGAATGATGTTATCCAGATTTACAAGACTGCCGATCTTGGCAGATATCTGGCCGATGGTTTTTTCTTTTGAGGCCCGTTTCTGGGCTTCCTGCAAGAGGCGGGCGTTTTCAATCGCTAGCGCGGTTCGCTCGGCTGTGGCTTGTGCCAGAGCGATCTCATCCTCGCTCCATTCACGTGATGGATTGGGGGTGCTGAGTTTAAGGGTGCCGATCTGGGTGCCGCGCAGAATCAATGGAATGGCGATGCTGTGTGGCGGTTTCTGGCTGCTTGAGTTTAACTGTTTGGCATCCACGCCGTCGAAGTGATACCCGTGCAGGTCTTGTTTTCCCAGAAATTGGCGCCATTGCTGTTCGCTCAATTGCGCAGATGCGATCTCGGCCTGTTCCAGGGCTTCGCGACTCTGTTGGTAGGATTTTGCATTTTGGATGGCGATACTTACCTGATCAGCCAGGGTCGATAGAATATTAACATCTTCTTGCGAGAATGCGTTCGTCTTCGTGCTTTGCACATCCAACGCGCCTATGATTTCTGTTCCAACTTGAAGCGGTAGGGCGATCTCCGAGTGGGTTTCAGGAAGGTCCGGATTGTTGAAAAATATGGAATCCTTGCCGACATCCAGAGCTACGCGCGGCTGCCCTGAGTGGGTGACGTACCCAACGATGCCAGTCTCGCCCACGCGCAGGCGATGGCCGCGTTCGAGCATTTTCTTGCCGCCATCGCTATTTGCTGCTACAAGAACCGCATATTCTTTGTGAACATCCAGCAGGAAGATGCCAACATGATAGAAGTTGAATCGATCCGATATCGTTTCGGCGATCTGCGGAAGGAGTCTGTCGATCGTTTGGGTTGAACTTATGATGCTGGAAATTCGCGCAATGGATTCAAATTGGGCTGCACGATAAGCATTGTTTTCACTGATTCTTTCCAGTTGGCGAGTACGCTCTGAAATCCTTTCCTCCAACCCGTTCAAGGTTTCGCTCAATCTGTCCGCCATGGAGTTGAACGACTTGGCAAGAATGCCAGTCTCGTCCTGCGATTTAAGGTCAACCCGGGTCGAAAGATTACCGCCTGCGATCCCTTCCACTGCTTTGGTCAGGTGCTTCAAAGGACGGGTGATGATCTGTCCTACCCAAAGGCTGATCAGAAGCGCACCCAAAAAGAGGGTGATAAGAACTAAACTGGCGTTTTGAAGGACGCTTTCTACCTCGCCCTGGATCTCGGCCCGTGAGGCAAGTATCTGACTGTTCAATTCATTCGCCGGTGCAAAAATAACTAGCTTGTATTCTGTCGATTCCAAGGTGGCGATGGCGAGATAGGTTTCCGCTTCGTTAATGGGAAGGTGGATCAGGTTGGAGCGGCTGATAACGATGCGTTGTGCGGCAAAGAGCATGATCTTGGAATCAGTGTCCAGGATGGTCTGTTCTGCGTTCTTATTTAGATCTACTTGTTCCGGTTCAAGGCCGAAAATCTGATAGCCTTTCTCTGGCATGGCAAGGATGAGGCCGTTCTTGTCCACTAAAAAGACGAGATCGTTGGCTCCCAATTGGATGCTGGAGATCTTTTCCAGCAAACTGGATAGTTTGATGTTCGCGCCAACCACGCCTTTAAAGGCCCCATTCTTTGAGTAGACCGGCGTAGATACCGTCACGATCAAACCAGCACCAGCGGGATCCTGGTAAGGCTTGGTCCAAAGAGGCAGACGTTCAGGGTTTTGCTCAGGAGTTGCGATCTGATAAAACAACTGCTGGGTGGGATCGAAATCCGGCGCAAGTTTTCGGGCAAGATCAATGTTGGGATAATAAACGGTGTATCCGCTTGCGCTGGCATAATACACTGCCGATACTTCCGGATGTGTATCCAGGAAACTCGGCCCAAGGAAATTAAGATAGATGCTTGTGTTCAGGTCTGCCAGCATGCTTTCATCAAGCGGATGGGTGTTGGGCACAAAGACAGAAGCAGGCTCAATCTTTGAGTTGCCAAATTGGCCGTCGGGTAATTGCGTGAGGCGTTCGGAAGCGTTCCAGTAATTTCCAACGGAAAAGTCAACGCTTTGTATATCAAGATTTGCGCGATATTCTGCAATTCCGCTCAAGTCATTGGTGATCTCTTGAAAAAGAGTATTGGTCTTATCGGCTTCTGCCTGTACCTTATTGAAGATCTCCGCTTCTGTGCTGGATGTGACATTATCCTCATACTTTTGGGAGAGGGAGGCGAGGATGGTGCTGGTACTATTTAGTCCGAACAAGGCCAATGTAGCGACCGTAATGCCGCCTGTCAGGATGATTCCCAGAGTGATCTTGACCTGCAATCCAAAGTTATTGAATTCACGGAACAAGATTAACACGATAAGGAGCGCAATTCCCAAGATCAGATAGGGAGTATATTGTTCCAACTGCGAGACTTGAATTCGATCTGTACCGCTGAGAAGGGTGTCCAGCAGAATTGCCACGAAGCCGAATATTAGCGCAGAAATGATCCCAGGGACCGTGTATTTGTTGGTTAAGGCCAATCCAGTGATGGAAAGCAGAATAACCAGGATCAGTGCTGCAACAAGAAGCCCAACCCCTTTAACAATAAGTATTACGCTCAGTGCGTCGATCAAAGAAACAGCCATGGTGATGATCATGGCCAGATTTGCACGATCTTTTCTGATCAGGGATAAAGTAAAAAAAGAGAAGGCGGTTGTTGCGAATAGAAGCGCTGCAGGAATATACAGACCGGCCAGTTGATTGGTGTACCCATAATATGAGATAAGCACGGCAACAGGAATTGCCATGATCATCAGGATCAGTGTAATGACTGCAGCGTTTTGCCGCTTTTTATTTCTGGAGGAGTCTGTAGATCGGAATATTTGCATCATGTCAGCGGCTCTGCTTTCCGTCTCCAATTTCGAGCGTGACTTGCGCGCCACTGATTTGTGCTCCCAATTCGCGCACGGCTGTTCTGAGGATGGTGTCGACATCTGTGCTGGTACCGATCCGTGCGGAGATCTCGCCAATGGCATGTTCTTTGGCGGCGCGCCGCTGGCTTTCCTCTAGCAGACGGGCGTTGTCCAGGGCGAGGGCGGCGCGATCTGAAACAGCCTGCACAAAAGCTACTTCATCGTCGGTCCAGGCGCGCTTCGCCTGGGAGGATTCAATGTGGATAATACCGATCACCTGCTCTCTCAATTTGACTGGAACAGCCAGGGTGGGCGGAACCTCTTTGGGAGGTTGGCTCAAAGTAACGGCTTCGCCAGAAGCGAGCGCTTTTTTCAGCGCCGGATTGTTTTCGGGTAATTCAGTCACCGTTGTAATGCTTCCATCGATGCGATAGGTATATCCTTTGTCCATTTCCTTGTGGGTGAACTTGATGCTCTTTGATGATATGAATCTATTTTCTTCGGCGATCTGGGTGTTGCGAATGATGATCGCAACCTGATTGGCGAGAGTGCTTAGCGTATCAATATCATCGTTTCCGAATGCAGAAGGGTGGGTGCTCTGTACGTCGAGTACTCCAAGAATGCTCTTTCCATATTTAAGCGGCAGGGAAATTTCGGAGCGGGTCTCGGGAAGATCAGGATTGTTGAAGAAGACCGCATCGGAACTGGTATCAAGAGTGATGCGTGGTCGCCCGGTCAGTGCGACATATCCGACGATACCGGTCCCGCCAACTTTTAACTGGTGATGGCGGGAAAGCATTTGCTGCCCGCCCTTGCTGTTGGAGGCGCGTAGCACGGCAAATTCACGGCTGTCGTCTACAAGAAAAATACCGACATGATAGAACCCCAATTTTTTGCTGATCAGCCGGGCTGCGCGCGAAAGCAATTCATTAGGCTTGTCCTCGATGTTGGCCATGAGTTCCTGGGAGATCTCCGAAGAGGTCTGCAAGCGGGCTGCTTTGATCTGCAGCTGCTCGTTCAATTTATTCAGTTCGTTCGAGCGCGCCGCTACCTGGTTTTCGAGGGTTTGGTTGATCTCCTCCAACTGGCGATTGGTTTCGATCTGTTCGCTGCGATTCCTGACCTCAGATGCCAGCAAGATGCGTTGTCTATGAAACACAGCCATGATGGCGCTCATGATCGTCAGGAAGAAGAACGAGTTCAACACAATGTATTTAATACTGGTATTGAAGCGGTTTGGAACTACATTTGTTACTTCTGCGAAACCCGCCGTAACGAACAGCAGCAGCATCAAAATTCCCAGAAGAACCGCAGGCCAGCTATTTCTACGGCTGTACACGTTGGCCAACAGGAACAAGCCGATCAATCCCATCCAAAGCAGGTCGTGAACGCCATCTCCTTCCACTGTGGTCACCACCAGGATCGCGAATGCGGTGACGACCGGGAAGAGGATAAGATAATTAAATTTTCCACGGATGGCCTGGATCAGGGTGAACAAAGCAACAAAGTTCGTGATCGCAGAAGCCAGCAAGACGATGGGGTTGCTGTATGCAAAAACGGCTAAAGCCGTGGAAAGAAAGCCCAGGCCAAGAGTAACGATCGCTTCTGTGCGCTGACCAACTTCCTCACCGCGGCGGTCCTTGAATAAATAATCGAATAGACTGGAACGGTTATTCATGGCGTTAAGCCTGAAAGCCTCCCTGGAAACCAGCAGACGGATCCTGTCCATTGACCGAATCCAATATCTGGAAAGTGATGGAGGCATCGCCTATGGCTTCGCCAAGTTCCTGAACGGTTTCGCGAATAATGGTCTCGACTTGTGATGCGGCGCTCAGTCGAGCAGAAATGTCCGATACCAGCGACTCGCGTGCGGCGCGCTGTTGCGACTCGCGATAAAGGCGCGCGCTTTCCAGTGCCCCGCTCAATTGGTCTGAGAGGGCGATCGCCAGATTGGTTTCATCTTGCGACCATGTTTCAGCAATCTCCGGTTTTTTCAGCCTGATCGCACCAATGCTCTGCCCACGAATCTTGATCGGCACACTGATGGACATCCCATCGGGGCTAAGGATCAAGTCACCCGTGTCGATGGCCTTGGCAAGCGACGGATCGATATTGTCGACGCTGGCTTGGATGGTGGATGGGGAAGTGGCGATAAACCCTACCCGCGGTTGGCTGCGCAGGATTTTCGTCCACGCTTCGCGGCTTAATTCGCCATACGCGCCGCGCGCTGCCTCAAGGGCCTTTTCCGTCTCGCTGAAAAGTTTCGCGTTCTGGATCGCCACTGCGATCTGTTCAGCCAGAGTTTGAATTGTTACCACATCTTCTTCTGTGAAGGCCTGCGGTTCATGGCTTTGAACATCCAAAACGCCAAGGATTTGTCCGCTGGCAACCAGGGGCAGAGCCATCTCTGAACGGGTGTCGGGCAGGTCGGGATTATTGAAAAAGACCGCATCCTCACCCACATCCAGGGCGATGCGCGCCTTTAGATGTTCTGCAACATAGCCGACAATACCGGTCTCTCCTACTTTGAGTTGGTGTCGCTTCTCAAGCATGCGGCGGCCGCCTTCGCTGTTCGTGGCGGTCAGGATCGCATATTCTTTGTGGCTGTCGAGCAGGAAGATGCCGACATGATAAAAACCGAAGTTTTCATGAATGAGATAAGCGGCCTGCTGTAATAGATCGGAAAGATTGCGATAGGAAGTGATCGATTTGCCAACCTCTGCCACCGCCTTTAATTGCGCGGTTCTTTTATCCAGCGATGCTGTACGCTCTTCAACGCGTTGCTCCAGCAACTCCCGCTCGCCAGACAAGTCTTTGAGGAGTTTTTGAGTATAGGATTCATAGTTACTGAATTCCATATGAGTGTGTCGCACGCCATTAACGATCAGAACGCAAAGCAGAAGCACGCTGGTGGAACCCGTGAGCCAATCGGATAGCCCTCCAGGGTCGATTTGTGAATTCGATGTGTGGAGGAGATTATTTAGAATAAGCCAGCCGAAGATCAAATAGGTCAGCATATAAAGAGCGGTTGCCAGCCCGCCTGTCCGCCAGTTCAGCAAAAGCGAGGCCACTGCCACTGTTCCCACCGCAAACACTCTTGCGTCCCCTCGAATCCCGGACTCAAGCAAACCTGAAATTGCCAACGCATATAACAGCATGATCAATGTGTATGCTTTAACCTGGTAGGCGAACGGATAGAACGTTATTAAGAGGACTACCGCATACAGGACCAGGTAAATGATTTTATAAAGCGGCGGGTTATATAAGACAGCGGGGATTAAAGCAACCAACCCGAACAGGCAGGCGGCCATAAGCGTGACTCGTAAAAAGCCAGCGCGCCATGCTCCGATTTGCAATTCCAGGTTGCGATTATCTTGACTCATTGATTAAAGATTACCTTGTCTGCGGGGCGAGTGTGATGAATGTCATGAGTTTGAAATCCTCCTGGCGGCGGATTCCAACTGGGGCGGCCCAACGACGATTTCAGCCTCTTTCAGGTCAAATACGCGGCGAAGTTCCGCTGCTGCCGTACGTACCACGGCGTCAATATCCAGTGTTTCGCGGATCTGGGTCGAAATACTTGCAATCATTTGATCGCGCAAAGCGTTTTTCTGCGCCTCATCTACAAGGCGGCTGTTTTCAAGAGCAAGTGCCACCTGGTCGGCGATCTTTTCCACGAGAATACGGTCACGTTCGGACCAGGAAATCGAACTGCCCTTCCGCTTTAGTTTGATCGCGCCGATCTTTTGTCCTTGCAAGATCAATGGAACGTGCAAATCCCCGCTCTCGATGCGTTGATCCGGAGAGAGGATAGGGCGGACGCCTGCCGGTGTGTACTGATATGCCGGTCTGTTACGGTTTGTCAATTTGGTCCAGGTTCTTTTAGTTTGGGCTGAAGAATTGGTTTCGATCTGGGCAATCAGGCTTTTGATCTCATTTGTGAGACGGATATTCTCAAAAGCGACCATGGCCAGATCGCCGAATATCTGTACGATCTCGGCGTCTTGTGCGCCAAAAGCCCGTGTCTGCTCCGAGTGAATGTCCAGTAAACCGATCACTTCATTGCGCAAGATAAGGGGCAGGACCATCCTTGAACGGGTGAGCGGGAAGTTGTTGTCTCCAGCAAAGTTTCGAGGTTCATCTTCTGATGTAATGACCGGGCGATTTCTCTCCATAGCCAGCACATAGGGATTCTTTTTATCAGGTGGGAGATGAAAAGAATGTCCAATTAACTGGGCACCCGCTGTAGATGAAGAAGCCTGTAAATAAGCATATTTTCTCTGCTCATCAATGATCAACAGACCGACATGGTAATAGCCAAATTCTTCAGAGATCACCCGGGCTGTGGTGTCTAACAGTTCAGTGATATGTTGAAGACTGGAAAGGGTGCGCAGCGCATTGGATGCGGCGCGGATCTGAATGGTACGGGCATTGATATTCCCGCTTTGCTCCCGTACTAAATCCTCGAGAAGATCTTTTTCTGCTGATATTTCTTCGTATTTTGCCCGCATTCCGCTCACGGTCGCTGCATACCTTGATTTTAGTTGATCAAGCCCCACGATCAAAACCACCGCAATTATTGCGAAGTTAAAAATAAAAACTGCCCAGTCCGCGGCCGTGATCCCTGAAATCCTGTTATCAAATTGTATAAGGCCGCTTTGATGCAGGCCAGCGACAAGAACAATAACAATTCCGCCTATAACGGCTGTGACAAGATCAGCCCGATTCTCAAACAAGACCGAAGAGAGTAATATGCAGGCCAGCAGGAGGAGGCTTCCATCTGTTCGAGGGCCAAAATTGATCATTGAATATGTTCCAACCGACATGACCGCCAGCAGGAATCCATACACCCGCGTTTGGAATGGAAGGCGCAGCACTGTCACAGCCAGCACAACCAGGTAAATGCTGATGTATACAGCCCGGTCGCGAATTGATGCGGATGAAAACGATACAGCGATCAGGAATACCCCAAAAAGAGAGATAAACCGCAAGATCGCAAAAACGAATTCTTTGCGCCAGTCCACCGGCTGGGAAAGGGGAGACGCCGGGGCGTTATTTGCCATTCTCGCCTTCCATTGAGAGTTCGATCTCAACTTCGGTTGCTTCAAGTGATCGCCCCAATTCACGAACTGTTGTTTGTAAAATGTTATCCATGTTCGAAGAAGCCCATATTTTTGCGATGATTTCGTTGGTCAGACGTTCCTGGGCGGCCGTGATCTGGCTTTCTTCGACCAGGCGGGCGTTTTCCAATGCCAAAGTTGCCTGGGCCACAATGGCTTCGACCAGGTTCTTTTGCTCCGTCGTCCATTCCGCTGAGTTTGCAAGTTGGATCTGGCCAATAACCTGGTCGCGTAATGAGAGCGGGACTTCGATCTTGTTTGCATAGGATGTCTCGCTGTCTCCGGTTTCATAGCCATGGTCCCTATCTGACGTAGCGGTTCTCCAGGCATCTCTTAGATATTGGCGTTGAACGGAGCGCATTTCGGTAAGACTTTGCTGCGCTTCCTGATAGAGGCGTGAGTTTTCCATCACAATGGCGATGCCATTTGCCATGTTTTGATAGGCGTCAACATCCTGGGGGAGGAAGATGTTCTCTTTGGTGGAATGCAGATCAAGGGCTCCAAGCAGGGTTTCTCCGACCAAAAGTGGTAGAACCATCTGGCTGCGGGTGTAGGGAAGAAGCGGGTTGTCTATCCGGATCTGGCTGGTTTCAGAGACCATCTGGCTCGATTGCGTACGGATAGATTTGGCGATGGTGCTCTTACCTTCCACGTCGATGCGATGTCGGTTGTTCAGTAAAGCTTTGCCGGTATCACCGTTTGCGTAGCGCAGTACAGCCCATTTCCCGCCGGGGTCCAGCAGGTAAAAGGCGGTGTAATAACACTGAAAATCGTTTTCCATCAATTGCGCGGTTTGTGGAAATAGTTCATCGGGATCGAGAATGGATGTGATCGCGCGTCCGATCTCATTGACTTTCTGCAATTGCGAAGTGCGTTCCTGCACCTTTTGTTCCATCAGGCTATGTTCTTCCTGCAGGTTTTTCAACGAGGAATCGATTTTTATTTGGGCCTCAATGAATTCCTTTTCTAGGCGCTGAAACCCCAGGATAAAAGCGGCTCCGACCATGGCCAGGGCTGCGCTTGCGCTGACCCAATCTCCGATACTGGCCGGGGCGGCGTCTGGGTTGAATAACTCTATGGTGGAACTCTGGATAAGTACGCCGAATACAATGAACGTAATAATGTTAAGAACTATGGCTCCGATTCCGAACCTGATTGAGACCATCATGGTTGCGAAAACGCCCAGGCCAAGGAAGAAGAATAGGCTATCGCCGAGGATGCCGTGAGTGATCAATTCGCTGAGTCCCAGTGCATAGATCCCCAACAGGATCACCGCAGATCTCACATTGTAGGAGAACTTCGCCACTGTGACGAGAATTGCGACAACATAAATAACAATGAAGACCCCGTTGACCAGCAGGCTGCCTGAAGCCTGAATAGCCGGAACGATCGCGATGGTCCCAAAGATCAACAGACCAATGAGAAGAGGCAGCACGAGTCCTTCACGCCAGTTTTTGTAGAACTGCCGGGCGGTCTCTTCCGGTGACCGGGTTGGAGCGGTGAGAAGGTCTTGTTCTTTCATGGTTGGTCTTCCGATTCTGGGTCGCCTTCGGGGTTGACCTGGATCTTTGTATAACGCGCGCCTGTAACACGAGTGATCTCGCTGGCTGTGGTCATCAGAATGGATTGAATATCTGTGGATCGGCGTATCTTGCTTGTAACATCATAAATGACGCGCTCCCGTTCAGATTGCATACGGATCTGTTCCAGCAAGCGGGCATTGGCGATGATCGCTGCCAGGCTACCGCCAAGCGTGCCAAGCATTTCTTCGTCGTTGTCAGAATAGGCGTCCACTTGTTCGCTTTCAACATTTAGGACACCCAACAGTTCATTTCTATACACGAGCGGGACAGCGAGTTCCGAGCGTGTGTTTGCGCTGATGGGTATGTAACGGGGATCATTCGTCACATCTTTGATGCGCAGGGAGCGGCGATGAGTTGCCACCCAGCCAGTTACGCCTTTCCCGACCTCCACCTGAATGGAAGTTACATCCTCTGCATAGCCTACCGAGGCTTTTACTTCAAGCACATTCTTCTCACGATCTGCGAGCAAAATGGTTACGCGGTCACCGCCCAGAGTGACTTGCAATCCGTTCACTGCGCTTTCCAATGCTTCTTCAAGGGTTGTGCCGGATGCAGCCGTAGATGTGATGTGGTGCAGGAGGCGATGCTGGGAAAGGTGTTCCTGTGTTTCTGCAAATAATTCAGTGTTGGCGACCGCCACTGCCAACTGGTCGGCAAGGATGTGAAGACTGCGGAGGTTGTCTTTTG
>Ga0268298_10000964_pt1 | contig 35636 bp, 52 predicted proteins | sample WWTPWeurt_MetaG_FD_194462 | JGI IMG/M metagenome (GOLD analysis project Ga0268298, IMG submission 194462) | Activated sludge microbial communities from WWTP in Nijmegen, Gelderland, Netherland - WWTP Weurt | ecosystem: Engineered > WWTP > Aerobic digester > Activated sludge | place...
CCTTTTTTCATCATGACCTTTTCTGAGTATAGATTTCTGAGTTGGCGGCTTCCTGAAATGCCGCAAAGGGGATCACCACAGGAACTGCATCCACAGGGAGTCCCTTGAAAACCTGAAAGAGCCAAACTGGAATCTTCATACAAATGTCTCGCTTTGTCCTGTGAACTTGATCGCCTGACCTTTGAACGTAAACTTCACGCCCATCAGTGCCTTTTTGTGTTGAGCTGCCGTCAAACGAACCTTGGAGTTGGTCATCGACGATACGTAAATGTAACGAATCTTCGTGTTCTTGCGACGAACCGGACCGTTTTGGAGCTTCATCGAGTGACACGTCGAGGAATCCAACCTCAGAAGATTCATCAACCGGCGAAATTCCGGACCGTGTGCTTGTTTCGCGAAGGGGAAGTAGTGTGCAACGTACACATGACACACCTCATGGGCGACTGTACGCTGCATCGTTTCCGATTCATGTTCGCGGAGGTAGTCCGAGGAAATAGCGATTTCCTTTTTATGGGGCCGTGCCAGACCGGCGCAACCAGCCTTCAGGGATTTCACTGAGGAGGTAATCTCCATTGCGGGATATCCGATCTTGCTCAAGAGCTTCTGAACTTCCACAACCCGCGCTTTGACTTTTTCCAACATTCCGTTATTTCCTTTTCGCTATGTCTACATTATAGCACAGGTGTGAATAAAAGTAACGAAATGAATTACGTCAAATCTTCTTTTTGAAGTCTTCCATGGAATAAATCGTGATCCACATCGGAAAGAGAAGATTAACGCCAGGAATTAGCGCCAAGGAGACCATGCCGATCCAATCCCACATCTCCAAATTCATATTGATCCATTGTAAATTCCGTCAAGAGACGCAGTCCCTCATAATCTTCGATTCCCTCATAGAGGATATTCAATAAAATCTTAGGATACATTATAACTCGCTTCGCTCGTAGGACTTCGTCCTGGGTAAAAGAATAAGGGAGGACAGTGACGTACTTAACACAGCACGCACAAGAGGGGTAGCAGCACTGCAGCACTTATGTATTGTAACAAGCAGACCCGGATCTTGTCAAATTTATTTTCACTTGACCACGGAAATATTTCTATAGCACCGGAGTAAGTAACGACGAGACACCAACAAAATTCTCAAGAAACGCAAAACGACGTAAGGTAGTGGTACTATTCGCAAAAAACGTCAAGAAATCTTCTTTAAAATCAATAGGTTACAAGGGGAATTTTAGGGATTTCCTGTCGTTTTGGAATCCCTAAATACGACATTAGAAAGAGGAGAATTCCATGCTATTAACGAAAAATTTTAGCCTGCAGGAGATGACGAAGTCCGATACGGCGACCAGATTCGATATGGACAACACTCCAGACGACCATGAGGTGGAGAACCTAAGGGTTCTTTGTGAGAACGTCCTCCAGCCGCTTCGAGATGCGCTGGGACCAATTCGCGTCAATTCTGGATACAGGAATGGCCTCGTCAACGAGGCGGTGGGTGGGTCGCGCAAGAGCGACCACTGTCATGGTTTTGCTGCGGATATAGAAGTAGAGGGAATGTCCAACTATGCCTTGGCGTGCTACATTGCGGACAATTTTGACTTCACGCAACTAATCCTGGAGTTCTATACCCCAGGAATCCCGAGTAGCGGGTGGGTTCATGTGTCGTACGACGACCTAAACCTCAAGAGGGAAATGCTTACCGCTATCCGAGAACGCGGTAGGACTGTGTATCAACGCGGTTTAATTGAGTGATTCAACGCAGCGATTCCATTCCTCAGCAATCTTCTTTGCTCTTTCGAGAGTTGTGATTGTCTGTCCGATTGTTTTTCCGGTGTCATCCATAAACGTCAGGACGTTGAGTCCATTTTTGTTGGATACACCAGCCCAGGTGGTGTTGGGTCCCAGAAGCTCCGCGGTGTACGGAGGAAAAGCGAAATACTTCGCCGGTACTGCTTTGTAATGTGTCATAGCCCGAGGATCTTTCTGTTTTGAAGCCATCCGACAAAATTGCCACTGACGATATTTCCGTCATAAGCTGCGGATGCCTGGTGCTCAAACGGTGATGCGTGAGCCGGAACACCTCCGGCGAGTCGCTCGTAAATTGCTAGTGCCTTCTCCGGAGTCTGGTCCAGATTGCGGTAAGAGACTTGAGCGCAGCAGGAAACGCTGATCTTGATTGCGGTTTGGATATCCAAGATGTCCTCCGCATAGGGAAGGTGCCAGTCTCCGGGACCTTTGAAATCCGGCACAGAGGCATCTTGTGTCTCTTTCATCACCCGCGCCAACTCATGCATGTGAGGATCTGCTGCCTCGTGGAGCCTCAGCGCATAGAAATTATCCATTCCGGACATTGTGGATGAGACGACCGCTTTCATCATGATGAAAGGCTCAAGCAGGCGATTGCAGATCTGTTTGTGAAACCCAATATTTGCTAACTTCTCAGCAGCATTGGCGGCATCTTGGCTGGCGTATCGCCAAACAATTTCCCCCTTATATTGCATGTAGGGTTCCGCCTCGGCCGAGGCTTGCATTCCGGGTTGATTCAATCCCCATGAGATTGGTGTTGCGGGATTGCTTCGGACCATTTCGATCTGCTTCGCGACGGGGATGGCGCGCGAGGATGCAGCATTTCGGCTGAATGTACGGTGAGTCATGAACTCGCTCCAAACAAAGCGATGGACCTCAATCTCCCACGTAATCAGGCGAGCGCCTTTATGGGAAAGGGAATCCGCGATGATCTTGGCGGAAATCCCACCCTTACCTACAATCTTCTCATTCATTGGTTACATCCTCTGTGGTTACGATTTTGGATCCGGCTTCCCTCTGATCCAGTTCAAATTGATACTTGGCAAGTTTGACCTGATAGGCAAACTGCTGTGGGTAGACGTCGGGATCTTGGATTTTCTCTCCAAACATCTTCTCGAGGTATTCGGCTAGGTCTTCAGGCGTCATTGTGGTTCTCAAAAATTTCTAGTAATTCTGCGGATCGGCTTTCCCAATACTCTCGGTCTCTGAGAACCTCATCAAAGTATTGGTAGGCGATGTTTCCGGGGTTTCGATCATGTGAATAGAATGTCGCAGTCCAACCATCTCGGTTGGTGACTCGGATAGATTTGAACGGCTTCTCATCCGTTCGCTTAATTTCCCATTTGCCTGCTTTGCTCATTTCATCGTCTCCAAGTAAAGACCGACGTTTCCTATCGCATATCCGAAGAATGCAATCCCAAGACCCGGGTTAGCCTTAAAGAAGAACAGATCCACAGCGACAACCAAGTAGACAATGCCAATGAAGGCAATGAGCCAGGAGCTCATTCCGGATATCCCCAGCTTACAGTATCGCGCACAAATTGACGCGCTTCATCCTTGATCTTTTTCTTGTTTTTGTGTTTTCCGGCTTTCCGCTTGATGGAGAGCACGACTAGGTAATTCCTAGGTTTTAGTTTCTTGATTTTGATCTTCATTTTCGACTCTCCCAAGCTGGATTGAGTATTGGTAATATTTGTCGATCTTCTTGATCTTTGTCTCGGCGTATGAGACACTGGGCGAAAACTGGAAGTTGAATTCCTCATTTAAGAGATGAACGATGGTCAGAAGATCATTCAATTCGCCGTGCAATCTTTGGCGGTTGCTTTCATCTACGTAGACCTCATCTAGACCAAATTGCTGAGTCTTCAGCGCCATCTGGGCAACTTCCGATCCTTCCTCAGCCAACTTGCCGAGGAGATATTGTTCTCGCGTCATCCCCATGATCTGTGATTCTCCGCGACGCTTTCATACCCGTCGTATTCCGCGATGTGCCAAGACACATCATCTGGAATCTCAATCACCTTGAGGTTTGAATATCTTCCGTGAGCATCTTTACCGAGTTCCTCAACAACTTGCACCAGCGCCGGGTCGTCTCGTTTGATGTCAGAATCAAAGAGGACATCGTAGCTATCTTTTTTACGATTCTCTGGAAGCTTGAGGTAGTATGAGGTATGCCCCCAAGCATCTTTCTCTTTTTCTGGGTAGACTGTGATACCCTTCAGCTCACAGTATCGCACCATAGCCTCATCAGATGGGCCAAATCCGCCGTAGCAGGCATTGATAACAATTTTCTTCATGGTAAATCCCAAACAATAACGTCCACATTTTTGCATTGGTGATTGATGATTGCCTCAATCACACCCCAATCTCCACCACCCAATCCAGCCCCAATGCGAGGAATGTGGATGGTGTAGCTTCCTTCTTCCGCAACCTTGTTGAGGATTTGGAAGGACATATCGACAGCATCGTACGACACGTACTTCTTCCCGTCTGCTCCCATTTTCTCTTGCGTCAGACAGTTTGCAACTAAGAACCGGGTTGGTTCATCTTCTCCCAAAGGACTCCAGAAAGACACTCCACCCAAAGGAAAGTAGTTGTAGAGGTCCTTAATGTACTGGTGAAACGCCTCAGGATACTTCGCCTGTACGAGCCGAGCAACTCCAGATCCCATCACACCCCGCATATTGCAGCCGTGCGCGAGAATCCCATCTGTGACGTCAAGTAAGTCACCTACTTTGTATGTAATCATAATCTATTGTAACATGGGTTTGGAGTTAAAGTGAACCAAATGGGGCTCGCATGTCCCGCGCGATTTGGTCCTTAACGATAAAGATTGCCGCTTGGATTCGATTCCACATCTCAGGAAGATCTTCGTCCACGTACTCGATGGCCTGACCACCAGCTTCGCGAAATCCCCGGCAGGTGTCGTGGCGGTCGTCGATGAGGATGGCGTACCTGTTCGCATAGCGATGTTTTTCGACCCAGCTGTTCACAAAATTCGCCAGCCAAGTGATGATTCCTTTTCGTTTCAACCACTCCAACTTCTGACGCTTCCCTTCCTCAGCCACTTCTGGAGTGTATGTACCCATGGAGGTTAGCATTTCCACGTTAACCTCGGACCCCAAGTTTTCCAGCAAGGTGACCAGCTTCATCCCGTTCGGCATCCAGTCGAGAGTAGTGAAGATCTTGTGCTCCATCACCAGCGTATGGAACTTTTTGTCCGTGAAGATCTGGGGCTCAAGTTTGTAGTATGCATTCATGAAATCGCATACACACTCATCCATATCCAGATAGATGGTGGGCTTTGGACCAAACTTATTCGATGATGACTGGGGCACAGTGTTTCTCTTTCCATGAACGATATGCTTGTGTTACGACGCTGGGCTTTTGATCTCTTTTGTTATGTCGCCACATGCTAAAAGCAACCAAAGCAGAAAACAGCAAAACTACAACGATGCTAATGAGACCAGCGGCCGATATTTCACTTAAGATCCCAAAACCATAGAACAACGCAAAAGCAAATCCGATGACGGCATGCACGATCAAGGTAAGCGCCCCAAATGCCAATATCGCCCTAATTAAAAGCAAAAAAGATGCTTTCATAAATGCTGTGCGGTAGGCACAGATGTCGTTGGGATAGTCGGCGACAATTTTCGCAATCTTGTAATGCCAACTGTTCTTATCAATCTTAATTGCTTCCATCAGTTCACTCCAGTTGATCCATATCCACCCGTACCACGCTCTGTTTCCTCAGGAAAGTCTTCCACAGGAATGAAGTTTGCGTGTGCAATGGGAACAATGATGAGTTGAGCAATACGATCCAAAGGCAAAATAACCATTGGCACATTGCTCCGATTCCATGCTGTGATGGTTAGTTCACCTTGGTAATCGCTGTCGATCAGCCCCACAAGATTTCCGATGACCAATCCCTTGGATCCCAACCCGCTTCTCGGGAGAATGAGAGCGGCATAGTTTGGATCGCCGATATGAATCGCAATGCCGGTTCGAATTTTTTCGGTTTCGTTGGGCTGCAGAACCAGACGACCTGGAAGCATGGCGCGCAAATCAATGCCCGCGGATCCAGAGGTGCCGTATTCCGGCGCAGCCGCATTGGCATCCAGAAACTTGATATGTACGTCGAGCTTACTCATCTGCATCTCCCAATTCAATGGTGAAGTCGGAATACTGCTCGGTCTTCTCGTTGATGGAGACTGCGTACGTGAAGTCGTTGCCCTCGATGAAGTTCTCTTGAACGAACAGATCCGTCGTATCCAGATAATTGGAGACAGCCTTTTTCCCAAAGCCAGTACCCAAACGAACACGTTCCAGAAGTTCGTTGATGATCAGAAACTGATCCTGGGTCATTGTTACTTTGACGTTCCTTTTGTTTGTCATTCTTGCTTTTGCCATTTTAAATTTCCTTTTTCACTTGTTCAACTTCAATACCCTGAGATTTCAGGAACTCAACTCCAGATAAGTCTCGATACTCGTCGCGAAACCAGACTTTGCGGATTCCGGCGACTTTCATCATTTTAGCACATTCCACACAGGGAGTCAATGTGAGGAAAATGTCGGCGCCCAGCGATGGTTGTCCATCTCGCGCCATTTTCAAGAGGCAATTTGCCTCAGCATGCACAACCTCGGGTTTGGTGGTTAGCCGAAAGTGAGCCTCCACGTAAGGATTGTCCCAGTAATCCAGGGCTTCTTCTTCTGAGATCCACTTATCCTTAAGGAGGAATTCTGCAGTTTCGCAGTTGTTATCCGCCCCAGGAAGCGTTCCATTGTAGCCGATGCTCAGGATACGATGATCCTTGACTGCAACAGCGCCAACTTGAGTCCTTCGAGATGCGCTCATCTTGGAGACTTCGTTGGCGATCCCCATGTAGAGATCGACGAACTTTTTCTTCATTTCAGCAGCCATCCTAGATCTCCTAGTGTGAAGCCCAAGAAGAGAATTACGGCGGCAAATGCCAACCAAATTAGTGCAACTTTTCTATTCATGCATGTTTCCAGATGTAGTAAAAGAGGGGACCGAAGAAGAGCACAGCAATAACCGCTGCTTGGATGACCTGAGCAATCAGTCCGTACACTGAGGCCATCGAGATTTGATCGATGAATTTTTTCATTTTTCGCTGCGAGTTTGGTTTTCGATCAGCGTGAGGAGCCGCATAGCCAAATCTTTGTGTTTCACTGCTTTGTCTGCGCCCAGAAAACAGGCAGACTCATACACCACCTTTGGGATGGAGACGTTGAGACTTCCAAAGTGATTCAGGGCCTGCAACTCCTCAAGAGTCTCGATCGTGATTTGCAGAACCACCGGTTCGAACGCCTTGGGAGAATCCACTTTTTCGACTTTCATGTCATTTCCTTTGTTTTCAAGTTCCTATTATAGCACAGAAACAATTAAAAGTCTACGTCAGAGTGTCGAGAAGATCTTCCATAAGATGCCTGTGTTTCAGAAGTGTGTTGGTTTTTGTGTCAACCGCAAAATCCGCCAGCTGCATGAAGTACAAATCCCTTCGAGACCACGCCTCATCTGAAGACAATTGATCGATGGCACGGTTCATGTTGTCCCAGCTGCCAAAATAGTAGGCAATGCCTTCCCGTTTGAGTTTGTAGAGTTTAGGCATTGAGATGCCTCTTCACCGCGGTGATTACGTCGTTGAATTCTTCCCCGTTGAACCTGTGATCGGTCTCGTAGAAAAAGTTCGTCCTGCCGTTGGCGAGAACACCATGGAGACAGCTAGAGAAATCGATCACTTCGTCGTAGATGCTGATGAAGTAATCAGCATCCACATTCCAATCCATGGGACTGTAGGCATCAAGAACGTCCTGCGGAAGGTCGTATTTCTTGAGCATATTCTGGGGATCGTAGCAGGGGTTGATCAGGATTGCTTTGCACTTGTACTTGTCGGCAAAGTAGGAAGCGTACCACGCACCCAGGGAAGTTCCGACAAGAACCATCTTGAATGGCTCGCGGTAGAGATCGCCGAGGAGGGCACTGTCGACCAAATCGCCGAGGGCTTTCAGAGAAACCCTGGGATCCAAATCGTAATCAAACGAATAGGTCTCGGTATCTGGCATTGCTGCCCGCAAACGCTGGACCTTATCCCCGTTTGCCTTGGATCCGTACCCATGGAAATACACTACAAATTTTCTCATTATAAATTTCAATTCCTTCTATCATAGTATAACACACCCACATAATAAAAGTCAATCTATCTTTGGATGACCCACAATTACCTTTTTATGAGAATCTTTCCCAATTTTCCGGGTGTAATGTTCTCCGTTGTCGTCTTTTGACTCGATATTCTTACCGGTCAACTTTGCGGCTAACGAATTGTGAACCACAGGAAATCCGGCTTTTCTAGCTAGATGCTCTGGAGCGCCGGAAACTTCACCCCAGGCACGTTTTTGCTCGTGGTCCTCGAGGTTCGCTTTGTTGTAATCCTTCTTTCCCTGTTCCGTGCCGTCGGTTGCGCCGCCAATTGCTTTCCTGCCGAAGCTCTTTTTGTAGAGCTTGATTGCGGTTAGCTTCCCGCCGCGTTTGATTGCCTTGATTGCAGAGTGAGAGATGTCATCGTGGATAGCATCGGATTCCGCTTTGGAACCGTGCCCCAAGCCAGAATACCCACCGTCCACTTTGGCATAGGCGTTCTTGAGCATGGAGTGCATCTCGTCGCGGTGCTTTTCGCGATGATCTTCGTGTTTTGGGTTCAATCCAATAGAGAGAACGGTCTCATGGAGCTGCTGTAGGTAGGAGTCAAAAGATAGCATTTTGCGGGTTTATTGTGTGGTGTAAACCCATATTTATGCTAACGAAATTCTCCGTTAGCGATCAACCAATCCTGCCAGCGCCGCTGCAATGTTTTGGGGAGCTCTACCGTCTTATACCCAAACTTCTGGGCGTACAGGATCTCGCAACCAAACTCTATCAGGACATTTGTGTCTTCCCATTTTCTGTCCCAATTAGCTTCCCAACAAGCCAGGCTATTCTTGTACTTCCAACCAAACAGCTTGGGGAAGAACTTAGATTCGTAAGCAGCCTCACAAATCTTCATCCGTTCTTGGATATCGTTGCGGTACTTGGTCAACCTCTCCAGTTCGGTGTTGATGAAAGTTTCAGCGTGTTCGACAAGGATGTTCATTCTTTTTCCTCTGCTTTATGCCACTCGTTGCCACCGCAATTTCCGCAGCCGAGATCCTGAACGTCGTCGCATGAGACACTCATGGTGTATTCTTGAGATCCGCACTCGTTACATTCCCATAGAAATTTGGGTTTTATTAGATTTGCGAGGATCATGTCCTGGAGTTCCGGAGATCCGTATTGGGATGGTGTGTTCATACTGCGAGTCCAAGTTTCGCGACAAGTTTCTTGGAAAGGATGATCTCAAGTGCCGAGGCCTCGATCTCCCACGGCTGGTTTTGGTAGGCAACCTTCGTTGGGCGCCCTTTCCAATACGTGATTGGAGTTCCGGATTCGTAAGCTACGCGGAGCTCTCCACGCGCCATCTGACCAACGTGGACCATCTCATGCGCCACAGTAATAATCATGTCGAAGAGATCCAATTTTGCGGCAATGCCAACGGAAATTGTGTTGAGATCCTTGACGGTAAAACCGGCACATTCCTTATCCAATCCGGGGATAAACGCGATAAACACTTCCTCCTCCAGATGAGAAATGCTGAGTTCCCTTGAGAAGAACTCAGCAATCTTTTTGGTGATTTTGCGCTTTTCCGCGCTTCCATTTTCAACAGTTATGTTCATCATGTGCTTATTATAGCACAGATGCGAATAAAAGTAAATTGGTCGCTAAGGGGAATTTCGAAATCCCGACCTTCTCCGTATGAAGGAGCTGCTCTTCCTCTGAGCTACATAGCGTTATGGTTCAATCCAGTTTGATGTCTGGTTGAACGATTTTTCCTGAATTGTGTCTTCCTTGAAGAACTTCCTTGGATTCCCACACATATGACATCCCGGATCTCCGCACGTTGTTGCTGAGATTGTAGCAAAGCGATGCGGCGTATCTGTCGGGAATCCATGTGCTTTTGCAATTTCCAACTGTTTCTTGATCCGTGTCTCCGTTGCGTGGATTCTTTTTGCCTTCTTCTCGCGATCTGAACTCATCACAATTCCTTATTTTGGCGGAACGCTGAGGTCTCGAACCCCATCCGACTTTTGGTCGAACCAATCGCTTTCCAAGCGATGCTAGCAGCCCCGGCTAGGTAACGTTCCATAAATTTTCTGGCGGTCAACGGAGGTATCGATCCCCAACCAGCTCATCACTGATCCAACTGTTTTCGAGGCAGCGGCAAAAGCCATCTTGCATCGTTGACCTAATCCTGGAGGGTTACAGAGGTATCGATCCCCAACCGACTCATCGCCGGTCCTACTGTTTTCAAGGCAGCGGCAGAAGCCATCCTGCATTATAACCCGTTCTTATCTATTTATTGTAACACAGATGACAATAAAAGTAAAGTCTACCGTGCTAGCCATTTTTCGTATTCAGCAACCAAAAGATTGTGGTGATCCGCGTTACACCAGATTATCCACTCGCAAACTTGTCGCTCACCGTCTTTGTTCTTGAGGAAGTACCCAAACACTGTCTTACCACGGTTGCCATGCGGCTGCCGCTCAATTGAAAAAGGCTCCAGAGCGGGGAAGTTGATTACAGGCTTTTGGTCGACTGGATTTTTCTTGTCGCGAAGTTGCTGGAGCTTTTCTTCAGCACACGCTACTTTCACGGCCAATTTGTTGACGATTTCGTCGTGCTTCTTCTTACTTATCAATCCAAACATGATATACTCCAGTGAAAATTAGCGGTGGTTGATTCTGTTGCTAAGTTCAACCACCAAAACTCCGATGGGGCTTACGCCGCCATCAAAAAGCTTTCTTCGTTTGCTTTTACTTGATTTGCTTGATTTACAGTCATCGCCTACTGAGGTGTCAATCCGACTACTTTTCGCCCTGTCGAGACCAATTCAGCCCCATCAGAAGGAATCTCCGCAAGATGCTTATTGATAGGAAAAGTCTTTTCTCTAACTCTTCTCAAATCTTTTCTGTTGGTCTTTTGTCCAAACTAGCATCTTGCGTTTCATGAACTTCCTTTTGGTGGAGCTGGCGGGTTTCGAACCCGCGTCCAGAACTCATTTCAACTTCTCTCATACACCCATAAACACTTTTCCTGCGCTTATCACACAGGAAACCTTGCCACTCTTTTCCGTCTTAATCAACGTAAAGGTATTCTCATTGTTATTTTGCCATAGTGAAACGATTGTGCCATCCGACTCTTTTGCTGCCCAGGCCATCTTCTCCGAAAAATCCTGAGTCATGGACCTAATTAGATCCTCACTATCGGCACATAGAACCCCGTATTGTTTTGGGGTTAATGAAATTTCCGCAAAGCTCGGAAAAGATATCAATAGCAACAAACCCCAAACAAATCGTTTCATGCGGAATACTCCTTCTGTGGAGTATTTATAAGATTGCAGTCTAATCCCTCGTCACAAAGAGGGTGCCATCATACAGGAGCCAACCCGGTCCAGACCAAGACAACCAATCACACCCAGTTTCTTTCCAGCTCTCTTTCCAAGCTTGGAAGAACTCTGAAGACATGGCTGTATATTTTGGATATCGTCTCATAGTCCCTGCGCCTGCCTGTTTGGGCAAGCCTCACATGGTTGCATTAATTCCGTCGCCGCACATTCCGCACAGCTCATCCAAATAACTCGCATCGCAATAGCCCTCGTTTATGCGGTGATACCGCGGTTTGATATGTAGAGGGCTATCACAAGCAGGACTTACCTGGTCATTGTGTTGCCGGTCTTCAGCATATGAGTAGTTGGGAATCCGCAACGATAGACAACGGTTTCGTTGCCCTTGCGGTCCTTCTTGACATTCGCATAGATTGCCTCGCCGTATTGGGAACGGATGCGGCTAATTGCAGAGCGCACGGAATGTTCCGTGGTCTTTGCTGCCTTTGCCAGCTGAGTTGGTGTCTTTTCCGCGCCATCTACGACAAGAATGTTGTAGACCTTTTCGATGATTGGTGTACGGCGGGTCATTTTGCTGCCGATGCCTTTGCTACAGGAGCAGATGCCGCAGGCTTTGCGGGAGTTGCTGGTGCAACGGTCGTGGTGGCCATGGCGCCCATCGCCATTACCAAGCCCATAACTAGAGTGATGGATGATTTCATTTCAATTTCCTATTATCAACAGATGAAGAGGGAACCATTCCCCTCTTCCATTAACGACACCACTTAGATGTCGTATCGCGGGATGCAAACAGCCTTACGCATGATTGCTTCCGGGGTAAATTCAGATGCGTCAGCACCCAAAACACCCATTAGAGTCGCCGGCGAGAAGCCAGAGACCAACGCAACGCCCTTCTTGTCGAACTTGGCTGGGGCGTTACCCTTAGCGTTCAAGTTCCAGAACACGATCTTCGGCACCGTGTAACCAGCAGCTTCGTACTTGCGTTCGATCATTTGGTTGGCGGAGTCGTCGAAGCTCGTGCATTGGTTGAATTGCATGTCGCTCATCACCAATAGCATGTCTGGCATGTCTTCTTGAGATACACGACCCGCAACCGCGGTCTTGAGGACCAAGTCCAGCGCCTTGTGCAGGTCTGTGGACATTCCCCACTTGGACTTAACCATTTGGTCAACTTTCTTCACGATGTCGCCCTTGAGGAGCAACAGTTCCGGTGCCGAAGAGAACGTCAAGAACATATCCTTGAACGCCCCAGTGTTCTTGTCCGCACAGTAGAGTCCCAGAGAGACCGCTACGTCCAGACACGTCACAGATCCGTTTTGTCCTGCTGCACACGTCATCGATCCGGATACGTCCACCAGTGGCAGAACCTTCGAATCTCCGATGTAGTTTGGCAGCGCGTTCCATTGCGCCGTCAGGTGACCCAACTCGGTTTCGTTGAATCCCTTGGTCCATCCGTAAGAGCTAAAGCCCTTCAGGACGTCATACGGGTAAACTGCCGCAGCGTTCACCTTAACGGTTGGATCTCCCTTTACCAGAGCCGCCACATATTCTGCATACTTGGTGGTATGACGATTGAATGCCTTCTTGTAACGGGATGCAGCCAGCGACGGAACGTGGCTGAAGTTGATTCCATCCCAGGTGTTTGCACACATTGCGGTTTCAACCACGTTGGTCAGCGCTACCAGGCTCTTGCGGTATTGCTTCGGAGACATTCCGAAGAATGCTCGGATTTCCGCGGCCAACGGACCCTTACGCGGCGTCCACTTTGCGGCCAGACCGTTTTGAGCGCGCAGGGCGTCACCCAACATCGTGAATGCGGCTTCCTTCATTTCCTTCGTCTTGAATACAAAGATGTCATCCCAACGACCCAGTTCCGGAGTCTTGAACATCAGAGCCAGAGCGGCGTCCTTGTCGCGGGATTCCAGGTACACGAGCATGTCGCGGAACAGTTGGCGTTCGCCAGATCCACCGCGCACGTCGCGAGCCCATTGCAGGATACGCAGAGCGAGATCACGGTCTTCAGCCATAGCTGCTGCAAATTGTGACGTGATGTTCTTACCGCGGGATGCGCCGATGTTGAAATACAGATCCACGTTGGCGTTTGCCGTGGACTTCAGGGCCTTCATACCGTTTTCGGTACGAGCCGGCATATTTTGGATTGCGTCAGCGAAATTCATAATCAATTCTCCAGTTTAGATTTTTAAGTAACAGATGCAGTTACTAAACTTTTATCCGCGATTCTTTTCTTGGCTATCTTGGACGTATGTCCGACATATTTCCAAGATTCTTTTGGTCCGGATTGTGACCAAAACAATTCTGTTGGTATTCTAATAAATTCCCCGTATTCATCCACACACGCTACGGTATTTTTGTTGAGTTGTTGCCAATTGTGAGTTCCTAAAGAAACTCTATCCGATGCTAACGAAGATCCATCATCGCGCTTAAGGAGATGATGGGTCCCATTTTCTACTCTTTTTCGATTTAGTTTTGTAGAATGTTCCGAACCAACAACACCTTGAAAATTATGCTCACCTTTAGATATTAGCTTTTCATTTCTTTCTTTAGCCAATATAGATCCTCGCACTCCTTGAAAATTATGAGTCCCATTTTCAAGGAGTTTCCTCGACCGCAATTTTGCCGCAATCTTCATTTTTGAGGTATCTTTCTTCTGATGCCCCTTATCGCTCCCCCCATCTAGTCCATTCTCATCTTTTAGATTTGCCCATTCTTCAGATTCTACTATGTTATTCTGTTTTGAGAATTCTGTCGCAACTCTTACACATTCTTCTTCATCTTGAAAGAATCCAAGTATTTCTGTAGAAATAGAATTTCCGTGTATCTTAAGATGGCGCAACCAATATTTTCCAGATCCTCGATATTTTGTTGGCTCTTTTCCCGTCGCTTTTCCAAAGTAACGAAGGCCTGTGATGTTGTGGGTTTTGACATACAAGTATGTTGGTTTGAACGGCATAATTACTCCTTTTGAAGTATTTATACGTTCGTGTATCTTGCCTACGTCCAAAATTCAGAGAAGTTCATGATTTTTCACTTTCAGGTTAATGTTGTTTCCCATGATCGGGAATTGCCTTAATATCAGGATGCTCGGTTGGTAATTGTTGAGTTTACATCTAACTCCGGGTGCCTGGTCATTCCCACCCAAAATCCAACGTCGTCTCGGACGCTTATCATATCCAGTTCTCTGGCATACTCGAAATTATTCTGCTTCTCGGAACATATCCCACACAATTACGCCTTTCGACGGTCCTCACAGTGGGCACTCTTTAGTGCTATGTTTTGGTTGCTGCAATCATCCTATGCATTTTCATCAGTATGGCTTTTGACAGTTGTTAGGATGTCAAGCCCTTTGTTACGGGAACACCCGTGATTTTTGTTTGCTGAATCCATACTAATTCTTGGTATCCCTGGAGGGACTCTGGTGGGCCACCCGGGACTCGAACCCGGAAAAACCCGCGATCTAAACGCAGTAGCTGTACCAATTTGCATTTGTCAGCGGCCCAAAATATCTCTAAATCCAACATTACTAAAATATCGTTCCTTGAAGTTTTTATGTGATATTCTAATAACTTTGTATCCTAGGGAGGATAAAAACTCATCCCTAATTTTATCTTTTTCTATTGTTTTAAGATGTTGAGTTCCATCTAATTCGATTATCAATTTCTTATCTTCAAAACAATAATCAGAAAAGTAATTCTTATTTTCTACTAAATTTCTAAAATGTTTTTCAGATTCCCATCCTTCTATTTTATTATCCCCGAGCCATTTCTCAAAACACATTTCCATCCAACTTTTCTTATGTCTTCCGTAGTTTTTCCTATTTCCTGGAATGCTCAACCACGCAGATCTCTTTTTGGACATTTGTTGTTTTGCTTCTTCGGTATGGGTCCATCCTTTTCTCGGAATATATTCCCCGGATTTTATCTTTTCGCGTAAAACGTCCCAAGTCTTTCCTATTCTTAAGTCCGTCTCTTTTGTGTTTCCTTTCGACCACGCCCGGGCGTTGTTCCCACCAAAATCTGTACGCATTTTACCATCAGCGTGTGCTTTAGATAGCCCCTTAGCATTTTTTGCTTTAATAGCAGGGCAAGAATTAGATCTAGGTAAGCACATCAAATTTCCAGATCCGTTCCGGAATTTGGCTTGGCATCCACAACCATAATGGCATAATTCTTCTGTCTCAACCGGTATTGCTATTCTTTCCACGATATTCCCTTAATTGGTAGTATCGTATATTTAGTATTTCGCGAATATTGGCGCGACTACCAATTGCGCCACAGGGACAAAATCATTTCAAGTTACGAAGTTCTTGAGCACTTGTACGCCAGTGCCGATATCCACTCGTTGAGTAGACCTAATCGCGTTGTTGTTCGCTATAGATTAATTATAACAAGGTTCAACGTTAAAATCAAACAAATCTGTCGATATTTGGAAAGAAATTTTGGTGCTCTTGTTCAGCCTCAAACTGAATCTTCATCCATACCAAAGATGCGTGCCATCGGGGAACACTTCAAGAGCAATAAATACTACCAACTCTGTGAGCTTAGAGTTAGGGCTCATGTACCCCCGAAATTCCTCGTTGGGTACATGATGAAATAAACCCGTTCGCTGAACCCACTACCTATCATATCGCGGGAACAACTCTGGAGATGATGGGTGGTATATTCGAAGTCACCACCACACGCTCACCTCACTGATAAAGAGCACTGGGTACCACTCTTGTCACGAACGCAGCAGTTCTGATCTACCGCTTGCGCCGTCAATTATTCTTTGGTAGGGGACCTGGGATTCGAACCCAGAAACAGGAGATTTTAAGTCCCCTCGCAGTTACCAATTAGCGTAGACCCCCGAGTTATCACTTTTCTAGATGTTTAGCAATTGCCTCACATGCTTCCTTGAGGTAGAATTCTTCTTCATCTTGATCAAAGATACCATCCCCTTTCGGACTCGCCCTATAGATCGTTTCTCCACCGCAGTCCGGAACATCCACGCGAAAGCCACCATGTCTCAAACGAAGGTAACCAACTTGCTTTAGTCCCTCATCGTCGCCATAGTCCTTATAGGCATCGTATTGCTGCGGACAAGCACCACAGGTAAGTTGCAACTCGATACCAGCATGAAAAAACCTCGAAGCAGGCTCAAAAATACTATCGTCCATAATCATCTCCAATAAAAATGCCGAGGTTAGAATGTCTCCTCTTTAACGCAAGTATCTATACTTTCCTCTTGCGAGCAATCTGGTAGCGGAGGCGGGATTCGAACCACGCGATCTCGAGGGTTATGAGCCCTGCGGGGACGACCTCTCCCCTACTCCGCACAATCTTTACTTGGTCCTGGGCTTCAGGAAGTAGCTTGAGTGCCACACTTTCCCAACCGGACCTCGGTAATTCGTTTCTTTCCGATTCAGGCGAGTCCTAGTCGCGTCTGCTGCTTTGCAGTCTCCGCCACATTTGTCGAACCATCGAGCCAGATCACGGCAAATGTAGCCGATATCCTGTCGAACCTCGCATGCCATTTCCGAATGGACGTTGCCTTTGTAAAACAACCTGGCATGCCAACGGGGACCAATCTTGGTCACCTTGATTTCCGTTGTTGTTTCCATGGTCTTTCTCCTAATACAATCTTAACCATACCCAGTTGGTGCATTTCAGCACCAAAGTCCCCGGCAAGGGCATCGGTTTAACCGGCGCATCGATGCGCCGCCTCGACTACCTTATCCGAATGGGGCTCCCCTGACCCCAGATCTGGTTAAGATTGTAGGCTGGTTTCCCAGCCAATTGTTACTTCTTTTCCTTTGGAACTGCCACTACCACACAGGTCTGATCTCGCGGGAGGCTCTTTTGACATTCCGCAATGGCATCTGCTGCCATTGATCTATAACTTCCCGGCAGTAAATTCAAAAGAGTTCCCAACACTACGGTCCCGAAGACCCCCACCGCAAATCCATCCCAAATAGAGTCCTTCATTCGAACGCCTCCATCGGAATCCGCACGATCATCGAATCTGCCTGGCGCATCGCATACCGCATCGGCGGCTGGATTCGCTTGAGTGTCGCCCCCGGAATGGTTTTCACCACTTTTTCCAGAGCTTTACGCAAAGCTGCTGATTCCACAACCCCGCGAGGAGCGTAGCATTTCACCGTACGGCAATGCTTGTGCTTGTTCGTCCAAATGCCCCAGGATGCCATACCCAGTTCGCGCATAACAGAGCGAATTTCTTTGGTGTACTTCAATTGTGCCATTTTGTCCATCATCCTTTGTTGCTATGTGTTATTATAGCACAGGTTGGATTAAAAGTAAATTATTTGGCTTTCGCGCGGCCCGCGGTGATGTTCCAACCGCGAGCATCGAGGATTTTTTGCCGGAGATTGATTGCGTCGACGGCTGCCTCGCGGAGGATCAAGTATGCCTTGTCATCCAGATTGCCGTCCATGGCGAGTCGAGAGGTCTCGCTGTAGATCAGATCAACCATCGTCGCCAGTGTTTTGAGTGCTTCGTTCATACTACATTATAGCACAAACTGGATTAAAAGTAAACAGGATGCTTGCCTAAGACCGGGAATCGAACCCTAACGGCATCTCCCCAGCGGAGCGGTCCTCCTGGTTTTGGTGAAGAAATTTTGATTGCTGTAATCATCCTGAAATTGGTGCGCCAGGCGCGATTCGAACGCGCGATCAATGGATTATGAGTCCACTGCTTTAACCTCTAAGCTACTGGCGCTAATTGGCGCGTCGAGAGGGATTCAAACCCCCGACCTACGGTGTAGAAGACCGCTGCTCTATTCGCTGAGCTACCGACGCTTTATCTATTGAAGATATTGTATGAGTTCTTTTGCAATGTAATTGCTGAACCTCGTACTATATTTTTGGTTAGGGTGCACTTCATCCCTAAGATCTTCTCTTCCGTAGAAGGGGACCAACCGAATGTCGATGAATGGAATGTTCATTTCTTTAGAAACTTCCCTCACCGCGTTGTCGTACACATCCAAGTCGATGACCTTCTGCAGGTATGCATCGTGTGGATAGTTATAATCCAGTAGCTGTTCATATGGAGCCAACCTTATGGTTCCTGTGAGAACAACTTTCTTCTTGGCTGATTTGATCAAGGACACCAAGGACGACTTGAATATCGCAACCTGAGTAACATCCAAAGATCCATAGTGTAGAGCATCAGCTCCAGAGTATCGAATCAGAACAAGATCGGTGTCATCGACGACCGAGAAATCTCTAACGCTACCGCCGCCTCGAGCATGATCAGTAACAGCCAAACCCAGCAATTGACTCAGCTCTGCGGAAAAACCCGGATTCAAATCTGGACTCGCTGCCGAGATGCTATCTCCGTACACTGAGATTTTCATGGGTTGTGGGACGGAATCGCCGCTACCACATCCAGATAGAAGGGATAGGGCGATGGTTAGAATTGATAGGAATCGCATATTGGGCTTGTGGATTAATCCAAATTTTGGTACCCACTGAGGGATCCGAGCCCCCGACCTTTGCGATGTCAACGCAACGCTCTACCACTGAGCTAAGTGAGTGTTAAAAATTGTATTTATCCGTACCAAAAAGGAGCGGGCTTTCGTTTGGATCAAAGTCCATACCCAAAGCGCGAAGCAACTTATGCTTCACCCTGAGGTTGGGAATTCGAGTCCGCTCCGTATCTTGAAATCCCATCATGATGCCAACTTCCGCAACTGCGCCGCTTCGGCAAAGCCCGGCATGGCAATGAACAACTACGTGCATCCTATTCTCAAGAGCGTGCCTGAGAAGCCTAGCAATTTCCACCGCCTGATCTTCTTGAATCGCAACATCTTCCGGGAATACCCCTTTGGCAATGTCGTCATCCTCAATATCCAGGAACTCAAACTGATGAATTTCCTTGAATTGGTGCTTCGGCACTGGGAACGTAGAGCACGGATCCAGAATCTGAATCAACATGCTGTTGGGTCCAGCATCAATGTGCATACGATTTGCGATGCTGCTAGCGGGAACGTTTTCAATCCACATAATTATATCCTGTTCTTATATTAACACAATCTGGATTAAAAGTCAAATATGGCGGGGAAATTAGAATTGCGACAAATACGCCGTAAACTGGTGGGAGAGCGTGGGCTCGAACCACGGACCCTCGTTTGGATATTGTCCTGAAGTTTAAGCGCTACCTCCAAGAATCCAAATTTTTTGCGAAGCTCTACCAACTGAGCTACTCTCCCGAAATTGGTACCACCAGCAGAACTCGAATCTGCATTACAAGCGTAGGAGGCAAGCGTCCTATCCAATTGAACGATGGTGGTGTAAAGATTTTCAACACTCCGTAGCCGGGGTTCTGTTCTATCCTAACATTAATCTATGGGAACGTACCCCATCCTCGCAGGATTTCAATCCTGGTCATAGGTGCTGCAACCCGATCCTCTAGCCTAAGAGTTGCCAGGATCTGTTTGCATTGCTTGCTGTATCTTGGTGGTGTTAACGAAGCATTCGGACGTTGTCACCCGATCTACTTCTCCCACTCGCTCTTAGCGCAAGCCCCGAACTTCCTATCCTTTCGGATCGTTAGGTCGAGTGTTGAAATTATTCCGCTGTGATGGGTTCAATCATGCCGTTCTTCTTTTTCGCTTCCGGCTTGTATTGAACAGCTCCAGCCAATTGGGCTTGGATCATCATGTTTTTGAACTCATGGCGGGAGTCATCTGAACGAAACTTCAGTAGCGCCACCATGGTTTTGTTGCGTTTTGATAGACAAAACGTCTTTGTGGGTTTGATAAACATTACAATTCTTTCCTTAATTCTTCTCGAATTTGCATTAATAATTTGCCTAGGATGTTCAACCCATGAGCGTCGCACTTGCCCCAGTAGTTATCACCCCACCAGTTCGTTTCTTCAATGTACTTGTCTCCTGTACTTAGGAGCAATTCACGGCAATGTGCCGACTGTTGAAATTTGGCTCTGAGAACTTTGAGCATCTTTGATTCTTTTACGTCCTCCCAATCCGGGCGAAGCGTAAGTTGCTGCCCGAGGCGTTTCGTCTTCCCTGGAGTGTCGCAAGCCATAATAGCCAGCTTCTCTTTTGCTAGGAAGGTCTTTTCCGCCATGTACGCTGCCTCAGACCAACGGAACTTCAATCCGTCTACGATGAGAGGTTCTTCATGGAAGTTAGATAGTGCTCGAAACTTGCCGAAGAGACCAAAGATGTGTGTCTCTGTCTCAATCGCCTGAACTACACCATCACCGTCCATAAACATTTCGCGTTTCATAATCAATTCCTTATTGGTGGAGATCGCCGGGAGCTTTCACCCGGTACGCCAACTTGAGTTACAAGCTGTTATGGTCGCCTGTGGACGACCAGTATTCAATCCCCGTAAGTGGAGGAAAGCTAGAGTCTCGATCTCTATCCGTTTTCTTAGAACGGACCAATGGATTAGCAATCCATGCCAACGCCCCGGTTGGTTAACTTTCCAAAAACTGGCTGCGACGGTCAGATTCGAACTGACATTTCCTGGATCCTTACAGACCACTCTATTCCCGGCGCGCGCTGTGCGGGTCACTGTCGCAATAAACTTGGTAGCTGATACCTGAATCGAACAGGTCTTCGTCCTTGATGATGGAATGAATTTTAGTTGCAGAATACATCCTTGTCAGGATGCGTTTCTACGCGTGCTGCCATTACACTAATCAGCTATATTCTTTGGAGCGCCCGGAGGGATTCGAACCCCCACCCTACGGCTTCGAAAACCGAGACATTTGTCCATTGTGCTACGGGCGCTTAATTTGGATGCGGGTGTCAGATTCGAACTGACGATGCACCTGGCTTATGAGACCGGTGTGGTGACCAACCCTACCCGCGCAATTCTTGGCTCCCCTACGTGGGCTCGAACCACGGACCTAGTGATTAACAGTCACGCGCTCTACCAACTGAGCTATAGGAGAATAATTCTGGTGCGACTGGAGGAAATCGAATCCCCGACCCCCTGCTTCGTAGGCAAGTGCTCTATCCATCTGAGCTACAGCCGCAAAATATAACAGAATGCTTATTTTTCAATTACAAGTTGAATTTTTTGAATTTGCGGAACGCATTCTAAATTTGTTTTGAACATCGGCCCCGATTAACCGGTGGGTTGCTGTATGAAACCCGCAAGCCATGCGATCAGGAATCGAACCGAATCAAACTACAGAGCCACCGTGAATGCATCCTGCAGGAAAGCATCAACTTTGGGCCGATGTTCAAAATAAACTTGGTAGGACTGGGGAATTTCGAAATCCCGACACACTGGTTAAAAGCCAGCTGCTCTTCCTCTGAGCTACAATCCCATATTGGTCCCACGCCACGGTAACGATCCGTGTTCTTTCGGTTAAGAGCCGAGTGCATCACCATTAATGCTTGCGAAGGGTTGGTGTAAGATCTTGTCTTTTACGTGCCAACCCGAACCTACATGGGATTCAGATTGACACTATCGTTTATCAGAACGTTTCATGTCATTTCCTTTTGTCGTAAAACTTACTGTCTAATATCAATTATAACACACTCTACCGATAAAAGTAAAGCGCAATATCTGGTGCCGAAAGAGGGCCTCGATCCCCCGACGCATACCTTTTCAGGGTACCGCTCTACCAACTGAGCTATATCGGCATTTAACTTGGCACCGGTTATAGGATTCGAACCTATGAAATGGCGGGTTCAAAACCCGCTGCCTTAGACCAACTTGGCGAAACCGGAGTATCAATTCTTCTTCATTTTGAACTTGCGGAACAAGTTCCTTTTCTCGCCGCGGATTGGCTCCGTTGCGATGGCAGTATGTGCTAGCACATCCGGTTCATAGAACGATCAGATTGTATAAATACACAAACCGCAAAAGGTGATTATGTCAAAAATACTACCATATGTCTATAAATTAACTAAACCGTCCACGGGTGAGTTTTATATCGGGTCCAGATGTAAAAACAAATGTCCTCCAGAAGAAGATTTGGGTAAAATCTACTTCACATCATCAAAATATGTGAGACCCATCTTCTCAGAATTTGAGATAGAGATATTAGCAGTGTTTTTTGAGTCAAAATGGGCATATATTTATGAACAGCAACTTATATTTGAGAATTGGGACAATAAATTAAAACTCAACCGAAAATATCACTTAAACAGCGAATCTCTTTGTGTTGGTCCCGAACACCATTCAGAAGCAACAAAAAGAAAAATGTCTATCTCACGCAAAGGAATTGCTAAAACACCCACTTGCAAAGAAAATATGAAAAAAGGCAAAACGGGGAAACACCCCAGACCCGACGTTGCAGAACGAAACAAGTTAAGAATAGGAACATGGAAAAATCCATGTTCTGGAAAACCGGCTCCAATAGTACAATGTCCACACTGTCAAAAAACCGGAAGCACAAGCAACATGAAACGTTGGCACTTTGAAAATTGCAAATTGGTACATCCTAGTGGGATCGAACCACTGACCTTCGCCTTGTAAGGGCACCGCGCTACCGCTGCGCCAAGGATGCTTAATTTGCGAATACGTTGGGCGAACCCGTCATATTTCTCGATCCGCAGGCAACCGAATCACCGATTCTAGCCTGCGGAATACTGTTAATGAATACATTAGGAGAACCGCTTGCTTGGACAGATCCATGGCACGTCACACAACAATGGACTGCCCAGCCATCTCCAATTCTATGTGCACCCAAGCTATTGTGGAACACGTTGGGAGATGCGCTGATATTAGGTCTAGATGGGAAACACCCATGACCCGTACAAATATCACCTAATCTAACACATGCTGGCATAAAAACTTTCGTGGAGTAAACCCACTATTTATCCAAATAAAACGTAACGTAACCAGGAGCTGATTCCCCGGTATAGCGCGGATGAACGCGGGAGGCTAAACACCTCAGTTCAGCATACTCATCTATTACAAAACTTTTCGGCCAGGAATCCAACCCTCCGGAAGAGAATCGGATTTTGAAACTTTCCGACTCTCGATTCCATTGGTTATCCATCTGGATCCATATTGGCTATTCTTCTCACCGCGTTGGTGTTCATTCTCTGCCATTGTGGACACTCGTTTAATTCTTGCGCTCTCACTTTGAGCTGCAACTCGACCTCGAGTTCCCACTTCAGGATTCATATATCCCAATTTGAGATCTAAACATTTCTTTCGACCTTTAGCGCTAACCTCAGGATTGTAAAATCCTATCCGTTTTGCTTTCTGCGTCGCGAGGCTTCGATGTAGAATCGAGGGATCTCGTTTACGTTGCTCAGTTAGATCAACGTTTTTACCCGTCTTGTTGATGTAATCGAATCCGCCATAACCACCACGCCGGAGGTTGTAGGTATCATCTCGATTCAAAAATTCCTCGTGAACCACTTCCTTTTCCCTAGCGTACATTTCCTCACTAGAGTCAAAGTGCTCTAAAATTGTCTTGGTAAAGTTCTCGATGCCGTTCTTCTCGATCGACCGTCGAATAATTTTACCGCTTCCCATGTACCCATCATTTAAATTTCGGGTCTTATGGACACCAACGTAAATCTTCCCGCTGATGTTGTTCCGGACTTCGTACAGATAAAAGTAATGTTTCATCCTGTATTTAGTGAAATCCAGAGTGTGTCTCCCATGGAGGATTCGAACCTCCGTTATTCTTCGTCCCAAACGAAGTGCCATACCAGACTAGGCGAATGAGAGTAACTTGGTCAGTCTGGGGAATTACGATATCCCAACCTCCTGGCTCCGAACCAGGCCGTCTTCCTTTGACATTACAGACTGAAAACTTGGCATCCCTCGTAGGACTCGAACCCACACCGCACGGTTTTGGAGACCGGCATCCTGCCATTGGAATAGAGAGATAAATTATTGGTGCCCGAGGTGGAATTCGAATCCACAACCACAAGATTTTGAATCTAGCCGCACTACCAATTAGCGTACAGGGGCGAAAACATGGTGTTGGTACCTCGTCACGGTTACGATCCGCAGTATATCGGTTATCAGCCGATTATTCTACCATTGAATTAACGAGGCAACATATTCTTTTGTTATTTGTTCTTCAAGTAAAACATAGAGTTTCACATGATTTTGTTCTATTACCGCCGAAATTTTCTCAGCGTCTTGTTTTGCTTTATACGAATTTTTTGGATCTAACCAAATATCAAAATCTGGAAGATAAAAATCCGCGAAGTAATTGCGACCATCGTATTTTAATGATTTGGGACGCAACCACCTAATATCCATATCGTTTAGAAGTTCTGAGCATCGAAACTCAAAAGAACTCTGCAAAGTGGTTTCCTTTCCAAAGGAATCAACCACTTTAAACTTTTTGCTTCTTCCCGCATTTTCTCGATAACCACCAAACCCAGAAGATTTAGCATAATCGCTAATTTTAGCTTTTCTGTCTTCTTCAGCTTCTTCGGTTTTTGCTTTCCCTGAGACTCTTCCGATAAGGGAGAGAGAATGATTCTTTACTCGAATATCAGTATCTTTTGTCAATCCTTTATTCCAAGCACCCGCTTTCTTGGGGAGATTCTTAGAAGGACATCCATTGATATGGTTTCTCTTCAACTGCGCGGTTGTTGTCTCAGCTTTGCATTTAATGCAAGAACATTTAACTTGAAATTTCGACATTCTAAATCCTTTTGTGGTATTTAGTGAAATCAAGACAGTGCTCTTCCTCTGAGCTACCCGAACTAGGAAAATAACAGGATGTGTTTTTGGTCAAAGTAAAAGTTTGATTTTGTTTGATTTGCTGAATACATCCTAAAACTGGCTCCGCACTCTGGGATCGAACCAGACTAAACAGTGATTAACAGTCACGACCATGCGCCATGCTCGGTTTCTGCGGAATAAATTGTTGCCGATCACGATTGCTCTACCGGCGGTGTAGTCCCAGCTACACTAATCTTTGGATCTCAGTCGTAAGGGACTCGAACCCCAACCTTATACCCCATCAAGGGCCGTGCTCCCGGCTACACTACTTTGAGATCGACGAGCCAATTACCTCTCGTCAGCGGAGTTTGTGTTGCAACACATTCTCCATCATTTGGTGGTCCTACTAGGTAACGATCCTAGCTGAGCCCGAAGGCTACCGGATTTACAGTCCGGGCCACATCCTTAGTGGTCTATAGAACCTAAATTCTTGGTGCGCTCGACAGGCTTCGAACCTGCAATTAATATCCATCCCCTCAAGATGGCGACTTTGCCAATTTGTCTACAAGCGCATAATCTTCAATAAATCTGGTGCGCGAAGCAGGAATCGAACCTGCGCACGTTGGCGTGGACTCCGGGCCTATCGCGGTGCACCGCTGACCAAGGTTACGTTCTTCCAACTAAGGAAAATCGACGAGATGATCATTCCCCATCTATTCCCTCCAAGGCTCTACCGACTGAGCTACTCGCGCATAAAACTGGTCAGGAACACTAGGTGTTTTTATAGGCGATAGGGTCATGACCTCCGATCGCAAACCTGATAACTTTGGTGCCCAGGGAGGAATTCGAATCCTCAACCACATGATTCTGAATCAAGCCGCACTACCAATTAGCGTACCTGGGCATTCTTAAATTTTGGAACCTAGTGAGGGATTCAAACCCCCGAATCACACGCTTTGCAGGCGTAGCCATTAGATCGCTCTGGTAACTAGGCATAAATCTGGTGCGGAGTAGGAGGCTCGAACTCCTAACCTCAGCGTTGGCAACGCTGTGCTCTACCAATTGAGCTAACCACGCAAAATCCTTTGATACCTCGTATTTCCCATTATAGCATACGAGGGGCTATGGATATATCAAAAATGGAGTTCCGTAGGGGTTTCGATCCCCTCTCACTAGGGTGAAGGCCTAGTCGCCACGCCAGCTGCGTCACGGAACATAATTGGTGCCCCCACGAGAATTCGAATCCCGGACCTACCGCTTACAAGGCGGTTGCTCTACCAGCTGAGCTATAAGGGCTAATCTAACAGGATACGGTTTGCTTCATTTACAGTGAATTTGAATTTGCTGCAAGTATCCTAAAACAATTGAGATTGCTTCCCATGGAAGAACGTATGATCCGCATCACTACGGTACGCCACTCTTTGCGCGTAAAAGCGCATGGTCCTAATCTCTAAATCTGGTGCCGAATGGAGAACTCGAATCCCCGACCTTCTGACTACGAAACAGCTGCTCTTCCAGAACTGAGCTAATTCGGCATTATATTCTTAAGGCTGATCTTTGCAATTACCAGTCTGCGGGAATCGAACCCACTCCCCGAGCGTTAGCCCGGTACGCTGCCAATACGTTAAAACCGCATCTCAATCTAAGCGCGCCAACGCCGTCAACTGAGAGGCAAATCCCAAGCACTTCTGACGATTGGCGTCATCAGCCTTAAGAACACAAAATAAAACAGGATGGTTTTTGTCGCTAGACAACCTTAGTTAGCTAATTTTTGATTTGCAGAACTCATCCTAAAACTTGGTGATGCACGATGGTAACGATCCATCAGAGCTTAAAGCGCCGGGTTTACAATCCGGACCGTCTCCTTAACGGTATAGTACATCAAAATCTTTGGTGGACCGTGTGGGTATCGAACCCACCGATAACTGCTTGCAAAGCAGCCAAGAACCCCAGCTCAATCACAGCCCATTTGTAATTCTTCCCCGGCGCCAACCATCTGGGATAGCGTCGAGTTTTCTAATCTTTTTGTTTATCGTTTCATCTGTTATCCACATAGATCCAAACTGAGAGTTTTTCTCTCCAACTTGGTGCCGTATGGCTGAAAACGTTTTTCTTTGCGAAACTTTCGCTTTTTCTCTTGCTTCCTTAGTGTTTCCCAAAGCTCTAATCTTTGGGTCCTTAAACGAAGAAACGAAGTCCGGCGAAAAAATTCCTATCTTATTCATTCTGCAAACTACAGATCCAAGAGGAGCTGCTTTTCGCGCCCTATTCAAATGTTCTTGAGAACCATCGTTGAGATGATCAAACCCACCAAGCCCTCCACGACGGAGATTGTAGGTATCGTCTCGTTCTAGAAATTCCTCATTAACCACTTCTTTTTCTCTAGCGTACATTTCTTCCGCTGAGGTGAAGTGCTCTAAAATCGTCTTGGTAAAATTCTCGATTCCATTCTTCTTAATCGACGCATTAATAATCTTACCGCTTCCCATGTACCCATCATCTAAGTCTTGGGTTTTATGGACACCAACGTAAATCTTGCCGTTGATATTATTTTTGACTTCATACAGATAGTAGAACATTATGTTCCTCCTTACCCGTATTTAGTGAAATACAGATTTTGTGAGGATTACAAGCTCGAACACCTGCTCTCCCAGCTGAGCTAATCCCCCGAAAACACTGGAGCGGCGACCGGGAATCGAACCCGGGTCTTGGACTTGGAAGGACCTCGTTCTGCCATTGAACTACCACCGCATAAAATAATATGAGGCTCACGAGTCTCGCTACTCACTGTCCGGACAGCTTTTACTCAGTACGTGATAAAGACGCAATCTCCAAAGGGAAGTTCACTTGAAAAGCATACGGTGGTGCTCACCGCCTTCTCAACCTACTTTCCAACAATATCAACAATTGCCGCTGACATACAGATCAGCTTCGCCTCAAAACTCTTGGGGTGTTGAATGGGACTCAAACCCACATCTAACGGGATCACAACCCGCGGCTCTATCATTGAGCTATCAACACCATAAATCTTGGCGCCTCGTAGGGGTTTCGATCCCCTTACCTCTTCAGTGACAGTGAAGTGCTCTCCCGATTGAGCTAACGAAGCATTAAATTTAGAGAAGCATCATTCTTGAGGACTCTTACCCCACCCTTCTGTTCACGCAGGATACCCCGCGGTTGCCACCATGCTTCCTCGCTGGCGGGTGTTTACTTTTCGGCTCTTGCTTTCCGACTAATTCATATAGAACGCCACTGCGATACATTCCTAATCGCTGGTACAATCCATTTTCGCTGCCTACCAGAGCAACCGAAGTCGGGTTCGCAGTTATCGCGTCACCTTCCCAGTCACAGTGGAATTGTATATGAACTCTCAAAAGACTGAGGGATTACACGGCGTTATTGAGATCCGCGCTTACGATATAAGATCTCTATAACTTCTGTCCCATCAACAGCTCTTTCCGCTAACGATGTGTTTTCAAACCCTACTGGACCGAATTCCTTTAGCTTGCCACCTTACGCTTCTCATCGTGTCCACGCACTGTGAAGACAGCGTGATCTCCGCACCCGGCTCGGTTTCCATCTACTAATCTACTCAACATCGCCTTAGTAATCTTTTTGAGGAATTGTCATCATTACATCCAAAATACTCCGCCGCCTCGCTACCCAGGAATCTTACTGCCTGGCTCGTCTGGTTTCATGTAGTGTGATTCTTACGGTTGCGTCCAACTTTATCTATCGCACTCTAACGGTTTTGGTAACCTCGAAACTTTGGTGGAGACCGTCGGTAACGCTCCGATCTAGTCAGTCTGCTTGCAAGGCAAACCCGCATCCTTATGCTGCCCCCGTAATCCTTTGGTATCGCGTAGGGGTTTCGATCCCCTCTCACTTGGGTGAAGGCCAAGTCGCCACGCCAGCTGCGTCACGCGATGTATTCTGGTGAAGTGGGTAGGGATCGAACCTACTTGCCGAAGCCACGGGGTTACAGCCCGCTGCCCTACCATTAGAGCATCCACTCCAAATAAAATAGCAGTGTGTTATTACACCTAAGGGTACCACGGTCTCAACGTCTCCACCGATCTTACTGTACGGCTGCTAAGGTCTTTAGACCCTTTGCATTTACGAGTACTTGAACTGACTTACACTTCCCGTCTGAGCTCGCGCTCAGTCCCCACTCTTTAACTGATGGACACTTCTAATCCTACAGCCTGCTTGAAAACTTTGGTACTGCTGAACGGTTTCGATCCGTCTTTCTCGGGATGAAAACCCGATGTCCTAGCCACTAGACGACTGGAGTAAAATTCTTGTGGTGTAAACCATATTCAAACACGTTACCGCTGGAATCTTCGCAGAACGAACTGCGCTACCTCGCGTCTAGCAGGGCCAGCCTGATGTAACGTGTTTGAATATGGTCCCTCCGCTCGCTTCGTTATCACAACGTTGCGTCCTTCCCGAGCCTCTAGAGTTAACTAAAGGGAGTTAGATCCGCTTGAGGAACCATCCAAATATCAACAGATTTTTAACGACCAAATTGGGTCATCGCAAACCCGACGTCGGGGTGTCAACCTGGCTATCCTCGGTAACGTCCAACCCCGAAGGGATTCTGTATCCAAAGATCTTACCAGTAACGGTCCAACGTCGAATTTTTAATGAACTCTCGGTGAGTGCTACGATCAGCTCCAAACCTACTTCCAACCTAACAAGTGTTTATTATAACACCGTTCCGATTAAAAGTCAACTAAAAAGTAGTTCTTTGCGAACCTCTTTTTACTTAACTCTTTTCCACTTCCTCCCTGCTATGTGTTATTGTAACACAGCCCGGATTAAAAGTAAACGCCACAAACAACGAAGGGGACCGATGGTCCCCTGTTCTTAAGATTGCAAGAGGGACCTACTTGCTAATCATTCCAACCACCATTAATCGCATCATACCCGAGGCAGACGCGGCTCTCAGGATGTGTGGCATCCAAGGTAAAGCTCTGCGGAAATGGTTTGTTTTTCGTCATATAAGGTACTTAGTGTTCTCCAGACACTTTTGAACGGAAATGGGTGAAAAGAGTTGAACTCTTTTCACCACCGTTGCAAATTTGCAACAATCAGGCGATGTACGTCACCACCGTGCCCTTGGAGGGCTTACGCATGTCGCGAACGCGCTTGGATTCTTTTTCGGCAATCCGAGTCACCTTTTTCGCTTCCTTGGAAGGAGCGTGCGACAAGTTCAGGAAAACCTTGGAATTCGTGTTACGTACTGGAGCAAACATCATCATTTCCTTTTTACAGTTAATCTTCTCTTCCACGTTGTAATTATAGCACAGCGAGGATTAAAAGTAAAGAACACAATCCCTCAAAACATAAATACCATTGTCACCGAGGAAAAAAAATGCTAGAAAAACTAAAACAAAACATTTCAGAAATCACCGCGGTTGCGACACTATCGTTTGCTCTCATTGGAGGAGCAATTGCTGTAGAGTCCCGCTACGCTCGCATTGATGACGTCGAAAAAATCAAAGATGCCGCAACCAATGACATAACAAAAATGAGGATCGAACAAAACATAGGTCTAGACAACCTAAGAAAGCAAACCGTAGAGGATAAGCTGTTTGATATCAGGATGAAGGAAAAGAAATCGCAAGCCGATATGGCAATGCTACAGCGTTACGAAGAGCAGCTAAACGACGTCAATTCCCGAATCTCAATGAATGAAGGTAAACTAAAATAATTTTAGTTACTTCTTAAAAGCAACCAACACCAGCTCTTCAATGTCATAGAGATCTTTGATATCTTTTCCGGACCCTTTCCGATTACGATCATCATCCCAATCCATATTATATTCGATGTTTGCGATCTCCGCAGGTCGGATGTGGGTTTCATCTTCTGTGTCTGCCCCTAGATGTGCCCCCAAATTTACCGGCGTTCCACCGCGGCGGGAGTCCAACCAACCATGCACGCCAATACCAGGCTCTTTGGATAGGCGCTCCCAAACACTCTTTCCTCCTGCAGATTGCATACTGCCAGATACTAACACGATGTTTAATTTCTTTATTAACCAAGCATAGAATTTTTGAGCTGGAATTGTGTTAGATGCCTGAGAAGAAACAACGTCAACCTGCAAAACATTATTTCGATTTGTATAGGGATCTGTGACCAATACCATTTGCACAATACCATTTTTATCTGTTAGATAAAACGAGTAGTTTCTTCTGTAAACCGTGTGATCAGAAAATTTGCCGATCGGGTTCCCCCCCAAATCGGAATTAATTTTATGCCCCAAAAGCCCCCCATACCCAAACTTATCTCGACGTTTGACTTTGATAGATTCAATCTCATCTAAAGCAAGAAATTCTTTAAAATTCAACATACTCTTTTCCTCAAAAAAAGTATTTACAGAAAAAGAAATTTCCATGTATGGAGAATCACCGGTCCTCCAAACCCGTAGTAAAAATTTGAATGTTTGCGCGGGCATCTTCTTCCCAGCGATCTCTGGCGTACTTTGTGTGGTAGATGTAGGCGCGATTTTTGAGAAATTGGTTAAGGAACGCGGCGGACTTTCTGAGGTTGATTCTATTGACCTCTAGGCCATTTTCTAGCAAAATGGACTTTTGATTTTGCACAAAAGTATCATACGGATCTGCCAAGGAACTGATGTCTGCATCCAGCAGCATAGCTCGTTGTTCTTCCTCAACAATATCAATCCCCAGGTTGGAGGTCATAAGGTGCCATTTGATAGTGGTGCACTTGATCAACTCAACTGCCTCGTCGATGATGTCTCGGGTCTTTCTATCTGTGTATTCCCTGGCTGATAGAGCCAAAGCAGCAGCTGAGGCATTTTCGTTTGCATCGTGTTGTGCTCCTGGAACATATACAGCATCATGCCAGTACGCAGCCAGAACAACCGAATCCGGAGCCCAATGAGGCAGAGCGGAGACCACACTGTTGGCGTGTTCCCAGTTGTGATAGTCGCGTTGAATGACGTTGAAATCGTACCAGCGTTCTGCGGATAAGTGGAGTGATCGTAAGTTCATTTTTCCATTCCAGTCTTATAGGTCATTTTCTCTATCCTCATCCTCAAAGCCCACATTATCGCAATAAAAGTCATCACAGAGAGACCCGGGGTCCTCCGGTCTGTCGTGGAAAGCACAAAACCCTTTCCCAACATAAAATCCGCCCGCATCTGCGTTGAAAGCGTAATGCTTGCAAAAGTCGCAGCAGCTTCCGGATGGGCCTTCACATTTCTTACAAAATTTCATCTCATCTCCAAAGAATCCAGATACCAAGTTGGAAACAACTCTCGATTGTTCCCAAGGAGGCGCTGGAAGTTGCTATCCAGGATGTACGTGGTCGCGTGATCCGTTAAGCCGCGAACTGCTCGTCCAGATGCCTGCACGATACGAACAATCGCTTTGCGGGCGTACCACTTGGAAGACCTCGAGGCATTGAGAGCAATCCACGGAGATCCTAGGTACTCAAACGGAACCTTCGCAATGATTTGCCAACGTGCCAGATCCCCCTTAAAGTCATAGCCCTCTTCAACGCTAGGGCTAACGATGACGTTCCCTTTACGCTTCAGATGATTCAGAATCTCTTCTCGATTGTTGGACACAAGCATCCTGGATGAGTATTCCGAATTGGCAACAATGTCCTTCGCTAGTGCAAAGGAGACGGTATGGATGATACCACATTCATCCGGGTGCCGCTTGATGATCTTATCCACAAAGGACGCTAGGCGATGGCGATCATAGTCTCCAGATACCTTGATGACATTAAGTCCATGGACAACTCGCTGAGACTTGTCGATAGGATTGGCCACCATGATGCACTCGGCTTCCGCCGGCTTGATACCCAGGTTCCTCATGTACTCAGAGTGACCACAAATCGTAGCCGACATATGAATGAATTGGTCCGCTTTTTCGTAGAGACCTCGGTTGACCACTTGGTAAGCGTACACGGGTTGCAGGACAACCTTGGTCGCATATCCAAACTCATTAACAATCCATTCGCCACTACTATTCGCAAAGCTCAAGAGAGACTCGGAATATTGCTCCAACTCATCAATGGCAGTTGCAATAGAATCCTTGCGCGCTCCGCCCTCTTTGAGTTTGGTGTCCAACTCCGTGAGCTTTGCCTCGATGGCATTCGCTAGCTTTGACGCAATTTCTTGCATGTCCTTATCTGGAATAAGACTCTGTCCTGTATTGTGCTCCATGAAGGCATTGATGAACGTTGTGAAAAGACCACCAAACGCCTTACCACAAACAGACTCCACGTGAGTCAAATCCGCCATATCTATCGTTAGCGTCGCATGATCAACGAGCTGCTCGTCTATTACATGGCACTCATCTATTACGAGCAAATTCGCGCGATTGTCGTCTTCTCCAATTAACGTCACAGGAGCCGTGATGTGAAATGCAGCATTGGTCAAACGGAGATCGGCTTCGTTTCTCCATCGCTCACGCGTCTTAAAATACGGGCAGGTGCTTGCCTTTGTGCACCCACCAGCACTTTGAAGCTGCTTGCATTTTGATGAGTTGTATGGACCAACGTTATGGGGGCAGTTGTAATTGGAACGACCCATAAGAGATTGAATGGAGGTATCATCGTTTTGATACTGGTCCTGCAGTCCCTTTGTTGCGGTGATGATTGTGGTTCGATGAGATAGACTCATCTTTCGTAGAACACGATGTACAGTGGTTGCTATAGCGGACTTACCAATTCCGGTTGGGGCCTCCAAGATGACGTGTTTCTTTTTAGCCAGCAGCGCTCTGATCGTACGATCAATAGCCTCATACTGTCCTGGGTTGAATTCCGGAAACGGAAAGTTCTCTCGAATGAGTTGTTCAATATTGGGCATAATGTATTTTAACACAGCCGCAAGGGCTGTGTCAATTAGACTTTGAAGCCGTCTAGATCCAAAGTTGCTCTACCCGGAGAGCGAGATACTGGGAGATCATCCAAATCATCAGTCTTTTTCGTCTGATGTTTGTTGGTGGGTTGGAACGTTGCCTGAGGCATAATTCCACTTTGAGCCGATGGCTCCAAGTTATAGAGCTTCATCTTCGCTCGATTCATACCAACCACAAATCGCCTGTTGATACTAGGATCGCCAAAACGATTCTTGAGCTGCTTGAACATCACTTGGAATAGCTCATCCAATTCCTCTGTCCTAATCATCGCCAAAATAATATCCGACGACATAACGATACCCATAGACTCAGATGTATTGGTCAAGTCCACATCGCTGTTGCCAAAACCAGCTCTATTCAGCTGGCCCGCTGAAACCACCGGACAGTTGTTTTCGATAGCAAGCGCTCGCAATTCTTCAGATACGCTCTTGAGAAGCGTATAGGAGTTGACGGATCCACCCATCTTGATTCTAGATGATGCACAAATTCCGAGGTAATCCACATAGATGACATCCGGAACAAAGTTCTGCTTGACTTTCAGTTCCTCAATCAACCCGCGAAAATGCCCACAGTGAGCAGCCCCCGTCGGATATTCCTTGATGAACAACCTGCCGTGGGTCTTTGCCGCGATGTTGGAGATCTTAGTGGTAAAGGCATCCTTACCCATGTCCTTGATCTTGTTGATGTCAACGTTAAGGAGGTTAGCATCAATACGTTCAGCCAACCGTTCCTCCGCCAACTCCAATGTGATATAGAGGACGTTGAGACCCATGCGGAGATTAGCCGCAGCCATGTGAGCCATGCCCAAGCTCTTACCACCACCGGACTCAGCCAAAAGGAGCGTTAACGTTTTGCGACGCAATCCACCGTTGGTGATAGTGTTCAACATGTCAATGTCAAACGGGATACACTCATCTAAGCGATTGTAGAAATCAAACCGCGACTCGGCGTCGTCGATGTATGAGTGCCCCACCGCGGTATCAAATGATATGGACAGAGCATCTTGAAGAAGACCTGGGATTGCTTCCTTGTTATGGTTCTTGTCCTTACCATCCATGATAGTAAGAGATTGCATGATCGCATTAAAGACAGCGCGATCCTTACAGAACTTCTCGGTCTTCTCGAGAAGCCAATCCAACTTCCGTTTCTCGTTGGTGTACTCAGTAACTCGAGAAATTGCGGTAGACAAATCCTGATCCGTGATCCCCATGCGCCCAGACAACTGCACACGAATTACATCGGGCGTAGGTGGGGTGTTGAATCTCAGGAAGAACCCTGAGATTTCATCAAACAGGATACCATCAACTCGCTCTTGAAAGTACTCCTGCTTAACGTGAGGCGTGACTTTCCTAGCAAATTCCTCATCGTACATCAATGAGGAAATGATGAGGTCTTCAATCCGCATCGGCCACGCCCCCGCTATAAACAACAGAGCGTTCTTTAAGTTGTTCTTCCAACATCTCAATCAGTCGATCTCCAATGAAGGTCTCAAACTCGCTCTTATCCTCTGTTGGGATTGCTCCGCTCATGACGTCATATGAGAAGTGCATTTGGGCATCGTCGTTTTCCTCGGTGATTGAGACACCACCAAACTTGTAGACGATCCCCTTGAATTTCCCACCCAAGATTTCGATGTGGTATGAATGTGGATCTGAATCTGGCACCGAGGGTTCCACGACAGCAATCAGCTTACTCATCTTGATCTCCAATCATTGCGTTAATGGAATCGTCCATGGCTTCATCGGACATAACCGACGAAGACGCCAGTTGATACTTGTCCTTAACGAAGTCGCGGAAC
>Ga0268298_10000965_pt1 | contig 35632 bp, 29 predicted proteins | sample WWTPWeurt_MetaG_FD_194462 | JGI IMG/M metagenome (GOLD analysis project Ga0268298, IMG submission 194462) | Activated sludge microbial communities from WWTP in Nijmegen, Gelderland, Netherland - WWTP Weurt | ecosystem: Engineered > WWTP > Aerobic digester > Activated sludge | place...
TCAGGTTGGAAACCGCCGGGATCGAGAGCAGCACCTCCTTGGCCGCCACCCGCCCGCCACCCACCTTGCGGCACAGCACCTGGGCGATGACGCCCTTGAGCGACTCGGCGAGCATCACCCGCACCTGGGACTGCCGGTCCACCGGGAACTGGTCGATGATCCGGTCGATGGTCGAGGCCGCCGTGGTGGTATGCAGGGTTCCGAAGACGAGGTGCCCCGTCTCGGCGGTCTCGATGGCGATGGAGACGGTCTCGAGGTCGCGCATCTCGCCCACCATGATCACGTCCGGGTCCTCGCGCAGCGCCGCCCGGAGCGCCGCCTTGAAGGACTGGCTGTGCATCCCCACCTGCCGCTGGGTCACCACGCACTTCTTCGGCGGGTGCACGAACTCGATCGGATCCTCGATGGTGAGGATGTGGTCGGTGCGGCTCCGGTTCACCAGGTCGATCATGGCCGCCAGCGTGGTGGACTTGCCCGAGCCGGTGGGACCCGTCACCAGCACCAGGCCCTTGCTCAGCTGGCAGAGCCGCTGGATCTCCGGCGCCAGGCCCAGGGCCTCCGCCGAGAGGATCGTCCCCGGAATCACCCGGAAGACGCCCATCGGGCCGCGCCGCTCCTGGGCCGCGTTGCAGCGGAAGCGGGTCCCCGGAAGCTCGAAGGCCCAGTCGGCGTCGCCGGTCTCCCGGAACTGGGTCTGGTCCCGGGGGGGCATGAGGCTCACCAGCATGGCGTCGAGCAGCTCGGCCTCGAGCGCCGCGCCTTCCTGCCGGACCAGCTCGCCGTCGCGGCGGAGGATGGGCTGCTCCCCGACCCGCAGGTGCAGGTCGGAGGCGCCAAGCTCCACGGTGAGGCGCAGCAGCTGCTCCATGCGGGCGCGGCTGTTCTCGACCTGGGCCGTCATCGCAGGAGCCACGGGCGGCGCGGGTGGCATGGCCGCGGCCGGCGCGGTCGCGACGTCCGGGCGGACCAGGACCCGCGGTCCGTCCGGCTCGGGGATGACCTCGATGGTGACCAGCCCGGCCGGCGAGGCGTAGCGGAATTCGATCGGCGTGGCGCCGTCGAGCCGGGCCTGGTCGGAGAGCCCGGCCACCTCGCGGAGCAGCGGGAGGTACTGGGCCGGCGTCAGTGGGTCACGGGTCGCGGACTGGGGACCGGTGTCGGTGAGCAGCGCGGCAGGCTTGCCGGGCGCCAGGACCAGGCCCTGGGCGCGGCGGTCGAACATGGCCTGGAGGAAGCGATCGATGCGGGCCAAGGGGCGTCGTGGGTTCAGGCGAGGGGGCGAACCGCGCGGACGAACCGGCGGTTGAGGCAGACGATGCCGTCATCGGTGTGCAGGGCGAAGAACCGCTCGGGCGCGTTGAGGAAGTCGAGCGCCCGGGCGCGCGTGGGGGGCAGCTCGCTTGCCGCGATGCCACGCAGCTCGATGCCGCCGACCATCATTACCTCCAGCGGGATCATCCGGGCCACCGTGGCCCGCTCCGGGTCGTCGGGGGCCGCCTCGCCGTAGAACAGCGCAGCCACCTGCTCCTTGGCCACGAAGACGATCTCGGCGTGCGGCAGGGCCATGGGAAAGAAGGCGTCGGGCCGGTTGAGCATCTCCACCGGCGTCTCCGGGCCATCCCGCCAGGCCACCCGGGGCTGCAGGTGCACTTCGCCCTGGATGACGAGGCCTTCGGCCAGCGTCACCCGGGCGGCAATGCGGCAAGTCGAGGCCCAGTCGGTCATCAGCCCCTAATCTCGACGCCGGACTCCCGTTCCTGAAGCCGGATGGCCTCCAGGTAGTCCGCGTCCTCGCCCAGCGTGGCCCGGCAGCGGGCCATGAGCTCGCCGGCCAGGTGGAGCAGCGGGGAGCGGATGCCCTGGGCCTCGAGGAACCCGACCGCGATCCGCACGTCCTTTTCCAGCAGCGCCAGCCGGAAGGTGTTGGGCCAGGCGCCGGTCAGCACCCGGTCCGGCACCAGCCCTTCCGTCACGAACGACCGGCCCGACGACGCGTTGAGCACCTCGACCGCCTTCCGGGCGGGCACGCCGGCGCGCGCGAGGGCGCTGAACCCTTCACCGAAGGCGAGGATGTTCACGGCCAGCAGGGCGTTGTTGATGGCCTTCATGGCGTGCCCCGACCCGACCGGGCCCAGGTGCTCGATCCGCTTGCCGAAGCAGGCCAGCACTGGCCGGGCCCGCTCGAAGGTCGCCGGGTCCCCGCCCACCATCACGGTGAGCGCCGCGGCCGCGGCGCCGTTGGTGCCACCGCTGACCGGGCAGTCGGCGAAGGCGATGCCGCGCGCCGCCACGCGGGCGGCGATGCGGACCGAGTTCTCCGGATCGCCGGAGGTGCAGTCCAGGAACAGGGCGTCGCGTTCCAGGCCGGCCAGCAGGCCGTCCGGGCCGTCGAGCAGCCCCAGCACCTCGTGACTGGTGGGGAGGCAGGTGACGACGATCGCCGCCCCGGTCACGGCCTCCCGCGGGGTGGCGGCCACCCGGACCCCGGCATGCGCCGCCGCGAACACGGCGGCGCGTGACGGGGTGCGGTTCCAGACCGTGAGGGCGAACTGGCGGGCGAGGTGACCGGCCATGGGGCGCCCGATCGCCCCGAGGCCGAGAAAGGCGAGCCGAACGGTCACTCCTCGTCGTCCTCGTCCGCCGAGGTCCGCGAGCCCAGCTCGCGGTCGAGCATCACCAGCGCCGCCTGGTTGTCGCCCACCCGGCGCACGCTCTCCAGCACCTGGCTCGAGTTCTTCTCTTCCTCGACCTGCTCGGTGATGAACCACTGGATGAAGACCTGGCTGGCGTAGTCCCGGTCGTCCAGGGCCAGGCCGTAGAGGTCGTTGATGCTCTTGGTGACCTTCTCCTCGTGCTTCTTCACTTCCTGGAAGATGTGCAGCGACGACTTGAAGTCGGTGGGCGGCCCGGCGAGCGGCTGCAACTCCACCCGGCACCCCCGGTCGATCAGGTGGTCGAAGATCTTCATCGCGTGGGTGCTCTCCTCGCGGGCCTGCAGCCGCAGCCAGGCGGCAAAGCCGGGGAGGTTCTGGTCCTCCATCCACGCGGCCATGGAGAGATAGATGTAGGCGGACTCGAATTCCTTGCGGATCTGGTCGTTCATGGCCTGCTGCAGGCCCTTGCTTGGCGTCATGGGATCGGCTCCGGACAGTCGTGGGACAGGTGGCTGAACGGTAAGCGCCCCCGTGGCGGGGGGCCAGTCGGCCGCGGGCAGGGAGGACGGCCGGCCGTGCGGCTAGATTCCGGGCTGGTGGGACCTCGCCCGTGTCCCCGCCCTGGAGCCGCCCGGTGCCCCCACGCATCATGCACGTGGACCTCGATGCCTTTTTCGTCGAGGTCTGCCGCCAGCGCCACCCCGAACTGCGCGACGTCGACCTGCTGGTGGTCGGCGGCCGGCGCGAGTCGCGCGGCGTGGTGCAGTCGGCGTCGTACGGGGCGCGCCGGTTCGGCGTCCGCTCCGGCATGCCCATCGCCCAGGCGGCGCGGCTCTGCCCCGGCGCCACCTTCTTCCAAGGGAGCTTCGCCCACTACCGCGAGGCCTCGCGGGCGGTGCGCACAGTGCTCGGCCGGCATTCGCCGGTGGTGGCCATGGCCTCCCTGGATGAGGGGTACCTCGACTTCACCGGCACCGAGGCGCTCTACCCGGTGTCCCTGATGCCCGTGGCGGAGCGCCTCCGCGCCGAGGTCAGCTCAGAGACCGGGCTCGACTCGAGCATCGGCATCGGGCCCAACCGCATGGTCGCCAAGCTCGCCTCCGACTACGCCAAGCCGCGGGGTATCTGCGAGGTCCGCGCCGGCTGGGAGGAGGGCTTCGTGGCCGGCCTCGAACTGCGCGCCCTGCCGGGGATCGGGCCGCGGACCGGGGAACGGCTGCGGCAGCTGGGGCTCACCCAGGTGGCCCAGGTGCAGGCGCTGTCCGAACCCGACCTGGCGCGCCTGGTGGGCGACTACGCCCGCGAGCTCAAGTGGCGGGCCCATGGCCACGGCACCGCCGCGCTGCACGCCGGGCGCCCGGCGCGATCGGTCAGCCGCGAGACCACCCTGGCCCGCGACGCCACCGACCCCGACCACCTCGATGGGCTGCTGGTGCGGTTCGCGGGGCTGGTCGGGGCCGACCTCCGGGAATCCGGGCTGGTGGCCCGGACCGTGACGCTCAAGCTCCGCCACGGCGACTTCCACACCGTCACCCGCCGGCGCACGCTGCCGCAACCCACCGACCTCGATGCCGAGCTGCTCGCCCCGGCGCGGGCGCTGTTCCTGCCGGCCTTCGAGGAGGCCCGCCGGCGGCGGCAGGGCATCCGCCTGATCGGGCTCGCCGCCACCAACCTCACGGAAGCCACCCCGGCGGACCTGTTCGAGTCGCCCGAGCGCACCCGGCTCCGCGAGCTGACCCAGGCCGTGGACAAGGTGCGGGAGCGGTTCGGATTCGATGCGGTGACACCGGCGCGGACGCTGGCGCTCCGTGGGCGTCGCGGTCCCGGCCCCAAGGGGGAATCGTGAGGCGCGCCCTCGGGCTCGTGCTGCTGCTCGGCGCGGCGCCCCTGGCGGCACAGGCCGACGAGGTGGCCGCCCGCACCGCCGGCTGCAACGCCGCGGTAGGTCCCGAGTGCGTCCGACTGGCCGAGCTGCTCATGGGCGGGATCGGCAGCCGCGCCGACGCCGCACGCGCCGAGCGGCTGGCCCTCTACGCCTGCGACCTCCGTACCCCCGCCGGCTGCACCCTGCTCGGCCGCTGGCTGACCGGCGGGCTCTACCTCAACAGCGACCCCGGCCGCGCGCTGGCGCTGTTCCGGCGCGCCTGCAATGACGGCGACGCCGCCGGCTGCGATGAGGCCTCGCGCGCGGCGGAGGAGGGGCGCGGGATGATCGCGAACCAGGGGCAGGCCGACCAGCTGGCCGAGCAGGCCTGCCGGCTCGGCTTTGCCCGTGCCTGCCTCCGCCTGGGCGACCGCTTCGAGCGCGGGGTCGGCACCTTCACCGACCCGGCGCGCTCCGCGGCCTTCTACCAGCTGGGCTGTGACCGGAACGAGGCGAACAGCTGCGTCCGCCTGGGGAAGCAGTACGAGGAGGGACGCGGCGTGCCGCGGGACGAGGACCGGGCGATCGCGCTGTACGGGAAGGCCTGCCGGGTGGGGAACAACGCCGCCTGCCACCTGCCGCTCCTGCTCCGGAGCGGCACGGTGGTCATCCCGCAGTGATCAAGGGAGGAAGTCCTTCGCCTCGAACCGCAGCCCCACGGTGCCGTCGGTCCGGTCCACGGCCTTGCCAAGATCCCGGAACCGGGCGGGCTGGCCCCCAGGCCCGTTGGCCTCGACCGCGCTGTTGAGGTAGAGCGGGTAGTAGCCGATATGGGCGCGGGTGGCGCCCGGCGGCACGCTGCAGCGGCACGGCTGCGCGTTCACGGTGCCCGCGTTCACCACCAGGCTGAGGGGAGTGGTGGTGGCGTTGGTGATGAGCGGCGCGAAGGCGGGGGTCTCGGTGTCCGCCGCGTCCACGGTGTAGAGCAGCCGGCCCCTGGGCTCGGGCCGGGTGACACTGCCCTGCAGTTCCATGCCGAGCGGCTGGCCGTCCGGACCCACCGGCCGCACCAGGAACCACTGCGCCACCAGCGGCTGCCCGGTCCGCACCGTCAGCTCGATGCTCGCTCCCGGCGTCACCTCGCGGGTCTCGCTCCCCACCGTCACCTTGATCGGGTCGACCAGCCGGTTCTCGACGACCAGCGTCGCGTTCCGGGTGAGCAGGAACCACCCCCCCGCCCCGCCGCCCAGCAGCAGCACCAGGAGGAGCAGCGGCCAGCGCCGGCCGCCCGTCGCCGCGGGGGGCGCGGCCGGCGCCTCGCGGACCACCCCGGCGCCGGAGACGCTCCGGGACGGCCGGACCGGCGGCGGCGTGGCGCGGCGCTGCTCCGCGCTCGGCATGATCGCGGTGGCATCCTCCTGCAGCTTCCGGGCAACCCGCTCAGCGCTCACCCCCTCCTGCGGACCCGAAAGGCGGCCCGCCTCCACCGCCTCGAGCAGCATCGCGGCGGACTGGTACCGCTCGGCCGGCCGCTTGGCCAGGCAGCGGACGATCACGTCCGAGAGCCACCCCGGGATGCGGGCATTCTTGGCGCTGGCGATGGGGGCCGGCTCGCTCAGGTGCTTGCCCACGATCTCCTGGCTGGTGTCCCCCTCGAACGGCGGGGCGCCGGTCACCATCTGGTAGAGCACCGCGCCCACCGCGTAGAGGTCGGAACGCGCGTCGACGTCGCCCTGGCCGAGCGCCTGCTCGGGGCTCATGTACTGCGGCGTGCCCACCACGAAGCCGGTCTGGGTGCGATGCCCCTCGCCATCGAGGCGCTTGGCGATCCCGAAGTCCACCAGCAGCGGCCGCCCGGTGCTGGCTTCGAGCATGATGTTGTCGGGCTTGATGTCGCGGTGGATCAGCCCCTGCCCGTGGGCATGGGAGAGCGCGTCGAGGAGGGGGCGCAGGATGCCGAGGGCCCGCTCGGGCGTCAGGGCCCCGCCGCGCCGGAGCAGGCTGGCCAGGGCCTCGCCTTCCACGAAGGGCATGGCGTAGTAGACCAGCCCCTGCCCCTCGCCCACGAAGTGGATGGCCAGGATGTTCGGATGGGAGAGCCGCGCGATGGACCGGCACTCCTGCCGGAAGCGCTCCAGCATGCCCGCCGACCACGCGATGTCCGGCTTGAGCACCTTGACCGCCAGGCGCCGCTGCAGGTCGGTGTCGAACACCTCGTAGACCTGCGCGAAGCCCCCCTCGCCGAGCATCCGGCGCACCTCGTACTTGGTGCCGAGCGCCAGCGCGAGCAGCGTGGGAACGTCCAGCGCGGGCTGCGGTTCGACCTTGGAGTCGCCGCTGCCCGTGCGGCTGCCGCAGTTCGGGCAGTACAGGGCGGCGGACGGGACGGGGGTCTTGCAGGTCGGACAGGGGGCCTCGGCCATGGGACGAATCTAGGGAAGGCGGGGGGAGGGGAGTAGGGGACCGGCGTCACGTCCGAGCCCCCGGGCCGTCCGCACCCGGTTACCCGAATCCCCATCCTGCCCTACCTTTGCTGCACCCCAACCCCACCGCCATGGCTCCCACTCGCACGGTGTCCCTCCTCGTCTTCGACGATGCCGAGGTCCTGGATGTGGCCGGCCCCTTCGAGGTCTTCTCGGTGGCCGGCCGCCGCCACGGGCTCGAGCCGTTCCGCGTCGTGCTGGTCGCGGAACGCCCCGGCCCGGTCCACCTGCGTGGGGGCCTGACACTGCTGCCCCATCACACCCTCGCCGATGCGCCCGCCGCCGAGATCCTGCTCGTGCCGGGCGGGCTCGGCACCCGACGCGAGGTGGGCAACGCGGCGCTGATCGCGTGGATCCGCCAGGCCGCGGCGCAGGCGGAACTGGTCCTGTCCGTGTGCACGGGCTCCCTGCTGCTCGGCAAGGCGGGGTTGCTCGATGGCCTGGAGACCGCGACCCATCATGCAGCCGTGGGGTTGCTCCGGGACGTCGCCCCCCTGGCGGTGGTCCGGGAGGGGGAGCGCTTCCTCGACACTGGGCGGGTGATCAGTTCGGCCGGGGTCTCGGCCGGTCTGGACATGTCGTTGCACGTCGTGGAGCGGCTGCTGGGGTCGGAGCTGGCCGAGGAGACCGCGAGTTACATGGAGTACCACTGGGATCGGAACGAAGAGGGGCTGCGGGACGAGGGGGTATAGCAAGTCGTTGGCGGGGCGGGTGTTGAGGGTTGTGACCTGAGAATCCACTGAAATGACGAGATTGCATGCCGCGCGGAATTTCGTGCGGCTTTTTCATTTTTCATGATCATTTCCACGCTCTATCAGTCGCTTTGCTGCAACTTGTCGGCAATTTCTTGCATATTCTGCACGTGCCACTTGACACTTATGCAGTACTCGGCTAGTTTCACCCGGGTAGCCACCAGCCCACGGCGATTCCGGTCCCTCTGGTGGGACCGCACGAGGCTCCCGGTCTGCCGGACCGGGAGGATGCCACCCTGAACCCGGACCCTGCGATGTCACGATCCCGACTCCTCCTTGTGCTGGCCGTCCTGGCCGCGCCGGCGGCCCTGGCCGCCCAGGCCGCGCCAGTCGATTCGGCCGCCGCGCTGGCTGCCCCGGCAGTCACCGCGGTGGCCTCCACCGCCGATTCCGTCGCGCAGGCGGCGAATACCGCGGCGGTCGCCAGTGGGGTCGCGGTCAACTTCGTGTGGACGCTGGTGGCGGGCTTCCTGGTGATGCTGATGCAGCTCGGCTTCGCGATGGTCGAGACCGGCTTCACCCGTGCCAAGAACGCGGCCCACACCGCCACCATGAACTTCATGGTGTACGGCGTGGCGATGATGGCCTACTGGGCCTGCGGGTTCGCGATCCAGGCCGGCGGCCTTGGTCCCATCCTGCCCCTGGGGCAGACGGCCGAGACCGCCACGCTCACCAAGGCCCTGAGCATCTCGCTCGGGGGCCATACCTGGAACCTGATGGGCCTGTCGGGGTTCTTCCTGACCGGCATCAACTACACCGCGCCGGTCTTCGCCTACTTCCTGTTCCAGATGGTCTTCATGGACACCACCGCGACCATTCCCACCGGCGTGCTCGCCGAGCGGTGGAAGTTCACCTCGTTCCTCGGGCTGAGCCTGGCCATCGGGGGCCTGATCTATCCGCTGTACGCCAACTGGGTCTGGGGTGGCGGATGGCTGTCGCAGCTCGGGAGCAACGCCGGCCTCGGGCACGGCCACGTCGACTTCGCGGGCTCCTCGGTGGTGCACCTCACCGGCGGCGTGATCGGCCTGGTCACCGGCAAGCTGCTGGGTGCGCGGCGCGGCAAGTACGGCCCCAACGGGCAGGTCAACGCGATCCCCGGGCACAACATCCCGATGGCGATCTTCGGCACCTTCGTGCTCTGCTTTGGCTGGTTCGGCTTCAACGCCGGCAGCACCCTTGCCGGCACCGACCTGCGCATCGGGGTCGTGGCCACCAATACGATGCTGGCTGGGGCGGCGGGTAGCATCACGGCGATGATCTACATGTGGACGCGGTTCGGGAAGCCGGACCCCTCGATGCTGGCGAACGGCGTGCTGGCTGGCCTGGTGGCGATCACTGCCCCCTGTGCCTTCGTGACCGCGCCGGTGGCCGTGCTGATCGGTGGCATCGCGGGGGTGCTGGTCTGCTGGGCGGTGTACTTCGTTGAACGCACGCTCCGGATCGACGACCCGGTGGGCGCCATCGCGGTGCATGGCGTCAATGGGCTCTGGGGCGTGTTTGCCCTCGGCCTCTTTGCCGACGGCACCTATGGCGAGGGCTGGAACGGCGTGGCGGGCGGCGTGCGCGGGCTCTTCTACGGCGATGCCAGCCAGCTGGCGGCGCAGTCGATCGGGATCGTGACCAACATCGTCGTGGTCGGCGCGCTGGCCTTCGTCTGCTGGCAGGTCATTGGGCTCATCGTCGGCGGCCACCGCGTCTCGGCCGATGCCGAGGAACTGGGTCTCGACATCCCGGAGGTGGGGGCGCTGGCCTACCCCGACACGCAGGACATCTCGTCCGCGGTGGTGCTCGCGTCGGCCTCGGCCCACGCCACCACCAAGGCCAGCAAGGCCGCGGCCTGAGTCTCGAAAAGAAAGGGGGTCTGCCCGTCATCGGTTGCCGGTCATCCATTCGCGGCGTTCCTGCCGCCCCCACCCCGGGGCGCGGACTGGCCAGGGATCTCGAGGAGCGATGGCAGGCGGCAGGCGGCGGGCAGTCCCCCCTCACCCTTCTTCCACGCAGGAGCGGACCATGAAGCTCATCACCACGGTCATCCGGCCCGAGAAGCTGCCGGAGGTGAAGGCGGCCCTGTTCCGGGCCGGGATCACCGGCGTCACCATTTCCCGCGTCAGCGGCCACGGCGGCGAACGCGAGCTGGTCGAGACCTACCGCGGCGCCCAGGTCATCCTCGAGTTCCGGGAGAAGGTCAAGGTCGAGATGGCCTGTTCCGAGCCGTTCGTCGAGCCCTGCATCAAGGCCATCCTGTCGGCCGCGCGCACCGGCGAGGTCGGGGACGGCAAGATCTTCGTCCAGCCGATCGAGCGCGTCATCCGCATTCGTACCGGCGAGGCCGACAATGCCGCACTCACCCCGGTCACCGCGGACGAGGTGCAGCGGGCGGCGCTCCAGGAGACGCTGGCCGGCGTCAAATAGGCGCCCGCCACCCGTCCCGCAGGCAGAGACAGGGGGCTCCGGCCCCCTGTGTCGTTGGGGCGACCCCGGCTGCGGCCCCCGCCGGGCGCCATTAGATTCCGTCGGTCCGCGCCACGCCTTCCCCGACCCCCGTTCCCGCCATGCCGCACAACCTCCGCAGCCGCGCCGTCACGCAGGGCGTCCAGCGCGCCCCCAACCGCGCCATGCTGCGCGCCGTCGGGTTCACCGAGGGCGACTTCGAGAAGCCCATCGTCGGCGTCGCCAACGGCTACAGCACCATCACCCCCTGCAACGCCGGGCTGGACCTGCTGGCGCGCCGCGCGGAGGCCGCCATCCGCGACGCGGGGGCCATGCCCCAGCTCTTCGGCGTCATCACCGTGAGCGATGGCATCTCGATGGGCACCCAGGGGATGAAGTACTCCCTGGTTTCGCGCGAGGTGATCGCCGACTCCATCGAGACCGCCGTGAATGCCGAGAGCATGGACGGCGTGCTCGCGGTCGGCGGGTGCGACAAGAACATGCCGGGGGCGATGATCGCCATCGCGCGCCTGGGCATCCCGGCGATCTTCGTCTACGGCGGCACCATCAAGCCGGGGCACCTCGAGGGCGAGGACCTGACGATCGTCAGCGCCTTCGAGGCGGTGGGCCAGTTCAGCGCCGGCCGGATCGATGCCGAGCGGCTGCACGCCGTGGAGTGCCACGCCTGCCCCGGAGCCGGCAGCTGCGGCGGCATGTATACCGCCAACACCATGTCGTCCGTCATCGAGGCGATGGGCCTGAGCCTTCCCGGCTCGTCGACGATGGCGGCGGAGGATGCCGAGAAGGCCGAGAGCGCGGCGCGCTCCGGCGCGGTCCTGGTGGAGGCCATCCGCGCCGGACGCACGCCGCGGCAGATCCTCACCCGGGCCGCCTTCGAGAACGCCATCACCGTGGTCATGGCCACCGGCGGCTCCACCAACGCGGTCCTCCACCTGCTCGCGATCGCGCATGCCGCGCACGTGCCGCTCGCCCTCGACGACTTCGAGGCCATCCGGGCCCGGGTGCCGGTCCTCTGCGACCTCAAGCCCTCGGGCCGCTATGTCATGACCGACCTGCACCGCGTGGGTGGCATCCCCCAGGTGATGAAGATGCTCCTGGCGCATGGGCTGCTGCACGGCGACTGCCTGACGATCAGCGGCCAGACCATCGCCGAGGTGCTGCGGGACGTTCCCGAGGCCCCCCCGGAGGGGCAGGACGTCCTCCGCCCCTGGGACCGGCCGATGTATGCGCAGGGGCACCTCGCCGTCCTGCGCGGGAACCTCGCGGAGGAGGGCAGCGTGGCCAAGATCACCGGCGTCAAGCAGCCCAGCATGACGGGTCCGGCCCGCGTCTTCGAGTCGGAGGAAGACTGCCTGGGCGCGATCCTCGGCGGCCGGATCCGCCCGGGAGACGTGCTGGTCATCCGGTACGAGGGTCCCCGCGGAGGACCGGGCATGCGGGAGATGCTCTCGCCCACCGCCGCCATCATCGGTGCCGGACTCGGCGACTCCGTCGGCCTCATCACCGACGGGCGGTTTTCCGGCGGAACGTACGGGATGGTCGTGGGGCACGTCGCTCCCGAGGCGGCCGCCGGCGGAACCATCGCCCTCGTCCAGGAGGGCGACCGCATCACCATCGACGCCGCCCGCCGCCTCCTCCAGCTGGAGGTGCCGGAGGCCGAGATCGCCCGCCGCCGCGCCGCCTGGCGGCCACCGGCCGCCCGCTACACCCGCGGCGTCCTGGCCAAGTACGCCCGGCAGGTCTCGTCCGCCTGCTTCGGGGCGGTGACCGACGGGCCCTGAAGTCCGGCCAGCCACGTGAGCGAAAGACCGGGGGCGGCGCTGCGGCGCCGCCCCCGGTGTCATTCGGGGACAGGACCTGCTGGTATCCCGATTCCGGAAACCCGGTCCCGGAACCGGACCGGCACGTCGATGAAGTGGGGCGTGTGAGGGATCCGCCTTGTACTTACGCCGCGCCGATGGCGGGTGCGTCGTGGTACTGAAGTTGCCTTCGCCCGGTCGCAGTCCGGTGATCCGACCCGAACCGATGCGGAGCGCGACAGGTGATCGAGTCGCAGGGAAGTGCGCTGCAGCCATGGGTGCGTCTCGGGCTCCTGCCGGCCCTGCTCGCCTGCGGCGGCCTGCTCGGCTGGGTGACCCGCGCCGCCCGGGCGCGGCGTTCCGAGCACCGGCAGCAGGTGCGGTCGGAGGAGTGCTGCGCCCGCCTCGAGCACGACCTCGCCCGCGCGCGGCTGCGGGAGCGGGAACTGGCCGAGACCACGAAGGGGATGGAACGGGAGGCGCAGGAGGCCCGCGACACCCTCCGGAGCGAGAAGGCGCGGCTGACGACGGCGCTGGCGGAGCTCGAGCGCACCTTGGCCGGGACCAGCCTCGCGCTCGCCGACTCCCACACCTCGCTTCAGGAATGCACCCGACTGGCCGATGACCTGCGTCGCGCCGTGCAGCTCCGGGAGGACGCCCTCCGGGCCGTCGAGACCCGGATGGCCGCGCTGGAGCGCGAGCGGGCGGCGGCCGTGGCCGGCCTCGAGGAAGCACGCAATCGTGAACAGCTCCTCCAGGGGGCCCTCGATCGGCAAGCCGCCGAGTGGGCGCTCCGGTCCGCGGAGACCACGCAGGTGACCGCCGTCGAGGCGCGGCTGGGGGAGGCGCAGGAGGAGACCACCCGCCTGCGCGCGCAGCTGGCCGAGAGCCGCGAGCTGGAGCGGGTGCTCCGGCGCCACTGGGCCGACGCCGAGGCGGCGCTGCGTGAGTCCACGGCGCGACACGCGGCGCGGGCGGGCGAGGAAGCCGCCGCCCGCGGCCGGCTGCAGTCCCGGCTGGCGGAGCTCGAGCCGCTGGCCATGCGGATCCGGGAGCTCGAGCGGGAGCTGGCCGACTCCGAGCGCCAGCGCCAGGCGGCGGCCCGCGATCTCGGCCTGGAAATCCAGCGGTTGCGGGAGCGCCTCGCGCGGCCGGCCGAGCTGGCGGCTCACGCGGCGCGGCCACGCGCCGGGCACCTCGAGGCCCGGGACGACCTCAAGCTGATCCCAGGCATCGGCCCGGTGATTGCGCGGTTGCTCAACCGGCACGGGGTGACCAGCTACCGCCAGATCGCGGAGTGGACCGACCAGGACGTCGAACGCATCGCGGACGTGCTGGGAAGCTTCTCGAGCCGCATCCACCGCGACCGCTGGCGCGACGGCGCCCGGGACGCGCACCGGCGGAAGTACGGCGAGGACCTGCCGGCCGGCGCCACGGCGCCCGGCGCCGGCTGACATCGCGAAACTACCGGGCCCCCGTCTCGTTGTATTCCCCGTCCCACAGGGAATCCAACACCACGGAGGCCCGCATGCTGTGCCAGCGTTGTCACACCGGGGAGGCCATCACCCGGGACGGTCAGACGGTGATCTGTCACCTCTTCGGCGAGGTCGAGGGCGCCTTCTGCCCCGACTGCCTGGTGGCGCTGCAGCGCCCCTACGACGCGGCCTTGCGCGCGCGGATCTCCGACCGTGTGCCGGCCCTGAGCGACGCCGACCTGGCCCGGTTCCCGGACCAGATGCTCAAGTTCACGCTGTGCCTGCCGATCCCGCCGGGGTCCGCTGCCGGATCCGACCAACGATCCGCGCCGCCATCTCCCGGGTCCCGATGACCGCATCCCCGTCGCGGGCGATGTCGCGGGTGCGCGCACCCGTCCCGAGCGCATGGGCCACCGCCTCGTCGATCGCGTCGGCGGCGGCGGGATGCCCGAGGCTGTAGCGGAGCAGCATCGCGACGCTGCCGATGGTCCCGATCGGGTTGGCGACGTCCTTCCCCGCGAGCGGGGGCGCCGACCCGTGGATCGGCTCGTAGAGGCCAGCGCCGGCGCCGAGTGAGGCGGAGGGCAGCAGGCCGAGCGACCCGGCCAGGACCGCCGCCTCATCGCTCAGGATGTCGCCGAACATGTTCTCGGTGAGCACCACGTCGAGGCTCGACGGGTCGGTGACCAGCCGCATGGCGGCGTAATCCACGTAGATGTGCTCCACCGCCACGTCCGGATACGCGGCGGCCATGCCGGTCACCACCGCCCGCCACAGCTGCGACGTCTCCAGCACGTTCGCCTTGTCCACCGAGAGCAGCCGCTTCCGCCGGCCGCGGGCTGCCTCGAAGGCGATCCGCGCCACCCGCTCGATCTCCGGCCGGGTGTAGCGCAGGGTGTTGACCGCCACCTGGCCGTCGTTGCCGCGGGGCTCGCCGTAGTACAGTCCACCGGTCAGTTCCCGGACGATCAGCAGGTCGGTGCCCGCGAGGCGCTCGGGCCGCAGCGGCGAGGCGTGGGCGAGCGCGGGGTGCGCCGCGACCGGCCGCAGGTTGGCATAGACCCCGAGCGCGGCGCGCAGCGCCAGGAGCCCGGTTTCGGGCTTGAGGTGCCGGGGCGCCGCGTCGAGCGAGGGGTCGCCCACCGCGCCGAGCAACACCGCCTCGGCATGCCGGATGCCGTCGCGGGTGACCGCCGGAAAGGGATCCCCGTGGGCGGCCACCGCCGCCGCACCCATCGGGTACTCGGTGGCGCGGATCGTGAGGCCGAAGCGGTCGGCGGCGGCGTGCAGCACCGCGAGGCCCGCCGCCACCACCTCGGGGCCGATGCCGTCGCCCGGCAGGATGGCGATCGCGTGCGTGCTCATGCGCCGAACCGCGCGAGCAGGGAGGCCCGGCGTCGCTCGAATGCCGCGATCGCCGGTTCGAGCAGCAGCGTCCGCCCGATCTCGTCGAGCCCGGTCAGCAGCGAGTCCCGCCGGTACGCATCCATGGTGAACCCCGCGTGGAAGCCCGCCGGGTCCCGCACCTCGTTCCGCTCCAGGTCCACGGTGACCGTGTAGGCCCCGGTCGCGGCGCCGTGACGCCGGAACAGCTCCGCCATCTCCTCCGGGGCCAGGCGCACCGGCAGGATCCCGTTCTGGCAGCAGTTGGCGTAGAAGATGTCCGCGAACGACTCGCTGAGGATGGCGCGGAAGCCGTACTCCCCGAGGGCCCAGGGGGCGTGCTCGCGGGAGGAACCGCAGCCGAAGTTGGGCCCCGCGATCAGGACGGTGGCCCCCGCCGCCCGCGGCAGGTTGAGCTCGAAAGCGGGATCGGGGCTGCCATCGGCGCGGTAGCGCCAGTCGTGGAACAGCGCCGGCCCGAAACCGGTCCGCTCCACCCGCTTCAGGAACTGCTTGGGGATGATCTGGTCGGTGTCGACGTTCACCCGCGGCAGCGCCGCGGTGACACCGGTATGGACGGTGAACGGGGTCATGGCTCAGCCCACCAGCATCGCTTCATCGGCGAACGCCAGGCGGCGGACGTCGGTGAGGTGTCCGGTGACCGCGGCGGCGGCGGCCATCGCGGGGCTCACCAGGTGGGTGCGGCCACCCTTGCCCTGCCGCCCCTCGAAGTTCCGGTTGGAGGTCGAGGCGCAGCGCTCCCCGGGCGCGAGGATGTCCGGGTTCATGCCCAGGCACATCGAGCAGCCGGCGTTGCGCCACTCGAAGCCGGCGGTCAGGAAGACCTGCTCCAGGCCCTCCCGCTCCGCCTGGGCCTTCACCGCCATGGAGCCGGGGACCACCATCGCCCGCACCCCCGCCGCCACGCGGCGCCCGCGCACCACCCGCGCGGCCTCGCGGAGGTCGTCGATGCGCGCGTTGGTGCAGCTGCCGATGAACACCCGGTCCACCGGCGTCCCCTCGAGCGCCTGCCCCGGCGTGAGCCCCATGTAGGCCAGCGCCCGGGACAGCGCCTCCCGGTCGGCGGCGCTGGCGCAGGCGTCCGGGTCGGGCACCGTGCCGTCGATGCCGGTTACCATCCCCGGGCTGGTGCCCCAGGTGACCTGCGGCGCCAGCGCACTCACGTCGATCACCACCCGGCGGTCGTAGCGGGCGCCCGGGTCGCTCACCAGCAGGCTCCAGCGATCCACGGCGGCGGTCCAGGCCCGGCCCGCGGGGACCTTGGGCCGTCCCATCAGGTAGGCAAAGGTGGTCTCGTCCGGGGCGATCATGCCGGCCCGCGCCCCGGCTTCGATCGACATGTTGCACACCGTCATGCGCCCTTCCATGGAGAGCGCCCGGATGGCCGGCCCGGTGTACTCGATCACGTGGCCCGTGGCCCCGGCGGTGCCGATCCGCCCGATGAGCGCCAGCACCAGGTCCTTGGCCCCGACCCCCGGCGCCGGCACCCCGGTGAAGTGCGCCTCCAGCGTGCGCGGCTTCTGGAAGAGCACGGTCTGGGTGGCGAGCACGTGCTCCACCTCGCTCGTGCCGATGCCGAAGGCCAGCGCGCCGAAGGCGCCGTGGGTGGAGGTATGCGAGTCGCCGCAGACGATGGTCATCCCCGGCTGGGTGGCGCCGAGTTCCGGGCCGATCACGTGCACGATGCCCTGGCCCGGCGACGCGAGGTCGTGGAGCTCGATGCCGTAGTCCCGCGCGTTCTGCAGCAGGAGGTCGACCTGGCGGCGCGCGACCGCATCGGCGATCGGGAGGCTCCGGTCGCCGGTGGGGACGTTGTGGTCCACGGTGGCGAGGGTGAGGTCGGGCCGCCGCACCCGGCGGCCCGCCAGCCGCAGCCCCTCGAAGGCCTGCGGGGTGGTGACCTCGTGGATGAGGTGCAGGTCCACGTACAGCAGCGCCGGGCCCCCGTCGCCCAGTGGCTGGACGACGTGGGCCTCCCAGACCTTGTCGAAGAGGGTGCGACCGGACATGACTCAGACGGCCGCGGGGGCCGGGCTGCGGGGCCGCGCGGCGGCCTGCGCCGCCTTCCCCTCCTCGGACCACGGCATCATGGCCCGGAGCTGCGCCCCCACCACCTCGATCGGGTGCGTCAGGTCGGCCTGGCGCATCCGGGCGAAGTTCTTCCCGCCCCCGCGGTGCTCGGCCAGCCACTCCCGCGCGAACTGCCCGCTCTGCACCTCGGCGAGGATCTTCCGCATCTCCGCCTTGGTGGCGTCGGTGATGATCCGCGGCCCGCGGGTGTAGTCGCCGAACTCGGCGGTGTCGCTGATCGAGTAGCGCATGAACTTGAGGCCGCCCCGGTTGATCAGGTCGACGATCAGCTTGAGCTCGTGCAGGCACTCGAAGTACGCCATCTCGGGGCGGTACCCCGCCTCGGTGAGGGTCTCGAAGCCCGCCTTGATCAGGGCCGACACGCCGCCGCAGAGCACCGCCTGCTCGCCGAAGAGGTCGGTCTCGGTCTCCTCGCGGAAGCTGGTCTCGATGATGCCGGCCCGGGCACAGCCGATGCCGGCGCCGTAGGCCAGCGCGTTGGCCAGCGCCTGCCCGCTCGCGTCCTGGTGCACCGCCACCAGCCCCGGCACGCCGCGGCCGCCCTCGTACTCGCTCCGCACCAGGTGGCCCGGCGATTTCGGCGCGATCATGCTCACGTCCACTTCGGCCGGGGGCAGGATCTCCTGGAAGTGCACGTTGAAGCCGTGGGCGAACATCAGCGTCTTGCCCCGGGTCAGGTTGGGACCCACCGACTCGTCATAGATCGTCCGGCCATCCTGGTCGGGCACCAGCATCATGATCACGTCGGCGGCCCGGGCGGCCTCGGCCACCGGCAGCACCCGGAGGCCCGCGGCCTCCGCCTTGCGCCAGGAGCCGCCCCCGGGCCGCAGCCCCACGACCACCGTGGCGCCGCTGTCGCGGAGGTTGAGGGCGTGCGCGTGGCCCTGGCTGCCATAGCCGATGATCGCAATCGTGCGGCCCGCGAGGCGCCGGAGGTCCGCGTCCTGGTCGTAGTAGATCCGCGGGCTCGTGGCGGAACGGTCGCTCTGGGAAGTCATCGTGGCTCCAAACACGGGGTGATGGACATCGGGAACGGACTCAGGCGGGGATCGCGCTGGGCACGCGCGGCGCCGCGGCGCCGCCGGCGGGCACCGCCGCCGCGGGCTCGGGAGCCGGCCGGGGCGGCAGCGACAGCGCGCTCCCGCGGACCAGGTCGACCAGGCCGAAGGGCTCGAGGGCCCGCAGGAACGACACCATGAAGGGCGGGGCGCCGGTGGCCTCGACCACCAGGTCGTGGGCGCTCTCCTCGACCACCCGCGCGTCGTACAGCGCCACCGTGTCGAGCAGCGCCGAGAGGTGCACCGGCGCCACCCGCACCCGGGCCAGCGCGTGCTCCCGCGCGGTGCATTCGCCCTCGGGGTGCACGGTCACGCCGCGCACCTCGGTGAGCTTCCGGAAGTGGTTGGCCATCCGCTCGGTGGCGGCGGCCTCGCCAGTCACCACGACCACCAGCCGACTGGTGCCGGTCCGGCCCGTCGGCCCCCAGGTGACGCCCCCCAGCGCCAGGTTGCGGCGCCGGACGATGCCCACGGCCCGGTTGAGGGCCAGCAGGTCGTCCTCCATCAGGACCGTCACCACCCAGGTCGGCACCGGGGCGCTCAAGTGGCCGGAGCGGCGGCGGGCGCCGACTCGATGGGCTCGGACAGCGAGCCGCCCGGCGGGATCATCGGGAACACGTTGGCCTCCTGCTCGATCAGGAACTCCACCAGGGCGGGCCCCGGCTCGCGGATGGCGCGCGCCACCGCCTCCTCCACCTGCCCGGCCCGCTCCACCCGGTAGCCGGCGATGCCGTAGGCCTCCGCCAGCTTCACGTAGTCGGGGCTCCAGATCGGCGTGGCGGAGTAGCGGCGGCCATGGAAGAACTGCTGCCACTGCCGCACCATCCCGAGGTAGCCGTTGTTGAAGATGGCCATCTTCACCGGCACCCCCTCCTGCACCATCGTGGCCATCTCCTGCATGTTCATCTGGAAGCCGCCGTCGCCGCTGATGGCCCAGACCGGCCGGTCGGGGCGGGCGAAGTGCACCCCCATCGCCGCGGGCACCGCGAAGCCCATCGTGCCGAGCCCGCCCGAGGTGATGTGGCTGTTGCGTTCCTCGTAGCCGAACAGCTTGGCCACCCACATCTGGTGCTGGCCCACGTCGCTCACGATCGTGGTCCCCGCCCCGCTCGCCTCGCGGATGCCGGCGAGGATGGTCTCCGGCGCCATCTCGCCCCGGAAGGCCTCCTGCCGGGCGCGGGCCATCGCCCGGATCTCGGCCCGCCATTCCTCGCACGACCGGGGCGCCACCTGCTCCACCAGGCGAGCCGTCAGCTGGCGCGCGTCGCCCACCAGGCCCACCGCCACCGGGATGTTCTTGCCGATCTCGGTGCGGTCGAGGTCGAGGTGGATGATCCGCGCCTGCGGCGCGAAGCCCGCGGTGTTGCCGGTCACCCGGTCGTCGAACCGCAGCCCGATGGCGAGGATCACGTCGGCCTGCTGGATGGCGCGGTTGACGTGGACCTCGCCATGCATCCCCGGCATGCCCAGGTGCAGCGGGTGCGATTCCGGGAAGGCGCTGATGCCGAGCAAGGTCGTGACGACCGGGATTCCGGTCTTCTCCGCCAGGGCCCGGACCTCGGCGTAGGCGCCGGCCAGGACCACCCCGTGCCCCACCATGAGCAGCGGCCGCCGGGCCTCGTTGAGCAACCGCACCGCCTCGGCGAAGCCCTCGGGGGGCCGGCGCCCGGGCGGGGGATCCGCCGGGGCGCCGCCGCGGCGGCCCGGCCCGCTGCCCGCCCATTCCATCTTCTGGTTCTGCACGTCCTTCGGGATGTCGATCAGCACCGGGCCCGGCCGACCCTCCGTTGCCACGGCGAAGGCCTCCCGGACCTTCTCGGCCAGCTCGGTGATGTCGTCGACCACTACCGAGTGCTTGGTGATCGGCAGGGTGATGCCGACCACGTCGGTTTCCTGGAAGGCGTCGCGCCCGATCATGCCGCGCGGCACCTGGCCCGTGATCGCCACCACGGGGGAGCTGTCCATCTGCGCGGTGGCGATGCCGGTGACCAGGTTGGTGGCCCCGGGGCCCGAGGTGGCCACGCAGACCCCCGGCCGCCCCGACGCCCGGGCGTACCCGTCGGCGGCGTGGGCCGCGGCCTGCTCGTGCCGGACCAGGATGTGCCGCAGCCCCGGCGTCTCCGGCAGCGCGTGGTAGAAGGGCATGATCGCGCCGCCGGGATACCCGAACAGCACCTCCACCCGCTGCTCCTCGAGCAGCCGGCAGAGGACCTGGGCGCCGGAGAGGACCTCGCTCATACGCCCCAGTGCTGGGTGGCGTTGTACGCGGTGGCCTCCAGCCGCTCGGCGTGGCGCTCCTTGTTGAGCGCATGGACCAGCGCCCGGGCGCTGGCCTCCACGATGTCGGTCGAGGCCCCCTGCCCCGAGAGCGACTTGCCCCCGATGCGGCACTGCAGGAACACCTGCCCCACCGAATCGCGGCCCGGCGTCACCGAGCGGAGCGAGAGGTTGCTCACCTCCACCGGCCGTTCCAGGATCTCGCTGATCGCGGCAAAGGCCGCGGCGATCGGGCCGTCGCCCCGGGCCCGGGCGGCGCGTTCGCCGGCCCACGGGCCGGTCATCTTGACGTCCGCGTCGGCCGCGCCGCTCCCGCAGACGATCCGCAGGTGGGTGAGGTGGTACTCCTCGGGGGCGTCGTGGAAGCTCTCGTGCAGCAACGCCAGCAGGTCCTCGTCGAGGATCTCCCGCTTGCGGTCGGCCAGGGTGGTGAACTCCTTGTACAGCTCCGCCAGCTTCGCCTCCGCCAGGTCGTAGCCGAGTTCCTTGTAGCGCCGCTCCAGCGCATGCCGCCCGGAGTGCTTGCCGAGCACCAGGGTGGAGCGCGGGATGCCGACCGACTCGGGCCGGATGATCTCGTAGGTGAGCCCGTGCTGCAGCACGCCGTGCTGGTGGATGCCCGCCTCGTGCGCAAAGGCGTTGCGGCCCACGATGGCCTTGTTGGGCTGGGGGAAGCTGCCGGTGAGGTACGACAGCAGCTGGCTGGTGCGGTAGATCTCCTCGGACTTGATCCGGGTGGTGAAGCGGGCCAGCTGCGGCCGCACCCGGCTGGCCATGACGATCTCCTCCAGCGCCGCGTTCCCGGCCCGCTCGCCGATGCCATTGATGGTGCACTCCACCTGCCCCACCCCGGCCTCGACCGCCGCGAGCGAATTGGCCACCGCCAACCCGAGGTCGTCGTGGCAGTGCGCGCTGAAGATCACCCGGTCGGCGCCGGGCACCCGCTCGCGCACGGCGCGGAACATCGCGGCGTACTCCTCCGGCATGGCGTAGCCCACGGTGTCGGGGAGGTTGATGGTGGTCGCCCCCTCGGCGATGGCCATCTCCACCACGCGGCACAGGTAGTCGAGGTCGGTCCGGCTGGCATCCTCGGCCGAGAACTCCACATCGTCCGTGTGGCGCCGGGCCTGACGGATCGAGCGCCGGGCCAGCTCCAGCGCGTCCTCCCGGCTCATGCGGAGCTTGTGCTCCAGGTGCAGGTCGGAGGTCGAGAGGAAGATGTGCAGCCGCCCCCGGGCCGCGCCCTGGATCGCCTCGGCGGCGAGCTCGATGTCCTTGTCGTGGCAGCGGGCCAGCGCGGCGATCACCGGGCGCCGGATCTCCTGCGCGATCTCGCGCACGCTCCGGAAGTCGCCCTCGCTCGCGGCCGGAAAGCCGGCCTCCATGACGTCCACGCCGAGCGCGTCGAGCTGCCGGGCAAGCCGGAGCTTCTCCTCCGGGGTCATGGTGTTGCCGGGCGCCTGCTCGCCATCGCGGAGCGTGGTGTCGAAGATGATCACTTCCCTGGCCATACCGGATCTCCAGTCATTCTGCCGTGGCAGAAAACAAAAACCGCGGACCGTTGGGGTCCGCGGCATGGGGGGGCGTCGTCCTGCTCGCCGTTACTGCTCTCGCCCGTATGCGCCGCGGTCCCCGTACTCGAGTCCCAGAAGGACGAGCACGAGGCTAATAAGGACGAGCGCAAGCGGCAGCGACGAGAGCATCACGATCCTGTGTCGGACGGGTTCCGCGGCCGGGGCAACTTTATGCGCCGGCATGGATCATACAGTCTACGGATGGGCCCCGGCCCTGTCAAGACAGGGGCGCCCCCTCCCATCCGGCCGTGGACGGACTTGACCCGGCCCCACGAGGGTGTATTTTTATGCATATGCGCCGCAACCGCCCCGCCGCCGCCGTCCTTATTACCCCGGCCCTCCCGAATGGGAGCGGTCCCGGACGGTGATTGGCTGACCCCAGCCCGACGCTGCCCGGCCCGCTCCCAGATGGAGCGGGCTTTTTCGTGTCTGCCCGAGGAGTCGCGATGCCCACGCCCCCCCACCCCGCCCATCGCCGGACCGACACCGGCGAATCCCGCCGCGAGCACGACGCCTGCGGCGTCGGCTTCGTGGCCCGCGCCACCGGGGAACGCTCCCACGAGATCGTCCGCATGGCGCTCCAGGCGGTGGCCCGGGTGGCGCACCGCGGCGCGGCCTCGACTGACAACTCGGGGGACGGCGCCGGCATCCTGACCCAGATCCCGCAGCGGCTGTTCCACCGCGAGGCCTACCGCCTCGGCCTGCGCCTCAAGCCGGGGCAGCCCTTCGGCGTGGGCGCCTTCTTCCTCCCTCCCGATCACGAGCCGCTCACCCGGTCGCTCCGGCTGGTCGAGAAGGTGCTGGAGCGGAACGGGATCCCCTGCCTCGGCTGGCGGGAGGTGCCCGTCGAGCCGGCGGCCCTCGGCCCGCTGGCGCGGGCCAGCTGTCCCGCCATCCGGCAGGTGTTCGTGGGCCGGCCCCTCACCGCCCAGGACGACGACGCCTGGGAGCGGGCACTCTACCTGGCCCGCCGGGACATGGAGCGCGAGGCGGAGGCGGCGGGCTTCGCGCCGTTCTTCGTCTGTTCGCTCTCCTGCCGCACCATCGTCTACAAGGCGCTGCTGACCGGGGCCCAGCTCCCCGTGTTCTTCCCCGACCTCCGCTATCCCGAATACGAGAGCGCGGTGGCGCTCTTCCACCAGCGGTACTCGACCAACACCCTGCCGAGCTGGCCCTTGGCGCAGCCCTTCCGGATGATCGCCCACAACGGGGAGATCAACACGCTGTGGGGCAACCAGAACGCGATGGCCGCCCGCGAAGCCGACCTGGCCAGCCCGATCTGGGGCCACGACATCGAGCGGCTCAAGCCGGTGATCGCGCCCGGCGGCAGCGACTCGGCGGGGTTCGACAACACCATGGAGCTGCTGGTGCGCTCCGGCCGCGACCCGCTGCACACCATCATGATGCTGGTGCCGCAGGCCTGGGAGCGGTATCCCGACGTGGAACCGGCCATCCGTGATTTTTATCGCTTCCACGCCCACCTCACGGAGCCGTGGGACGGGCCCGCCGCGCTGGCCTTCACCGATGGCGTGATCGCGGGGGCCGCGACCGACCGCAACGGCCTCCGCCCCTGCCGCTACAAGGTGACCCGCGACCAGCTGGTGGTGGCGGGGTCCGAGGTGGGGCTGGTGGACCTCGACCCGCGTGACGTCGTCGAGAGCGGCCGGCTCGGGCCCTGCGAGTTCATCGCGGTGGACCTGACGCACGGGACCGTCCTGCGCAACATGGACGTGAAGCGGCGGGTGGCCTCGCGCCAGCCATACGGGCAGTGGTGCCGCGACAACATGCAGGTCCTCGAGGCCGACCCGCAGCATCGCTTCACGCCCCTCGAGGCGCGGGCGCTGGCGGCGCAGGAGACCGCCTTCGGCTACGGCAATGAGGACCTGCGGTTCGTGCTGGAGGCGATGGGCGGTGCCGGCCTCGACCCGGTCTGGAGCATGGGGGATGACGCCCCGATCCCGCCGCTCGCCCACACCCCCATCGGGGCGTACAGCTACATCCGGCAGCGCTTCGCCCAGGTCACCAACCCGCCGATCGATCCGCTGCGGGAGTCGGTGGTGATGTCGCTCCGGGTGCACATGGGCAAGCACGGGAGCTTTCTCGTCGAGCATCCCGCCCTCGCCCGGGTGCTCCGGGTGGACCACCCGGTGGTGCTTGACGAGGAGATGGCGGCGCTGCGCAACACGCCAGGCTTCTCCTGCGTGACGTTGAGCACGGTCTGGCCCGCCGCCGCGGGCCCTGAGGGGCTCCGCGCCGCGCTCGACCGGCTCTGCGCCGAGGCCGACCACGCCGCGCGCAACGGCGCCCGCCTGCTGGTGCTGAGCGACCGTGCCGCCGACCGCGAGTTCGCCCCGGTCCCGATGCTGCTCGCCGTCGGCGCCGTGCGCCGCCACCTCATGGACAGCGGGCTCCGCATGCGGCTCGGCATCGTGGCCGAGACCGGCGACGCGTGGGATATCCACCACTTCGCCACATTGATCGGTTACGGCTGCGAGGTGGTCTACCCGTGGCTGGCGCTGCAGTCGGTCAGCGCCCTCTTCGCGACCCCGCCGGCCCCTGAGGAGGGGGGCGAGCCATCGCCCGCGGCCCGGCCGAGTGGCGCGGCGCGGCGCGCCAGCCGGTACGACGTGGCGGAGCGGCCGGAGCCCGAGGAGGCGCGGCGCCGCTTCCGCGCCGCGGCGGAGAAGGGCCTGCTCAAGATCATGTCGAAGATGGGCATCTCGGTCCTGCCCTCGTACAACGGCGCGCAGATCTTCGAGTGCCTGGGCCTGGGGCGCGACGTGGTGGAGCGCTGCTTCCGCGGTACGGACTCGCTCATCGGCGGGATCGGATTCGAGGAGCTCGCCGAGGATGTGCTCACCCGGCACCGCGCGGCGTACGGTCCGGCCGCCGGCGATCCTCCCGCGGTGCCCGACTACGGCCGCATCCGCTTCCGCAAGGATGGCGAGGAGCATGGGTGGGCCCCGCCGGTGGTGGTGGCCCTGCAGAAGGCGGTGAAGGCGGAGGCCACCGATCACGCCGCGGGCTACGCGAAGTTCCGGGAGTACGTCACGCGGGTGGAGGAGCGCCGCCCCTGCAATCCGCGCGACCTGCTCGACTTCCGCCGCGGCACCCCGGTGCCGCTCGCCGAGGTGGAACCGGTCGAGAGGATCATGCGCCGGTTCATCTCGTCGGCCATGTCGCTCGGCGCGCTGTCGCCGGAGGCGCACGCCACCCTCTCGATCGGGATGAACCGGATCGGCGCCCGCTCCAACTCCGGCGAGGGTGGCGAGGACCCGTTCAACTACACCCCGCTGCCCAACGGGGACCGGGTGGACAACCGGATCAAGCAGGTGGCCTCGGGACGCTTCGGGGTGACCACCGAGTACCTGATCCGCGCCGAGGAGCTCGAGATCAAGGTGGTCCAGGGCGCCAAGCCGGGCGAGGGCGGCCAGCTGCCCGGCCACAAGGTGACCGAGCTGATCGCCCGGCTGCGGCACTCGGTGCCGGGGATCCCGCTCATCTCCCCGCCACCCCACCACGACATCTACAGCATCGAGGACCTGGCCCAGCTCATCCTCGACCTCAAGACGGTGAACCCGCGGGCGCGGGTCGGGGTGAAGCTGGTGGCCGAGTCGGGTGTCGGCACCGTGGCGGCCGGCGTGGCCAAGGCCTATGCCGACTACGTGCTGATCGCCGGCCACAGCGGCGGCACCGGGGCGTCCCCGCTTTCGTCCATCAAGCACGCCGGCAGCCCGTGGGAGCTGGGGCTCGCGGAGGCGCAGGCCATGCTCGTGGCCAGCGGCCTGCGGCACCGGATCGAGGTGCGCACCGATGGCGGGTTCAAGAGCGGCCGGGACGTGGTGCTCGCCGCGCTGCTTGGCGCCGAGACCTTCGGGTTCGGGACTGCCCCGCTGGTGGCGATCGGCTGCGCCATGGCCCGGCAGTGCCACCTCAACACCTGCCCCACCGGCATCGCCACCCAGCGCGCCGACCTCCGCGCCAAGTTCAAGGGCACCCCCGACCAGGTGGTCACGTTCTTCAGCTTCGTGGCCGAGCAGGTCCGGGAGATCCTCGCGAGCCTGGGCGCGCGGACGCTGGACGAGATCATCGGCCGGGCCGACCTGCTGACCCGCATCGAGCGGCCCGACACGCCCCGGGCCCAGATGCTCGACCTCTCGATGCTCATGGCGCGGGCGCTGCCGGCGGCGGGTACCGCGTCCCACCGGACCCTGGAACGCAACGACCGCCCGGGCGTGGTGTACCTCGACGATGAAATCCTCGAGGAATGCGGCAGCCACCTGGAGCAGGGACTCCCCTTCTCCGGCTTTTACGACATCAAGAACCACCACCTCGCGGTCGGCGCCCGGGTGGCGGGACGCATCGCGGCCCGCCATGGCGACGCCGGCCTCCCCGCCGGTTCGGCGCAGCTGCGGTTCCGCGGCAGCGCGGGCCAGAGCTTCGGCGCCTTCGCCATCAAGGGGATGTCCCTCGACCTCGAGGGCGAGGCCAACGACTACGTGGGCAAGGGGCTCTCCGGCGGGGAGATCAGCATCCGGCCCTTCCGGCAGGCGGCCTACGCGCAGGCCACCCACGAGAACACCATCGTGGGGAATACCTGCCTCTACGGCGCCACCGGCGGGCGGCTGTTCGCCGCCGGCCAGGCCGCCAGCCGCTTCGCGGTCCGCAACTCGGGCGCCACGGCGGTCATCGAGGGCGCGGGCAACCACTGCTGCGAGTACATGACCGGCGGGCTGGTGGTGGTGCTCGGCCCGGTGGGGCGGAACTTCGGGGCGGGCATGTCGAATGGCGTGGCGTTTGTGCTCGACGAGACCGGCGGCTTCCCGAGCCGGGTGAACATGGACATGGTCCGGGTGGACAGCTGCACCGACCAGGACGCGGCGGAATTGCTGATCCTGATTCACGAACACCAGGAGAAGACCGGGAGCGCCCGGGCCCGGATGCTCATCGAGCGCTGGTCGGAGTTCCGGCCGTTGTTCCGGAAGGTGGTGCCCAACACCACCCCGACCGCGCCCAAAGTGGCCAGCACACCGGTGGTCCCCGCACCGGAGCCGGTGCCGGTGCCCGCGGGCAGCCGGTAGGGAGCACTGGCTGGCCGCCGGGGAGCGGTGCGCTCGAGGCATGACCCTGACTCGAGCGCTAATCGATTTGGTAACAACGCGATAGCTGTCGGCAGAAGGCTTCTGACCGGCTGGGGGCGGCGCCCGGTCGGCGCGACTGCCCCCTTCGTGCGCTTGCGCGCCTCGGTACAGAACCATAGCTTGCTGAACAACAAGCAAGTTCTCCGTCTACCTCATGATAGGTTGGAGAATGGACCGCTCGCCCGACAAAGAGCGCAACGCCGCCCGTTCCCGCGAAGCCATCCTCGACGCCGCCGAGGAGCTGTTCGCCGACCGCGGGTATGACGCGACCAGCCTCACCGACGTGGGGGCCGCGGCGGGTGTATCTCGGGGGACGCCGGGCTACTTCTTCGGCGGCAAGGAACAACTGTACCGGGCCGTGCTCGAGCGCTGCCTGGAGCGGGTGCGGCAGGCGGTGCGGAGCGGCCGGGAGCGGGCGCTGGCCAGCAATGAGCCGCCCGAGGTGGTGCTGGCGGGCGTCGTCGGGGAGTACTTCGACTTCATCCTGGCCAACCCGGCGTTCGTCCGGCTGCTGGAGCGTGAGGCGCTCGACGGCGGACGGCAGATCGCCACGCTGCCCCCGCACCTCGAGGCGGCGCAGGAGGCGCTGGGGGCCATCATGTCGGAGCTCGCCTTCGAGCCCGCGGAGCACGCCGACGCCCGGCAGCTGCTCATCAGCATGCTATCGCTGTCCTGGTTTCATGTGGTGCATGCGCCCACGGTGCTGCGGGCGCTGGGCATCGACGCGCGGGACCCGGCGTTCCTCGAGGAACGGCGGCAGCACGTGGTGAACCTCGTGGTGCAGGGCCTCCGTGGGCGGGTGGGCGGGGTGGCGGCACCGCAGATGCAGGACGAATGAGCCATCGGAGGGCGAACCCGGCCCGGTTCACCCTCCCTGGTACCGCAGCCGATACTAGCGACCGGCCTCCAGAGGATTGATCCCATGACGAACGTCCTGACCCCGGAACCCGGTACCACCCGCCCGGCCACCCCGCTCGCGACCGAGAAGGAAGCGCGGGAAGTGGCCGAGGCGGCGCGGGAGCAGCACTGGGAACAGCCGAGCTTCGTGCGCGAGCTGTTCGAGGGCAACCTCCGGGTGGAGCTGATCCATCCCTTCCCGGAGCCCGATCCCGCCGAGGTGGAGCGCGCGCGGCCGTTCATGGAACGGCTGGAGCGCTTCATGCGCGAGAAGGTGGACAGCGACCGGATCGACCGCGAGGGCCAGATCCCGGCCGACGTGGTGCAGGGGCTCAAGGACCTCGGCGCCTTCGGCATCAAGATCCCGACGGAGTACGGCGGGCTCGGCCTCTCCCAGCTCATGTACACCAAGGCGATCGGCCTGGTCACCAGCCAGGACGGCAGCATGACCGCGCTGCTCTCGGCCGCGCAGTCGATCGGCGTCCCGACGCCGCTCAAGCTGTTCGGCACCCCGGAGCAGAAGAAGAAGTACCTGCCCCGCCTGGCCAAGGGTGCCATCTCCGCCTTCGCCCTGACCGAGGCGAATGTCGGCTCCGACCCCGCAGGGCTGGCCACGCACGCCGAGCTGTCCGCCGACGGCACGCACTACATCCTGAACGGCGAGAAGCTCTGGTGCACCAACGGCACGGTGGCGGAGCTCTACGTGGTGATGGCCCGCACCACCGGCAAGAAGATCACGGCGTTCATCGTGGAGCGGGACTGGCCCGGCGTGGAGGTGGTGCACCGGCTCCGCTTCATGGGGCTCAAGGCCATCGAGAACGGCGTGATCCGGTTCACCAATGTGAAGGTCCCGGTGGAGAACGTGATCTGGGGCGAGGGCAAGGGCCTCAAGCTCGCGCTGGTGACGCTCAACACCGGCCGGCTCACCCTGCCCGCCAGCTGCGTGGCGGGGGCCAAGCGGTGCCTCGAGATCGTGCGGAAGTGGTCCAACGAGCGGGTGCAGTGGGGCCAGCCGGTGGGCAAGCATGACGCGATCGCCCAGAAGCTGGGGCGGATGGCCGCGGAGACCTTCGCGATGGAGGCGGTGAGCGACCTGGCCAGCCTGATGGCCGACGCGGGCGACCGCGACATCCGCCTCGAGGCGGCCATCGCCAAGATGTGGAACACCGAGCTGGGCTGGCGGATCGTGGACGACACCCTGCAGATCAAGGGCGGCCGCGGCTACGAGACCGCCGACAGCCTCCGTCTTCGCGGGGAGCGGCCCGACCCGGTCGAGCGGATGATGCGCGACTTCCGCATCAACCTGATCTTCGAGGGCTCGAGCGAGATCATGCGGCTGTTCATCGCCCGCGAGGCGGTGGACACCCACCTCAAGGTGGCCGGCGCGCTGATCGATCCCAAGTCCACCGGCGGCCAGAAGTTCCAGGCGCTGCTCAAGTCGGCGGCCTTCTACGGCCTCTGGTATCCCAAGCTCTGGCTGCCCTTCAAGGGCTGGTTCAGCTACGGCGAGTTCGGCCGGCTGGCGGGGCACATGCGCTTCGTGGAGCGCTCCAGCCGCCAGCTGGCGCGCACGCTGTTCCACTGCATGATCCGCTTCGGCCCGAAGCTCGAGAAGAAGCAGGCGGTGCTCGGCCGCCTGGTCGAGATCGGCGCCGAGCTGCTGGCCATCTCGGCCGCCTGCGCCCGGGCCCACGCCATGGTGAAGAAGACCCCCACCCAGACCGGCCCGCGCGAGCTGGCCGACGTCTTCAGCCGGCAGGCCCGGCGCCGGGTGGAGCAGAAGTTCCGTGAGGTGTGGGCCAACGATGATGACGTGACCTACCAGGCCGCGCGGCACTTCCTCGACGACCACTTCCTCTGGCTGGAAGCGGGCATGGTGCGCGAACAGGCCTGAGGGACGCCGGGGCGCACGCCAAGCCGGGGTGGACCTGGTGGTCCACCCCGGCTTGGCGTTTCGGCGACCGGCTGGAGGATTGCCGGCGGGCGGCGGCCGTCAGGGCACGACGGCCGGGCAGAGCAGGTACAGGTGGGACCACTGGGCCGCGACCTGTACCGGGCTGGAGGAACCCGCCTGATTCTGGTGGCCTTCGCCCACGATCGTCCCGCATTGATTCACCCCCGTGGCGAAGGCCCGTCCGCTGGCCGGCACCGGCAGGGTGGTGAACTTGGTGCCGAAGGCGAAGGCCACCCGTGCGCCCCCCACGGTCCGCTCTCCCACGATCACGCCACTCGCGTTCACATCGTACCCGATGGTGTAGGAATCGGCCGGTGAGAGATCCTCGACCGCCGAGCCGTTCACCTGCCACCGGGCGAGGTGCGTGCCAACACCCGCGACCGAGATGGAGCCCACGATGGCGCCGGCGGTGTTCACCGCCTCAGCACTGCCCGCGAAGTTGCCGGAAAGCAGCACCGGCAGGTAGATGTTGGAGCCGCTCGAGGCAGGCTTCCACACCGTGGCGCGGGTGAACAGCGCCCCGCTCTGGATCGGGGTGTAGCTCTTGCCCACCACGAAGCCGGAGGCGTTGACGTCATTCGCCTCGGCATTCAAGTAGCCGTTGGCGGGGACGAGGTCGATCCGCGTGCCATTGGGGCGACGGAGGAAGCCGTGCTTGCGGATCACCCCGCCGGCCATCGCGATCTCACTCCATCCCACGACGTCCCCGGCGGCGTTGATCGCCCGCGCCTCGGCCGCGCCACCGCCGGCCAGCGTCCCCAGGTCCAGGACCGTGTGACCAGACCCCGAAGGCGTCCACTGCAGCGCGCGGAAGTTGTACGTGCCGTCCCCGGGCACGCTGTAGCCGACCACGCGCCCCGACAGGTTGATCTCCAGGGGAAAGATGCTCCCGTTGGTGCCCAGGCCCGCGGGGCGCGGCAGGGAAGTGATCACCCCGGCGCGCTTCACGAACGCCCCGATGCCGAGGCAGGCGGAATGGCCGATCACGGCGCCGGAATCATTGATCCCGTATCCGGTGTCCTGGCAGCCGGGGTTGACCATGGCGGCAAAGAGATAGGGATTGATCGGGGGCAGCGTGAGTTCGGCGACCGTCCCCTCCGGCTCCGGCAAGGGGCCGGTCGTCTCACAGGCCAGCGACAGCAGACTCCCGACGACGGCCCACGCGGCAACGACTCGCGCTCTCCTCATTGGTCCCCTCCCTGGGATCCCACGGCTTCGCTCGATGATGGTCACGGTCCAGTGAGCAACGCAGGCAAGGGGGCCGGATTCTCAGGCGCGGGCGTCGGGCTCCCCCTGGGCCACGAGGCAGGCCCGGCGGAGTGCGGCGAGTCCCCCGGTGCGGTTACTATTCCCGCCGACCAAGGAGGCCCGCATGGCCATCGCCGAAGGACGGACCCTGCCGTTCGTGGGACCCGAGCAAGTGGACGTCAGTGTCCTCGAGACCTTTCCCTACGCCGGCCCCGAGCAGGAGATCGTCACCGAGACCGACGAGTTCTCTGCCGTGTGCCCCTACAGCGGCCTGCCGGACTTTGCCCGGCTGGTGATCCGCTACGTCCCGGCCGCGGCCTGCATCGAGCTCAAGAGCCTCAAGTACTACGTGACGAGCTACCGCAACGTCGGAATCTTCCAGGAGCACGCCACCGCCAGGATCGCGGAAGACCTGCACCGGTGCCTGGCGCCGGCCTGGATAGAGGTCAAGACTATCTACAACGTGCGGGGCGGGTTTCTCACCACCTGCACGGTCCGGCTGCCCCGGGCCTAGGCTCCAGGCGCCGGCACGCAAACGGGCGGCCCCCACACGGGGGCCGCCCGTTCTGCATGCCCGGCCGGCGCGGCTAGCGCGCGAGCCCGGGACTCGGCCGCGGCACGCTCGGCGGGGTGACCGGCGTGCGGCCGCCCCGCGGCAGCAGCACCGGCAGGTTGGCCAGCTCGAAGGCGGTCACCGCCATCACCGCGGAGGCCTGGATGAGGTCGCCCGGCACCGCGTGATCGTAGGTGTCCACCTGCGAGTGGTGGGTGTGGTTGTAGCCCCGGCCTTCCTGGTCGAAATTGAACGCGGGGACGCCATACGGCACGAAGGCCAGGTGGTCGGTGCCGCCCTTGTTCGCCTTCCGCACGGTGGTCGCCCCGAGGGCGGCCACCGGCGCCAGCAGGTCCCGCCACAGTCCCTCCAGGTCATCCCGCCCCTGCAACGCCTGCCCGGTGATCCGCCCGGTGCCGTTGTCCAGGACCAGCACCGCCTGGATGCTGTCGGCCATGGCAGCGTGCTGCGCCGCATAGGCGCGGGAGCCGAGCAGTCCCTGCTCCTCGCCGCTGAAGAGGATGAAGCGGATGGTGCGCTTCGGGGTCTGGCCGCTCTGGGCGATCGCCCGCGCCGCCTCGAGGACCACCATCGACCCGGTGCCGTTATCGGTGACGCCGGTGCCGAGGTCCCAGCTGTCGAGGTGGGCGCCGAGGATCACCACCTGCCCTGGCCATTCGCTGCCGCGGATCTCGGCCACGGTGTTCCACTGGGTCACCACGGCCTTGCCGAGGCGGTTCTCGATCCGCCCTTCGAGCTGCGGCGCCACGCCCCTGGCGATGAGGCGATCGAACTGGGCGTAGTCCTCGTGCGCGATCACCACGTTGGGCAGCGGCGAGACGCTGTTGGGCGAGCCGCTCATGGTGAGCAGCGCGAACTCCTTGGCCCCGTCGGTGAGGAGGCCGAGCGCCCCCGCCCGCTTGAGGAGGTAGGGCCGGTCGGTGGCGAACTGCTGCCGCGCCTTCCGCGCCACCTCCGAGGTGTCGGGCGCCGGGCCCGCCATGCGCGCGCGCGCCTCCCGGAGCGCCGCTGAATCGGCGGCGGTCATCGGCGGCCCGTCGGGATTCCAGATCTGGGCCGGGGCCCGCAGCATCACCCACGCGCCACGCACCCGGCCGATGTTGGCGGCGAGGCTCTCCGGCGTGGAGGCATCGATGCGGACCACCGGCCCGCGGACCATCCTGCCCCCCGTGCCCGCCGTCCAGGCCCAGCTGTGCCCCGTCAGGTTCCGGGTGAAGGGTGCGGTGATCCGGAAGCTGGCCGGGCCCCGCTCCCACGTGACGCCGAACGTCCAGGGCTCGAGCGCGGCGGTGAGTCCATAGGCGCGGAACCGCTCGGCCGTCCAGTCGTTGGCCAGGCGCATCGGCGCCGACCCGGTGAGGCGCGGCCCGATCCGGTCGGCGAGGTACTGGAGGTTGGCCATCACCTCGGAGCGCTGCAGCGCCTGCTCGAGGATCGCCCCGGTCCCGGTGGTGTCTACCGCGACCTGGGCGCGGGCGGCGGTGGGCAAGGTGAGCAGCAGGACGAAGGCACGGAGACGCATCGAAGCACTCCAGGATGGCGGGGCGGGCGACGGGGATCCTGCGCGACACGACGAGGGGCGCGGCCCGAACGGACCGCGCCCCCGAATCTGCCGAACCCGCGCGGCCGGCGCTAGCCTCGGGTCCACCGCCTGGGCAGGGACATGTAGTACCCCGTCACCACCACCACCAGCGAGATCAGGCTGGCCACGATGAGCAGTCGCCGGATCGGCACCCGCGCCAGGCCGAGGGCGCGCAGCGAGGCGAAGGTGTGCAGGCCGTGGAGGGTTCCGTTGAGCCGCAGGTCCTTGTTGCTCACCGCCAGCATGCCATCGCGGACGGAGAGGTGGACCAGGGTCTCCGCCCGGTCGGCAAAGCGCACCCGGTACGCCGGCAACGCGCCGTTGGGGTAGCCGCGGTCATGCCGCGTGAGGAGCTCCACTCCCTCGATGCTCCCCTGCGGGAACATCCCCGTGGCCACTTCACGCGCCAGCGCCTCGGTCACCTCCAGCCGCTGCGGCTGCTCGGCGTCCACCAGCACCGTGCCCCCGGTACCCCGCACCCGGTAGAGCAGGTGCGACCCGATCCGGTCCAGCTCCACGGCGCGGATCTCGCGCAGGGCGCTGTCCCCGGAGGCGGCGAGCGCCTGGGCGTCCGCCGGCGAGACCACCGCGCGGCTGTAGTCGGGCGCGGCGCCATCGCGGGGTCGGCCCTCGCCGCCGCCGAGCAGCATGCCCGTCACGATCCACATCAGCAGAAAGAGCCCGATCCCGATCCCGACCCACTTGTGCACCTTGTAGAACAGCCGCAGCACGCGTCCTCCCGTCTTAGAGTCCGACCAGCCCGAGCGCCAGGTCGCCGATCCGCCCGGCGCCCGGCACCGCTTCGATCCAGCGCGCCGGCACCGCCGCCTCGCCATCGCGCGCGCCCATCAGCCCGCCCGCCACCGCCGCGTTGGTGTCGGTGTCGCCCCCCGCGTTCGCCAGCCACAGCAGCCCCCGCTCGAGGTTCGGCTCGTGGTAGGCGAACCAGAGCGCGATCTCGACCCCATGCACCACGTAGCCCGCAGCCGGCCCGGTGACCGGCAGCTCCTCGCGGCGCACCAGCGGCACCCGGCGCGCCACCGTGAGCAGCTCCTCCGGGGCATCGTTCTCGCGCAGGGCCTCGATCACGTCGCCGATGAAGTCGCCGCGCCCCTGCAGGAAGCAGGCGGCCGCCACGTTCACCGCGACCGCGCCCCAGGTGCACCGGTCGTCCGGGTGGGTCAGGGCCGCCGTGTGGTAGGTGGCGCTCACCAGGTTGGCTGGCTGGCGGAAGGTCCGCAGCGCCACCGGCAGGCAGCGGGAGATGGTGCCGTTCCCCGCCTGCCCTCCGGTCGACGACGGCGGGGCGTCGTGCACCTGGATGTGCCGCAGCGCCCGCCGGGTCCACTGCCCGATGCCCCGGCCGTCCCGCTCCCCCCAGCCGGCCCAGGCCAGGGCCAGCCGGCGCAGGTCCACCTCCGGCTGCAGCAGTTCTTCCGCCAGCAACAGCGTCAGGGCCAGGTCGTCGTCGTACGGCGAGTCGGGGGTATCCTGCCGCTGGACGTCGCGGATGCCCTCGGGGAACCTGGCCCGAATCCCGTCGGGCGTGTTCAGGAATTCTGTCGGCACCCCCAGCACGTTGCCGGCGGCGTGGCCGAGCAGGGCGCCGCGGGCGCGGGTGGCGAGGTCGGGCGGGGCCATGGACGGACAATCTAACGGGCGGGTGGTGACGGCCGCGTGAATACCGGTCCGCCGGCCCCCATTTCGCCCCGCGGCCGGCCTTGGGTATCTTTGCCACCCCACCCCCGGTACCACCTCGAGGAGCGACGAGTGGCCAAGGATTCCCTGACGGTTACCGACAACCGCACCGGCAAGCAGTACGAGATCCCGATCGCCGAAGGCACCATCAAGGCCGCCGACCTCAAGCAGATCAAGGTCGCGGACGACGACTTCGGGCTCATGGCCTACGACCCGGCGTTCCTGAACACCGCCTCCTGCCGCAGCGCCATCACGTTCATCGACGGGGACAAGGGCATCCTGCGGTACCGGGGCTTCCCGATCGAGCAGCTGGCGGAGAAGGCGAGCTTCCTGGAGACCGCCTACCTGCTGTTCGAGGGGGAGCTGCCCACCCGGGCCCAGCTCGACAAGTGGGAGAACGACGTCCGGTACCACACCTACGTCCACACCAACATCATCAAGTTCATCGAGGGCTTCCGCTACGACGCCCACCCAATGGGCACCCTGCTGGGCGCCGTGGGCGCGCTCTCCACGTTCTACCCCGACGCCAAGCACATCGATGACCCGGCCAACCGCTACCTGCAGCGCATCCGGCTGATCGCCAAGCTCCCGACCATCGCGGCGTTCGCCTTCCGGCACAGCCGGGGCCTCCCGTATGTCTTCCCGCGGAACGACCT
>Ga0268298_10000966_pt1 | contig 35625 bp, 27 predicted proteins | sample WWTPWeurt_MetaG_FD_194462 | JGI IMG/M metagenome (GOLD analysis project Ga0268298, IMG submission 194462) | Activated sludge microbial communities from WWTP in Nijmegen, Gelderland, Netherland - WWTP Weurt | ecosystem: Engineered > WWTP > Aerobic digester > Activated sludge | place...
TCCGGTAATCTTTTCATCTGGTGTATGGGAAAGTATAGATTCCATGTCTTCTCTAAATCCCATATTGAGCATTTCATCAGCTTCATCGAGTACAACAACCTGCACATTCTGCAATTTGACAGCTTTGCGGTCGATGAGGTCCATGAGGCGTCCCGGAGTAGCGACGATGACCTGTGCACCTGATTTTATATCTTTGATTTGATTGATAATACTGCTGCCACCATATACGGCAACGATTTTAGTGCCTCTCATTTCTACGGCAAACTTCTTCAAATCATTGGTGATTTGGAGGCATAGTTCTCTTGTAGGCGAAATGATCAGGGCTTGTGTGACAGGTGACCCGGGATCAATATTTTGTAGGATGGGGAGTCCGAAGGCTGCAGTTTTTCCTGTTCCTGTCTGAGCCAGGGCGATCAGATCTCTCTCTGCTTTTAGAAATACCGGAATTGCTTGTTTTTGTATGTCAGTGGGTTCTTCAAATCCTAATGAGGACAAAGCGTTGCATATGGAAGGGTTTAAGCCTAATTGCTGAAAATGTGGCATGAAAATAAATTGAAATGTAATTTTTTTAAAATGTTGGTTGTTGAAGTTCGCCGACTACTTTTACTGCTTTTTTTTGCTTTTGTTTTTATTGCGTGATTGTCTGTCAGCAATGCTTTCGCAAAATTTCTGCCGGGATTTGAGCCTGTTTGTATTAGCTTTTGTTAGTTGCTGATGGTCGGAGGAACGGAGCTTATTGAGAGCGCTGATATCTCGGGAAGCATTCAGCGTTAAAAAAACATAACCTGCTCCTTCTGAGAAGCAGGCTATGTCTTATAAATCTTCAGATATTGAGTTCAGATACTAGTTGGTGACTTTATAGAGATCACCCGAGTAAGAAACCAAAGCTCAAAGATTTACCAAAATCGCCTGGTCAGATTATCTCCTTCTGAAGCGATTGTCGTTGTTACCTCCTCCTCTTGGATTGAATGGTCTTCTCTCTTTTGGTTGAGGTGGTTTAGCTTCAGAAACAGAGATGTTACGCTCTTTTACAGATTTTTGATTCAACTCTGCAATTGCTTGCTGAGCTTCCTCGTCATTTGGCATTTCAACAAAGGCGAAGCCTTTTGATTTGCCGGTCATTTTGTCTGTAATGATTTTTACAGAAGCAACTTCTCCGATTTCGCTAAACATGGCCAACAGTTGGCTTTCCTTGATAGAATAATCAAGGTTTCCTACGTAAAGATTCATTTTAAAAAAGAATTATAAATAAAAAAAAATTTTGACAAGGGATAAATTATAGATATTGACGTGAACCCATTAGGATGAACAGTTGATAAGAACAAGAAAACATACAGCAAAGATACTGGTTAATTTTCAAATCAAAACAACTATTTATCAAGATTAATTCCCGGGTTAACAGAAATTTAAAATCCGCGCTGTAAAAATGACTGAAATCTCTCCTCAGTCGATATCTTGACTTCTTTTGTTGCCATTGCAAAAGATGAGCGAAAGGCCCAAATGATGAAACTTGAGCTTGTCGAGCGGGTCGCCGGAGTTCAAGTCCTTGGCGACTTCATTCAGGTTTGTTGATGTCCAGCGCCATGCGAGATAGGGCTGCAATGCAATATCCAAAAATGATCCTGCCGCCAAATAAAAGTTAAAGTAAATGTGAGATCCAATACCTGTGGAGTTGCCGAGTGTCTGCTTGGAGCTCAAGCCGGTATGTCGCTCTGAGACAGATGTTATTGTATAGTCCAGGCTAAGACCGAAGTCCATCCAGGGATTTCCGAATTCATGAAATACCGAAATATCATGAAACCTGTGAAAGTACTCCTTTTTATAGCTTTCATTGCCCATAACACCTTGTGCGTCATTCCTTAAAAATTGCGCTCGCCAACTCACACCCAAACCATACCAATCCCATCTGTTGCGCAAGCCTATATACAAGCCGTGGGAGAAGGTCAGGGGTTTAAAATTTGTATTCACCCAGCTGTTTTGCTTCCCAAAATCTTCAAGAGCCCTGTTGTATGTTTCATTGAGATGGTAAGATAATCCATACCCGACTTGCAGGTTGAATTGTGCAGCCATCATCTGTGGCAAACTGAGGGTGGCCAGTAGCAGGAAGATCTTTGCTGTATTATTTTTCAGGTACATACCGGAGACAAATGTAAAACATTCATATCTGCTTTTTCCTAATATATAATCAAAATCCTCTATTTTCGCCGTTAAAGCCCAGATGCAATCACTTCACCAAATTTGTTAAGTTTATGAAAAACTGGTTTGTCACATTGAGTTCGAATCCCGTTTTGGTTTGGATATTACTGGGTTTAGTTGCATGGGGTATATATTTTCAGACTTACCGTTATGGCTTTGCCTTGGATGATGCGATTGTGATTTCGGAAAATAAATTCGTGGAAAAAGGTGTGGATGGTTTGTACTCCATCTTTGCCAATGAAAGTTTTACCGGTTATTTTGGAAAGCAGACTTCATATGTTGCAGGAGCAAGGTATCGACCACTCTCAATAGCAAGTTTTGCCTTGGAGTATGAATTGTACAAATACAAACCTGCTTATTCACATTTGATCAATGTGTTTTTATACTGGATATGCTGTGGGTTGATATACTTTGCAGTGCGAAAATTGTTTTCGTACCGATTTGACCGGGAAGCTTCATCTCTGGTTGCTTTTGTGACTGCTATGATATTTCTCGTGCATCCAACTCATGTGGAAGCTGTAGCTAACATCAAAGGACGAGACGAAATCATGAGTACTCTGTTTGCTGTGGCAGCCCTGATATGTACATTGAAATATCACGATACGAGAAAATGGATTTGGACATGGGTCACAGGAGTGATCTTTTTTTTGGCATTAATGTCAAAAGAAAATCCAATAACTCTGCTCATCGCTTTTCCGATACTACTTTATTATATCAGTGGATTCACTTGGAAAGAAGCCTTCCGCTATATGATACCATATGGAGTTTCTTCCCTTGCATTTATTTTATTGAGGGTAAAGGTGATCGGATATCTCTTTGATACAAAATTGAAAATAGTAGATTTGATGAATGATCCTTTCGTGGAGATGAATTTCATCCAAAAATGGTGCACAATACTCTATACTGTAGTTTGGTATATCAAATTACTGTTCGTACCACATCCCCTGACACATGACTATTATCCCTACCATGTGCCGATCATGAATCCATCCAGCCCCGGATTTTTATTGGCATTAGCTACTGTGATACTCAGTCTTTGGATTGCCTGGAAATGCAGAAAATCACATAGCATTGTGACCATGGCTATTTTATTTTTTTACATCACATTGTCCATTGTATCCAATGCCATATTTCCAGTGGGTACTTTTATGAATGAAAGATTTTTATTTTTACCTTCCCTTGGTTTTTGTATTTTGCTGGGGTATTATTTTTATACCTGGTCACAATCTTCACGGAAGCAACTGCATTTTCTGGGAATCGGCGGAAGTTTGGTGATTTTATTGTTATTTTCCCTGAAATCATTTTTAAGAGTGCCGGCATGGGAATCCGGAGACAGCTTAAATTTGAGTGCTATAGGTATTTCAAAAAACAGTGCCCGGATAAATCTATTTACAGGAGTTACTTATTTTCATAAATATGAAAGTGAAAGCGATCAGATAAAAAAATATCAGGATCTGGATATCGCTGAGAAATATATCGACCGCGCTCTTGAGATTTATCCACGATATTCTCAGGGTCATATAATGAAAGTCGGTGTGTATGCTGAGAAGTATAAAAAGGACAACGACCTGGTGCGATTTTTACAATCGATCAAAAAGAGCGCAGGCATGTATCCCGAACTTACATTCACCAATGAGTTTTTGACCTACCTGAAAAAGGAAAACAGCAATCATGCAGAACTTGCAAAGTTTTTTAAAGAAGTGGGCTACGATGTGCTGTACAAAAAAAATAGAAACTATCCATTTGCAATCCAATATCTGAAAGATGCACAGGCGATGGATCCGCTAGATGGTACTGTGAATCAAATGCTGGCAACTGTGTATTTGGATTATACAAGTTTTGGTAAATTGGAACCCGGTCAGGTAGAATATTTAAAACAACAAGCGGCAGCATTAATGCAATCCAATATGAAGCAATAATCACTTCGTAAATTTCTATGGAAGAGCTCTATTATTTAATTGCCCTAAGCCAGGTAGATAAAGTAGGCGATGTGACTGCAAGGACTCTGATCAGTTATTGTGGTAGTGCAGAACAAGTTTTCAAAACCAAAGCTTCGCAGTTGATAAAAATTCCTGGTATCGGAGCATCGACTGCCCAACATATTAGTAAAGCTGTACCCGATGAATTGGCTCAGGCACAATGGCAATATTGTATGAAGCATGGGGTCAAAATCACTAGCTATTTGTCCGACGATTATCCCCATCGCCTCAAGCATTATCCGGATAGTCCTATACTCCTCTATCAGCGTGGCTCTGCTAACTTAAATCCTGAAAGAACAATAGGGATTGTAGGAACGAGAAATATGTCATTGTACGGAGAAGCGCTAACCGAGGCATTGGTGAGAGATCTTGCCGGAATGCAAATCAGCATCTTGAGTGGATTGGCTTATGGTGTGGATACCCACGCCCATAGAAGTTGTGTAGAGCACAATATCACTACCATTGGTGTGATGGCCACAGGAATTGACCGCGTATATCCTTCAGAAAACAGAAGACTCGCTGATCAAATGTGTGAGAATGGCGCGCTGATTACCGAATACCCAATCAAAACCGACCCTGATCGGGAAAATTTTCCACGTCGCAATCGTATCGTGGCAGCTATGTCGGATGCTTTGGTTGTGATTGAATCGGCCAGGGATGGAGGTAGTATGATCACAGCAGCATATGCTTTCGATTACAACAAGGACGTATTTGTCTTTCCGGGCAGGATCACTGATTCCGGATCGTCAGGCAACCATTTGTTGATCAAGCAAAATAAAGCCCAGCTCATTGAGAATGCAGCGGACCTAAAATGGGCTATGGCCTGGTATGATGAGACCGCAAGCCCGGCAAAACCTAAACGCGAGTTGTTTTATGAGCTGGACGAAATGGAGAGATGTATCGTTGGTTTACTCCAGGATAAGGGTGAGTTGCACATAGACCAATTGAGTCAAATATCGGGATACACTCAGGGCCAATTGGCCAATCTGTTGTTACAACTTGAGTTCAAAGCTATAGTAAAAACCATGCCAGGCAAGCGTTATGCATTATCTTTGTAGCTCAATTGAAAATTATGTTGAAGAAGGGAATTTTGATCTGGAGTGTATTGTTCAGTACGGCAGTTTTGATTCAATGTAGGAGCTCGAATGACATTGCTGCGAAGGAGTCACGTCAAGCGCCTATACCTACTCAAAAAGACCATCAACACAGTGATAAAATTCTACATCCTAAAAACATCATCCTCATGATCGGTGATGGAATGGGAATCCCACAGATGACAGCAGGAATGTATATGAATCACAATTATCTCCCCTTGGAGCGCTGCCCGGTGATTGGGCTCCACAAGAGTTATAGCGCCAACGATCTCATCACCGATTCTGCTGCCGGTGCCACTGCTTTTTCTATAGGGAGGAAGACAAATAATACTTACCTCGGTGTGGACTCAAGTAAAACATCGTATGAAACGATCCTAGAATATAGCAATAGGATAGGCAGAGCGACCGGTATGGTTGTTACCTCTACCATCGTTCATGCTACACCTGCGGCTTTTATGTCTCATCAATCCGGTAGAGAAGACTATGAGGCAATCGCATTGGATTATATGGATATTCCTGCTAATCTCCTGATCGGTGGTGGAAAAAAGTATTTTGAAAGAAGAAATTCCGACAGTCTTGATCTGGTAGCACAGCTCAGAAAGAATGGGTATGAAGTGATAGATTACTTTGAGCAGGATTATATGAATTATACCCTGCCAGATGTCAATAAGTTGGTTTATTTTACAGCAGATGGAGATCCTTTGCCAGCCTCAAAAGGAAGGTCCTATCTTCCAAAGGCTGCATCAGATGCCTGCAATTTTTTGAAAAATAAATCCGAAAAGGGCTTTTTTATGATGATTGAAGGATCACAAATAGACTGGGGTGGACATGCCAATGATGCATCATATGTTTATACAGAAGTGATCGATTTCAATAAGGCAATAGAAAAAGTATTAGATTTTGCTGCTGCAGACGGTCAGACCTTAGTGATCATCACAGGAGATCATGAGACTGGCGGGCTTGCGATTAACCCAGGTTCCAAAATGGGAGAGCTTGTGACCGCTTTTACCACAAACAAGCACAGTGCCGACCTCATTCCGGTGTATGCTTTTGGTCCCGGTTCAGCATCATTTTCAGGAATCTATGAAAACACAGCCATATATACGAAGATGATGCAATTGCTGAAGTAGACTATACCGGGCAATTAATCTAATTTAATCAAGTTCTATACTGATTTGCAATTGAAGAGTCGAGAATCCTTGGATAAGGACCGCAATCATTTCGATAAAATATAAATCCCGAATCGTTGATATACGAGTTAGTTGTCTAGGATTTGATGATCTCGCTTGAATCATAATTTTTCGTGGATAAAATGTATGCAGCCGAAACATTAATACGAAAAAATACAGACTTTGCTTGAATTCTCTTCAAACTCATTTAATTCATAGATTTTCGAAATTGTACCATCAATATTATATTCGTATTCTTTTATTTTAATGTCCGGATCCAAAAGGTATTCTTTAATATATCTTCCCTCGGAATTGAACTCACAATTATAAATCTTCGAATCAATAACAGATTCGATTGATTCGATCAGGCCTTTTTGATTGTATGTGATCTTGTAATGATCTGTCAATGCAGCGTCAGAATTGTAATATTTTACTTCGATAGGAATTCCCGATTTGGAAGTGATTTCTTTTCTTACCAGAAATAGTTTATTTTCTTTTACGTTATATTTGTAAACCACTATACTATCATAATTATCTCCGTATGATTTGTATGCATAATCTGTTTTAAACTTTGTAGTATTTGCATTTTGGATGGAGGGATTGAGTATTTCTCCATTCATAAGTTGGTATTGGATATATTCTGTTTTATTTGGTTTTGAAACAATATCAAGTCTTATGCTCCCAAGGACATTGTCAAAGTCATATCCCGTGATTTTTCCTTGACTGTCTAGTTCAGCTTTTACATCTGATTCTATCTTGCATTTTGCACATTTGCGCATTGTCGATTGTATAATATTTCCATCAGAGTTAAGAGTGGTTCAAATAAATTCATTGTAATATGGGGCCGTTGGATAAACAGTTGTTCTTTTGACTAGTCGACCTTTTTCGTCAAGACTATCTGTGACAGTACAAAATACTGATCCGTCGGTATTCCGTGTTGTTGAGATATATTTTATATTGTCGAGGGATCTGATTTCTTTGGTTTGGTCTAATTTTAAATTTAACTCTTCGTTTTTATAAATAGTATTAGCTGAAGAAGCTTCATTTACGACGGTATAGTATTTTTCAGTAAGAGGTAATTTTCGGTTGAGATTTTCGTAGGTGTTAATTTTGTGTAGGTAGAGATCTAGGATGGATTGTGTACTTCCAGATTGGTGCATGGCGATGATGAAAAGTAATGCAACTAAAGCTTTCATGATTCATTTGGATCTATAATTGTGAATGAATTTTAATCAACCTTTGATAGACTTGCAAACAATACTTTGAAGAAATATTTTTATCATTGAATAAATCATCTTTAATTTAATTCTTTTAAATTCAAATTGGTTTATGCTCATAGTAAATTTGGTAAACAATTATAATTTCTTTCCAGAATTATTAACACCAGCTTAGATTTTAATCTCTTCAAGAAAGGAAAGTAGATCTAATGAAAGATTAATAATTTACTATTTCTCTATCATTTGCCTGAATCATTCTGATCAGTGGATATTATTTTAATCGGACATTTGCATGAGGGATCCGGAGTGCGGACACTTTGTGGACGGTGCGCAGCACGGAGCGATCAGCGAACCATGTAGGATACCGACCCGGAGCGAAGCGATCAGGGGCATGCCCGGTTTTAATAAATTATTATTTTTTCTGAAGTTGGCTTATCTTCACTCTATGAAGACTACTTTTCTGGTGCCAGACAAACTGCCTGCTATCAAAGAAGCCAAAATAAATGGTAAGTCCTACGGATTTCAGACCGGAGAAACAATATTATCTTTTGTAAGGAGGTATTTTGGACAAGATTATATTCCAACCTTATGTGATTCGCCTCAACTAGAGGCATTTGGATCTTGTCGTGTTTGCAGTGTTGAGGTAAGCAGAGGAGCGGGTCAGGCATTCAGGACTGTGGGATCTTGTCACACTCCGGTGGAAGCGGGAATGGAAATATTGACAGAGAGTGAATCAGTCCAGAAATTAAGACGAAATATCATAGAGCTTGTACTCACTGACCACCCTTTAGACTGCTTGACCTGTGAGGTGAATGGCAATTGTGAATTGCAAGACGTTGCAGCCAAAGTAGGTATTAGAAAAGTGAGGTATCCTGAAGGAAAAAATCATCTTGACAGGCAGAAAGATCTCAGTCACCCGTACATGACCTCCGATCTGTCTAAGTGTATCATGTGCTATAGGTGTGTACGCGCATGTGACGAAATTCAAGGTCAACAGGTGCTCAATGTGATGGGTAGAGGATTTGACAGTCAGATCATCAAAGGCATGAATCAGAGTTTTGCCGAGTCAGACTGTGTCAGTTGTGGCGCATGTGCACAAGCCTGTCCAACATCGGCCATTTCGGATGTATTCCAGAGCAAAGCCCTGGTAGGACAGACGAAAGTCAGGACGGTATGCACCTATTGTGGGGTGGGATGCAATCTAGAAGTCAGCGTCAAAGACGGAAAAGTACTCAGTATTCAGGCCCCATATACGGCAGAGGTCAACCAAGGACATACCTGCTTGAAAGGAAGATATGCGTTTAAGTTTTATAAACACCCTGACCGGATCAGAAAACCAATGATTCGCAATGCTGATGGAGGATTTGACGAGGTGAGTTGGGATGAAGCTTATGACTATATTACCTCGAAATTGAAGGATATCAGGACGAAACATGGACCCGACTCTATAGCTGGTATTTCATCTGCCCGATGTACCAATGAGGAAAATTATCTCATGCAAAAATTTATCCGGGCTGTGATCGGAACCAATAATATTGATGGATGTGCACGTGTTTGTCATTCACCAACAGCATTGGGGATGCAGCGAAGTTTTGGTACAGGAGCTGCGACCAACAGTATTGAGGATCTCAAGTTTACCCATGCGATCATGGTGATTGGTGCCAATCCTACGGAAGGGCACCCGGTGACAGGTGCAAAATTGAGGCAGTTTGCCATGAAAGGCAAGACTTGCATTGTGATCGATCCACGCAAAACTGAATTGGCCAAATACGCCACGCATCATCTTCAACTAAGGCCCGGAACTAATGTTGCTGTGCTCAATATGATGCTGCACGCTATCGTCAGCGCCAAAGCTTATGATCGACAGTTTATCGAACTCAGAACCGAAGGTTGGGAAGATTTTAAAGAGAATATACTTTCACTCAACATCGCGGAGCTTGAGGAAGTGTCCGGAGTAAGTTACTCCGCAGCCCGTGACGCTGCCATTGCATACGCAAAAGCTGAGAACGCCATGAGTTTTCATGGTTTGGGCGTGACAGAGCATTATCAAGGTACTTATACGGTTATGCTGATTGCCGACCTGGCTATGATCACCGGAAACATTGGCAAGCGCGGATGTGGGGTGAATCCCCTCAGAGGACAGAATAATGTTCAGGGAATGGCGGACATGGGCGTTCAGCCATATCAGGGTGCAGGCTACCTCGACCATACACAGGAGGAGATCAGGAAGCAATACTCAGAGTTTTATGGAGCGGAGGTGCCTGCAGCCGCAGGATACAAAATACCTGACATGTATGATGCTGCGATCCGTGGCGATCTTAAAGCTATGTATGTCGTTGGTGAAGATATGGCTCAGTCAGATCCAAATACACTCCATGTGATCAATGCCCTAAAATCTCTAGATTTACTGGTGGTCCAGGAACTCTTTATGACAGAGACTTCTAAACTGGCGCATGTTGTACTGCCCGGAGCCTCCTTCCTGGAGAAGGAAGGTACTTTTACAAATGGGGAGCGCCGGATTCAGAAAGTGAATAAGGTGGTTGAGCCTGTAGGAGAAGCGAAATCGGATGGTCAGATCATTATCGATCTGATGAATCGCATGGGTTACAAACAGGCAGATTATGAGGCGGATAGTATGCTGAGGGAGATTTCTAAGATAGTACCTTTTTTTGCCGGTGTCAGTTGGGAGAACTTGGGAGATAGGGGAAAACAATGGCCTGTAGCTGCTGATGGCACTGACACCCAGATATTGCATCAAAAAGAATTCAAGCGAGGAAAAGGCCAGTTTGTTTTCAGAGAATATGTGGAGACACCGGAAGTATTGGAATATGCCGCTGAGTTTCCATTTATCCTGACAACCAATAGGGTATTGGAACATTATAATGCAGGAACAATGACTCGTCGTACCGGAAATGCAGAGATCATTACGGAGGATTTATTATTGATCCATCCCAAAGATGCTGCATCTTACCATATAGCGGAAAGAGATTTTGTAGATATTGAGTCTGCAAGGGGCAAAATCAGTGTACGTGCACATCTTACAGACGAGGTCAAGCAAGGTGTGTTGAGTACGACTTTCCACTTTCCTGAACTTTTCGTTAATATTGTGACCTCTTCGATACATGACAGCATCGCCAAATGTCCTGAATACAAAGTGGTGTGCGTAAAGATTTGTAAGAAGCAATAGATAATTAATAACTAGTAGTAAACCTTTTTTTTATTAAATAAATCTTTTTTATGAAACATTTAAAAATTTTTGCATTAGGAATGCTTTTCCTTGCTATGAACTCTTCATGTAACAAGGATGATGACAAAGGCACTGCGTCCAAATTTTCAGAAGTTTTGCCTGGAAAACAGTGGGTAGTTTCAAAATTATTGCTCAATGGCTTAGATGTTACTTCTTCTAGTCTTGATGACTGCGAACGAGATGACACTATTGAGTTTAAAGCATTAGGTGTTCTGGAGTCCAAAGACAATGCAATTAAGTGTCAAGGAGTACCCGAAGTCGAAATCTCAGACTGGAGTTTAAGCAGCGATGAAAAGAAACTTACCTTTAACGACACTGAAAACACAGTAAAAAGCTTTTCCGCCACACAGTTTACTTTAGAAGACAGTGAATTTGGATTTACCGCCACTGCTATTTATACCGCCAAGTAAATATTTCCCGGTCATTTTATGAATAGGGTTCACATTGCAACAAACAAATTCATTGTGTATAAATGATATGCTTGATTTGAAATGTGAGCCCTATTATTTCATGTACATTTATATCAGAAGTATAGTCATTTATAGTAGAGCAATTGCAGAATAAAGCCCTATCGCAAGCCATATTTATCATAAATTCTATTCTTAAGTTGTCAATTGAAATTCTGAAAACACTTTTTAGGTAAAACTGATATGTGCTTAACGGGATGTCAGAAAGTTGATACCAAAGGAGTAGATTTATTTTTGTTTATCCAGTTTGATTAATATAGGGGAGCAGGTTAAAGAATGAAAAACTAAAATTAGGCTTTATTTATTTGCTTTGAGATTCAGAATTTTCTGAATTAGCCATGGGGAATTGTTTAAAGTATAACTAAAGTATGGTACCGGATAAGCACCAAATCCTCTAAAGAATCTTTCAATGGGTTCTATCATGCTTCCATCAAAATCCAGTATAGTATAGTTGCCTCCTAATATTCTAACACTTTCTGAAATGATCAAACTCATAGCTCCGGAGTTTTTGTATTTAGGAATGGTGGATCCTTGATAATAAATCATTTTGTTTTTATATAAAAAATATATCATCCCGGCGATTGGAGTCGAGTCTTTATACGCGATTAAGGTGCAACTTCTACCTGAACTGTAAAAGTAGCTGGAGTTATTTGATAAGGCTTTCAAATATTTTTGATCAAGTTTTTTGATAAGTTCCGGTTTGGCAAGTTTGAGTATATCAATTACGAGGTCCGGATTATTTTCTACTTCGATTCTAATGCCATTTTGCTGCGCTTTTTTGATTTCTCTTCTTACATGCGATGCTGCTTCGCCAATAAATACCTCGTACCCTTTGGAGATATCAACCCAATAAGTATACTTTATTGATTGGTTCCACCCTAGCCATCGAAGCGCCATTCCGTAGTTATATTCTGGAGCAAAATTGTACTGGAAAAAATGAATGTCTTTCGGAATAGCCTCATGAATAGTCTGGATTACTTTTTTTTGAAGTTCATATTTTTTGTAAGTATTATCTGAGTATGCTTTCATTATTATTCCAATGTATTGGCTGAAAATAGGCTGAATGGCGTAGTTAATTAAGTATTTTCTCTTTACGCTGAATGGGAGGATGGCAAGCAGCTCAGAACCCTCATAAACCATTATTGCTTTCCAATCTTCAAGTAAATGAGTCAGATAATTGTATAAATGATAAATGTTCCCATGAGGACTGCATTCAATAAATCGGTTCCATTCCTGCTCATCAATTTCCCGGAAATGTAAAAGCTTGGAAAACATTGTGGACTTGTTAAAAGTTAAATTATTTAGAGAACATAATTTCAAAAGTACAATGCCGTTTTTTGAAAATAATTGTACTCTTATATACTATTGAGACTATGGATTCTTATCCTGCTTTTATGAACCATCCCTTGTGGGACGCTATTAGAATCACCCGAAATTCAAATCTCATTGGCCAATTGAGAAAGATGAATTTCAATCGTCTGGTTTCTTATATTACTGTAGCTGTCAGTGCGTTTTATCCAATTAGCTACGCAAGTTTGCTCGCATTTAGAAGATTTTCAACCTTATCGGATGATCCTGAAGCTAAAGCTATCGCCAACGAAATTTATTTGGTTGAATGTGGTGAAAGACCCATCATTAGGGGGTCTGAATACACAGGTATCAAACATTGCGAGCAGTTGAAAATCATGTTTGAGTCTCTATTTAGTAACATCAATTTTGACATTCCTTCACCTGAAAATTTTGAGGTGTTGAGAAAGGCTGACATTGAAAATGCGGACCTTGTAAAAAGTTTGGCTATTTGTGATTTGATAGAAACAACAGCTCCTTTTGTGATTCATTTTTACCAGGATTTTCTGATCCAATGCCAACTGGCATTAGGAAGATCGAGTGAGTTTGTAAAAAGAAATTATCTGGATGAGCATAATCTTACTGAAGGAGATACATGCGAGCTTCAGCACATTGAAATGCTTGGCAGAATGAAATTGAATTACTCTGATGTGATCAGTTCAACGGCATATAATACGCATCAGAGAATTTTTGTCAATTTGGTATCCCAGCATTTTTCAGGTTGTCTGAAAGAAATGGAAAAATCTTGAGTTTTAACTTTTACTAAGCTTGTTTAAGCGAAAACTCATTGCATTTTGTGTCGTATAATTTAGTTCAGCAAAGGTGATTATCTGTAAAACGGAATTCTTTTGGCCACATTTTCTGAAGATTTTTGATAATCTGAAAACAGTATTATGGCAACCTCGGCGTTTTTTAAATGCAGGTGGGTAAAAAGCCAAGGCAAAAGTTAAAATCCAAGTTTTACTTTAAAGATATTTTGCGATCCTTTTTTTTCTTCAGTATCAAAACTTGGCGTAAGCTTGATTCGTAAGAGTATTTTCTAAACAAGTCAAGTGCAATAGCATTTGTCTCCATTATGTTTGATCCAAATGTAATAGATGGAAGCACATTTTTTCTCTGTTAAAATCATTTGGCAAGCCTAGCAAATTTTGTTTGCTTCTCTCATTTTAATTGAAATTGTTCACTGGAATTTTGCTTTGCGGAACCTTTTGCTCATCACTAGAACTTTGATTTTAGTTTTAGTGAGATAAAATGAAATTATATCGGGAGGGCAAAATTGAATTCTGGCCCAGACGGTGACCTCAGGAAAAGAGAATGTGTAGGTGAATTAAGTTGAACTCAATGAATACTAGGGTTTGGCCTAGCTTTAAAAAACAAAAAGCCCCTTTCGTGGAAAGAGGCTCTTTGAGAATTGTATTTCTTTTTATTGTTTTGGATTCAACACGGAACCATCGCTGGTTGGAAGTGTCTCCTCTTTTGTGTCAGAGATATTTCCTTTGATGTAAAGAGTAATTTCTTCCTCTCCTTCATTGGTTTGAATTCGGACAGTTTTGTTGATTGGTCCGACTCTCTGAGTGTCATAATTGATTTCAATCGTGCCTTTTTCACCTGGCATGATTGGTTCTTTTGGCCAAGTAGGCACAGTGCAACCACAAGATCCTCTAGCAGTTTTTACGATTAGAGGCTCTGTTCCTTTGTTTGTAAAAACGGCCTTACGGACGCGATCACTTCCTTTTAAAATTTCACCAAAGTCCACTGTATTTGTTTCAAATACCATTTTAGGACCTTTTGTTGAAGTTGTGGCTGCTTGCTCAGCAGGTTTAGTAGTTTGAGCAAAAACAGCACTACCTATTAGAAGGAAGGCAAGAATAGAAAGTACATGTTTCATGTTTTCTTTTTTAAATGTTTTGTGAGACAAATTTATATTCATAAACCGAAAATTAGACCCTTTTTGATTGTTGAGGTGTGTTAAAGCCATGTTAAATGATTAATTTTTATGATTTATTAGCCCATTTAATTTCCTAATTAAAAGAAAATAAATAATTTATATATTTATAATAAATTAATATAATCAAATATCGGCAAGTGCGCTGATGAGCAATTCTGAGTTTGGCGGCAGCCTTTTTATTGTATTTTTGTGCTAAATCCAACTTATGTCTTTAATCCAACCTATTGAATCTTTTCTTCAGCAAATCAATACATCGGACGCAGTTTACAGGCGAGAAGTTATCACAGACTTTTGGATTTGTCTTGTGAGCCGAGAGTGCTCTTTATTGGGCCGGAAGGAGGTATTGACAGGCAAAGCTAAGTTTGGGATTCTGGGTGACGGCAAAGAAGTGCCTCAGGTCGCTATGGCGAGAGCTTTTCAAAAAGGAGACTTCAGGTCCGGATATTATAGAGATCAGACCTTTTTAATGGCACTTGGATTGTGTTCAGTCAAGGATTTTTTTGCACAGTTGTATGCTGATGTTAACAATGACCCTTTCTCCAAAGGAAGACAGATGAATGCACATTTTGCCACTCCATTATTATCTTCTGACGGTAATTGGCTAGATCATTCGTCTATGTATAATGTAACTGCGGATATCTCGTCCACAGCAGGTCAGATGGCAAGGGCTCTTGGAATTGCTTTGGCTTCGAAGATGTACAAGCAGAGTAAGACAAAAAATGGATTTTCTGACAAAGGACGTGAGGTATCGTTTTGTACTATCGGAGATGCTTCAACTTCTGAGGGAATTTTTTGGGAAACAATGAATGCTGCAGCTGTCATGCAAGTGCCATTGGCTGTTTCGGTATGGGATGATGGATATGGTATTTCGGTACCTAAGGAGTTACAAACAGCAAAAGGGAACATTTCTGAAGCCTTAGCAGGGTTCCAGCAACTCGGGACGGAAGACAAAGGAATCAATATTTATAAAGCCAAAGCATGGGACTATCCAGCGCTTGTAAAGCTTTATACTGAGGCAGTGCAGGAAATGAGGAAAACTCATCGCCCATCGTTGTTCCATATAGAAGAGGTAACCCAACCTCAAGGACATTCCACTTCAGGATCTCACGAGAGATATAAGTCCACCGAACGATTGGCTTGGGAACTCGAGTTTGATTGCATCAAAATCATGGGAGAATGGTTGACTCGGAATAAGTTGCTGAATAAAGAAGATATTGAGCATTTGAATGCTGAGGCACGGACATTTGTCCGCTCCGAAAGAAATGCTGCCTGGGAAAATTACCAAGCCCCAATGAAGAAACTTAGAGATGAGCTCCTGACAATTTTAGAAAATGAACCAAATGACTTTGTCGAAATAGCTCAGCATATCAGGAGTTTAAAAGATATTTCAGTCCATGAAATTTTGGCACCCTTGAGAAGAAAACTGCTCACTCTTCCCGGCGGCAGTTTCCCGCAATTGAAAGAGTGGTTGGAGACAAAGATGTCTCAAACCAAACAGAACTATGCCTCAGACTTGACTTCTTATGATCCTTTTAAAGAAGGAGTTGCCGCTCGCTACAGCGATAGCTCGTCGCAACTCAGCGGTTATCAGGTGTTGAATCAATATTTTGATCAATTGATCGAAAAGAATAAAACCGTTTATGCATTTGGAGAGGATGTTGGGCAAATCGGAGATGTGAACCAGGGATTTTCAGGATTGCAACAGAAGTACGGGGTCCAAAGGATATTTGATACAGGAATCAGGGAATGGAGTATTATCGGTCAAGCAATCGGTATGAGTATGAGAGGTTTGAAGCCTATCGCCGAAATTCAGTACCTGGACTATATAGTATATGCTATGTCTGCATTGATGGATGATCTTGCCACAGTGCGTTACCGGTCTGCAGGAATGCAGAAAGCACCTGCAATTATCAGGACCAGGGGTCATCGCTTAGAAGGAATTTGGCATTCCGGTTCACCTATTGGAATGTTATTGCACTCCCTCAGAGGAATTCACGTTTGTGTCCCACGCAACATGGTTCAGGCTGCCGGGATGTATCAAACTCTAATGGAGTGCGGAGATCCTGGTCTCATAATCGAATGTCTCAATGGGTATAGGCTGAAAGAGCTTCGACCTGATAATCTCGGTACATTTTCCATCCCGCTGGGTAAAATCGAAATCCTAAATATCGGATCGGATATCACTTTGATCACCTATGGTTCTTGCGTCAAAATAGCACAAGAGGCTACTGATCGTTTGTCAGATCTTGGCATTAGTGTAGAATTGATTGACGCTCAAACTCTGCTGCCTTTTGATGTGAGATCTGAGGTCACAACTTCCATTAAAAAGACAAATAAGCTTTTGATACTTGACGAGGATGTGCCCGGAGGTGCAAGTGCTTATTTATTGCGCGAAATCATGGAGACACAAGGAGCATTTGAATATTTAGATACAAAGCCGATTTGTCTCAGTGCTGCAGCGCATCGCCCTCCGTATGGAAGTGATGGAGATTATTTCTCAAAACCTTCAGTGGAAGATGTGATGGAAGCAGCAATTGGGATGATGAGAGAGTACGATCCACAGCAATTTGCTTGAGTCCTTGAGTTTGATAATATTCAGCAAACCTCTCAGCCTATAAAAATTAATATATTGTTATATATTAAATAAATATATATATTTATTTTCAAATGTATTAATTTTGCCCGAAATAGTCCAACAGCGTGTCCTTACGTTTAGTCATTATACCCACTTACAATGAGATCGAAAACATTGAAGCGATACTCCGTGCTGTCATGGAGCGTCCTGTAATGTTTGATGTCCTAGTGGTGGATGATGGTTCACCGGATGGTACAGCTGCAAAGGTTAAAGAATTGCAGCTTGAATTTCCCGGGAGAATCTACCTCATGGAGAGATCTGAGAAAAATGGATTGGGAACAGCATATATTGCTGGATTTAAGTGGGCTTTGGAAGGCGGTTATCAGTATATCGGCGAAATGGATGCCGATTTTTCTCACCCCCCTGAAAAATTGGATGAGCTGAGTCAAGTCCTCGAAACAAATCTGGCTGATGTATCAGTAGGGTCTCGATATATTAAAGATGGTGGGGTGATCAACTGGCCAATAAGCCGCTTGCTTCTCAGCAGATCGGCTTCATTTTATGTGCAGTGGATCACAGGGATGAACGTTCAGGATCCTACAGCTGGATTCGCATTTTACAAACGTGAGGTCCTGGAAAATATAGACCTGGACCAAATCAGATTTGTAGGTTATGCTTTTCAAATTGAAATGAAGTATGCTGCGCATAGATTGGGATATCGTGTTAAAGAAGTACCAATCATCTTTCCGGATAGGGCAAAAGGTAAATCCAAAATGAATATCTTTATTGTCAGAGAAGCGTTAACCGGAGTATTTGCGATGAGATTTTTCAGATCTTATAAAAGATACATCAAGTCATCGAACTCAAAATCCTCCTGACAATTTATTTCTACAGAAAGGGCAACGTTAAAATGTGGATTGACCCGAGTTTTTCTTTGCCGATCTATTTCAGATCAAAGAGTGGGATTAAATTAAAGTTTTGTCACGAGTATTTTATCGATGCGTTGTCCGTCTTTATCAATGATTTCCAGGCGATAATTATCCAATAAAAGTACATCACCCACTTCAGGTAAATTTTGTTGGAAATGAATAAATAAACCTGCTACGGTGTTGAACCTATTTTTGAAACTCATGTCGATCTGCAGATTAAAAAATCTCACAAATTCAACAGCTGAATATTGACCATCCACAAACCAGCTTTTGTCGTCTCTTGAGATGATTTTGTATTCGTCTTGATGATCAGCAGACACATCACCAACCAAAGCATCCATAAGATCATCCATAGTAACCATGCCGGCTGTGCTACCATACTCATCAATGACAATGGCATAATGCATTTTTTCTTTTTTGAAAACTTCCAGGACTTTATATGCAAACGAAACTTCGTTGATGAATACAGGTTTTTTGATGAAGTCGTTGAGATCTAGTTTTTGATTTTGTGCAGCCAGAAATAAATCTTTCATCAGGACTATTCCCACAATTTTATCGATATTATTTTCAATGACAACAGGATAGGCGGAATGGATTTCATTTTTTATTTTCGACTGGATGTCTTCCCAACTATCGTTGATATCGAAGAATACGATTTCACCTCTATGCGTAAAAATAGTGTCCACTTTTTGGTCTCCTAATTCGAAGACGCGTTCCATGATATCATGTTCTATTTCGAGAATTTCTCCTCCATCTGCGCTTTCCTTTATAATGGATTTAATTTCTTCCTCTGAGACTTTTTGATCTGTCGTTTTACCTATCCCGAGTAATTGAAGTAAAACATCATTTGTTGCACTGAGCAACCACACAAAAGGAGATACCAATATGGTGAGTATGTTCATCGGTCTTACAAGCAACATTGCAATCGATTCAGGAAATGCCAATCCAATTCTTTTTGGTAATAATTCACCGAGAACGATGGACAAATATGTGATGATGATGACGACAATGCTGACTGCAATGGTATTGGCAAAGGATGAAGAAATGCTGGTATGAAGTAAAAGGAAATCGCGAATTTCCGATGTAAATTTTTCACCACTGAATACTCCCAACAAAATACCTATCAAGGTGATACCTATTTGTACAGTGGAAAAAAACCTCGTTGGATTTTCCGAAAGCATCAGTACATCTTCTGCTTTTTTATTTCCTTTTTTCTTTTGTTGTTCTAATTTAAATCTCCTTGCTGACACCAATGCCATTTCTGCCATGGAGAAAAGACCATTGAGAAGTATCAGGAAAAGGATAATGATGAATTCCATTCGTTCGCAAAATTAATTCATTGTCTATACTTGGGAGGTAAATTCATAAAAATGTCTGGAGAAGACTAGTGTTCATCATAAAAAAACCGGAAAAGGTAAGTGAATACCCTTCCCGGTTTTAAAATTTAATTTCGGTCTATTTTACCTCCAGTGTACCTGTCATTTTAGCAGCACCCATTTCAGGAATGATCTTCGTATATTGATACACCCTTCTATCGGTTTTGCCAATCCAAATGACCATATCACCGGGATCTCCTGCAGCTGATTTCATACTAATTACCCAACAATCCTGTCCTTTAATCGATTCAGATCCATCCACTGAGATGATATAATCTGCTGAAGACATTTTGTGTAAATCAACATTGGAAACTTTGGTTTTGTATGATTCTGACAAAGGCAAGCAAGCTATCTGCATGAAATTTGCCGGACCGTCTGCAAAACATGCTTGGTTGAGTTTGATTTCACTTTCCTTTTTTTGTCCTGAAATATTCATTTTTAAGTTTACCTGAGTAGCTGTATAGTCCATCAAAATATTCACAGGACCTTGGTCCATGAATCTTTTTCTTGGCGCTATGCTTTTCTTTTCAAAACTACCTTCCTCTTTCATTTCACCCATAGGAGTCTCCATCTGGTCTGTGATGAAAAAATGGTCACCTTTGTCTTGGATTTCGATATTTTCGATCAGGTCCATATTTTGGCCCATTGCTTCCAGTTTTACTTTATACAGATAAGTTCCTGGTATTAATTCTGCATCCGGAACGGCAATTACAAGACTTGATTCGTCTAATTTTTCAGCTTCCGATAAATTGGCTGGATTGACTGTTATTTCTTTGAGCCTTTCAGCAACTGCCGGAGGCATTTCTTCCTGGAAGCGACCACCCAGATGTGCTGCAAGAAACTTTTCTGCTGCGGCGCAGAAAGCCATATTGTTTACGGGTCTTGCAAATCCATGGCCTTCATCCGGAGCACAGATATATTCTACGGGAAGGTTTTTATTTCTCATAGCCATCACGATTTGATCTGATTCAGCTTTTTTGACGCGGGGATCATTCGCTCCTTGGACGACTAGCAAGGGAGCTTTGATTTTGTCCACTGAGAAAAGCGGTGATTGTCTTTTGAGTTGGGCTTCGCCTTCCGGATTGGTTGGATCTCCCATTCTTTCATGGAAGATTTTGCGACCTGCTTCCCAGTATGGTGGAATAGAATTCAATAATGTCAGAAGGCTCGAAGGACCTACAAGGGAAACACCACAAGCATATACATCCGGAGTGAATGTCAGACCTGCCAGAGTGGCATATCCTCCATAGGAACCTCCCATAATTCCGACCCTTTTTGGATCTACTATACCTTTTTCTACCAGATGTCGCACACCCCAGGTGATATCGTCCTGCATTTTATCACCCCACTGCTTGTTTCCTGCATCAATAAATTTCTTACCAAAGCCGGTCGATGATCTAAAATTGGGTTGCAACACTGCATAGCCCCGATTGGCCAAGAATTGTGCATAAGAATGATATCCCCAATAATCTCTCGCCCAAGGTCCTCCGTGAGGAAATACGACCAAAGGCAAATTTTTAGAAGCGATGCCTTTCGGCAATGTGAGGTAAGCAGGAATCACCATACCGTCTGATGACTTGTAACTGATCGGCTTCATCGGTGCCAGATCTTCCAATGGCATATTTGGTCTTGGTTTGTACTGGAAGGTAGTTTTCTTGGTGTTCCTGTCATACAGGTACACTGTGCCTGGATCTGTATCTGAATATGTTGCGATCAAATATTTTCGCTCGTCTCTTGTTGGACTGTACAAGCTGACTTCTTTGCCTTTGAATTGTTTTTTCAAACTGTTATATTCTGATTCCAATTCTTTGTCTTTCCAGTACAGTCTCGGCTTGTCTTCAGTATAGCTCGTGTACAGCATTTTATGTGTCATCTCTGAAAATTCTGCACTCCCAAAATCTACCTTTTTCTCAGGATCAGATTCAACAAAAGTCTCTTTCTTATTTAGAATATTGAGCAAAATCAATTTTGAGATGTCAGTATTTGTTCCTTTGTTGGTTTCCAGATAAACCTGAGCGCCATCCGTATGGAAATATATAGGTGCAAAGTTTTCCAATACATCGCAATGGTAGATAGGCACGAAAGCTTTTGGATCGACCCGTAACAGGTCAGTAGATCCATCTTCATTAGATCTCATCGCAAGTCTCAATTTGTCCTTCAAATCAAATATCCAAGCAACCATCCTTTCGTCATTTTGGCGAAGTAGTTTCAATTCACCTGTGGAGATTTTCAATTGGTACAGATCATGCCAAGCGGGATCTCTGTCATTGAGCCCGATATACATGAGGTCAGGATTGGACAACGGCACTGAATAAATCATTGCTCTGACTTTGGGTTTGTCGGTCAAGTTCCGAGAGTTTGGAACACCTGTTTCTGAGTCCGATTTGTCGAGAGGGTTTACCGCATAGACCATATAGTTTTCATCTCCTCCTTTGTCCTGAACATAGAGGATGTATTTTGAATCATTTGACCAGAAGTAGCTGCTTATTGGTCGTTTGGTGTCTGCTGTGATAGGTTTGGCAGATTCAAATGGCTCGGAAGCTTTCTTTATCCAGATGTTTCGAGTTCCTTTAAAAGGCTTGATAAATGAGATAAAGTTTCCATTTGGAGAGATTTTAGCTCCTGAAATTTCAGGATCGCCAAAAAATAATTCCCGATCGATTATAGTTGGTAATCCTTGTTTTTTGGATTGAGCCTGAACGGCTAATGCAGTTAATGTGACGACAGTCATTAAAAAATATTTTTTCATACAAAATACATTATTGGATTAATTGTTTTTCCTTGTTAATCGAGCCATGTAAAATCCATCGAATCCTTTTTGGTCGGGCCAGATTGTAGACTCTTCTTCAAGCTCAAAATTTTTTGAAGCCTCCAAAAATGAAGAAACCTGTTTTTGATTTTCTGATGGCAATATACTGCAAGTTGCATAAACCAATTTGCCTCCGGGTTTCAGCATTTCAGAATACTGTGACAAAATCTGTGCCTGAATTGTGTGGATTTCCGATATAAAGGAAGGACTTAATTTCCACTTGGCATCAGGATTTCGACGAAGTACACCCAATCCACTACAAGGAACATCCAAAAGGAGACGATCACAAGATCTGTGCAGACGCTTAATTGTTTTGGTGGATTCTATGGGTCTGGTTTCAATGATGCTGACACCTGCTCTACTGGAGCGATTTCTCAATTCATTGAGTTTATAGGCCTCTTTATCCAGGCATAACAATGTCCCTTTGTTTTTCATTAAAGCTGCCAGGTGAAGACTTTTACCACCGGCTCCTGCACAAGCATCGATGACCCTCATACCGGCTTGAACATCCAGAAATGGTGCGATCAATTGAGAATTAGCGTCTTGAACTTCAAAAAATCCGGACTTAAAGAGATCATTTTGAAAGATATTTTGTCGGGAAAGTACAAGTGCGCTTGGATAATTTGGTCCTGGGTCTTGAGACAAGATCCCTTGGTTTTCAAGCAATTTTGCCAATCTATCTTTTTCGGTTTTGAGACTGTTGCTTCGGATAACGAACGCAGCCGGTTGGTTGAGTGAATGGAGTAGCGAGTCCCAATGTTTTTCCAGTTCTTGTATACCCAGGTCGTCCATCCAATCCGGTATAGACTCTTTGATTTTTCTGACGGATCCTCCTTCTTCCAGATTCTTATCGATTGATTCCAGATATTTTGGATCCAATGTGAGCCAATCCGGAACGGATTTGTTTTTCAGGTAAAAGTAACAGCGAACGAGAAGATCAATATCTGTGTCCTGACCCAGTAGGAACGTGTAAAATCTCTTGAATCGTATAATGCCATAAACCGACTCAGCTACAAAAGCCCTGTCTCGAGCACCAAGTTGTTTGTTAGATTTGAACGCTTTCTCTACCGCTTTGTCGGCATACATGCCTGAAATCATAATTTGATGAAGAATAAAGCTGATCTGGGCTATGAGTGGCTTATGATACCGTGAAGATGAATGGTTGGACAATGCAATGATTTTAGAATTCAGCTAAATCTTATTCGGAAGGAGTGCAAAGATAAAACCAAAAGTCAGAGCAAGACTCTGATTCCAAGCCGAATCAAGTCTAAATAATTTGGACTGTACACTGATTTTATTGGAAGTCAGACAGTTTCAAATATTCGAAAATACTGTGTTCGGATTAAAAAGTCTTAAAATCATGGTTTTCCCTTAAATTTTGATAAAAAACAATGGAATGCAATGATTATCAACACCATTCAGGCTCGAGATCACAGAAAAATTACGGAAAAGTTAAGTTTTAGGCAGAAAAAAAGCCAAAAGGATTATAGATTCTGGAGTAAAGGTTTTTTCTTTGTAGGTCAAACAAATTTGATTAAATTTTAAAATTACAAATCAATCACTCATGAAAAGATTTTTAGCGAGCTTTCTATTTTGCGCTATGGTCATGCTAAACAGCGTTACCGCGCAAGATTTACCGGTGAACACGCTTACTGTGAAACCGGTGTGGATTAATTTCCACTCCCCAAATAACGACAACAAGGACTTATTCAATGACCTTGACAATGCTTTTGAACTAGGTTACAATCGCCATTTTGGCAAGTGGTTTTCATTGGGATTGCCATTGCGTATAGGTGCAGCTAGATTTCCAAAACTGGATTCTTCTGACAATGTAATTGGTTATGGTAAAGCACAATACTATACTGGCTTAGATGTATTAGGAAATTTACACTTGTTCAGAGGTAAAGCGGTTTCTCCATTCCTATATGCAGGTGTCGGAGGAGCTATGCAGGACTTTGACGATTTCTATGCTCAAGTGCCTGTAGGACTTGGTGTTGACATTAGGTTGACTGACCTAGTGAGCGTGGTTGCTCAAACAGATTATAGATTGGCGCTTAAAGAAGGCTACAACAACTGGCAGCATGCCATAGGAATTCGCGCTTGTTTATGCGGAAAACCTAAAGATATGGACAAAGACGGTGTTCCGGACAAAGTAGATATGTGTCCTGATGTACCTGGTACAATAAATGGTTGCCCTGATACTGACGGTGACGGCATTGCAAATAAGGATGACAAATGTCCTGAAGAAGCCGGAGTTCCTGAAAATATGGGATGTCCTGCTGACCGTGACAAAGATGGTGTTTATGACAGAGATGATATGTGTCCTGACGTAGCAGGTACTCTCAAAGGATGTCCTGATAAAGACCGCGATGGTGTAGCTGACAAAGACGATAAATGTCCGGATGTAGCGGGAACTCTGATGGGATGTCCTGATACAGACCGTGACGGAATTGCAGACAAAGATGATAAGTGTCCAACAGTAGCAGGTCCTGCTTCTAACATGGGATGTCCAATCGACAAAGATGGAGATGGTGTTGAAGATTCTAAAGATGCATGTCCTGACGTACCGGGAACATTGATGGGATGTCCTGACCGCGACAAAGACGGTGTAGCTGACAAAGACGACAAGTGTCCGGAAACTCCGGGAGTAAAATCTAACAATGGCTGCCCTGAGATCAAGGTTGAAGACAAGAAAATACTAGATGTAGCCATGCGTTCTGTTCAGTTTGAAACAGGCACAGCTGTCATCACCAAAGCATCTTACAAAAACTTGAATGATGTCGTAAGTGTGATGAACAAGTATCCAGAAATGATGGTGAGCATCGAAGGTCACACAGATAACGTTGGTGATGCCAATTCCAATCAGAGATTGTCTGAGAAAAGAGCAAAAGCTTGTCTTGACTATTTGGTGAAGCAAGGAATTAATGCAACTCGACTAATTTCTGCCGGTTATGGTGAAACAAGACCTATAGGAGACAATACCACAGCTGCAGGTAGACAAGAAAACAGAAGAACTGAATTCAATCCTATCTGGAGATAAAATTTTAGTGATTTAGGTAGTAGAAGCTGCCAATAGTTGATACGATGTATTGACTATCGGGCAGCTTCTTTTTTTTGTATCAATACAAATAGCACAAGAGAATCAAGCTCTTTAGTTAGTATCAGCGGCCATGCTGATCCTGCAACTACAAACTAGATGAAATTGTTAGTATTTTTGTTCAGCAAAAAACTATATGGTTCATTTACTCACTTCAAAAAGATCAGTAGCAGACGAGTTGTTATATGAATTGAGGGACCGCAGCCACAATCGCAATCGCCAATTATTTCGCGATCGGATGAAAAAATTGGGTTGGATTATGGCTTATGAAATCAGCCAAAATTTAGAATACAAATCCTGTACTGCAGACACAGGCCTGGGAGAGGCGCAATCATTTATAATAAATGATGAGCTGGTACTTTGCCCTGTACTGCGCGCGGGTCTTGCAATGTATGAGGGGATGCATGCGGTTTTTTCCGGAGCAGAAACTGCATTTGTATCTGCTTACCGCAAGCATAAACCGGATGGTAGTTTTGATATTCAAATGAATTATGTGACCTGTCCTGATCTCACCGATAAGACTGTGATTCTAATTGATCCCATGCTAGCTACAGGGATGTCGATTTGCCAATCCATTGAAGCGTTGGAACAATTTGGTATTCCGAAATCTTGGTATGTTGTCTGTGCCATAGCAAGTCAGCTGGGAATTCAAACTCTTGAGCAGAAATTTCCATTAGTTCATATTTTTGCTGCGGCAATTGACGAAGAATTGACTGCCAAATCCTATATCGTTCCCGGTTTGGGTGATGCAGGAGATTTGGCCTATGGTCAAAAACTTCAGGAATGAAATTTTAATTTAGAAAAAGCGAAGCTATGTTTTATATCAATTGGATTGCAGTGATTATTTCAGCCGTGGTTTCTTATGGCATTGGCGCAATTTGGTATCATGATAAAGTATTTGGAAAAAGCTGGAAAGACGAAATGCTTATACAGGGACTAAAAAAGAAGGATGGTCATAGTGTTCAGGATATGGTAAAGGCCTTCGTGATGACTTTGATCTATGTTTTTTTTCTGGCGATTATTACGACAAAAATGGAATACAGTTCTTGCTTGGCGGATGGTGTGAAAAGTGGTTTGATGTTGGGAGCTGGGATAGTAGCTATGGCGCTGGGAATCCATTATACTTTTGGTGGAAAGAGCAATAAAATTTGGATGATTGATGCTGGCTATATTGTCGTCATATCCGTGGTCAGTGGAGGGATAATTGGTGTCTTCGCTTGATTCAAACGGAAGATGATGGGACCTCATCTCAAAAACCCCATCTATGAAACATCAAGCATTCTATCTTTTGTGAACCAAATCGTATTGGATAGTGATATAAGCTAGAGTACCTGATATAGCAGATCCGATGAGGATAGCCAATTTGCTATGATTGATCATCGATTCCTGATCAAATGCTAGGAGAGCGATAAAAATAGACATGGTGAAACCTATGCCTCCCAGCATCCCTGCCCCTAAAATGGATTTGTACCTCATGTCATACGGCATCTTACAGATTCCAAGTGAGATTGCGGCAAAGCTAAACAGAAAGATCCCCAAGGGTTTGCCAACGATCAAACCAAGGATGATTCCAAGACTATAGTTTTGAGCTAAGGCATCATGAATATTCCCACTCAGAGGGATTGCCGTATTCGCCAAAGCAAAAATAGGTAAAATGAAAAATGCTACCGGTACATGCAACTGATGTTGTAAAATGTATGATGGAGATTTTTCATCACCTGATCCAAAGGGTATGGCAAAAGCCAATAGTATGCCTGTGATTGTTGCATGAATTCCTGAATGAAGCATATAGTACCACATGACAACTCCACCAATCAAATACGGTATGAGATTTACAACTTTGAGTCGGTTGAGAATCAAGAGTAGCCCAAAAATGCCCAAAGAAATAATCAGCCCGGCGGAATCAATTTCTTTTGAGTAAAAAAAAGCGATGATGAGTATAGCACCAAGATCATCCATGACAGCCAAGGCAGTGAGAAAAACCTTGAGCGAGGTCGGTACTTTGTTGCCAAGTAAAGATAAAATACCCAATGCAAAAGCGATGTCTGTCGCCATAGGAATACCTGCACCTGACTGACTTTCGCTGCCAAAATTCATGCTTAGATACACCAAAGCCGGAGCCAGCATACCACCGATTGCTGCAAACAATGGAAGCAAAGCGTCTTTAATGTTGGACAATTCACCAATATAAATTTCGCGTTCCAACTCGAGCCCGATGAGAAGAAAAAATATAGTCATCAATCCATCATTGATCCAATGCCTGATGTCATGATTTCCCAATTTAGTCGTAAAAAAACTTTGGTATGATTCCTGCAAAAAAGAATTCGCCAAAATGATGGATAGGATAGTGCAAAAAATCAAAATCAATCCTCCGGCCCTTTCGCTTTGGAAAAACTCATTGAATAATTTTGTTGTCCGCATCTTCTTGAATTTTTGGTTTATTATAAAACATCAATCCGATCATCATGATTGACGCAGTGAGTACTATGACTTGTATGATCAGTGATTTGTTGATGAAGGGTAACCGAGTGTTTTCAGGTAAGGAAAGAAAAAGTAGAATCGTGATCAATCCCCTTGGAGCAATATAAACCAAGGCCTTTGTGGATATATTGAATACTTTCAAAATAAAGTACCTCAATATGAAAATTGCTGCAGTAATGAGAATCGCCATTGCTATAGTTTCAATATTCATGATCTCACCAGGATCTAGTAAGAAACCAAAAAGTATAAAAAACAAAGCACGTATCAAAAAAGCAATTTCAGTAGTAAGTTCTTTAAACTTATGTACATCCTGAGTAAAGTCCTTAGTATTCAAACTTTTGATAAAACGGATAAAATTAAATTCATCCATGTTGCCCAATAAAAGCCCAAAAAGCATAATAAACAGTAGAGCAGGTAAATGATACACTTTGGCGATAGCATAAATGAGAATCACCATGATGATAATGGGTATGAATTTTATATGGTGATTGATTTTATTTAAAAATACAATGAGCAAGAGAGTAGCAATGAAAGATACAAACAACATCACCAAAAATTCGAATGTAAAATTGAGGAAAACGTCTGTATTGTAGCTATCATTTAAACTGATAAAATTAAATAATATCACACCAATAATATCTGATAAACTACTTTCATACGTAACAAATTCACGATCCTGAGCCAACAAATTTTTTGCACTGGGTATAGCTATGGCGCTGCTGACAATGGATAGTGGAATCGCATTGGAAAGAGCTATGCGAAAAGGGATGCCGTGGATGTAATGGAGGAAATAAGCAATACCAAAACTCATGGCAAACAGCGGTATCAAAGCGACCGCAAATGCCTTCATAACAAAATGCAGTTTTCCTGGACTGATTTCGAGTTCCAGCGCCCCTTCAAGAACGATGAGTATTAAACCAACAGTACCTATTACAGGGAGCAAGGGATTTAGATTTGGTGGTATAATATTCGTCAAGCTACTCAAGTATTGGACGGCCACTCCCAAAGCCAGCAATAGGATCACTGATGGTATTCTTGTTTTTGATGACGATATGTCAAAAACGTATGCCATCAAAAACAAGATACAAATTGTAATGATAGAGAAACTTGCCATTCAATTAAAGAGTAAATTTTAGTAATCCCGTAAAATCAATAGTATTATATTCGATGTCAGCATGGTGCTTAAGAATTTCTTCTTTTGTGCAGTAAGCAATACCCAATCCAGAATTTTTTATCATACAGAGATCATTCCAACTGTCACCTATCGCGATACAGTTTTCGATTTGGATATTGTATTTGGAAATGATATTTTGCAATGCATTGGTTTTGCAAACTGTGTGCTTACATAGACTGGAAGAATTGTTAAAAAAAAAGGATGGAATTTTGACTTCCCCTGTACAAACGCTTTTTGAAAATTCCAGTTCGTTGGACAATGCAAAGTCCATAGATAATTTGTTTTTAATGTGGTTGGATATGCAGTCGTAACTGTCGGAAATGATTCCCACAATATATCCCTTTTTCTTTTGTTGCTCAATCGTTTTTTTTGCTCCGGGAGCGATTTCTATCGAATCAGCAATTTCCAACAATGTGTTGATCTGGATCCCTTTCAGTAAGGTAGCAATTTGTTTCGTTCTCAGGATTTCCTCGTTTTCTGACAGCCGTATATTCATCAGTTTTTCTTTAAAGTTGAATTTTTCTGCACAAGTATCTATAAATCTTTTAGTGAGTAAAGTATTGTCCATGTCATAAGCGATCAGTTTGTTCAAATGGCTGTAATGATGGTTCAATGCAAAGTCCATCTGTGATCGGATCTCGTGTAAAATACCAAGCTCTTCGAAATTGAGGTTGGGCTTTTTGAGGGAAGATGCTTTAATGATAATGGTTTGTGCCACTTCTCTACCCATTTTTCCAAGGGCATGCAGTGGTTTACTTTTGTTTTCAATATATCCGATTTCGACTTCCTCAATAGGAACGTTTAATATGTGCATGTCTATCAAAATTCCTATATCTACGCCGTAATCTTCCCTGAAATCCAATTGACTGAGCAATGATTTTTTGCCTGCTATCATGCCACTGAGAGGTTGGGCAAATCTGTGGAGTTCAGGAAAAAAAATACTCAACAGAGGCTTGGCAGTGAGTTCGGTCACTCTTCCTGCATTTCTGTTAAATTTTGATTTTACAAAATCCGCTCGTTTAGTGAGAATGGGCTCAGTGAGTAAATTGATTGTGTCTTCCGGATATGGATCAATATCACCATCTAAGAAAACAAGAATCTCGTTGGAGGCATACAGGATTCCATCTTTCATAGAAGCTCCTTTTCCGAGTTTGGTGCTGGTAATCACTTTTGCTCCACCGTTGAGAGCAATTGGTACTGTGTTGTCGATAGATTTGTCATCTACTACTAAAACTTCCGAAACGTTTTTAAAACTTTTTGCAAAGCTTACAACGCTTCCAATGTTTTCTTCTTCATTGAGGGTAGGGATAATAACTGTGATCATAAATATGAATTTAATGTTGAAAAAAATATTGTAGTCCCAATGGTATTCAAGAGACTTGTCATTTTAAATCATAACCTCCAACTGTAATCTATGAAATATTACAGCAGTAATAATGTGAGTGTAATGATATTATAGATATTGATATCAGTCTTGATAATTCAATATCTTTATAAATTGAGTGAAAACCCAAGTAAGTTTACAAAGCTAATTAATTTTTTTGGCTAATCAAAATTCTGTATGCACAAACTGTGATCAGGAGCTCGGTCAGTCATAACTCTGTATAACTTTCTTCGTCAGGCCCCATTCCGTATTGTATAATAAGTTGTTGCATCGAAGAAAGGTGTTATTTCAAGCCCTTCATTGAATACCAAGTTGATCTTAAGAACGATTCCCAATGCAAAATCTGGCTTAAAACAATGAAAAATCCAGGATACTATGATCCTGGTGGAAACTGTACAATAAAAAGGAATGCTTAACCTTTTTTGGAAGGTTTTGCTTTTTTGTCGATGACCTGTTTTTTAACTTCAATGGTTGTAGGTCCTGCGATGATTTTAAATTCAGTACGTCGATTCAATCTGTGTTCATCGTCGTTGCAATCAACACCATTTGCACAGTCATTGAGGATTTCCGATTCTCCATAACCTTTGGTCACGATGCGATCTGAAGCGATTCCTCCGGTATTTACCAACCATCTTTTTGCAGAATTTGCTCTGCGCAAAGATAATTTTTGATTGTAGTTATCGTCACCTCTTGAGTCCGTGTGCGATCCCAACTCGATGACCATGTCAGGATATTGCTTCATAATATCTCTCAATGCAGATAAGTCCTTGATGGCATCCGGCAGAATCTTGTCATCGTCAAAATTATAGTAGATGTTGTTGAGACGGATAGCCTCATTGATGGATATAATGTCAACGTCGGATTCAGGTGGCATTGATTTCAATACAAAATCTCTGTTGATGGTTTGATCTTCTACGACACCAACAGTATTAAGAGATATTTCTTGAGGGAAGTAACCATCTTTTGTGGCAATAGCTTTGTATGCCTTGTCTTTGTCCAGCAGGAAGCTCAGTGGCTTCACGTCAAGGTTGGTTTTTGATTCAATCTGGCCGTCCTTTCCGGAAGCCATTTCTATCAGTTGCACTGTAGCACCTTTGATCGGCTTGCCTGCCTCGTCTTTGATCGTCGAGAGCAATTCAATGATTAGTTTTCGCTTTTCGATCGTGTATATATCGTCACAGCATGTTTTCGATTTGAGAGATTTTGATTCAGGATCAGGGCGATTGGAAACCAAAAATCCTTTATTACCGAATTCATCAATTTTAAAATAAAGATCGTCGGCAGTCGTATTTACAGGTGCTCCCAGATTCATCGGCAATTCCCAGCTTGAGCCGTTCCATTTGCTTGAAAATACGTCATAACCACCAAAGCCCGGCCATCCGTCAGAGCTGAAATATAACTTCCCGTCTACATAATAAGGGGTCTCTTCATTGCCCGCAGAATTGATGTCGGAAAGAGGAAGGGGCGTAGCGAATTCGCCTTCACCTGTTTTGTTGGCATAATAAATGTCAAATCCACCTTTTCCACCTTCGATATTTGCTGAGAAAAAGAGTACTTTATTTCCAAAAAGCTCTCCTTCAACAGGGTGCTTTGCTAGATAGTTTCCATTGACTCCAGTCACTTCCAAAGCGGGACTCCAACCACTACCCGTTTGAGTAGAAGCATAAATTTTGCTTTCTTTTGACATGCCTCCATCAGAAACAGTACGTGTGTAATACATTGTATTGCCATCCTTTGAAAAGGAGACATTTGAAGTGTGGTATCCAGGTCGATTTATCGTTTCCGGTAACTCGGTTGGCTTGGACCATCCTTTGCCTTCAGTGAAATTTGATGTGACTAGTTTGCTAAAAATGCGATCTGCTTTTTCTTCTTTTCCTTCGGCCGTTTTGTAGTCTATAGTACCGTAATATAATGCTCCTTCTGTGTTCAACGCCGGACTCGCCTGGGACTCAGGTGTATTGATTTGCTTACCTGCATTTTTAATTTTTAGCACCAGATTTTCTTTCATACTGCCCATCAGCTCGATCCCTGCAAGCTCTTTTTTAGCCATTTCTTTCAAATTTGGGTCGGCTCCACTTTCGATATATTTGTTGAATTCAGCGGCTGCTTCTGTCGTATTGCCGTTCATCTTCAGGGCTTTAGCAAAATTGAAACGCTCTTCAAAATAGGTGTTGTTCTTATCTCTGGCCAGAACGCGATTGTAAAAATTGGAGGCACGGGCATAATCTCTCAACAAAAAGTGAGTCCGCGCTATTTTGATGGCAATATCTTTTTCTTTCAGTGCTTTATATGCTTTTTCATATTGGTCCAAAGCATTGTAATACTGACCTTTTTCAATTTGTTCGTCCCCTGACTTCAATAGTGCTGCCGGAGTATTGCCGTCAGCAGGTTGGGCGAAAGCGGAAATCTGAATAAAAAGGGAGAAGGCGAGCAGATGATATATTTTTTTCATGTCTTGCGTTGAATTTGAGAAAGAAAGAAAATTAGAATCTTGGGCAGAAAACTTTAGGTTTTGGATTCGGTTTTTTGACCACGATGCCAGTGTACATGATTCCCAATTCCACAGCTCCTACTCCTGAAGGTGACTGGCCTTGAGCCAATGAGCTGATGGTATGGTCATATCCAAGTTGAGCCCTTACTTTACCATAATCCATTCCAACCATCAGTTGCAGAGCATCTCCAAATCTGTAACCTAGTCCGGCATTGAGCCGAATGGCTTTTTCAGCATTGAGCAAATAAGAACCCATACACTGGGTAATCACTTCACTTGGCTTTGCTATGTTTCTAAACCAAAGCATCGGTTTGAGATTGATTTTTTCGTTCAATGGATATTCCAATCCTGCATTGGCTGTGATGAGAGGTTTTATTTTTGAATCTGACCCACCGGCTCCTGAAAACAGGCTGACTCTTGGCTGGTTCAGATGTCCAACAGAAACACCCAGACTTAACGGGAGTTTTTTTGCACCAAGTTTTGTGCTGAGGCTCAGTCCGGCAGAGATGTCACTATAACTCGTTTTTTGCTGTAATTTGCTATTGTCTCCTGAATTTGGGGTTGGGAGCAAATTTCCAGGGAATACAGCGTCTTGAGCGTCTTTTATATTGTGTGTCGCGCGTGCATATTGAGCTCCTAAGGAGATGACCGTTCTGCGCATTTTGTCCAGAGCGAAGTGATAAGCGGCTGAGGCTGCTGTCTTCGTTGAGCCTAAACCAATCTCTCCGGATCGATCGTCAATGATGTTGAGACCAAGAGAAGTCCAGTCTTGCTTTCTCAGCGCGAATGGGAAAGTGACATCTGTGTACAACATTGGAGTCCTGTATGCTGCACCTTTGATGGCAGTCCTGCCCTGGTCGCGGTAGATCCCGCCTATACGATAGGAACCGTTAAATGCACCTGTTTGCGCTGGATTTACATGAATCGGAGAAAATTCATACTGTGTAAAGTGTATGTCTTGAGCTCCGGCAAATCCAATCAGCAAGAATCCTGCTAATGCAAATAAAAATTTGTTTATGGTCATCATCGATATTTGACTTTTAAAGGCGAAATATACAGTTTTTTCACATGTTGATTTTCTTCATTGTGAAGAATTAATAATATTGATTCTCATTTTAGAGTTTTGGTACTGAGATTTGAAAATTGAGATTGGTAATAGACTAATGGTAGGAATTTTTATCTAAATTCTGAGTTTCTAAGCTCGATTTGAGACCAATTCTGGATAATTCCGGTGAATTGTTTTTGGCTGAAGTAGTCCTTCTGATGTTCACTCACAGGGCGCATACCAAAATTGCGAATTGAACCAACTCCCTGGACTGAACCAAATGAAACTCACACACTAGTTTGCAAGACAAAATGCGTGCCTGAATCCAATGAAGTAATGAATTTAATTCATCAGACGGAATTAACTTTGCAAAGAATCCTCATTTTAGCGTGCAAATAAGTAGATCATTGACCCAGCAATCTTTTTTTGACAAACTCCAACAAGCTTTAAAAGGCGAGCTTTATCATGACGATTTGCATCGTTCCATCTATGCTACTGATGCCAGTAATTATCAGATAATGCCTGTGGCTGTTGTGATGCCAAAAGATGAAAATGACGTCATCAGATGCTTGCAATTTTGCCGAGAATACGGAGTTCCTTTATTGGGCAGAGGTGGAGGTACCAGTCTGGTGGGTCAGACTGTAGCCGAGGCTGTCGTATTGGATTTTACCAAGTATATGAATAATGTGGTAGAAGTCAATGCTGAAGAGTCTTGGGCGTGGGTACAAGCCGGAGTCGTCAGAGATGTGCTCAACGACAGTCTCAAGTCTTATGGCCTGCACTTTGCGCCTGATCCGGCTACCAGTAGCAGGGCTACCGTAGGTGGGATGATCGCCAATAATTCAAGCGGTACCAGGAGTATAATGTATGGAAAAACTTCAGATCATGTCCTGGAGTTGAGGGTACTACTGTCTGATGGCACCATTTGTCATTTCAAGGACTTGAGCAGCGAAGAAATGGAGTCTAAATGTGAACAAAAGGATAGAGAAGGAAGCATATATAGAGGTATACTTCAACTTACCCGGCAATACGAAGCTCAAATCAAAGAAAGATTTCCAAAAATCATGCGTAGGGTAGGAGCATATGCATTGGACAATTTTGGACCTGAGCAGCACTGGAATATGAGCCAGATCCTGCTAGGCAGTGAAGGTACTCTGGGGATAATCCTGTCAGCAAAGATCAGATTAGTAGAAAATCCTATTGCCCAGGCATTGTGTGTGGTGCATTTTGAAGATTTCTTTGATTCCATCTCCCATATTGCGTATATCAATCGATTTGGTCCAGCATCTGTTGAGTTGCTCGACAAATTGCTTGTGCAACGAAGCAGGGAAAATATCGAAACGAGAAGGTACTGTGATTTTGTAGAAGGAAATCCGGGTGGTGTGCTCGTGGTGGAGTTCTATGGCGCGAATCTCGCTGAAGCTCAATCGAAAGCTCATTTTCTTGCCGATTCCCTGAGAACGGATAGGATCGCTTATGCCTGGCCTGTCCTTACTGAAAAATCTCAAATAGAAGCAGTTTTTACAATAAGGAAAAAAGGATTGGGTCTATTGATGGGTGTGAAAGGAAATCGGAAACCTATTGCATTTATTGAGGATGC